>ERZ773177.24-NODE-24-length-192355-cov-13.7323_pt1 | contig 192355 bp, 254 predicted proteins | sample MGYA00580534_ERZ773177 | MGnify/ENA primary metagenome ERZ773177 (study PRJEB29015, sample SAMEA2737872) | human gut metagenome | biome: human gut; feature: human-associated habitat; material: faeces | place: China | collected 2012 ...
CCCGCTGAGAGGCCGGACGGGGTGAATCGATACCCCCCCCCGTATGGAGGGGGCGACCCAGAACACGCATCGCAAGCTTACGATAAGATAACATACAAAAACCTCCTTTGAACGGTGAAAAACAGGGGGTGTCTAATTACCCTGAATGTACCACATCTGCGGAGAAAAATCAATAAAACCTGCGCGAATCGCCCTCTTTCCTGCGTGAATGGAGAAAAACCGTCAGATTTTGGCACTGACAAAGAGACAGTTTATCACTGTGCGGCGGCTCTCGGGAGACGGGCTTGCCCTCTCAGTCTCGCTCCGCTCGCCAAGGCCGGGTTGCGGCTCCCAGCGTCTGCTTCGCTGTCGCTTGCATCCTGCTGGCCGCTGCCCCAACAGCTCCTCCCTGTTTCCGCCGCTGGCGGCGGTCGTCGCCGTTGCCCCCAAAGGGGGAGGCTTTTTGCGCCTTTTTGCTCAAAAAACTTCCTGAAGATACATTTTATTGGACTTTTATTCTGCTATACTCCTGTCAGAACAAAAAGACACAGGAGGGAAGAGGAATGAAAGACGTTGAACTGCGGTATGTGGGCGGTCATGTGGAGGTGTATACGGGGGCGGGCGCGTTCCTGTTCTCGGCAGACACCCTGCGGGAGGCGATGGAAGAGCTGGATGCCGCCTGATGCATTCCCGGAAATACCGGAAAGCACCGGGCGGGAGTTAGAAAATACTAATGTAAAATGAATGTAAAATTCAAGAAAAGAACCGTCTAAGAAGGCCCGGAAATCTTAAAATTCCGGTCAAAAAAGTGATTTTCCTGTAAAATAATGCTTGTTGAGCCGGGGGGTTCGATGTTATAATAAAAAGGACGGCATTTTGCGTATGGAGAGCGAAGCACGGCCGTCTTGTGCAATGGAGCAATAGGAAGATTTTAGGAGCATTGTTTTATGGACATTACACACATCACCTCTCTGCTGGGCGGTATTGCGCTGTTCCTGTATGGCATGTCGATCATGGGTGCCGGCCTCGAAAAGCTGGCCGGCGGCAAGATGCAGGGCGTATTGCAGAAACTGACTTCGTCCACCATCAAGGGCGTCATTTTCGGCACCCTCATCACCGGCGTCATCCAGTCGTCGGCCGGTACGGTCGTCATTTGCGTCGGCCTCGTCAACTCCGGCATCATGACCCTTACGCAGTCGGTAGGCGTTATCATGGGTGCAAACATTGGTACTACGGTCACCGGTCAGCTCATCCGCATGGCGGATATTTCGGGCGACAGCCTCATCCTGACCCTCATCCAGCCCAAGACGTTTGCGCCGGTGGTGGCGTTTATCGGCTGCATTTTTTATGTGTTCATCCGCAGCGCGAAGAAAAAGAACATCGGCCAGATCATGCTGGGCTTCGGCATCCTGTTCACCGGCATGAGCCTGATGGACACCGGCGTGTCGCCCCTGCGTGAGAGCGCAGCGTTCCAGGAGCTGTTCGTCACCATGACCAACCCCATCCTCGGCGTTCTCGTGGGCGTGGTGGTCACGGTCATCATCCAGTCCTCTTCGGCCTCTGTGGGCATCCTGCAGGCGCTGTCCAGCACCGGTCTCGTCACCTTCAGCTCGGCCATCCCCATCGTGCTGGGCGCCCACATCGGCACGGCCTTCACCCCGCTGCTGACCATCGGCGGCTCCTCCAAGGACGGCAAGCGCGCCGCCCTCATCCACCTGTACTTCAACATCATCGGCAGCGTCATTCTGCTGGCGCTGGTCTATGCAGTCCAGTTCACCATCGGCATCCCCATGTGGGGCGATGTGATGAACAAGAGCAGCATTGCAAACATCCACACCATGACCAGCGTCATTGCGATGCTGCTCTTCCTGCCCTGCAGCGGCGTGCTGTCCAGGCTGGCCATGATGACCGTGCCGAACAGCGCGGAGGAGGCGCAGGAGCTGAGTATGCCTGTGCTGGATGAGCGTCTGTTCAAGAGCCCGGCTGTGGCTCTGCAGCAGGCTAAGAACGCGGTGGTCAAGATGTCCCGCCGCGCAGCCCGCAACGTCGGCCTCGCCACCCCGCTGCTGCTCAAGATGGACGAGGACGTCGTGAGTGCCATTGATGTCCGCGAGAACCTCATCGACCGGATGGAGGTGGACATCTCCAACTACCTCATCAAGCTGGCAGACCAGGAGCTGGGCGACGCGGAGAGCCATGAGGTGACTGAGCTGCTCAACTTTGTCACCGAGTGCGAGCGCATCGGCGACTATGCAGTCAACATCAAAGAAAAAGCGCAGGAGCTGACCGACAAGGAAGTCACCTTCAGCGAGAAGGCACAGCAGGAGCTGAAGCTTCTCGACAATGCGCTGGAAAAGATACTGACCCTCACCACGGACGCCTTCGAGTTCGACGACGCCCGGACCGCCAGCCAGGTGGAGCCGCTGGAACAGGTCATCGACATCCTCGTGGAGCGGCTTCGTGCGCAGCACATCAAGCGTCTGAAGGAGGGTGCCTGCTCCATTGATACCGGTGTCGTCTATCTCGATGTGCTGAACAATGTAGAGCGTATCTCGGACCACTGCTCCAACATCGCCGCCCGTCTGGTGGGCATGGAGGCAGGCGAGGACTACGACTCCCATACCCTCAAGAACATGATGCACCACAACCCCACCAAGGAATATATGCTCAACTACGAGCAGTGCCGCAAGGACTACCTCGTCCCGCTGGAACAGCTCGAAGCCTGATTCTGATAAAGGATAAAAACAGTGCAGACCTCCCCGGGGTGGTCTGCACTGTTTTTGTTTATTCACCCAGGTCTTCCAGCAGCGCCCGGAGGGCCGTTTCGCCGGTGACGTAGAGGCCCTGCTTGAGCCGGAGGGCATCGGCCTCGGGCAGGAGATTGACATAGATGCCGGTGCGCAGGAGCCGCTTGTCGGGCAGTCCGTTGTCGGAGCAGGTGTAGACGACCACCCGCCCGCCCTCGTCGCAGAGGTAGAAGTCGGTGCCGCTCTGCCCGGCGGAGCCCTGCGCGGCCAGACCCGGCTCGGAGGCCGGCGTCTCTTCGCCGGAGTCGGCAGGGAAGGGGAGACTGGGCAGGGCCATCCAGAACAGGCTGAACACGATGGTAAAAATGCACAGCGCATAAAAAATGCAGAGCCAGACCTTGCGCATGGCAGTGGACTCCTTTCGGCTGAAATGGTGTTTCAGACGGTAGTATGTGCAAAAGAAAACTGCCTCAGACAGGAATGCAGAATTTTCACACCCGGATGCTGTACTTTGGCGGGGCAGATGTGCTATACTAGCATCGTATCCGGTCGATTCCCCCTTGCGGAAGCGGGCGGTGCGGACTATAATGTATTATTATGGCTGCGGGCAGTCTGGCCGCAGCAGGAACAGCGAACGGCATCGTCAGAGGATGCTTTGAGATGCAGAACAGTGAAAATTGCGATAGGAGGCGATCCTTATCTCAAACAATGAAAGACGGAGACTCCACAGTGATGGTGCGCTCCGGGAGCAGAACCGGCGGGTCCGTGAGCCCCGCGAACCGCAGGAGCAGGGAGAAAAGCACGGCCATCCCGTTCTCGGATTCCTGGGCCGGACCATCGTCACCCTCCTCTGTCTGGGCATTATGGCGGGCAGTCTGGTGGCAGTGGGCGCTGTATACTATGTGGTGCAGGCTACGGCCAGTGACGGCGACCTGCTGGACCTCGACAACATCGAACTGAGCCAGTCGAGCCTTGTGGTGGCCACCGACCCCGACACCGGCGCACAGGTGGAGTACGCCACCCTGCGCTCTTCCAACAGCCACCGCGTCTGGGCGGACCTCGAGCAGATCCCCACCAACCTACAGTATGCATTCATCTGCACCGAGGACAAAGACTTTTACAACGAGCCGGGCGTCAACTTCAAGCGCACCATCGGCGCGATGATCAATGAATACCTGCTGCCCATCTACAGCTCCAAGCAGGGCGCCTCTACGCTGGAACAGCAGCTCATCAAGAACCTGACCAGCGACAAGAGCGCCAGCGGCATCGAGGGCGCACTGCGCAAGCTGCGCGAGATCTACCGCGCCCTCATCCTGAGCCGCAGCTACTCCAAGGAGACCATTCTGGAAGCCTACCTGAACACCATCAGCTTTACAGGTACCATCCAGGGCGTCCAGACGGCGGCAAACGAGTACTTCGACAAGGATGTCAGCGAGCTGACCCTCTGGGAGTGCGCGTCCATCGCGTCCATCACCAAGAATCCCACCAACTATAACCCCTACACCAACCCCGAGAACCTCATCAACCGCCGGAACTTCCTGCTCTACAATATGTGGCAGCAGGGTGTCATCTCGGAGGAGGATTACCGCAACGCCGCTGCCCAGCCGCTGGTGCTGGCAGAGACGGACAACACGAAGAAGAGCAGCTCCACCACCTCTTACTTCACCGATGCCCTCTTCAACGAGGTGGTGAAGGACATCATGGCCAAGGAGGGCGTGGACGAGTCCACCGCCCAGAGTATGCTCTACACCGGCGGCTACACCATCGAGGCAACGGTCAACCCCAAGATCCAGACCGCGATGGAGAACCTGATGCTCAACACCGACGACGCCTACTTCCCGGCCGGCTGGCATGAGGAAGAGGTGACCAGCATCTCCGACGACGATGTGCAGGTCTACAACGAGGACGGCACCCCCAAGACCCGCACCGGCGAGGACGGTACGGTCTACTATTACCGCAACGTCCGCACCCAGGCGGCGATGGTCACGCTGGACTATGACGGCAATGTCATCGCCATGGTGGGCGGTCTGGGCGAAAAGACCAAGAGCCTTTCCCTGAACCGCGCCTACGGCGTCACCCGTCAGACCGGTTCTACCATCAAGCCCATCGGCGCCTATGCGCTGGGCATCGAGTATGGTCTGGTCAACTGGTCTACCATGCTCAACAACTCGCCCCTCTACCTCAAGCAGGACATGGTCATCCGTGACGAGGACTACTGCCGCCGGAACGGCCTCATGGGCCTGACGGACAAGCAGCTGAAAGCCTACCCCAACGCATGGCGCAGCTGGCCTCGCAACTACGGCGGCGACTACGGCGACGGCTCCGACCTGCCGCTCTGGAACGGCCTCGCCCGCTCTCTGAACACCATCGCCATCCGCGTTGGCGACCTCGTGGGCGCGAACAACATCTTCAACTTCGTCTACAATACCCTGCAGCTCAGCACGCTGGACCCCGTCAACGATGTGGGCCTTGCACAGATGGTCATGGGCAGCCAGACCCACGGCGTCACCCCGATGGCGCTGGCGGCGGCGTTCCAGATCTTCTACGACGGCGAGTACACCACGCCTCACCTCTACACCCGTGTGCTCGACCGGGACGGCAACATCTATATGGAGAGCAACGACACCAGCTATCAGGCTCTGACGCCCCAGACGGCCTATGTCATGAACCGCCTGCTGAAGAACGTCCTGTTCTCCAGCGTCGGTACGGCCAGCGGCCGCTACCCCAACTCCAACGGCATGGAGGCCTTCGGTAAGACCGGTACGGCCAGCGATGAGAAGGACCTGTGGTTCGTGGGCGGCACGCCCTATTACGTCACCGCTGTGTGGTGGGGCTATGACGCGCCCTTCGATATGACCAAGACCCTCGGCAAGCAGCAGGCCAAGACCCGCACCTGTGTCATGGCATGGAAGGCCCTGATGGAGCAGATCCAGGCAGACCTGCCCTATAAGGCATTCCCGGCGGCTGACGGCGTCGTGGAGCGCAGCTACTGCACCCAGAGCGGCCTGCTGGCCAGCGGCTCCTGCCCGAGCACGGCAGTGGGCTACTACCGTGCCGACGACCTGCCCGACGTCTGCAATTATTCCCACGGTCAGGCAGCTGTCGCCAGCGAACCCCTCGCGCCTGAGCCGGACACCACTGGCCTCGACACCGACTGAGGCAAAAATCGTACTTTTCGGCACATCGGGTTGCAGATTCGGTGCGCTGAAGGGGTACTTCACGGCTCAAAACTGGATAATCTGACAAAATAGCATCCGACCTCTTGCAATGCAGGGAGTCGGATGCTATTATATTTTCTGCAAGAACACTTGTGTTTGAGAGGTGAACAAGTTGGAACGCCGTTTTTATCTGGTGGATGCACAGGTCCTGCCGGAAGTTTTCCTCAAGGTCGTCCGGGCCAAGGAGCTTCTGGCCAGCGGAGAGGCACGCAGCATTTCGGCTGCGACCCGCAGCGTAGACCTGTCGCGCAGTGCATTTTATAAATATAAGGACTGCATTTTCGACTCGGAGAATGGCCGCGAGGTCATTACTGTCATGGCGACCCTGCGGGACGAGACGGGTGCATTGCAGAGCCTTCTGGCCGGCATCAGTGCCGCCGGTGCCAGCATCGTGACCATCAATCAGTCTACTCCGGAGAATGGAGCCGCGCTGGTGGCTGTCACCATCCGCACCGACACCATGCAGATGACCCCCGAGGAGCTGACAGAAAAGCTTTCGCGCCAGCGGATGGTCGTGGGCGTACACTGCGGATACAATCTGTGACAGTACATTCATAGAAAAAGGAACGAGGGCAGTATCATGGCAAAAATCGCGATTCTGGGCTTTGGTACGGTGGGCAGCGGCGTGTACGAGGTGCTCTGCCGCAACGCCGCAGGCGTCTCCCGCCGTGCAGGTGAACCGGTGGAGGTCAAGTACATCCTTGACCCCAAGGACTTCTCGGATCATCCGGCCGCAAAGCTGTTTATAAAGAATTTTGACGCTATTCTGGAAGATCCCGAAGTGAAGGTCGTCGTCGAGACCATCGGCGGCACCCGCTTCGCTTACCCTTACGTCAAGGCCTGCCTCGAGAGCGGCCGGAGCGTCTGCACCTCCAACAAGGAGATGGTGGCCACCTACGGCGCAGAGCTGCTGGCTCTGGCCAGGGCACACAACTGCGCATTCCTGTTCGAGGCGTCCGTGGGCGGCGGCACGCCCATCATCACCCCGATGCACCAGTGCCTCGCGGCCAATGTCATCACCGAGGTGGAAGGCATCGTCAACGGCACCACCAACTTCATGCTCACCAAGATGGTGCGGGAGGGCCTGGGCTTTGACGAGGCTCTGAAGATCGCCCAGGAGCTGGGCTACGCCGAGACGAAGGACCCCGGCGACGATGTGGACGGCCGCGACGCCTGCCGCAAGATCGCCATCCTGTCCTCGCTGGTCTGCGGCCACCAGATCTACCCCCAGAACATCCCCACCCGCGGCATCCGCGACATCACGGTGGATGATGTGGCTGCGGCAGAGAAGCTGGGCTGCGTCATCAAGCTCATCGCCTGGATGAAGCGGGGCGAGGACGGCAGCGTTGCCGCCGGCGTCGAGCCCTGCCTCGTGCCGAAGGCAAACCAGCTGGCCGGTGTCGATGACGTCTTCAATGCCGTCCTCGTCAAGGGCGATATGCTGGGCGATGTGGTCTTCTACGGCAAGGGCGCGGGCAAGCTGCCCACCGCCAGTGCTGTCGTGGCCGACGTGGTGGACGCCCTCAAGAACGGCGTCAAGGTCCACGACAGCCTGTTCTGGCAGCCCGCCGAGCCGGTGGAAGGAATGCTCACCGACCCCGCTCCCGCCGCATACTATGTGCGTGTGGAAGGCATCGCCCCGGCGGTGGCCGAGGCCATCTACGGCAAGGGCCATGTGGTGGAAGAGCACTTCGACGGCTGCTCCTACTTTGTGGACAGCGCCGACGACAAGGCTCTGGCCGAAGCAGCCCGCAAGGTAGAGGCCATGGGCGGCAGCGTGAAGCTGGTGCTCCGCCGCCTGCCTGAGGACGCCTGAGCGTGAGAAAAGAGGGAACTGCGATGAAGATAAAAGTTTCCGTCCCGGCCACCAGTGCCAACATCGGCTCCGGCTTCGATGCGCTGGGTCTGGCTGTGACCTTGTATAATACCGTGACCTTCGAAGAGAGCGACCATCTGGACATCTCGGCGGCGGACGGCACCCGCATCCCCCGCGGCGAGACCAATCTGGTCTACCGCTCGGCCAAGGGTCTGTTCGATAAGGTCGGCAAGACCATGCCGCCCCTCAAGCTCGTCCAGACCAACGCCATCCCGATGGCCCGGGGCCTCGGCTCGTCCTCGGCCTGCATCATCGCGGGCCTGCTGGGTGCGAACCGGATGCTGGGCGATGTGCTCAACACCCAGGAGCTGCTGACGCTGGCTACCTCCATCGAGGGCCACCCGGACAATGTGGCACCGGCCCTTCTGGGCGGTCTGGCCAGCAGCGTCTTCGAGGACGGCGTCGTCTACTCCGTCAAGCGGGACGTGGACGAGAGCCTCTGCTTCGCGGCCATCGTGCCGGACTACAAGCTGCTGACCGAAGCCGCCCGTGCGGCCCTGCCCAAAGAGGTCACCCACAAGGATGCGGTGTATAACCTGTCCCGTGCGGCCCTCATCCCGGCGGCGTTCTGCGAGGGCCGCCACGACCTGCTGGCCATTGCCACCGAGGATAAGCTCCACCAGCCCTACCGGATGCCCCTGATGCCCGGCTCGAAGGAAGTCTTCGATATGGCGCGGCTCTGCGGTGCCAAGGCGGTGTACGTCTCGGGTGCCGGCAGCACCGTGATGGCTGTGGCCGAAAAGGCCAACGCCGAGAAATTCTACTCCAAACTGGAAAAGGGCCTCGAGCTGCTGGAAGGCTTGGATGGATGTGAAGCATTTACACTGCTGCGGCTGGATGCCGACAACACCGGTGCGACAGTGGAATGATAAACAGGACCGGAAGTGCAAGACCGCTTCCGCCCGGTGTACCCCTCACACACTGAGGGAGCAAAAAGAGGAGAGTGACAAGATATGGCGTTGATCGTACAGAAGTTCGGCGGTTCTTCGGTGAAGGACCGGGACCGTATCTTCAACGTGGCCCGCATCGTGGCCAACACCCACAACGCGGGAAATGACGTGGTCGTGGTAGTGTCCGCACAGGGCGACACCACCGACGACCTCATCGCAAAGGCAGCAGAGATCACCCACAACCCTTCTGCCCGTGAGATGGATATGCTGCTGGCAGCAGGCGAGGAGATCAGTATCGCCCTGCTGGCGATGGCTCTGAACGAGCTGGGCTGCCATGCCACCAGTCTGACCGGCTGGCAGGCAGGCTTCCGCACCGACCGTGCCTACACCAAGGCCCGCATCACCAAGCTGGAGACCGAGCGCATCTCTTCGGAGCTGGAGCGCAACCGCGTCGTCGTCGTGGCAGGCTTCCAGGGCCTGAACAAGCTGGACGACATCACCACGCTGGGCCGCGGCGGTTCCGACACCAGCGCTGTCGCCATCGCAGCAGCGCTCCACGCCGACCGCTGCCAGATCTTTACCGACGTGGAGGGCGTCTACACCGCCGACCCGCGCAAGGTGCGCAACACCCGCAAGCTGGATGAGATCACCTTCGACGAGATGCTGGAACTGGCATCCCTCGGCGCACAGGTGCTCAACAACCGCAGCGTGGAGCTGGCTAAAAAGTATAATGTGGAGCTGGAGGTCCTCTCCAGCCTGAACCCCGTGCCCGGCACGGTCGTCAAGGAGGTTGTAAAAGACGTGGAAGGTATGCTGATCAAGGGTGTCGCAAAGGACACCGACGTTGCTGTTATTACGATCCTGAATGTTCCCGATGAGCCGGGTACCAGCTTCAAGATCTTCGGCCTGCTGGCCCAGAAGAATATCAACGTGGACATCATCCTGCAGTCCACCGGCCGCGACGGCAAGAAGGACATCAGCTTCACCTGCGCTGAGAGCGAAGCTGAGACTGCCATGCGCGTCCTGCGCGAGAGCGCAAAGTTCGACCAGGTCACCTGCGACGAGACCTGCGCCAAGGTGTCCATCGTGGGTGCCGGTATGCAGAGCCACAGCGGCGTGGCCTCCAAGATGTTCGAGGCTCTGTCCAACAACAACATCAACATCAAGATGATCTCCACCAGTGAGATCAAGATCTCCTGCATCATCGACCGTGAGGACGCCGACAAGGCTGTCAGCTCCATCCACGATATGCTGTTCGAGTAAGATGTGGCTTCAAAGCCGCCGTGCCGTGCGTCCTGCGCCGGTGCGGCGACTTTTTGCGTACACAATTTTTTTACAGCCCCTGCCGTTTACACCCAGATAAAAGGGGTGTATAATATTATTATGTGCCTGTATCCAGGGCGAACGTCAAAAACAGGAAGGAAGCTGCATCATGGAGCAAAATCGACCCGCACCCCGCCGCGCTCTGTCGCCGAAAGAACGCCGCCGGAGACACCGTATCCGTCTCGTGCGCAACTGGACGGTCTTTCTGCTCAGCTGCGGCGCGGTCATGGCTGTGATGACCGGCGGCATCCTCTGGCTGCTGCCCAGGGCCTATGCCCTCATCGCACCGCCGACGGCCTTCGAGGCCCGGGAGTATGAGGGCGGCGCGGAGACGGACCTTTCGGATAAGCGCCTCATGCTGGTGAATGCAAACCTTCCCCTGACGGAAGAGCCGACGCCGGAGCTGGCCGTGGCCGATGATGCCACCGGCGTTTCGCTGGAAGCCGAGGCCGCCGCAGCCTACCGCGAGATGGCCGAGGCCGCAAGGCAGGATGAGATCGAGCTGGTGCTGACGGCAGGGTATCAGGATGCCGCCGCCCGCCAGAGCGCCTATGAGGCCGCGGTCCAGAGCTACCGGGAGTCCGGCTGCTCGGAGGAAGAGGCCGCTGCCAGGGCTGCGACTGTCCAGCCTGCGCCGGAGGCCAGCGAATATGCCACCGGCTACGGTGCCGACATCCTCGCGGCAGACAGCATGGAAAAGGACACCGGCTTCGCCGACACCCGCGCCTATGAGTGGCTGGAAGCCTATGCCGCAGAGCACGGCTTCATCCTGCGCTGGCCGCAGGAGCGTCAGGCCGCCACCGGCATGGTGTTTGAGCCGTGGCACTGGCGGTATGTGGGCAGGGACAACGCCCTCGCCATCCGCGCCTCCGGCCTCTCGCTGGAAGAGTATCTGGCGCTGGAACAAACGAAATAATACAAAAGGACGATAGAACATTGAGACGATCCCAAATCGCGCCCGGCGTCTACCTCTCGTATGACGCCGCGCAGAAATTCAACCGCTGCCGCATCAGCATCCACTTCGCGTTCCCGGCCCGCCGCGAGACGGCCACAGCCCACGCGCTGCTGCCGCTGGTGATGGAGCGGGGCTATGCCGACTGCCCCGACATGACCCAGATGACCAAAAAGCTGGCCCGCCTCTACGGTGCCGACCTGACCGTGGACGCCCGCCCCATGGGCTGCAGCCACAACCTCTGCGTCAGCATCACCGGCATCAAGGACCAGTTCGCACTGGAAGGGGAGAAGCTGACGCAGGAGTACGCCGCACTGGCCCTCGGCACAGCGTTCCACCCCTATTTTGTGGGCAGCACCTTCGACCCCGAGGCCGTGGGCATCGAAAAGCAGATGCTGAGGAAGGCGCTGGAAGACGAAGTGAACGACAAGCGCCTTTACTGCCAGCGGCAGGCCAACCGGGAATTCTTCGGCGACAGCCCCGCCGGTGTCCGGCAGGAGGGCTACTTAGAAGAAGTGGACGGCCTGACGCCCGAAGCGCTGACCGAGGCATACTACGAGATGCTGCGGACGGCGAACATCGAGCTCATCGTGCTGGGCTGCGACGAGGCCAGCACCACTGCCGTGAAGGACGCCCTTCTGATGGAGCTTTCGGCCATCGACCGCGCCCCGCTGCCCCGGGCCGAAAATATCGCCATGCCCCGGCGGGAGCCGGTGCGGAAGGTGGAGCATTTCGACACCACACAGGCCAAGCTCTGTATGCTGTTCACGCTGGGCCGGCCCATGCAGCCTGAACAGCTGGCCGCTGTCCGGCTGGCGATGGCCCTCTACGGCGGCAGCGTGACCAGCCGCCTTTTCCTGAACGTCCGGGAGCGCGACCATCTGTGCTACTACTGCTCGTCGTCCTTCCAGAGCTTCACGGGCAGCATGGCCGTCAACAGCGGCGTCGAGCACACCGACGCGGCCCGCGCTGAGCAGGCAGTGCTCAAAGAGCTGGCAGACCTCTGCGACGGCCCGATCACCGACGAAGAGCTGGAAGACTGCCGCCGGGGCCTGCTGGCCGGGATGAACGGCCTGGAGGATACGCTGGGCGGCATCGAGACATGGTACTATATGGAAGTGCTGCGGGGCGGCCCGGTGCAGACGCCGGACGACGCCCGCCGCGCCCTGCTGGCGGTGACCAGGGAGGATGTGCGGGATATTCTGAAGCAGTTCACCCTGTCGGTGAGCTGTCTGCTGACGCGGGAGGAGGGGAACGAGAATGGCTGAGAACACCCAGAGCGTGCTGGAACACACCGCCGCTGACCAGTGGAAAGTTCTGCCCTCGGGGCTGACCGTACTTGTCCGCCCCATGCCGGGCTACTCCGGCACCCATGTCATCTACGCCACCCGCTTCGGCTCCATCGACCGGGATTTCCGGCTGGGGGAGCGGGAAGTGCATCTGCCCGCCGGTGTGGCCCATTTCCTCGAGCACAAGATGTTCGAGGATGAGGACGGCGACGCCTTTGCAAAGTTCGCCAAGACCGGCGCGAATGCCAATGCCTTCACGGCCTTCGACCGCACCTGCTACCTCTTTACGGCCACGGAACAGCTGGACGAGAGCCTTGACGTGCTGCTGGGCATGGTGGGACACCCCTACTTTACCGAGCAGACCATCGCCAAAGAGCAGGGCATCATCGGGCAGGAGATAAAGATGTACGATGACAGCCCCGACTGGCGGCTCATCACCGGCCTGTGCGAGTGCCTGTATCACAGCCACCCCATCCGCAGCGATATTGCGGGAACGGTGGAGAGCATCGCGGAGATAACACCCGAAATGCTCTACGACTGCTGCAAAGCGTTCTATGCGCCGGGCAATATGGTGCTGGCCGTAGCAGGCAACACCAGCATGGAGCAGATCCTGGCTGCCTGCGCCCGCCATGGCCTGATGGACGAGCGCCCGGCGGAAAAGGTCGAGCGCCTGCTCCGCCCCGAGCCGATGACGCTGGCGGCGGCCGAAAAGACCATCGCCATGCCCATCGCCAAGCCCTGCTTCGGTCTGGGCTTCAAAGAAGAGCCGCTGCCTTTCGGCGACCTGCGCAGCGAGATGCTGTACGAGCTCATCCTCTGCTGCATCTGCGGCGGGATGTCGCCGCTCTACCGCCGCCTCTACGACGAGGGCCTGACCAACCCGGGCTTCGGCGGTGAGGTGCTGCGGGTGGACGGATGCTGCTGCATCCTCTTCACCGGCGAGAGCGACCAGCCCGACACCGTCCGGCAGCTTCTGCTGGACGAGATCGAGCGGGTGCGCAAAGAGGGCGTGGACCGGGAGATCTTCACCCTCTGCAAGAACGAAAAATACGGCCAGCTCATCGAAAATCTGGAAAACGTCGAGGATTCGGCCAGCCAGATGGCAGATTTCGCGCTGGCAGGTCAGACTGTGGCCCAGCAGATCACCATGCTGGCGGGCCTGACGGCAGAGGACGCCGACGCGGCATTGCAGCACATCCTGCGGCCTGAGCGGATGGCCGTGATGCACATTGAGCCGGACGGCACTGCCGTCGAAGAGGACGAAGAAGAGGAGACGGAAGAATGACGAATCTGGTACAGTTCCCGGGCCTCGGCCTCAGCTTTGAGCTGAGCCGGGTAGCCTTCAGCATCGGCGGCATGGATATTTATTGGTACGGTGTCTGCATCGCCTTTGGCCTCTGCCTCGCATTGGTCTTTGCGTTCCGCCGCTGCACGGAGTTCGGCATCGACGCCGATTCGATGGTGGATGTCATCCTCATCGGCGTGGTGCTGGGCATCGCCAGCGCCCGCCTGTATTATGTGGCGATGGCACCCTATAATTACGATACCATCTGGGATGTGCTGGCTGTCCGCGACGGCGGTCTGGCCATCTACGGCGGCATCATCGGTGCCTTTGTGTTCGGCGGCCTGGCCTGCAAATGGCGGGGCGTGCCGGTGCTGCCCATGTTCGACCTGGCCGGCATGGGCTTCCTCATCGGACAGGGCTGCGGCCGCTGGGGCAACTTCTTCAATCAGGAGGCTTTCGGCTGCAACACCACCCTGCCCTGGGGCATGTTCAGCGAAGCAACGGAAGATTACCTGATGGGCAGCACCGTCACGGTGCCGAAGGGCGTCACCATCGACCCCGCCATGCCCGTCCACCCCACCTTCCTCTACGAGAGCATCTGGTGCTTCGTGGGTCTGGCCCTGCTGGCGGCGTACATCAAAAAGCGGAAGTTCAACGGCGACATTGCCCTGCGCTACCTTGTCTGGTACGGCGCAGGCCGCTTCTGGATCGAAGCTCTCCGCACCGACAGCCTGCTGCTGGTGCCGTCGCTCGGCCTGCGCGCTTCCCAGCTGGTGGCGGCTGCGGCCGTCGTGGGCGGTGTGGCACTGGAAATTTTCCTGACCCGAAAATATAAGTCCAGGCCTCTCATGGTGACGCTGGCTCTGACGGCAGAGAACCGCAGTCTGCTGGCAAAGGTGCGCAGGGCAGAGCCGGAATTTACGGTGGAGAGGGAGGAGCTGGTGGCTTCCAGCCCCCGCAAGCTCTTCCTCGAGCGCACGAATGCCTATAACGAGCGGGTGAAGCAGCTGCTCAAAGAGAAACTGGCGGAGAAAAAAGACGCCTGATCAGAATATTTCGAAAGAGCCGCAGCGCAGAGAACCTTGCGCTGTGGCTCTTTTTGGTGTATAATATAGCCACAGAACATAAAGGGGGCATTACGATGAAGATCATTCCGATGAGAGAACTGAAGAATACCGTGGAGATCGAGCGCCGGTGCGCCGAGGAGAACGGCCCGGTCTTTGTGACGAAGAACGGCTATGGCCGCCTCGTGGTGATGGATATTGAATACTATGAGCGCACCATGCAGGAGATGGAAGAGCTGAAGCTGGTAATGGAGGGCCTGAAGGACGTAGAGGAAGGCCGCGTGGTGGATGGGCCGACGGCGATGGCAGAAATCAGGAGGGAATATGGACTGTGAGTACCATTTCGCCCTGACTCAGCGTGCGAAACAGGATGTCAGACAGAATGTCGGATATATCCGAAATGAGCTGGGAAATGAAAAAGCCGCAGGGATGCTGATGAATGAGCTGGATAAGTGCATAGAGCGTCTGTGTATTTTTCCAGAGAGCGGGAAGCTGGTATTTGATGAATATCTGCCGGGCATCCATGTGCGCAGGAAGATAGTGGGAAAGTATATCCTGTTCTATCAGGTGTTGAAAGAGGAAAAAGTCATCCGGATCCTCCGCATCGTCTATGGCCGCCGGGATATGGATGAGGTGCTGAAGCACGTGAACAGCTGAAAGAGGAGAAAAACTGAAAATATTTCCGCAAAAGCGGGATTTTCCTCTTGAAATCCGCACATTTTTTTGCTATACTATTCTAGCCGCTTGGTGTGGGCGCCTCAAATGGCCCCTGTGAGGGCCTGCCTTTACGACCAGCGAGTACAACGAAAAGGAATGAACAAAATGTACGCAATCATTGTTACCGGCGGTAAGCAGTACCGCGTGGAGCAGGGCGACATCGTCTACATCGAAAAGCTGGACGTTGAGGCCGACTCCGAAGTGAAGTTTGATCAGGTTCTCGCTATTGGCGAGGAGGGTTCGGTCAAGGTTGGCGCTCCTGTTGTTGAGGGCGCTTCCGTTTCTGCCAAGGTCATCAAGAATGGCAAGGGCAAGAAGCTGAACATCATCACCTATCGCGCAAAGAAGCACAGTGCTCGCCGCATGGGCCATCGTCAGCCCTTCACCAAGGTTGAGATCACTGCGATCAACGGCTAAGTAGGAGGTATATTACAATGGCACATAAAAAGGGCGTAGGCAGCACCAAGAACGGCCGTGATTCTGCGGCTCAGCGTCTGGGCACCAAGCGTGCAGATGGTCAGTTCGTTCTGGCCGGCAACATCCTCGTTCGTCAGCGCGGCACTCACATCCAGCCGGGTGAGAATGTCGGCAAGGGCAGCGATGATACCCTGTTTGCTCTGGTCGATGGCACCGTTCGTTTCGAGCGCGTGGGCAAGAGCGGCAAGAAGTGCAGCGTCAAGCAGTAACTTCTTTCTAAAATCTGCAACACAGAGAGCCGGACCCTCGTGGCCCGGCTCTTTTTGATGAAAAAACAGGAGGGCCTGTATGGCAGCACAAACCAATTTTATCGACATCGCCACCATCTGGCTCCATGCCGGCAAGGGCGGCGACGGCGCGGTGAGCTTTCATCGTGAGAAGTTCGTGGCCGCCGGCGGCCCGGACGGCGGCGACGGCGGCCGGGGCGGCGACATCATCTTCGTCGTGGACGACCACCTCACCACTCTGATGGACTTCCGTTATAAGCGCAAGTACACCGCCGACGAGGGCGGCAAGGGCGGCGCAAGCCTCTGCCACGGCAAGAATGCCGAGAATCTCGTCATCAAGGTGCCTCTGGGTACGGTCATCAAGGACGCCGAGAGCGGCCTTGTCATCGCCGACCTGTCCGACCACACCCCCGTCACCATCGCCAAGGGAGGACGCGGCGGCTACGGCAATGCACACTTTGCCACCCCCACCCGCCAGATCCCCAAGTTCGCAAAGCCCGGTATGCCCGGCGAGGACATTCAGGTGACTCTCGAGCTGAAACTCATCGCGGATGTGGGCCTCATCGGCTTCCCCAATGTGGGCAAGTCCACCCTCATCTCCACCATCAGCGCCGCAAAGCCGAAAATTGCAAACTACCACTTTACCACGCTGGTGCCGACGCTGGGCGTCGTGTCGGTGGGTGAGGGCGCAAGCTTCGTCTGCGCCGACATCCCCGGCCTCATCGAGGGGGCCAGCGAGGGCATCGGCCTGGGCCACGACTTCCTCCGCCATGTGGAGCGCTGCCGTCTGCTGCTGCACGTCGTGGACGTCTCCGGCAGCGAGTGCCGCGACCCCATCGAGGACTTCGAGCAGATCAACGAGGAGCTGGCAAAGTTCAGCCCGGCTCTGGCCGAGCGTCCCCAGATCGTGGTGGGCAACAAGTGTGACCTCGCCACCGAGGAGCAGATCGACACCTTCCGCAAGTATGTGGAAGAGAAGGGCCTGACTTTTGTCCCCATCTCCGCCGCCACCATGCAGGGCGTCAGGGAGCTTCCGGGTCTGGTCTACAACCGCCTGAAGGACATTCCCGCCGTCCCCGTGTTTGCCCCCGAGTACAAGAAGCCCGAGGCAAAGGCCGGCGGCCGCGAGTTCACCATCAAGCGGGTGGAGGCTCATGTCTGGAGCGTGGATGCACCCTGGCTGGAGTATATCCTCGCGGGCAGCAACGTGGACGACTACGAGAGCCTGCAGTATTTCCAGCGCCAGCTGGGCGAGAGCGGCATTCTGGACGCTCTGGTGCAGAAGGGCGTGCAGGAGAACGATACCATCCTCATCGGCGAGTATCAGTTCGATTATATCTTCTAAGAGGTCAACGGGCTTGCCCTCTCAGCCTCACGCGGTTCGGCAGCTCTCCCAAAGGGAGAGCCGGAACGCAGCGGTCAGGCTTCTGCCTCTCCCTTTGGGAGAGGTGGCATTGCGCAGCAATGACGGAGAGGGCAAGGACGCTGATGAAAGGAAAAAACCTTCTATGAACGAACCCGAAAAGATCGACCCCCGGGAGCTGAGCCCGCTGGCACTGGCCTTCGTGGGCGACAGTGTGCTGGAACTTCTGGTGCGGCAGCGGCTGGTGGAGCACCACCGTCTGTCGGCGGGAAAGCTCAACGCCGAAAAGGTCAAATACGTCTCGGCCCGGGCACAGTTCCGGGAAGAGCAGCTGCTGGAGCCGCTTTTCACCGAGGACGAGCTGGCTGTCTTCAAGCGGGGCCGCAACGCCAGCAAGGCCAGTGTGGCCAAACACGCCTCCCCGGAGGAGTACCGCGCGTCCACCGGCTTCGAGTGCCTGCTGGGCTGGCTGTATCTGAACGGCCGGCTGAGCCGGGTGCATGAGCTGTTCGAGACGCTGTGGCAGTCGTTCGACCCCAACGAAAAATAACCGGAACACGCGAAAGCCCACTGCTTTCCGCACTGGGAAACAGTGCAAAGAGAGCAGCGGGCTTTTTGTTGTCCCGCCGGATGGTCCGTTCAGGCGGGGCGGCGCTCAGCGCAGAAGCTCAGCGGCTGTTGCGGGCGGAGTTGCGAGCCGAGTTCTTGCCGCCCTCGTCGTCGGCACCCTTGGTGTACTGGTTGGGGTGCTTGTGCTCGTTGGCAGCAGAGTTCTGGCTGGAATTGGTGGTGCGGTTGGTGCTCTGATCGCTGGTGCGGTCCTGAGTCTGGTTCTTGCAGTTGGTGCTGCGTTTCTCACTGCGATTTTCCATCGTATCGTCGCTCCTTTCGATTTCGGGAGACGCTCTGCGCTCCCTGCCCATAGTTTGACCGGCTGCGGCGGCTTTATGCACCGCAGCTCGAAGGAGGTCTCATAAAAATGCCTGCCGAATATTTTGAAGCCCGGGAACGCGCCCTTCTGGGGGAGCGGTACGACGCGCTCTACGCCGCCCCGCAGGAGACAGCGGCCCGCGGCGTGACCGTGTCCGCTCTCCGCACCACGCCGGAAGGATTTGCGGCCCGGGCAGACTTCCCGCTGCGGCCCTCGCCCTTCTGCAAGGCGGCGTTTGTGGTGGAACAGCCCGACTTCAAACCGGGACGCCACCCCTACCATCACGCAGGCGTCTTCTACTCGCAGGAGCCTTCGGCCTCGTCGGCAGCGCCGCTGCTGGGCGTCAGGCCCGGGATGCGGGTGCTGGATCTGTGTGCTGCCCCCGGCGGCAAGAGCAGCCAGCTCGCCGCCGCTCTGCAGGGGCAGGGCCTGCTGGTGAGCAATGAATATGTCGCGGCCCGTGCAGAGATCTTGAAGAGCAACCTTGAGCGGATGGGTGTGTCCAACGCCGTCGTGCTCAACGAGACGCCCGCCCGCATCGCAGCGGCCCTGCCGGAGTTCTTCGACCGGGTTCTGGTGGACGCGCCCTGCTCCGGTGAGGGGATGTTCCGCAAAGAGCCTGCCGCGCTGGCCCAGCACTGCGAAGCGCTGGTGAAGCAGTGCGCAGAGCTGGGCGCGGACATCCTCGACAGCGCCGCTGCGGCCCTCGCGCCGGGCGGCGAACTGGTCTACTCCACCTGCACCTTCGCGCCGGAAGAGGACGAGGGACAGGTGGCTGCATTCCTGCAGCGCCACCCGGAGTTCACGCTGGCCGATGTGCTGGGCAATGTGGACTACACCTTCGGCAGTGAGGGTGAGGCCAACCGCACCGGTGGTCTGCCGCTGGATGTGAGCAAGGTGCGCCGTATCTGGCCCTGTCAGGGCGGGGAGGGCCACTTCATGGCCCGGCTCGTCAAAGCCGGTACGCCCCGGGCTCTGCCGGCTCCCGGCGAGTACACCCCCGAAGAGCAGCTCTGGCTGGCCGCTGCCGCCGAGGCCGGCAAGAGATCCAAAGGCGGCAAGCCCCAGAAAGCCGCAAAGCCTGCGGATGCCCGCAGCGCCCGGCGGGAGAACAGCCGGGCTTGCCGGGAGGCCGTGCAGGGCCGCAGTTCCCGCAGCCGGGACGCTGGGGCAGGGGATGCATCGCCCGCCCAGAGCCTCGCTGCATGGCGGGAATTTGCGGAGGAATATTTCCCGGAGCTGGCAAAGCGCCCTGCCGTGGTTCATGGCGGCGGCGTCCTGCTGCCGGCGGCTTTCCCGCAGACGAATCTTCACGTCCTGCGTGCAGGCGTCTTCATGGGCAGTGTGCAAAAGGGGCGCTTTGTGCCGGAACATCATCTGTTCACGGCTTTCGGCGCGCTCTGCCGGAACTGTGAGGAACTGACCCTCGCCGACTCCCGAACCGTGGAATATCTCTCCGGCCGGGAGATAGAAGCTCACACCGCTGCCGACGGCTGGTGCTGTGTGACGGTGGACGGCTGGCCGCTGGGAGGCGGCAAAGTGTCCGGCGGCAGGGTCAAAAACCATTATCCCAAGGCACTTCGTCTGCTGTAAAACGTAGTTTTTGGCAGAATAAACCGGAAAACCATCGGTACAAGGCTTGAACGCCGGTGGCTGTTGTGATAAAATAATAGAGTTAGATTTTGTGTGCTGCCACAATGCGGGCGACCACAGCCCGTCTGCCCGCAGGCGGAGATCACTGATAAAATACAGGAGGCTCTTTTCCATGTCTGGACATAGCAAATGGAACAATATCAAGCGCAAGAAGGAGAAGACTGACGGCGCAAAGGCAAAGGTCTTTACCAAGATCGGCCGCGAGATCAGCGTTGCCGTCCGTACCGGCGGCCCCAACCCCGCTTCCAACAGCAAGCTGGCTGACCTGATCTCCAAGGCAAAGCGTATGAGCGTGCCGAACGATAACATCCAGCGTATCATCAAGAAGGCCGAGGGCGGCGATAAGACCGAGTACGAGGCGATCACCTACGAGGGTTACGGCCCCGGCGGCGTGGCAGTCATGGTCGAGACTCTGACCGACAACCGCAACCGTACCGCTGCTGACCTGCGCCACTACTTCGATAAGAACGGCGGCAATCTGGGCGCTATGGGCTGCGTGGGCTTCCTGTTCAGCCAGAAGGGCGTCATCGACATCTCTCTGGAAGACAAGGACGCCGACGAGGCCATGATGGACGCGCTGGATGCCGGTGCTGAGGACTTCGATGCAGGCGAAGAGGCCGCTGAGATCACCACCGACCCCGAGAACTACTCCGCTGTCGTCAAGGCAATGGAGGAGAAGGGCTACGAGATCCTCTCCGACGACCTGGCCATGGTCCCCATGACCACCACCCGTCTGACCGACCCCGATCAGCTCAAGCTGATGGGCAAGCTGCTGGATGCCCTCGAGGATAACGATGACGTCCAGAACGTCTGGCACAGCCTCGAGAACGAAGAGGACCTGCCGGAATAAGCTTCCGCAAGGCTCTTTGCCCCTGAAATAAGACGTTACAAAGCCGCTTTTTGTGTTGTGAGACACAGAAAGCGGCTTTGTTGTTTTATGGCGGCCTGCGATAAAGGTGTGCCTGCTGGGGCATGGAAAATAAAAAGAACGGTACCATTCTCCCGTCGGCTATGTTATAATAAACAGAACAAAACATCACGGGGAGGGGCCGACATGGAGCAACGACGCATTTGTCCATATTGTATGCAGGAGCTGGAAGCAGGGGAGGAGCAGTGTCCCCACTGCGGCCGGAAGCTTGCAGGGCGCAACCCGTCGGGCAGTCTTCCGGCAGGCACTGTTCTGGCAGGCCGGTATACCGTGGGCGACATCCAGAGCGTGGACGGCGAGGGCATCCTCTACCGGGGTGTGGAGAACAACGGCCCCTTCCGGGTGACCATCAAGGAGTATATGCCCCTGACGCTGGCGGCAGAGCGGGGGAGGGACTGCATCCTCCGCCCGAAGCCGGGCAGCGAAGTGCTGTTCAAGACCACCCGGATGGATTTTGCCGACCTCTACCGCTTCATCCAGCGCATCACTCCGGCCAACGGCCTGGAGGCCGTGCTGGACGTCTTTGAAGAGAACAATACGGTCTACGCCGTCATGGAGAACCCCGGCGGCTGTCCGCTCCAGAAGTGGCTGGAGGAGCACGGCACCGTGACGCCCCAGCAGGCCTGTGCCATGCTGGAACCGGTGTTCAACGGGGTGGAGGCCATGCATCAGGTGGGCCTCGTACACCGGGGCATCTGCCCGGCCAACATCCGCATCATGGACAATGGCCGCGCCCGGCTCACCGGCTACGCGACGGTGGGTCTGCGCACGGCGGGCAGCGGCCTCCACGAGCAGCTGTACGAGGGCTATTCCGCCCCGGAGCAGTATTCCACCGCCGAGTTCGAGGGCCGCTACACCGACGAATACAGCCTCGCGGCGGTGTTCTACCGGATGGTCTGCGGGCTGAGCCCCGTCCCGGCGGCACAGCGCCTCGTCTCCGACTCCAACCCCAAGGCCCGCACGGTGACGCCGTCGGTGCCGGCTTACGTCTCCGAGACGCTGTATCTGGGCCTCCGGCTCAAGCCGGTGGAGCGCATCCAGACGGTGCAGCAGCTTTTCCGCGCCCTCTCGGAGCGGGAGTATGCGGAGGAGTTGTCCCGCAGCATGGAGGCGCTGGACCCGCCCGCCCCCGCGCCGCAGGAGCCGAAAGCGCCCGCGAAGGCTGAGCTACTGAGCGTCCGAAATCTTCTGGCGGGCATCGTCATCCTGCTCAGCGTCCTCGTCCTGCTGATCCTCTGGGGTCTGCTGAGCCGTCAGAGCGAGAAGCCGCCGGAGGTGATCGCTCCGGAGTCCGTCAGCGAGGCGGCAAGTGAGGCGGCAAGTGAGGCGGCAAGTGAGCCGGTGAACGAAAACGTCACCCTGACGCCGGATCTCGTGGGCCGCGACTATGACGCCGAGGTGCGCAACAACCGCAGCTATATCGACGAGTATCTCTTCTACGTCACGCTGGAATACAGCGACACGGTGGAGAAGGGCCGCATCATCCGGCAGTCGCCGGAGGCGGGCGAGGTCATCCAGAAGGGGGACACCGTCAGCCTCGTGGTCAGCCGGGGCCCCCAGATGATGGAGATGCCCGACATCATCGGCCAGACCCAGGACAGCGCCGTGCAGGAGCTGGCCACCAAGGGACTGAACGCCACCTGCTTCACCGTGGTCAACGACGGCTCTGAGGCAGCGGGCTGCGTCGTCTCGGCCAGCGAGGACGCCGGGAGCATGGTGGAGGTGGGAACCACCATCGTGCTCTATATCGCAGGCGATGTCCCCGCCGATGCCCCGGCGGGATCGGAAGCGCCTTCGGATACCGGGACGCCCGCCGGCGGGGATGCCGCGCAGGGCGGCGTGGAATACGATACGGATTAAACAAAAAGAGGCTGCGTTTAGCAGCCTCTTATCTTTTTATCGAAAACTCAGAAAAAGCTCTTCATGAACGCAAGATCGCTGGCGGCGCGGGCCGGGACAGCCTCTTCCCGCAGGACGGGAAGGACGGGCTGAGGCAGGGCGCGCAGCATCTCGAAGCCGCCCTTGTAGTCCACACAGGAGTCCTCGAGGCTGGTGGAGCAGAGGGTGCCGTCGGGCTTGAAGTTCTGACCCTTGAAGTGGACGGCCACGATCTTGTCGCCGTACCAGCTGCCGACTTTGTCCCAGAGGCGGCGCTGTGCGTCCACCGAGGCGTTCTCGGGGCCGACGTAGTTCGCCAGATCGCAGATGACCCGCAGGTTGGGGCTGGCGATGGTGTCCAGCACCATCTTGACGGCCTCGGGGGTGTTCATGGCGTGGTAGTAGACGCACTCCACCGCGAAGAGCACACCCTGCTCCTCACAGACGGGCAGGATCTCGCCCAGGCTGCGAAGGAGTGCTTCCTGCGCTTCCCTGCGGCTGACGGTGGGCTGCTTTGCCATGTTGGTGGTCTCACTGCCCATGCAGCCGGCCCGGAGAGCCTTTGCCACCGGCACCTGGCTCAGGGCTTTCGCCACCTCGGCGCGGCGCTTGTCCTCGTCCGCATAGCTCAGCTCAACGTAGGTGCCGTCCACGGCGATGGACACGCCGCTCTTCTGGACGGCGGCATTGGTGGCGGCCACCAGCTCAGGGGTCACGTCTGCATAGCTTTTGACGCCCTCCACGGCCTTGGTGTAGGCCAGCTGGGTGCAGCGGAACCCTGCGTCCCCGATGGAGCGGAGCAGTTCTTCCACGCTGTGACGGCCAAAATCGTGGCCCCGTGCGCCGACGATGAATTCAGACATCCCGCATCCTCCTTACGCTCAGCCAAACAGACGCTCGGCAAACATCCCGAACTCCCTGCCCCACCAGTACCAGTCGTGGGAGACGTCGCCGCCCCAGACTTCGAGGTGGCAGGGGAAGCCGACTTCGCTCAGGGTGTCGGCCAGAGCCTGGGTGTCGGCGAGGGCATCGCCCTCATAGCCGCCCTGACCCACGCAGAGCAGCAGGCTGTTCTCCTCGGCCTTGGACAGAACATTCCTGTCGCAGATGCCGTTCTTGTGCAGAGCGGCGAGGGGGCTGCTGCGGAGGACGAGGTCGTCCTCTGCGCTGCCGAGGAAGCGGTTCATATCGTAGAGGCCGGAGAGGCCCATTGCACCCGCAAAGGTCCGGGGACGGCGCAGGCGGCACTGGACGGCCTGATAGGCGCCGGTGTCCACGCCCACGCACCAGATGAGGGGCTTCTCTTTGCGCTCGGGGGCATTCAGCTCCGCGATGCGCGCGGCCAGCTCGCTGGTGAGGTAGACGAAATACTTCTCCTGCATCTCGGCCCGGCGGCGGGGAGACTCATTGCCGGCCAGCAGGCTCTCGCCGTCGATGCTGTCGGCGCAGAAGAGCTGGATTTTTCCCTCGTTCAGCAGACGGGCCGCTGCGTCGGGCATCCCGTTGTTCTCCCAGTCGTAGAAGCGGCCGCCCCGGGCGGGCAGCGCCAGCACCGGCACACCGCCGTGGCCGTAGACCTTGAACTCCATCTCGCGGTCGAGCACCGCGCTCCACTCCTTATAATAAGTGCCTTCCATCATGAAAATGCTCCTCCTGTCAGATGAATTGATTGCGTGCCGCGTCGTAGGCATAGCCCACGGCAGAAAGTGCCTTGCACAGGGCGTCCTTGTCGGCGTCCATGTCGTCGCAGAGGGCGTCGAGGCTGGGGTAAAAATCGCGCAGTTTCAGGTTGACCACGCTCAAAAGCATGATCGGGTCGCTCGGCAGAGCCATCGTTTGTTTCCTCCCATGTTCCGAGATAAAATAAAAAGCCGGCCACTCGACAAAGTGACCGGCAATACGCATCAGCTTAGACAGCGCGGGTGACTTTGCCAGCGCGCAGGCAACGGGAGCATGCGTAGATATACTTGGGAGAACCCTCCACGACCGCCTTGACACGACGGACATTCGGCTTCCAGGTACGGTTGGAACGGCGATGAGAGTGGGAGACCTTGATACCGAAGGTAACACCCTTGCCGCAGCATTCACACTTAGCCATGGTACTTGCACCTCCTACAGTGAAGTATGGAATCAAAATAATCAGCTTGACTATTTTACCAGAACTGCCGCCAAAAAGCAAGTCCCTTTTCGATTTTTTTGCGGCTTTTTTTCGTCTACAGCCCAAACGCTTGTCTAAAGGCGAAAAAAATAGTACAATAAACGCGTATATCTTATAGAAAACAGGAGAACACCATGACCCCAAGAATGTTTTATACCCTCGCACGGGTGCTGGCCGCCCTGACCGTCATCCCTTTCCACGAGGCAGGCCACGCGCTGGCCGCATGGCTGCTGGGCGACCCCACAGCCAAGCAGCAGGGGAGACTGTCGCTGAACCCCTTCCGCCACTTCGATCTGCTGGGAACGCTCTGCATGGTGTTCGCGGGCGTGGGCTGGGCAAAGCCTGTCTCCACCGACCCCCGCAACTTCAAAAACCCGAAGCAGGGCATGGCCCTCACGGCGCTGGCCGGCCCGGCGGCGAACCTCATCCTGGCCTACCTTGCGATGGTGGTCTGGAAGCTGCTCTATTATTGGGCGCCCGTCAACGATGCGACGATTTTTCTGGCGCTCTTCCTGCAATACTTGGTGTATCTGGATGTGAGCCTCGCCGTGTTCAACCTCATCCCGGTGCCGCCGCTGGACGGCAGCCGCGTCCTGCTGGCTGTGCTGCCCGAGCGCATCTACTTCGGCATGATGAAGTATGAGCGGGTCATCCTCATCGTCCTGCTGGCGGCGGTCTGGGGCGGCTTTCTGGACGGCCCCCTCAGCGTGATGAACAATGTGGTGTGGGACCTGCTGGACAATGGCACCCAGTACATCGACACCATCGCCTACTCGGCCTACTATGCGTCTGCAGGGGCGGTGATCTGATGGCGGAGGAGCTTACCTTCCATCTGGAAGAGTTCGAAGGCCCGCTGGAACTGCTGCTGGCGCTGGTGTCAAAGCACAAGATGGACCTGCACAACATCCCCATCCTCGAGCTCATCGACCAGTACACCCGCACCGTGGAGGCCGCGCAGGCCGCAGACCCCGACATTTCCAGCTCCTTCATCGAGATGGCAGCTCACCTCGTGGAGATGAAGAGCTATCTGCTGCTGCCCCGGAGCACCGAGGGCGAGCGGATGAAGCAGGAGCTCACCGGCCAGCTCATCGAGTACGACCAGTGCCGCCGGATGGCCTCTGCCCTCCGCGCCGCTGCGGAGGCGACGCCTACCTTCGTCCGACAGCCGATGCAGCTGGAACGGGACGAGACTTACGCCCTCAACCATCTGCCTCAGGTGCTGGCCGACTGCTGGGAGAGCCTGATGGGCCGTGCGCCTGTCCGGCGGATGCCGACCCAGGCCGTCTTTGAGCCGCTGGTGACAGCCCCGCAGGTGTCGGTGAGCAGCCGGGTGGTGTACATCCTGCGCCGCCTCATCGCGGGCGGTGCGGCCCGGATGAGCCAGCTTTTCGCCCGCAGCCAGAGCCGAAGCACCAACGTGGCTACCTTTCTGGCCCTGCTGGAACTGGTGCGCGGCGGACGTGTCACCCTCGGCCCCAAGGGAGAGCTGACCATGCAGCGCGGACGCCTGCCCCGTGAAAGGGCAAAGGAGGAAGAATGAACCAGAAACAGATAAAAGCCGCCGTAGAGGCGATGCTTTTTGCGGCGGGCGACCCGGTGAGCGCCGATAAGCTTGCCGCCGCCGTCCAGCTGCCCCAGACCACGGTGGAGACCGCGCTGGAAGAGCTGCGGGTCCGCTACGCCCGGGAGGACTCCGGCCTCTGCTTGCTCCATCTGGACACCCGCTGGCAGCTGGCGACCAGGACCGAGTGGGCCGACTGCATCCGCCGCCTGCTGGACGCCCGGCGCTCGGTGCCTCTCGGCCCGGCGGCCATGGAGACGCTGACGGTCATCGCCTACAACCAGCCTGTCTCCCGCGCCTTCATCGAACAGGTGCGCGGCGTGGACTCCTCGTCCAGCGTCAGCGGCCTGCTGCAGAAGGGCCTCATCGAGGAGGCGGGCCGTCTCGACCTGCCCGGCCACCCGGTGAGCTTCCGCACCACGGATGTTTTCCTGCGGTGCTTCGGCCTTTCCTCGCTGGCAGACCTGCCGCCGGTGCGCGGAGATCAGGAAGGGGAGGCGGCGACATGATGGGAGTCCTGATGGCTCTGGGCTGGCTGCTGCTGACCCTGCTGAAGATCGCGGGCGTCCTGCTCCTGATCCTGTTGATGCTGCTGGCCCTCGTCCTGCTCTGCCCGCTCTGCGCGGACGTCTGCTGGGAGGGCGGCGTCCTGACCGTCCGGGCCGGTGCGCTTGGGCTCACCCTGCCGGTGTTCCAGTGGCCTGCGCCGGAAAAGCCTGCCGGAGCCGAAGAACCGAAAGGCTTCTGGGGAAAGCTGAAAGCGAAGCTCCGCGCCCGCCGCGAAGAGCGCAAACGGAAGAAAGCCGCCGCAAAAGAGGCGAAGAGACCGAAAAAGGAGACCGCTCCGCGCAGGAAGGCGAAGCTGACGCTGAACATCCTCGTGACCATCCTGCGGGGTGCCGGGCGGCTGACGAAAGCCGTCTTCGGCTCGCTGCGCGTCACCAAGATCCGGGTCTGCCTCGGCGTCCGGGGCGAGGACCCCGCCGAAGCTGCCCGTGCCTACGGCAGGCTGAACGCATGGCTCTACCCGTCCCTCGGCGTCATCGACCGCTTCGTCTACCTCGATTTCGACGAACTGCGCATCCTGCCGGACTTCGGCAGTGCCGAGCCGACGGTGGCCGACCGGGTGTCGTTCCACCTCAGCGCAAGGCTGCTTTTCATCGTTGCAGCCGCTCTGCGCGTTTTGTATGAGTTCTGGCGCGAAAAAGTGCTGGACGTCTTCCTATAAAGTGTGTTACAATAATATCGTATGGTGTATACTCCTATCCAGAGGGAGTTTTCCCGGAAAATAATAGTAGGAGGCCGATTTTATGGCTGAGCATCCGATTCAAGGTTTAATGAACGTCACGATGGACAAGATCCGCCAGATGGCAGATTCCAACACCATCATCGGCAAGCCCATCAAGACCGACGACGGCACCACCATCCTGCCGGTGTCCCGCATCTCGTTCGGCTTTGCTTCCGCAGGCACCGACTTCGACGGCAAGAACGCCGCCAACAAGGACCTGTTCGGCGGCGGCTCCGGCGCGGGCGTCAACATCCAGCCGGTGGCTTTTCTGGTGGTGAAGGACGGCTGCGTGCGCACCATCCAGCTGTCCGACGGCTCCAACACCGTTGACCGCGCCCTGACCATGCTGCCCGAGCTGGTGGACAAGGTCAGCGCTCTGCTGAAGAAAGAGGAGAAGAAGGACGCCGCTGCGCCTGCCGCTCCCGCAGCAGAGTAAACTTTAACCTACGCCGCAACTGCGGACTTCCAACCCGCAGTTTTGATACTGAGGCTGCTGTAATCAACCTCTCCGTCATTGCTTCGCAATGCCACCTCCCCTAACGAGGGGAGGCTTTGGCAGTCCTCGCAAAGTGAATGGTTTCGCCAGAGGCTCCCCTCGGTAGGGGAGCTGTCGAGCGTGAGCGAGACTGAGAGGTTGAGTTCATCCGCAGCCCTATTTGAGCGCCGGGAGGCGCACAAGGAGATCTTATCATGGCAGAAGAACGCATTCAGAAAATCATGAGCGAGCAGGGCCTGTGCTCCCGCCGCGCCGCCGAGCAGATCATCGCCGAGGGCCGCGTGAAGGTCAACGGCCACCCTGTGAAGGTGGGCGACAAGATGGACCCCAACCGCGACGTCCTCCATGTGGACGACGAGCGCATCTATATCCAGAAGAACCAGCAGATGTACTATCTGGCTCTGTACAAGCCCCGCGGCTATGTCACCACCGCCAGCGACGAGCTGGGCCGCAAGACGGTCATGGAGCTGGTGGCCGACATCCCGGCCCGCCTGTACCCCGTGGGCCGTCTCGACAAGGACAGCGAGGGCCTGCTGCTGATGACCAACGACGGCGCTTTCGCACAGGCCGTCACCCATCCGTCCGGCGGCATCTCCAAGCTCTACCGCGTCACCGTCCAGCCCCGGGCCGATGAGGCACAGATCCTGAAGCTTAGCTCCGGCGTCGTGCTGGACGACGGCACAAAGACCATGCCCTGTGCCATCAACGTCGTCACCGACGAGCCGGGCCGCACCGTCATGGAGATGACCCTGAAAGAGGGCAAGAACCGCGAGATCCGCCGGATGTGCGAGGCCGTGGGCCTCGAGGTCATCCGTCTGAAGCGGAACGCCGAGGGCGTCGTCAAGCTGGGAATGCTCCAGCCCGGCAAGTACCGCGAGCTGACCAAGGCAGAGGTGAACGGCCTGCGCGCCGCAGCCGCCAAGGGCCGCGCCCAGACCCGCTCGGCCGCTTTGCAGTCCAAGGCTGCTGCCCGCCGTCCCCGGGGTCCTGTGGGCGGGAACAAAGCCGCTGCGGGCAAAAAGCATAAGTGAGCAATGTGTCCGAAATTTCCGCTCTTTTTGCCAAATTTGTAACATTCTCTGAAAAAAAGGAATGGAACAAGGCTTGAGAATCTTGGAAAAATCGGGTATAATATACCTAATTTTGCTCAATGATTGAAAAACATCGATATTACGACTAAAATCATCTATTTCGGAATCGTTTTACACCACTTTGACACCAATTTGAATTTTACACCACTAGCACCGTAGTCGAATCCGATTTTGAGTCTTAATCGTAAGAGCTCTGATGTGACACAGCAGCCCCGGCGTCCTAGTGACGCCATTACATAAGCAGCGTTAAAATTGAAAATCGCATTTGAACAACGATATATTCATGATGGGCGTGGGAGTAATCCTGCGCCCTTTCTTGAATTTTCGTTATCCGTATGATACAATTTATACAAAGGAGTAATGTAATATGGACATCTATGAAGAACTGCATTCGCGTTATATTCAACTTTATTCCAGCACCATGGATTTAGATAAAGACCATCATACGAAATTTGATTTGGTCATGAAAAAACATCAGAAGATGTGGGATGATGGATTTAGTATTCTTCCGGCTACGAATATGATGGATTTCATGGCCCCTTCAAAAAGGAAGCCGGAAGATGAGGAGAAAGAACTCTCGCTTCTTATTGAGTGGACTGCGGATAAAGTGTTTGATATTATCATCGAAAATTGGTTAAGCAAACTGACAAGAGAACAAGTCGTTTTTATGTTAAACGCGATATCTGAACTTGATTATAATGCCCAGCTGTCTTTTGAAAAATCCCACTCAATCACTCCGAAACAAATATTGAATGTTTGGAATAAAACGCATCAAGAAGCCGAAAATATTTATATGATGCCGGAGTTCGAATCATGAAAAAAGAAGCATATCTTCCGCTCGATATTTTGAAAAAAATTACAGCGCATTACCCCAAAGCTTGGGAACAGATGGCGATGTTTCATAATGAAAACGGATCTCCAGAACTTGGATCATGGCCTGAATGGTGCTATGCCCCTATGAGCGCTGCGCTGGCGGTGGCGTCTCAAGGATACGACCTAAACAAACTCCCTGTTGATATAAGAATGGGGATAACATCTATGGCTCAGGCGATATTTGCGTTGGCCCCGTGGCGACTAAGTAAAGAGGTTTATGTTGTTGACGAAGATTTAAAAGACCTTTTATTTGAGCAGAACGGAGAACTCGATGTCCCTGATGAAATATTATTACAGCTTCCGTATCCGTGCTTTTATGTGGAACTTCCAAACACATATTATAGAGCAGACAAAATTCATGGGTTCTTTGTAACATTGGAATATGACGTTATCAATGGGGATAAAGAATTAAAACCAGTTTTTCTTACTGACGACGGAGATGTATTCAGCTATTCCATTCATATCGGAGCAAAAACAATAGAAGAAAGCGTGGATATACTCGACAAGCAGGCGCTTGAAAATACGAACGGAAATAAAGAACTGAAACGTCTGGCATTAAGAGCGATGCAGGATTCGGCGGAAACAAAAATATTCCTAAAGCAAATCCTTCAAGTGATATTATATATTCTTGCACAGAACGCAGAAATCACGCCAAATTCTGAGCAGTCTTTTATCACCAAAAGAGGGAAAACACTCAAAGATAAATATTCTGAAATTCGAAAGTGGGATGTTGGCGTTCGTGTTGGAGCGGCGATAAGACAACAAAAAATACGCAAGCAGTCTGAGTGGCCAGAGCGCAATCAAGGCGAACATAATTCGCCACGTCCTCATGTGCGTCGCGGTCATTGGCATCATTTCTGGACAGGCCCAAAGACACAGCCCGAAGAACGAAAACTTATCTTGAAGTGGTTATCTCCTATGACTGTTGCGGCCAATCCTGATGACGCGCCAATTGTACTTCATAAGGTGGAATCATGAACAATCCAAAAATACTTGATATCGCACTCGGATTTATTTTTCACAAGCACAGTGAGGATGAATTCGGTCGCAAAAATAATAAAGCACAGGCTATCCGCGAGATGTCAGACGAAGAGCTTGCAGCACTATTAAACGAGCTCGTGGCTCAACAAGATAACTGTCCGCAGACCGTAAGCAACTGGAAAGGATGGCTGTCTGAATTTATAAAATAAATTTTAATCAGGAGGTTTTATGGAAAATAAATCATGCAAGCCAAACGTGAATAAAGGGAAAACGGCAGAATATATTATTGCTAAAAATATTTATGGCGTTGAAGTTGGAGTAAAATGTAGTCGCTGTGGATACATTTCATCCACAGGAGAAGAGAATGAGTGTCGTTGGTGTAAAGCAACAATGAAAAACGCTGAGAAGAAATAAGATGCTAAAAAATGGGGTACCAGTCCAATTAAGGATTGATACCCCATTCGTTTTATATCAGCTCAATATCGCTTGGCTCAACATAGCCTGACACATTCACTGAGATTGGATACTTGCCAATACGACTTTCAAGATTTGTTACTCGATACCGTCCATTGACGAGTTTTCCATCATAAATAAACCACTCACCAGAGCGGCGCATCCCGCAGTGTGTTTGGCTGTTTGAATATAGTATTCCGTCTAATTTGATTTTATCTCCTGCACGAAGAGTATTCTGATGTTCCATCAAAACGAACCCCATGTAGCTGGCCCACAGATACCGTCAGCACTCAAGCCATGCGCCTTTTGCCATTCTATCAGTTTTGTCTTAGTGCCTGCTCCAAAGATACCGTCCGCTTTCACGCCTAGATGCCGCTGCAGCACGGTGACTGTATACGAGATGCCGCCAGTGCAATCTTTCGCGCCCTGACGAATCGTAGGCATAATTTTACTTACTGATGCATATGCAGTGCCAACCTTACTGATCCAGCGAGACTTCCAGCTCCGCACATCAACATGAACAAAGCCTCCTGTTAGCTGCACTCGACTGTAATAGCCGATGCCACCCCGCTTCTGGAAATAAGGCATGGAGGCCAAATATAGAGCAATCCGAATTGGGTCAACACCTTTGATGGTAACATCCGCCGCCGTACCCAAACAATGCTGACTGCGAGGACTGCCGCCGATGGAAATATTATAAGAAGGGGAGCGGTAGCCGGAGTTGATATGGACAGGCTTGCCAAAATGGGCTCGCACCTGTTCAAGAATGTAGATGAGTTCTGTATCGATTAGAACAGTATCGCTGTGGTCAGAGCAGGCGAACTCATAGACGGAAAAATGAGCCGATACCTTTTTGTTCCAATCTTTCTTCATTGAGTATGTATTTACTGCCATGCGGCGCACCTCAATTCTTCTTCAACTCATTTTCGATTTTCTCATTCTGAATGTCCAGCTCCTTGACGGCAGCTTCGATCATCATGTCGATAGTCGGAGTGATCTTAACACCCATCTTCTCAAGAGCAGCGATAACATACTTCTTCTTGTCAGCTTTCTTGATAACACCAGTTGCGCCGACCTTCTCAGCGGCACGAACAGTCATCTGGACAAGCTTATAGACGCCAATTTTCTTGAGATAGGGGATACCATAGACCATAAAAGCGGTGCCAGCACCTGCGACGACCAGCTGGGCAATAGTAGCAACAACCTGATTGAAAAAGTCCATCATAACATACCTCCTGATAAAAATAAAAGACCCCGAACACATCGTTCGAGGTCATGAATCACGTGATCTTATTCTTTTGGTTTCAAAAAACCATTAGTGCGTAGCATTTCGTCATATACGCGCCCCACGTTCTTGATGGCGAAGGGCATCTTGTTGTTTTTGTAGTTGGAATGGGTCTTACAATAGTCTTCATACTTCCCAATAACATCAAGGATATCATCAAAGTCTTCTTCGGTGTGGCCAAGCCCGCGAACAAGCTCATTATTAAAGCGCAGCACCTGACTACGATAACCGTCAGCTTTGGTCTCTTCACCCTTTTCGATGTGATTGTCTAGCTTTTTACGAGTCTCTTCTTGCTCGGAGCGAATATCTTTGAGCTCGGATTTGGTTTCCTTGATCTCGTTCATCACACCGGCATTCAGGGCGTTTCCAATGTGAGTGGCCACCTAAGACCACGGGTTGATCTCGATTTTAGAAACTTGTATCACTGACATAACAACGGCGATCAGTCCGCTGCTCCCGGCCATCACTGAGCCGAGATGATTTAGGATAAAATTCAATAATTCGTCCATACGATTTTAATCACCTCGATTCTTTTTATGTTGACAAATTTCACACATCATGATATAGTGGTGCTACAGCATGATTTACTTTCGTCGAGCAAATTATGTGTTACCTACTCTAATGTATGTGAGGAAGAGGTCCTTGGCCGAAAAGCCGAGGGCTTCTTTCTTTTTATGTGGCGCTATACCACAATCGCGGAGTATTGGTTGAGTCGCCGATATAAGCTTTTTGCACTACCACGTTGCCCCCACCTTCTGGAAGTCCGAAATACAATTTGCTGGGTTCAACCGTCTCCACAGTTTCCGGAAGATCGCCTAGAACAACATTATATATCCTTGCAAAATCACCATTAGTGCTGTTTGAACTATCTTTAGAATAGGTCATGGAAATTGTTTGTCCTTTAGAAATCGTCCCGCTCTAAGAATTAGAGCCCGTCCCACTAACAGAGCTTATCACAGTTGTTCCACCTACTACGATAGTAAATTTATCATAGTTTGTCTCAGAGCCCTATCCATAGTTAAATCTAATAGAAGATGTTTGATTTGCGGTTAATGTAATTGTTGCAGCCGTCGAATTTTGGTTTTTGTTGTTGTTTTCGAGGATTCCGCCACTCTATACAAAAGTGTATGACCCGTTAGAAGATGTAAAATACTTAGAGACATTTGATTCGGTGATAGTAACTGAAGTAGTGGCGATTCCGACATAGATACTCATCACACCACCTCCTTATGTACTGTACTGGATATATACCGTCCCTTCAGGCAGAGTTGTTGGAGCGGTAGTGCCCCACTGGAATGCCAGCAAGGTAGGACCATTCAATGTGCCATCTTCGGAGATGGTAAGATTTGTGCCAATTTTTACCCCACCAAGAGTATCTGCTGTGGCAGGATTCAAAGAAAATTTCGCATCTGCCTCTGACTTGGTGTAACGATCCTTCAGGGCGTCACCAGTAGACTTGGCTTCTGCAGGAACATTCTCTTGAGTTAGCGTCTTATCAGGCGGTGAGGCCACAGAAAGCGCTTTGTCTGCACTTTCCTTCGCACTAGCAGCACTGGTTGCGGCATTAGTCTCGCTGGCCGCCGCATTAGTTTCGCTGACTTTGGCCTTTTCGGCACTAGAAATAGCAGACGCCTCGCTTTTGGCGGCGTTTTTTTCAGAGCTTCGTGCGTTTTGTTCGCTAGTCTTGGATTTTTGTTCTGAGGCCGCAGCTGCTTCTTTGCTCGCAACAACAATCTGCTCGCAACTAATAGCGGCATTTGCCTTTTCCGTGGCAATAGCTTCACTGGATGAGGCTTCTTTGGCTTTCTGAGTTGCGGTGTTGGCCGCATTGATAGCGTCTAAAGTTACAATATCGACGCTCTCAACACGCTCCTGAACCTCTTTGGCATATTTTAAGAGACCAACAAACTTATCAGTCAAAGTCTGAATCTCGCCGGATACGACCTGAACAGATCCTTCCATGGTGTCGAGGCTGCCTTTGATTGGAAGGGTAGCAATCTCGGTATTAAAGTTGTAACTAAAGACAATTTTATCATCGTCCAAAATTGTGGTCGAATAAAAACGAACAGCAAACTCGATGTCTCCAGGATGGGCAGTCACATCATTTTGAACTTCCCAACCAAAGATAATTTTCCCTGGAATGGTAGTCACATCTAACTTTACGACGGGGTAAAACCCACCAGTGTGACTTGTCAATGATTCATACTGGACAATGCACGTCTTTTTGCTGAGATCAGTCTGATCATAGTACCGGTCGATCTCAAAGTAAACGGTTTCTGCATTGTGGTCGTTTAAGACACCAAGAAAGGTAAAGCCATCAGGAATAGAAATCGTTCGTTCGTTAGCATCGATAATAAAACGAGGTTCGTCCGTGGGAAGCATAACAAGAGAAGGGGAATTGAACTGATTTTGAATGTCCTGTAGCCGTTTCATGTATTCATTTGCAGTAGTGATCAATCGGGATTCACCTCCTTAACACTAAGAGATTCAATCCGCGATTTAACAGCACTCTATAAGATAGAAGGTACGGCATCGATAGATTTCAATCTCTTTGAAACCAAATAACAATAAACTTCAACGATAGGGTTCATGATGCAACCTCCTTCCCAATAGATTTTTCATAAATATCGCATAAAGCTAAACTGGTGTTGTCTAGGTTTTTTGCAAGCTCGGCAACTTTTGCTTTAAGAATGGCGTTTTCTGATTGGAGTAGTGCAATTTGCTTTTCTTGACTCGGAGCTTCGGTTTTCATCGCAGCAGAAAAGTACGGAGAAATATTTGCCTCTATATCAACAGAAAGATTTTTATAATAAGGGAGAGACAAGTGGTACTCATCGTATTCGTACCCCTCAGAAATCTGGGTAATATTATCGTAAAAACGAATGATCGCCGTAGATGGATCGCGAGGATCTGGAGACACGGAAAATTTTTTATCCGGGAAAGTAGAAGATGTTACTTTCATTCTGTCACCTCCGTCTCTGATGGTGTTTCGTCTTGCGGAATAAACATGATTCTGTAGTATCCATAATTGGACGAAGATAAAACGAATGTAAACATTCCCATATAGCCACCATCACTAGAAGAATAGTAGTCAATTTCTGGGAATGCAAGCCGATACGAGACGGTGACTGGAGAGCCGTTTGAGTCCACTCCAGTAGTAAAACCATAGCTCGATGTTGAATTTTTATATGTGGACGAATAATACCTGTCCGGAATGTATGTAGTAGAGCTTCCAGAAACACCACTCGGCAAAAAGGCTCCACTCGCAGAACCGTTAGACATACCACTAATGTAGCCATTGCTATTATAATAAACGCTAGCAGAATAGTTCAGGTCTGGCCATCCGTCAGAATATTTCTTTGGATCTGCTGTAAACCAGAAGCTATACGAAGAAGAGCTGTATCGAATATAGCATCCCTCGTATTTGATAGCCATTCCATTCCCCCAGAGATTTTCAATCGAACGATATTGAATCTGTGTTGTCCAATCTTCTGTCGAACCACTGGTATTGTTTTGTTCTGCATCAGTGGCTCCATTTGCAATTCTAGACGATGTGGAACCATTTCCGATTTTTTTCTGAGAATCCCAATCGGCAAACTCAATTAAGTATAATAACTGTATAGCCCCCCACGTGACATAATCCATTATTTCAAGTCCAGGAGCTTTTGTTCTTAACTTGGTTCGTAAATCAGGGCGACTCACGCCGTCTGCCATAACGCCGGAAAGCGAGCTTCCACTTGAAGTGGATATATATCTACCTACATATCGTCCTGATCCTGGATGGAGGGTAAACCCGGAATGCTCAACAAACGAAACGTAATAATATTTAATTGATTTTGACGAGTCTGTCTCGAATTTGAACCAAAATTTTGGAATATATACCAATGTATCATATTTAGTACGAGAGAATTCATCGTCGCCCTTTTTATATTTGATTAGGCCATCAACAAGATTGTACTCCTCCATACTTTTCCATGGGTTCACGGCGTCAAAATTAGAGGATCTGTTTGGGTCTGCGAAATCACAATCAACATATTTATAGGGATCAGATGCGACAGTTAGTCTTTCCAGGGCGGTGGATTCATTATTATAATGCCAGCATACGCCAAAAGTAGTAAGATGCTCGAATACCACGTGATATAACTGCCGGACTGCAACGTCTACCGTTCTAGTAGCGTAGACACTATCAACATCCGCCCGAACAACCGCAGGGCCAAAACCTTCAACATCAACATATTGTTCTTCACCCGTGGCGACAAAAGAAGTGATTTTTTTACCTCGGTGCGTAACAGTGATGGTAACCCCGGCGGGGGCGGTGATTCCAAGCACGGAATTTTTCAAGGAAAGCAAAAGCTCGTCCAATTTTTTATCCGCACTTTCAAACCATCGATTTATAGAGTCGCCCACGGTCTTTGCGTCTGCAAAACCACCATCTACTGTAAGAGTTTTATCTGTTTTAATATTTTTCAATTTATCGTCAATTTCCGCTTTAGTGTAGCGATTATTGAGTCCTTGGCCGGTAGCGGAAGCATCTGCTGGCGCACCAGAAATCGTTAAAGTTGGATCTGCTTTTGCAAACTCTTTGGCTTCTTTTGCGGCCTTTTCAGCAGCCAACCGGTCTCGCTCAACCGAACTGATCCACTCCTCCTCGGTCCCCTCATACCCATGTTTTACGGCTATGCCATATGCTGAGTAAGGGCCGACGGAGATTACTTTACCCATGAAATCACTCCTTTCGTTCGTTTCAGATAATAATCACAGTACCTCCCCGGTGATCTCCCGGTACTGCTCCGGGTGATCTCCCCCTCGACCACCCGCTTGGCCAGCTCCTGCTCGGCCTGTTTCTTGTGCTTTTCCAGCAAACTCTGCTTGTTGTAATGTACGCTCATCCGATCACACCTCCGATCATGGTCAGGGTCCCTCCGGTACCGCTTTCGCCCCGGGCAATGGTCACCCGGTAGTTAAAGGCTGCTCCCTTGGCGGCAACCGTGTTGGCAAAGACGTGGTTTACGAGGACTCGGGTCTTGCCCACCTGTACCTTGGTGCATTGCTCCCACACCGGGGCCACGTCCAGCCCGTTGTTGGTCATCTCCACCGTAAGACTCATGTCCTCCGGCAGGGTACCTTCCAACGTCAGGGAGGCCACTGTAATGGCATCGTCCGCCGTCAGGGGGGCGGTCAGGCTCACCTCAGCACCGGTGACGTTTTTCGTAAAGGTGATATCTTTGGTGCTGGTCAGGATGCCGTCTGTCACTTCCAGCGTAACAGTATGGGAGCCGTTCAACACCTGCTGGTACTCCGCCTTTTCGCTGAGCCAGTCCACCGTCAGGTCGGCGGTGGATGCTCCGGACTCTGTCAGATGGTTGTCCACGAGCACCATCGTGCCGGAGAAGATCAGGGTGGTGTCGTCGCCATAGTAAGCGCTGCCGGTGGCAATGTCTACATAGTCGTTCTCCACCACCAAGGAGGGCTGGACAGAGGGCGGGTAGAAGTTGTTGGAGGCGGCGAAATAGAGCTGGTATTCGACGCCCTTTTCCAGCGCGATGTTGCCCATGTCCAGCACCACGTCGTTGTAGCCACGGATAATGTCGATGAACTTGTCCACCAGGGCGGTCTCGGAGCCGTACTTGCGCAGAACGGTGCGCATCGTGCCCGGCACATAGCCCTTGACACGGAATTCCAGCGAGCGGAGCAGCAAGCCCGCTTTCTTGGCAGTCAGCGGCATAAAGAACTCGTACTTGGCGGGATAAGTGTCCCACGCGGGGGCGGCCCCCTCGTCGTTGCGGGCTGTCTGCACTTGAACTACCGTGGGGGGCGTAGATGTCTTGGTGGCTTTCACTTCACCGTCCAGCTTCTCCGTTACCGTCATGAGGTCGCCGTCGTCGTCCGTCACGGTGTATCCGACCGCAAACGGTGCGTTTTGTTCGCCGAGGTCGGTTGCGTCGGTGGTGATAGTGGGGGGTGTGTCGGGCATGACACTAGCGTCATCGGAAACCTCAAGCCCAGAGGGCAGAATAAATGCGGGACGATCATAGGCTGAATTGGAGGAAACCATCTGGCCCAAATAGCCGCTGGAGCTAACGTACTGAGCGACGTCGGATCTCTCGAAGGTTGGAGAGCGGAGCCACCATGTGGTGGCGCTGTTGTCTGTGTCTTTATATGCGATACGCTTCGATTGTACGTCATTACTGTCGTCATTGGAGAAGTACGCCAACCGCACGCCCTCTTTGGGGAGATAGCCATTGCTACCAGTTATAAAGCCAACCTCATAGCCGGATAACAAAAACACTTTTGTGCTCAAGCCGTTGGAACCTGTCATCAGGCTGCCGCCGTAACCGGTGCCATTCTGGTACGGAATTTTCACTTGTTTGATGACATTACGAATGTCTGTATCAACCACGCTGAAGAACGTGCTGTTCAGGTAAGCGTGAATGGTACTGTTGGCGTAGTCGTTGGTATTCGAGCTATGCCACGAGAGTTCATTTCCATGGGTGTACTTCATCAACACCCACGTGCCATCGCAGCTTGCATCGTAGATGCTGGTGTCTGGATTACCCTGCTGCACGATGAGGAAGTCCCTCAAGGTGTCGTTTACCTTGATTTTGACAGTGCTGCCCACCGCCATATCCCCAAGTTTTGCCATTGCTCATCCCTCCTTAAAACTCCACCCTACACAGGGGCTTATTCCACACGCCTTCCAAGGCCACCCCATCCAGAGTGTCAAAGGTCGTCATAAAAGTGTTACCATCCCCCGGCATGCCAAGAATAACCTCCAGCATCCTCAGCCGCATACCCACGGCAGCGGCATCTGCGGCGGCATCTGAGATGGTGAGGGTCTTGTCGATCCCCACTCTGATGGCGTTAATGCGGTCGCCAACAGCTTTAGCGTCCGCTGGAGCGCCGGAGATCGTTAAAGTAGCATCAGCGTTGATATATTCTTTTGCCTTTTCAGCAGCCGCCTCCGCAGCCAATCGGTCTCGCTCTACAGATTTGAGCCAGTCTTCCTCAGTACCTTCAAACCCGTGCTTTACGGCAATCTGATAGGCGCTATATGGACCGATAACGACTTCTCTGTAATTTTTCAAGACAACACCACCTCCAGATTCCCATGTCCATCGTCACGCATTGTTACGTTATCAGCGACACTGTCTGCAACATACAGAGTCAAAATTCCGCTATCGTTGTTATCATCCAGCCAGATCCATCCTTTTGTAGCGATAGTTTGGTCGGCTTTTTCAGCAGCCTCCTGTGCTTCTCTCAAGGAAGCCAATGCTTCAGCAGCACTTTTGGCGGATGCGGTTTCTGATGCTTTAGCAGCAGTTTCACTTGTCTTGGCAGCAGTTTTACTATCAGCCGCAGCATCTCGGTGCTCACGAGCGGTATTCATAGCCGTTTGAGCATCATTCATGTAAGTCTGTGCATTACTTTCTGATGTAGCGGCATTCTTGGCGCTTACTGCCGCCGCATCCCGACTTGCTGCTGTGTTCGCAATACTGTCGTTCGCTCTTCGCTCGATATCCGCGAATCGTGAAATCATTGTTTCAACAGCGGTGGGGTCAACTGGCGTTCCTTCTCCGGTAGTATTCAGACTATTCTTGATGGGCAATGTAGCAGGAACAGTGTTGAAATCGTAAGCAAATTTCGGCTCGTCATTTTCGATTTCGATACTATAAAACCGTACTGAAAACTTAACATCGCCAGCGTATTTTGTGGCATCGCTCAAAACAGTCCAGCCAAAAAGTATCTTTCCTGGAACAGTATCAATGTCCAATTTAGTGATAGGGAAGAAGCCCTCGTTTACATCACCATTTGGGCCAATGGATCTGAACTGGATAACACATATCTCGTCACTCAAATCGTGCTGGTCAAAATAACGGTCGATTTCGAAATAGACAGTTTCAGCGCCATGGTCATTTACAACGCTTAAAAATGAAAAATCATCAGGAATGCTTATGGTTCTGCTATTAGCGTCGATAATAAATCTTGGCTCCTCAGAAGGGAGCATCACAAGTTCTTTTAGGTTATCTTGATTCTGGATGTCTTGTAGGCGCTGCATGTATTCATGAGAAGAAGTGATCATGAATTATCGACCTCCTTCAGCATCTGAACATTGACTTCTGACATCTGCACTACACCCTGATAAAGAGCGAGTGTCTTATTATAGATGTCCGCCGCATTCCGATTAAATTCTTCAAGCATGGCGATTTGAGCCTTGAAATTATAGATGTCATTTTTGATATTCAGTGCAAAGCAGCCGGTTGACAAAGCAATAGTTTCTGTGGCAGGGTCAATACCCATAATGCTAACAGAACAGGGACCATCACAAATCTTGACAGGAGTTGCCATGTCGCACTCGTAGTTGTAGTAGTTGGTACTTGTGCTGTTGACCTGCTTGAGCCCAACGATATCCAGATGATTTTTCTGGTCTTTCAGAATCAGATAGAGCCGCAGTTTGACATATTTTTTATCAAGGAAGAAGGTGATCTCATCAAGACTGTATACCTGCGACTCTGAAAATTTAGTAGCCTTGAAACCTTCATTTGAATAGATAAGGTTCATAAACACCTCCAATAAAATAAGCGCCCATCGCTGCATAGGATGAGCGCATAACACATCATAATAAATAGTGGAGTTAACCACTATCAAAATAATCCATTGTCAACCTCCTCGTCATCGTACCAGATGCCCGGGTTGGCGATCAGGTCGCCGGTTCGCTACCCCACTCTCTACGCAGGGCCTCCAGTGTAGTCTGCATAGAGCTGTTTCCTGCTGCCGCACCCTCAAACAGGGTAAGTATAAGGGTTTTGGCTGTGTCCGTAAATCCCGGGCCAGTGTCGCCCTTTTCGCCCTTGAAATCACCATTGGCGATACCATCCTTCAATTCTTGTAATTTACTAATAGCCACCTTTGCAGCGTCGATAGCATTTGCAGCATTTGTGGCGGCAATATCAGCATATTGGGAAGATATGTTAGCACTGGATTCGGCTGTTTTTACGGCTGAATCAAATTTTGCCGTTATTGATTCCACTTCTTCAGCTTTATAAATAGGAGAGGAATTGCTGGTATTGAGCGTGTCAAGAACAGGCAAAGACGCCTCTAGTGTATTAAAGTTGTATTTAAAGGTCGAAATATTTCCGATACTTTCAATGCTATAGAATCGAACAGAAAAAGATACCGTAGCCGCCTCGGCTGTCACAGTATTTCGGATTGTCCAGCCAAAAATTATTTTTCCAGGAATAGTTGTAATATCAATCTGAGTAACAGGGAAGAATCCTTCACCAAGTTCAACTCCGGTAGATCCCACCATTTTGTATTGGACGATACAAGTCTCTTCGCTTAGATCATGGTCGTCGAAATAACGGTCAATCTCGAAGAAAATGGTCTCTGCATTATGATCGCCTTTAACACCAAGAAATTTGAACGCTGTAGGGATCGTAATGACACGAGTATCAGCGTTGATAACAAAACGAGGCTCTTTCTTGGTATTGATTGATAACACGGAAACGCCGCCCATATTCTGAATATTAGCAAGGCGTCTCATGTAATCTTCTTGCGTAGTGGTCATTTTATTCCTCCTTTCTCATTTTTATAGCAGCTGCTTTTTGTAACTCGAAAAGTTCAGTGGCCGATTTTTCACCAAGAATATCGACCACTTCGTTATATGGCATATAAATCACGCGCGGCTCAACGTCTCCAAGCTCGATAAATCTTTTGTTTGCGTAATAGTACGAGGCAAGAACACGACCCTTGTGTGCGTAACAAATATTGGTACTGCGATGATCCGGAGTGCCAAAGCATTCATAGTTATAGCCGGAGCAACCGCCGCAACCCATCGCCACTGGGCATTCAAAACACTCTTTGGTTGACTGACTTTCTCGCGTAATAGCGTCCAACATAATCTTGGTATCCTGCTGATGCTTTGTTTTGTACAGTCCATCGAAACAATTACCGAGGCACATCGGCGCGGCTTTCTCTTTGCCGACTGAAATAGGAGCATAGCGAATACACGGATAAGCTTTACCGTCAGGGGCAAAAGAAAGCATTGAACCAGTGCCACCACAGTAATTGCTATTATCGTTCGGAGACACGGAATGTCCAGTATCGTCGTTCAACATTGTAATATAAACGTCGCTTTTATTCTCGATAAGCCAATCAGACAAGTCTTTTAACGCGAAATAAATATTTGAAGCGTCCTCTTTTGTATAGACTGGCTCATATGCGAAGTTACAGTGAATGATTTTACAGCCCTCGTTAATCATCATCTTTACGCTGGGGCAAATATACTTAACAGAATCAGGTACAAATGTCATTTTCGAATTATACCAGCCATACTTTTTTGCATCCTGAAATGCCGCATATGCCTTAGAAAAAGACCCGACGCCATTTGCGTCAACGCGAAAAGCGTCATGCAATTCTTGGATTCCATCAATAGAAACGGTGATACCCATTAAATTGTGATATTTCATAAACAGGTGTTGTGCTGCTGGAGTAAACCAAAGTTGTCCATTGGTAGCGAAACTGATGCGAGACATAGGGGCAAATGGAATATTCCGTTTCCAACACTGTTCAAAATAATAATCACAAATATGTTCAATTAGTTCGGCCTCAAGCAGTGGCTCTCCGCCAATAAAATCCAAAACAAGAGCTTTGGTTCGATGGGTAATAAAATCGCCATCATCTTTTTCGTATTGGTTTAAGAGATAATCTACGATTTTTTTACCAGTGTCAAGAGTCATAGCTTCGTATTCTTTGCAATGTTCATAGCAATAAGAACAATTCAGATTGCAGGCCCCAGTCACTTGGAATGTTACATTACGAACGGTTTGGTTGTTAAAACCATCAAGAGACGGGAAAAGCTGGCGAATATGTTCAGCGTAATCGTCCATCCGTGTAAAGTTTTTTACCATTCGCATTCCACCTCCTGCTTATAGAAATCGAACTTATACTGAACAGGAAGATACCCCAGTAATTGATTGAACAATGCATTTTTAGCGCAAGTAAATTCAATCCAAGATTTTTGATACTGGGTACGATAATCTTCAATCATTCTCTTGAGGTCATCAGACGGTGTCTCAGAATAACTTTTACACATAACAGAAAGCATTGCTTTGTAACTTTCAGTGATATAAAATCGACGCTCAATTTCTTCGGAGACTTCACGATCTAATTCAAAAGTCTTTTTAGTCATATAACCCCTTTCCAATACGATAATTATCGAATTTCTTTTCAATATCTGGGAATTCCTTTTCAAGTGTCTTTACTTGATTCATCAAAGAAATAAATAGATGTGGACGGAATTCTTTTTCGGACTCAATAGCATATAAGACTGTATTTGCCACGATGTACATAGCCTATTTTTGTTCATCGTTTTGAGGTTCAATACTCAAAATCTTTTCAATGCGATCCGTAGAAAGGGCTTTTGTGTCTGCTATATATTTTTCAGCGTTTGGATAAACTCGAATGGCTACAGCATATGGATATAAGATTTTCTCTGCATCAGATAATTGATACTTACAACTAGCGGCCGCGAGTTTGATAACGCGCTTGACATAACTCAGCCATCGAGAAAAAGGAACTTCCTCCAACTCTGGGTTCTGTAGACAGGACAAATACCCAAGCCAAAAAGGGAAGGTAAACTTTTGAGGATCTGATTCATAAGGAACAGAAAATCCGCATTCGGGGATTGGCTCCATTAACAGAAAATCATAAAGAACTAGGTTTCTACGATAAGCGGCATCTGTCATAAAGGGGCATTTGACAAAAATTTTTTCTACAGGTTTATTGCTGTTCATTTTTGCACCTCCTTTAATTATTCAGACCAACACCACAATTCCCAGAGCAATGGGTGCCACATCCGTTACCAGTACACCAACCCTCACATCCCGTGCAACCGTGGCAACTGCCTTGACAACCGTTCTTGCAACTTCCCTGACACTGGTTTTCACAAGTGCCTGAACAACCATCACAATCACCGCTGCAACCAGAACAACCACTCTTGCAAGTCCCAGAACAATCACCGCTACAACCGGAACACCCAGAATAACAAGCGGAAGAACACAATCCTGTGCAACTAGAACGGCAACCACTGGAAGATCCGGTTAAACTCTTAGACGATAAATCATTGATTTTAACAAGGCAGTCTTTCAGCGTTTGTGCATAAACCAAAGATTCTTTGTCAGGAGTTGGGGTGTTTCCATCGATAGCATTCAATGGAGTCGTGATTTTCTGAATATGCTCGTATGTGATAAATTTTCCATTCGCCGGAGTTTCAGAAAACTGCCACGATGTTCCCTTGTATGTAGAAATAGAACCTGAGCTATTCGCGTTAGAACGACGAGTAATCTCAGTGTTGATGAGCTTTTTTAACGAAGTAAAGTCTTCTGGACTAATCAGTCCACCCTGTTCAGCCATAAAATCACCCCTTTACTCGCACACGAATGCGACGCTCACAGAATAAATCATCGCCCTCTACTGCGTAACCAACAACAATATCCGGTGAGACAACCTCCCCGACCTCAACAGCACGACCAATCCCGGGAACCTTAGAAGGAACAATCAGATCACCGGTTTTGACCTTACCAATCACTCGCACGCGCACACGGCCAGCGAGAGATACCGGAATATATTTATCGATATTATAGTCGTCCAGAGAGGAACCATTGCTCGGCAGATCTCCGCCAATGAGCATTGCATACTCGTCCGTGTGAACACCAACCACTCGTTTAGAAGTGTCGTCAGCTCGGACATACCGCTCCGTCTGACTATCTGTGTCAAGAGCAATAATATCGCCCGGCTGAGTTGTCCCACCACGCGGGAAAAGCTCTGCGTAGTCATTATAAACAGCGCCGTATGCTTTGCTAAAAACAGCCACACCGGAGTTGTTGACGTAATAATTAGTAGAGCCGAAAAACAACGTACCGTTCATAATTCCGCCAGAAAGAGGAAGGGCTCCAAGACTGATACAAGCTTTGATTGCTGTGTCGCCACCCGTACCGCCACGTTCAATCGGAATAATACCAGACTGAATGTCGGCAGCGTCATGTTTATGACTTTCGGTAGTTGTTCTTAACTCTTCGACAGAAGCACGAATATCTGCATGAGAATGTTCGTCTGTATTGTGAGTTTGAATTGTTTCATCAATATAATTTCTGGCGTCAGCAATATCGTCAGCATAATCTGTAAAATCAGTTGGCAAAGTCCCTTTCAGTGTTTTTAAGTCTTCTACAATCTGCAGACTTTCATCGCGCTTCTGACTGGCAATGTCACTGCTCGCTTTAGCCGCGACCTCTGATTCTTTGGCTTTATTTGCGCTGTTCTGAGCGGCATCTGTAAATCTTTTAATATACGACTCTATCGTACTTGTGAACATTCGCTCCACAGCCATAATAGAATGCTTCAAACGATTGATAGTGTCGGCATTTATCAATGCATTTCGGAGACGAGGATTTGAATTCAGTACAGCTTGTGCGTTAGTGTAATTGCCATTTTCCATCGCAGCACGATATTGATTTGCCGCGCCGATCAAACTAGAAGAAATATCCTCAGAGTTCGTCCAATTATCACAGCTTGCTGGAAAGTTTGTGTACTCAAGGTCGGCATATTTCCCGTCTTCGTTTAAAATCCAATCACTCAAAATTTTCCCTCCAATCAATATTTGTTTTTGACAATATAAGGATAATAGGGCCAATAACGGCTCATAGTAACCGTCATAGTACCATCTCCCAGCGAAATATCTATTTTCTTAATTAAAAAATCGACGGGCTGATTTCCGGTATTGATATATTTGGGAGTATACGAAATTTTTTGATTAACATCTAACCATGGAATCAGTACGCATTCTACAGTTACGTTATCAGTCAAACGGCTAAGAGTCCAGTGTTTGTACTCAGCACAGTTCATGGCAGATTCATTAGTCGTATAATTTTCGTAGTCTTCTCCGCTTAGAATCTCATTGCGCCGCCCAAGCTTTTCAATAGTAAACCGAGAACTATTTATCCAATCAACATCCGCTGCGTTTGACAAGCAAACATATCGAATGTACTTGCAATTTTCAGCTTCTTTATCCTTTTCCTTCTCTTCATCAGTGGGTTCCTTATCAACAAGCTTGACCATAACGTGGATTTGTTGTTCCCCCTGATAATAAAAGTGCTTAGTATTAGAATCATATTTAACGACAATCACAGTGTCTTCAGGAATGGTTGTCCCATCAATCAAGACATCGTTTCCTTGATCGTCAACATTACGAGCATACAAATCGTATGTTCCGTAACTCAATGATTTAGTAGACGTTGTGAGATTTCCGTTTGAATCAGCAGCCTGCACAGTTAAAAGGAGTGAGACAAGAATTTTTACGTTCTTCTTGAAGCCAGTTGTGGGAGTGGTAAAAGCGACCGTCAATTCAGAAGGGGAGTCCTCCATAGATGTAAAAGTTGCGCTTGCAGTAACTGTAGTCGTATCGCCACTAACAGAAAAAGTTGTTTTGTCTTTCGCAGAAAAAGCATCGTATTCAACTGACGCTCCCCACAGCTCGACACAATTACGAATCTGGGAATAATCGTATGTACAGTCTTCGGAAATGACGAGATCTTCAAAATCGGCAGCGCTCATAATTGTCAAGGCATCATATCCGGTAGGAATCTCAGAGCAGATAAATGTAGTCCCGTCAAAATACATCTCAAATGGATAATGCAAATCACGCAGTTCAGTAAGTATCTGCCAGATGGTCGCGCCAGTATCATATTCAAGGTCATACGGGACACTCCGGTTCCAATATCCTACGACGCAATCCTCCATACCACTCAAGCGAAATGTTTTTGCGATCGCGTTACCAATGTCTGAACCGACAGGTATTTTTGTTTTCTGACCTGTCAAAGTACCACCAAGCGTTCCATCGAGCTTTGCGACCAGATCTACACATGAAATACTAAGGATATGTTCAGTGCTGCTGTATTTAAACCCGTTCTGATTGAAAGCGTATACTCCTTGAGAATACCAGTACAATTTACTGTTAACTGACTCCATACCGATATAAAGCCTTACATATTTATTGGCCTATTCATCTCCGAGCATAGAAGAAATGTCTTTATTCCCCTCCAGATATATAGAAGCAGAAAAGGTCCGTCGAATATCTGCGTCCGAATCGATAGAGATAGAACCATCAACAGTCAAACCTTCAAGTGAATTTAGAAGATTCATATCAGTGTCCAGTAATTCTATCTTACAATAGAGATGTTTAACACGTGTTTTAAGCAATGCGAGCTCTGCTTGTGAAGGAGTATAGTTTTTCATGGCACACCTCCATCTATCGTTATGATGTCGTAACAACTACAGAACATGTGGCAATCAGATTGTCCATAGTCGCAGTAATTGTTGTAGACCCCGGGGAAACTCCTTCAACCACGCCTTTATCAGTGACAGTCGCAATTTTCGTATCCGCGCTCTTCCATATGACAACATTCTGAGAAGCACCTGATGGATAAGTTGTATACTCTAACTTGTGATTGTTGCCAACACTGAGCGTAAATTTGCTCTCAGTTAGACTAAAGCTTTGAGCAATAATGCGAACCCGAGTTGCAGATGCGATAATTGTGACATTGCCATAAACAGAAGGAATATTGATTTCGTGACTTACTTTACCGGTAGATTCATCAGTACGCTTAATATAAGTCGTGTTTGTGACATTTAAGCCGCCCATAAAAACAACAACGCCACTGATTTCGTAATCTTCAACAGAGGAAAGAGTAGCGATATATGGTTTGCCTTCGGAAATGGTAGTATCCGTGTTGTCTGAATCGACATAGTAGAAATTGTTCGTGATATTGTAGGTTTCCTCTCCGGTTCTGCCTGTCATCACGTTCACAAAACCATTATTCAGCATATCGTTGTCATCGTTAACGCTTCCAACCTCCGTAAAGTCAAAGCTTAAAGTAACCTTGTCAGGATGTTCAGAATTCGAAGACTTGACGTTACCATCAATAGCAACCATCCAGATGCGGCCATCTTCAATTTTCAAAATTTTAGTACCGCCATTCGTGAGCCAATCAATCATATCTTCACGATACCAATGACTATGCGCCACATCGAAAGTATCATTTTTTAGATACCGAATAGCTGTACCAGAAAAAGAGCCTGAAGTGTAGTTTGATTTGCCTCCGAAAAATACAAATGGATATTTACGATTTAAGGTTGTCACAACAGATGATTGACGATTTCGATCGGTTTCAGTGATTGAAGGGTCGAGCAAAATATGATAACTTACAGTTCCATCTGTAATGATAGCTCCATAAAATTTACTTTGAACAGTTGTCTTAATATATGGAAGCTCTGTTCCGTCACTAAGAACGGGGACTAAAGCGTACTCGTACTCCGTTTCTCGCCCACGTGCAAAATAATCGTTGTAAACAAAATTGATGTTTCCATGTCCAGCAAGCTGCTCATAAAGCAAGACCCACGGTTTTTGATCTGCCCCGATTTCGCGGCGCTTCAATTTGATTTCGTGCAAATCCGAGCCATATTCAAAGTTGGAGCCACCAAGGTTTTTTTGATTAAAATCAGCAAAGAGCAAAGTATCTTCCGTCCATTTCATACCTGAATCATAAAAGGTAGAGAACTCGTCAGGAGATCCTGAAAGATAGACACCGTCGTAAATACCATTTTGAATCACAAACCCTGCCAGAGAAGGATTCCCAGCACAAGGGGAGGCGTCAGAGCCAGTTCCGAACAAATCATATCCCAGAAAGTTCATTCTTCCACCTCCCTAATCGTAATATCATAAGCATTATCTTTATGCTGTAGACAAATCAGTACGTCCATACTGGTCCGTTTCATGTAGTTGCTGTCAATAAAATAAACGTCGGAATATGCAAAACCACCGTCCTCACGAATAATCTTTAGCATAGCATAAAAATATTCGGACTGGTTGGCGGGAAGATAGCTTTCGTAAGGAAGTTTAGAAAAAGCTCGAATATTAGTGGAAATAACGCCTCTATATATCATTCCATCCTGATCGAACGAGAATTCTACGATATTTTTTCGAATAACAGGACGAACCTTGAATGCCATCGCATAGTCTTTGACATTATAGAACTCCATTTGATACGGAATATCGAACGTGACTTTTTCACCATGAGTCAAATCCACAGCATAACCACCAGATGATGTTACATAAGAAATCTGGTCTTTTGTTATTCCAGAAATATCAGCGAGATGGCTTGAAATAGCAACATATCCGTCACTTAATTTATTCTTACACTGTAAAAAAGTGCCTCCTTCTGCGCTCGCATAATATTTTGTTTCGAACTGAATAAAGCCAGTATCCAAAGAATAACCGTTACGAGTTGTGCCGGTTCCGCGAATATAAAACACAGTTCGATTATCCAAACCGTTCACTGTAAAAGACGCTCCTACAGCTCCATAGAATACTGCAGATTCTTTAATCAGATTCTTACTTTCATCGTATAAATGATACTGGTAGGTACTTAATGTTTCGCCCTGTACAGTTACATATTGATACGCTAACAGAAACAAAATCGAGGAAGTAGGGATAATATTTTCCGTATTAGAAGAAAGCCCGTCGAAGCTCAATATTGGTTTTTCTTTGCACCAAAGAGGAATAGGGTCACTGAAATCACCATATTCGTCTTCGCCAGAAAGTCTGACCTTGACGCGGATAGTATAGTTACGAGACTGATTGTCGAGCCAATCTGACGAAGTGATTTTATAACCATAACCAAGACTAGCAGTGAAACCGGTCACAGCGTTTGTAACACTTCCGAGCAACTTGTTGGTCATGCTGTCATACACTTCATAGCAATACGTGGTCGTTGCCTTTTCCAGCGCGGCAGTCTTCTCTGCTACATTGTCTTTATCATTCCAAATCTTTCCCTGAACATCATGCATGGCCCAGCCGACAAATGTGCTTGTTTTACCATAAGTTTTCTTTAGTTCGGCCTCACTCCAACCAGCGATAGCACTGACATCACAGGCGGACAGGGGAGCACCATCAAAAGTGTCTCCTTCAACCGCAGCAATCATTTTTTTGACAGTGATGGCACTTCCACCAACCGTCTCTGAAATTCCTTCCGCATCAACGGACAAAATATTTGCGGCCACAAGGCCATTGGTCATAGCAGTTGCTTTCGTTTTGACATCAGATAAATATTTTGAAATTTCAGATTGAGTGAGCGGGACAAGTTCGCTATTGTCAGTCTGAAACAGAGGAGTATATGCCACCTGTAGACTGCCCATTTTGTCGTCACACCCGAGAACAGTGGAATAGTCGCCCTCGGAGATAATAGTCTCAGTTGAATTCATCTCGTTCACGAAGGTCTGATACTTTGCAATATTTTCAGCTGTCCATACAATTCGAGCACGATTGAGATTGTCAATATTCCCATAGGTCTCGACACCACGGCTTTTAATAGCAGCGATAGTAGTCTTCTGCTTCTCAATGGCCTGATCGTATGCTTTTTGAGCATTATTATATAATGTACCGTCATAGGTGGTTGCCACCTTAAAATATGCGGTAGTCCCTTCGTTTGCATCAAAAACAGAAATGGGGGACAGTATAGGTTTCGCCAAGGTAGAATCACCTCCTAAAATTAAAAAGCCGCACTTGCAGGGTTATCCGTCATTGGCGGAACTACCTGCATTTTGCGCGGCTTAGAGTTTATGAAGAATCAGCGTATTGTAGTTGCTTTGAGCAGCAGTCACCGCAACCCGTTCTCCAACCTTGAAGAACTGACTGGATTTAATCGTGTATTCCTGTCCAGCAGAAGTTACGATGTATTTTCCGTTGCTGGTTCCTGTTACAACACCAAAGAAGGTCTTGTCAAACGAAGCATCCTCAACAACACGTCTGGCAGTATCGCAAATCATCTTCGCGAGTTCACTGACAGCTTTTCTTGAATCAGTCACTTAACGCACCTCCTTATCGTTTACTACATTCCTGATAAATCGCATTAGGCAGACCCTGAACGATTTCACGAGCCAGACCATCAACGTCTCCAATCGGCTTCTGAACATAAATGTCGCCAATGCTGATAGACGGAGCCTGACTGCGATTCTGAACATTTGCGGTAAGACCGCCGTTCTTTGCAAGCTGTCTCTGGAACCATGAATCAGGATTACCGCCCAAATCAAAGAGCTTAGATGTAATATCAGCAGGAACAACGCCGTCACCAGTCTCAAGATAGGTATAGCGCCCAGCTTCAGGCTGGCGGACGATAAGTTCCTGGCCCTTCTCATCAACATTATAAGTACCAGACTTGTTAATGCTGCGAGAACCGGTAGCTTTCTTACCTGTGATTTTATCGACTTTGTCTTTAACCCAATTCTTTGCCGAATTAGTCTTCTCAGAGACGGCCTCTTTGATATTGTTGTAAGTCTCTTTCACTTTATCAACAATTTTTTCAGCAGTCTCTTTAGGATGGGTCACCGCATCTTTGGCTTTAGACGCAACTTCCTTACCCTTGTTATAGGCATCCTTTGCGGCAGAAGCAATCTTCTGAGCGGCCTCTTTCGGATGAGTGACCGCCCAAGTGACTTTTTTGCCGGTCTTGACTGCACTTTCAACTGCCGAAGCAATCAGTTCTGTCGGATGAGTGAGTAGATGCAATGCCTTTTGAACCATGTTCGGGTCATTGGATTCATTGTATTTTGTCAGCTTGTCCACAGCGGAACCGAGAGAGTACTTGTTTATCCATGCACCAAGCTTGCTGTTGGAAAACTTCTCGAAGAGCCCTTGAATAGTTTTCTTGACCTTGCTAAAGCTAAACGATGCAGAAGGTCCAACATTGGCATCCATTGAATTGCCATAGTAGCCACCACCGCCAGACAAACCAGGAGCCGGAGTGGTATTCATGGTGTTTTCAACTTTTGGTAGCCAACCAGATATAACATCGCTGATATTTGACGTATCTGCATTGTAATCAGCAAAAATGGTCTCAAACAGCTTATTGATTGCAGTAGAAGCGTCCGTAGACATGTCGGGAGACAGTGAATAGAGGTTGTCCCATCCATTCTTATACACGCTACCCATGCGCTGGAACATTTCAGCACAAATAGTTTTGATTTGGTCGTCGGTTAGATTCTTATTGCCAAGGGCAGAATCCATCGAATTAGAAATCATGCTGCCCATCCGGTCAAAGATGGTACTACCGATGGTGTCAATCTGCTCTTCAGACAGTCCGGCATTTTTGCCAAGCCGCTTCCACACTGTATCAAACTTATCACGCAGACGCTTCATCTGGTTGTTCGCCAGACTCTTCGTAATAGATATCAGGTCACCCTTGGTTTTGGCATTCTTCAGGTCGTCAATAGGCAGAGAACCGACCGAATTGCTGGATTCTTTCATGGCATCAGATAGCCATTTCTTTGGATCTTTGCCGATTTCCATCAGGTTCTCTGTAGTGTCAGCCGGAATAACGCCATCGCCCTTTTCGAGATAAGTCATTCGACCCTTTGCGGGATTACGAACAATTATCTCTTCGCCCTCTTCGTCAACATTGTACGGAGCTGCTTGGTCGATATGCTTGTCACCCTTAGCACGGCCCCAGTTCCAAGGCCAGATTTTCCAAGAACCAATGCCCTTCTTTTTAGAGCCGCTATCGCTTGAACTCTTACCCCAGTTCCACGGCATAAGTTTGCTGATAAAGCTACCAACACCCTTTACCGCCTTGCTGATAGTAGAGCCGATGCCCTTGACGACATTAACAATTCCGGAGCCGATTCTTTTAATACCGGTTCCAAAGCTGCCTCCGCCAATTGCACTGACAGCAAGAGTACCACCAAGCAAGATCTTGCCGATGACAGGAATATGACTGACCGCAGCCGCAATAGTTCCGGCAACACCCGTACCACCTGTAGTGCCAATAACGGTGCTGACAGTCTTACCGATTCCTTTGAAAATACCAGCAACACCAGAGAATAGCTTGGTTTCACCCAATGTAGTACCGATGTTACCAAAAATTGAGCCAAGTCCGCCAACCGCTTTTTGAGCAATAGATGCGACTCCACTGAACCCTTTTTGGAAGATAGACTTCAATCCGCCATTGCCGGAGAAGAGCCCCTGCGCAGATTTAGCTATAGACGGTTTTGCGGCATCCAGTCCAGTAGTGATGCCATCACCGACACCAGACTTTATGACTGGAGCAATATCGGTTGTAAGTTTACTACTGGCACTGCCATCTCCGATTCCAAGGATACTCTTTCCTGCATCCAAGAGGCGACCAAAGAATCCCTTACCGGAACTCTTGTCGGAGAACGTACCAATGGCACGCTGCAGTCGATTGAACAGGCCGGTAATACCACCACTCTGAGTAGTCCCAGTACTTAAACCATTTAGAACGTCGTTCAGTTTAACCAGAGTATTAACCAAATTGGTCAGATTGGTGACGACATTGTTGACATTAGTTGCGCCCTGAATCGCTTTCATGTTGGCGATAACGGTAGACTCGAAGCCATCAAGTCCGGCGGTCATCTGGTCAAATGTCATGCCCTGGATCTTCGCGGCATATTCCTGTTTCTTCTGATAGTCTTCGTAGCTAGAACCAATCAGGTTAATCAGTTCAGCGTACTTATCCTTCAGCTTGTTCAGTTTATCAATCTCGTCATTCAAAGCGTTCTCACGCTGTTTAGAGTTGAGATTATCGCGGGCTTCCTTAATAGCAGACTCATCAGCCTGCCACTCGTAACCATTAGAGGTGTAGACACGGACGGTTTTCTGAGTCTCGGCTTTTTCAAGCTCGGCTTGCAATTTTGCTAGTTCGATAGCTTTTTCTTGCTCGTCGTTTGCGTTCTGAAGAGCTTCGATTCGTTTATCAATCTCCTCGGTCATGGCATCGCCATAAATCTTGAGGTCATTGGAATTGTTATCGTTGAACTTATTGAAAACATCAAGCAGGGAAGAGAAGAGGTCTTTTAGATTGGAGAAGATTGTCTGAAGCTTATCAGCCTGATAGGTCATTCCAGCTATAGCATTCACGCCGTCTTTTTTGAGGGCATCAATCATCGCTTGAATAATCTGGGCCTGATCTTCTGTCTCTTTTTTGGATGCAAGTTCGTTTTTCTTGACTTCGAGTTGAGTAATCAGCAACTCAACCATTTTGTCCCGATTGAATACTAACTGATCACCGTTCATTTCGAGACATGCCAAATACTCAGGCTGCATAGTGAGTAGCTTCTGCATAGCATCGACGCTGAGGCCACCATATGCGTTATACTCATTCGCTACATCATCGAGGTCAGTGAACGCACTCTGGATGTCGTCGATTTTGGTGTTAACCTCATCGATCGTAGAGCCCAAACCATCAAAATAGTCCTGAACAGAGATGACGTCGTTCTTGATATCCTCAGCGGATTTCTCGTAGCTTTGAGCAATGGCCTCTGCGGCCGCACCGCCCTCAGTACGAGCTGCGGTTGCTTGAGCTTCCAGTGATTTGACCACCGCATCCTTGAGCATATCGCCACTCAGGTCGATTTTACCTGTCTCTTTATTGAAAGCTTTTCCGATCAGCTCTGAGTCATACTCGCTATACTTCATCAGGTCTTGCAAGGCAGAGGACTGGGCCTCAGTGCCTTCGTAATCGAGCGTGCCGGTGCGGCTCTTTTCGGTTTTCTCCTTGACGGCTTTACCGTTATCCCATGCATCCTTGAAGGTGTCAGTGATACCCTTGGCCTCTTCGAGTGCGGCAGAATAACCTTCGATAGCAGCGACCAGATCCCAGTAGGACATGGTCTGCTTCTGAATATTGCGGTCTGTCCACTCAAGAATCTTATTGTACTGAGAAGCAGTGGCATTATCGCCCTTGATCTTGGCTTCTTTAAGCTCCGCTTCCATCAGATCTTGGAATTTGGAGGTTTGAATCTCAAGTTTCCCGGTTACGTCGTTTTTCTTGAGGAGGGAGGTATACTTATCTTCGAGTCCAGTCAAATCCTGAACTGTTTGCATTGAAAGATAATTTTGCTCATTGAATTCTTTCATAGCAGAGGTAAGTGTAGACCATGCGTCAAGGAATGTTTGAGCTGCACCAGAGGACTTATTGGCAGAATCACTGAATCCGTTGAGCTGATTTTTGAGTCCGCTTGCACCGTTCATGGCGTTCTGCATATTTGTGCTAATCAACGAAAGTCGCGTGTTCAACGCATTCATAACAGCGGAAATTTTGGCTTCCATTTCTTCTGCGTTATCACCATTTTCAGCGGCACGGACACCTGCAATCGCACCGGCTAGTTCACCAGTGCCAATAGTCGCATCTTTTAAAGCGGGGCAAAGAGCTTCAAGTTTGTTCTTTTCGTCTTCAGTTGCTTCTGTGAATGTCTCTGCTTTTTCTGCAGCATCTCCCTTTGCAATCGCATTTAGTTCTGATATCGCTTGAGAAATGGCTTCCATCTGCGCTTGAGCATATTGAGTGGCCAAAAGATCGGCATAAGCGCTCTGGTTGACCTGAAGCTTTCCGTTCACAAGTTCAAGGGTGTTGAGGTATTCATCGTCCATCTGCAACAGAGACTGCAGTGAATCGACACTCATATATCCATACTTGTTATACTCTTCGACGGCACTAGAGCAGGTCTTATAAGCGGACTGGATGTCGTCAATAACACCCATGGTCTTTTCAAGTTGTTCTGCATAACTGTCTGCCGAAGAGGCGTTACTTGTCTGAATGATACCGAATGCTTCAAAAACGCCAATTAGATTTTCAAAAGAAATTTTGTTATCATCGGCAACCTGATGTAGTTCTTCGAGAGCGACTTTTTCAGCGTCAGTTTGATTGGTAGTGTCTTTATCGATATTGATGATAGACTCACCAGTCATCCCACTAAAAGCGCCAAGGCCATTGAACATTTTCCAATCACTTTGCTGGGAGTCTCCATTATCCATGTCGTTTTTGATTTGGCGAACTTTTTCAGAGAAAATATCGAGGTTGGTGGTATCAACAGTGGTATCGCCTTGCGCATTCGCCAGAGCTTTAGTGGCTGCGGTCATTGCGTTCGTGCCGGCAACATATTCGTCCTTGTACTGGGCGAAATTGTCGGCATCTGTTTTGTAATTGCCCATCTGCTCGGAAACAACAGTAGACAATTCTTCAACCTTGGTTTTCTGGGATTCAAAAGTTTCATTCAGAGCATCGAGTTCTTTCTTTTTATTTGCATACTCTTTAGAATCTTTTCCGCTAGAGGCTTCAACTTGGTCAAGTTCAACCTGAAGATCACGACGTTTTTGAGTAGTATCTTCGAGTGCTGCCGTATACTCCTGGAGAGATTCTGTTTTTGTAATATCTTTCCCTGTAGTATAGTTGCCAGTCCAATCGTGCTTCTCTTCAAAATCATAAATGCTTTTTTCAGTTTTATCATTCACAACAGCACTGGTGTCAGCATTTGCTTTATCGTTCGCGTCCTTCTCTAGCTGCTCCTTGAGTTTGAGTTGGGCCTGTAACATATCATTGATGGCTTGCAGACGCTCTCGTTCGGCTGGATCAACGATATCCTCGATTTTTTTAACTCCAGCAGCTTCTAGGGAATCATTGAGTTCGTCAATCTTAGACTGGATCTCTTCAACATCCTTAGTAGCCTGATCTGCTGCATCGTGAGATTCGTTCATTGTCTCGACAAGCTCTTCGGAACGGGTTTTGAGGTTCATAATATAGTCAACAATATTAGAACCAACCCAAGTCAGAAAACCGATACCTAGCCCGATTGCGGCCTGCTTAGCGATAGCAAGAGCTCCTGCAAGCGCATTTGTTGCTATGATCTGAAGCCATGTTGTCTTAGTTTGCCCCTGCTGTGCAATAGTTGCCACTATAGTAGAACTTGCGAGCTGCTGTTCGTTCATAGTTGTTGCTGTAACTGCACCAGCTAAGTCTTCACTGCTTAATGCTGCGGTCAGTGATGCTTCTGCATTTTGCCCTGTTGCAAGAATCTGGTCCCTTGCTACTACAAGATAATTTCCGGCAGAATCAATCAATCCGGCATTTGTGAGTGCAAGCTTTGCGTTTGCTTCGTTAAGGCCAAGCGACTGAAGTTTATCCTGCATGACAGAAGCACTCAGTTTATCTCCGGCAGCAGTTTCGTCGAGAAGAGAACGAGTAGCATTTTGAGCCGCGTCACTCAAATCGGACATCTTAAAGACGGCATTCTGTTGTGATTTGTCAAGACCAGCGAGCTGTGCAGCGAGATTTTGAATGTTAGGATCATCTGTTTTGTATGTTTTTTTAGTATTGTCAATGTGAAGACCGCTTGCCTTTACCTGTTTTGATTTTCCAATGTTAAAATCACCTAGGAGCATGAAATCTTGCAATAGGCCCGGCATTTTCTTAAGTTGAGCAGACGCCGAAATTGCCTTCTCCAATGTCCCATCAAGAGATTTATTGATCTCTACCATTGACTTATTGACTGTCAACCTTTATACTTGTATCAGTGGTCAAATGATACAAAAGTGTCAGAGGTAAAGATTATGAAATTCGGTGAAATGAAGTATGATGTGCCATTTGAGAAAATCAAAAATCATCATTGGGATTTTAATTCTTGGCAGAATTTTATGATAAGACGAGAAGGGAAAAGGCTTTACAATGTGCACAAAGAGTACTTATATTTAAAAGAAGATCCTAACCTAAAAAACGAAGCTGACTTTTACGAATCAGTAGTTTTTGCATATATGATGGATTTCGTGAAGAAAACCACTCCGCAATATTTTGAATATTACGATTCTGTTTATGGGAAAGAAGACTTCGATAATAAGCATTATAAAGCAATAAATCAAACATATCTCAATCGTTACACAGAATATCTCCGTGAGCAAGCAGATCCCGGTTGTCTCGAACGTGAACGCCAAAAAGAGGAAAAAGAACTCCAGGAATCCATCGCTTTCCACGCAGCAATCGCTAAAATGGACGAAGAGCAACATCCCCATGTGCCATGTCCCTACTGCAAGTCCACTAACACAGAGAAGATCTCTGGAGTAAGCCGTGGTGTATCAATTTATGCACTCGGTATCGCGTCTCCGAAGTTGGGCAAACAATGGCACTGTAAGAATTGTAATAGCAACTTTTGATATCGAGGAGAAATCATGGAAGCATATAATCCAGTCTATGCGATATTATATGCCTACTTTTCAGAAGATGAGGATGTAGACGATCCTGAAATTTATAAGATAATTCTGGCTGATTATGAATTTAGTATTTTGCCAGAGCCAGGATGCTATGAATATCCCGTGTTTGTTTTGCGTGGCGATGAAACGATGAAGAATTTGTTTGATGCGGCTATGAAAGCAGCTGCGACAGGAGCAGATTCCTTTCAGATCGAGAAAGACGGACGGACTTTAAAATACACTATCCTTGAAACAAAACAGGTAGATCAAGCATTGGCAGCCCAGTATCAGATACCTCAAGATATCGACTGGACTGATGATGAGCTCCATACTGTCACATTTTATTTTAAATCAAACAAGTGCTTTAGGGAAAAACATCACTGTACACCATGTCGAGCAAGGATTAAACCAAAGGTCGGGTATGAAAGTTTTACAGATCCGACTACTATTGATGTCATTCATTGCGACGAGTGTGATAAATACTTTGTGACGAAGGAAATTTTCATTGCAAAGGGTGGTTGCTGGAAGTATTATGTTTCGGCTGAGTTTGACCCGTCTATGTCTTCTCGAGACAGAGAATTGGCAAGATGGGCACAACTTTATAATAGTCAACGAGAAATCTTTGATGACTTTGCGCAACAAACAAATATAAATCATGATGGATACACAACTACAAAACCGACAACTCAGAGACAAAGTCTCCTTCGATATTTTATTGACTCTGGAAAATATACAGAAGGGGAGATCATTCAGTATTTTCATGAACAATATCTTGACACAGGATGGCATGGAGAAGAAGCAACTCAAAAGGTTAGAAGCGATTTGAATTATTTGTTGGATTACTGTACAGAACTTAAAACAATCAATGCAAAATTAGAACGTCCATAACTTCGCTGTATCCGTGTCTCTCGTGGGCGCTGCCAGTGGGAAGCTCAGTAAGCAGTGGCATTGCAAGCAGTGCGGGAGCAACTTCTAAAGGAGAATTAAAATGAAAGTCAATCAGGACATTATGGACCTCATTTGCAAACTTGAATATAGAATTGGCGACACATGTGCAAATAGCGACTCGTACAACGGATGGACTGATGAGTGGGGCGCTGATTTTCGGTATCCTGTAACCGTTGACGGCCATGGGAAATTCAGAGGTCGAATTGACGATCTTGGACTTGAACCGGAAGCGCTTGGCGATATCTATTATAAATTTGGCGCAAACGAGATGCACATTGGGTATGGTATTAAGCATGTCCTCGAAGAGCTTGAAGATTTATATGGGCTTGACTTTATAAAGCTTGAAGCAGAGCGGAAAGCAAAAGCGCAGAAGTGATTGTACCGCCAGCAAACCCAGTAAACAATTCTATCACAACAACTGTGGGCACAAATGGTGAACCATAACTAACTAAGATGGCATAAATAAAACACCCGGAACCTCGTCAGTTCTAGGTGTTTTTACATTCAGTCAAATGGATAAAATTCTTTAATTTTTGGAGAACCGTCTTCATATGAATATTCAAAGTATTCAATTTTAGAAGACGGAATACATAGAATCTGTTTACAGTTATCATCTGGGGTTTTATCAATAGAGTAATAATCTTTTAAGATAACCCAATCATCGTCTGCTGTATAAACTGTTCCTGCGTATGCCATTCCGTTTGTCAAGTATACAACAATGTAGTTGTTGTCCTCAAAATCTAATACCTTTAGCCAAATATTTTCTGGAAGAGTTACTCCAAAAATAGAATCAATTCCAAACGGTTTTACTCGAACTACAAAATAGAGCATGAGAGGAATAATAACACCAATTACAATGCCGCAAAGTAAGTTACTTGAGTCTGCCCAAACAAGGGACGCGACAAGTTTAATAACATAGCTATATACAATAGACCAAAAGATAAAAACACTATGATCCTGTCTTTTAAGGAACAGAATATTATATAATCCGATTGCGATAGCGCCCGGAGCAAAATAGGATAAGAAATCCGGTAAGATTTCAATTAAATATTTAATATCCATTCGATTTTATCACCTCATTTTGGTTTAATCTTTGGGTTTACACCCGGCTTTCTTGGTTGAGGCTGCGGTTTGTACGTAAACGTACCATCATTCCGTTGCCCTTTATTTCTTTCTGTACGAGGATTCCGAGGTGCGCTTCCATTGTTTTTGTTATTTCCCGCCATGATTCAACACTCCTTTTGAAAGAGTGTATCATAGCGTGACACCAAAATCAACCACAAATAGTAAAAGCCCAGCCTCCCAGCAATAGGGAAGTCGGGCTTGTTTTATGATGGTTGCACAGCAGTTATTTCAGAAGCTCTGCGATATCTTCAGCAGTCATGCCATTGGCTAAAGCGTTTGCAACGAGTTCTTCAGCTTTCTTCTTATTGGCTTCGATAGCAGCCTTCTTGTCAGCTTCATCCTTCTTTTCAGCAAGATGAGCCAACTCTTTATCCAACTTTTTGATTTCAGCTTTCTTGGATTTCAGATCAGCCTTCAAAGAATCGATATTAGCTGCGATAGAAGTAACCTCTGCATTCAACGAATCTTTTGCGGACTGCTTTTCATCGATCAGTGCGGCATAATCGACAGGAGCCGCTGCAATCATGGTAACCTTGTTTTTGCTTCCCTTAGGTCTCGGCATGATAAATACCTCCGTAAAATGAGTTTATACGATTATATTTTCATTATAGCCGCCACTGCGTCAGCTGTCAATATGAATCATGTCGAATTATATTTTCTCCACTTTTGACGGCAGGGGAGAGACCACCTGTAATTTTTACCATCTTGCGATAGCTGATTTGGAGCACCCCATAGTGAATCTGCGGCGCTGTTACACACGTAGTTCCACCCCGACATTATGCTCTCTGAAGCGTCTCCTAACGGAGTTCCTACTTTATTATAATAGGCTCTGTCAGAAGCTTGCCTGCGGATTCCTTTCGGTTCCCGGACGAGAATTACCCAAACTCGCCACAGCTTACGCTGCCATGTTCGTCGGTTTTACTAAATACTCCCTCATGCTTCGCGATGATATAATAAAATACCTGCGGAGCACTTGTTCCGTGTCACCACCCGGAGTATTGCTGGGCACAATCATGAAACCCGTCATTTTGGGTTCACCCAGCTGAGTTATAAAGGTTGCGATACCGGCACCCATTGGAATAGCGCCAGTAAATTTAATCATTGCATCTGCGGCTTTTGTAAGTCCAGTTGCGAGAGATACAACAGTCTTGACCAGACCGGAGTCAAGTACATCGGTAGAAAGAGCTTGGAAACTGGCATTAAGCTGAGCAAGACGACCCTGAATAGAATCAAGGTATTTCTCGTTCTCTTCCCATGCCACGTTAGCGCTGTTAGCAGCGGATTCCATTGTGGATTCTGCTACACTAAAATTGTTTAGAATAGCACTAACTGCATTTGCGTTTCTCTTCCCGCCAATCATTTCAGTGACATTTGCCTGCGTTACATCGGACAGGCTACTCCATACTTGGGACAGCTCTTTCATGATTTGATATGTACTCTTGAAATTTTTGCTATCCAGCATGATGTCAACGCCAGTCAGAGATTTCAGTTCACTGCGAAGCTCGGATACAGAATTGGCCATACCGTCAACTTCAATGCCTGCATTCTCTGCGTCACTTTTAGCAGCACGGAGATACATTGATAAACTTTTTAAAGTTGTGCCGACCGTATCTGCATCTTGGATAACTGCGTTTGCAGCAGTACCAAGCGCAATAGTTTCTTCCAGCGTATTATTAGCGGCCGACATAGCAGCAGAACTGCGAGTTAGAATTTCACCAAGGTCTTTTGCAGTAACAGGTTGCGTGTTTGCCACAGCGTCAATTTTATTAACGACGTCTTCAGCTTGATCGGCTAACAGCCCAAAGCCTTGCAATGTCGAAATCAGATACGAAGACGAAGTGTTAACATCGTCAATCCCGTCTCCCACGTTACGGAGTAGGGTGGAGTAGGTAGCCATATTCTCGGCGTCTTCATCAGAATAGCCAAGCCGCTTCCAATCTGCGGTTGAATTGATATAATCACTTATAGATACGCCTAACTTCTGAGCTTGCTTTGCAGCACGTCCCATGTACTCTTCAAGGGATTCGCCTGCATACTCACTGACTTTACGGAGTTCAGTTACTGCCGTATCAATCTCGACCACATTCTGATAAATCTTACGCATCGCATTTTGAATCTGATGCAATGCAGCCATGGTGATCATTGTACTCAAATGCTGACCAAAAAGATTTTCAAATATATCAAGAAGGTTTTTCGATTCGAGTCCAAGTTCTTTAGCGTGCTTTTTAAGTTCTGCCATTTTTTGGCCAAGCTTATCTGCTTGCTGATAAGCGGTTGGACTATTAAGTGCGTCTCGAAGTTCATTTACTTCTTCTGCAAGTTTGCTTTGCTCAATTTTCGGAAATCTCTCAAGATAATCATGTAATTGATTTTGTAAGTTTGCAATTCTTGTTAGTGCTTGTATAGAAGCATTTTGTTGAACAGCTTCATTTGAAATTTCACTGATAGAAATTCCAGCTTTAGTTGCCGATTGTCTTAGACTGTCATAAGCCTCAGAAAGTTTTTTGATTTTACCAGCAAGATCGGGATAGTTGGCCGCCCATTTTTGAGCAATCTCATTTTCATCTGAGCCAATATTTTCACTCAACAAAGATTGCAAAGAATGTACCCGTTCAGAAAGAGCACTAATATCTTGATACTCGGGAAGCTCCGTTTTGTTACGTTTTTTTAGAGTCCACATACCAGAATCAATCTGTTTGATCATGGTATTAAAGTTAGTGATCGTTTTTTCAGTTACCTTTGAAGTGTTTTCATTCAATTCATCCTGAGCTTTTTTGAAATCGGAAATTTTTTGCTGTAGATTACCAATAGCAGATGCAATATCCGTGAAAGTATTCAGTGAACGATCTCCGCTAGCGACAAAAGTGTCAAAAGACTTCTGCAACGCATTGTATTCTGCAATAAGGCTGATATTTTTAGTATTTGCAGAAGCGGCAGACAACTGTCCAATTTGCCGCGATGCAGATGTGATTTGTCCGACACCTACGACTCCGTTAATATCAGAACCGGATTTTGAACCTTGCTGTCTGTTCTGAAGTTCGACCGCTCTAATATACTTGTCCGCATATTCGGCAACTTCTTTGAAGATATCCTTTTGTTCTTGCAAATCGCGAGTAAGATTGTCCGTCCACTGAATCAAAAGTTCTTGAGCAACACCAACCTCACCCATTTTTTGGACGTATCGGTCCATAGCTTGAGTCGAAGCATCGTAAGTAGAGGCTTTTACTAATTTTACCTTTTCAGATTTGGAATTATCCGCAGTAGAAGAAATTGGCGGAACATTATTAACAGAATCAGGATATTCAATATCTGTGATTTTTGCTTTAATATCTATCGGAGTATCAGGAATTTGAATATCTTTTTCCTTGATGTTGATTTTACCGTTGATAACTACAGGCTCTTTGGGGACATCAATATCAGAAGATTCAATAGTAACATGACCCTTTAATTTTACTGTGCCATCACTTTTTTTTTCTTTTTTGGGATTGGATGATTTTGTATCGTTGATTGTAACATCAAGTGTTTTTAGAGACGATTCGAGTTCGGCTTTGATATTTGCGATTGTATCAGACGCCGGTTTCAATTTTACTGTCGCAGTAATGCCTGAAAATAAATTGTCTACATCTTGTTGAATTGTCGCCTTGTCTGCTTTAATTTTCAACGATTCAATGGTTGCTTTGCTTAATTTGGAGTCATCTATCCCATCAAGAAGAGTTTTCAAATCTGAGGCTTGTTTCTTTAACAGCCCACTATTAATATTTGTTTTGATAACCAGTTTGTCTTCAAGCTGAAGAGCTTCTTTTTTGTAGTCGTTAATTTTACTCTGCCAGTTCGCAAGGGTACTCATAGCCCTGTCGTAAGCCATTACATAACTATCAAGATGTTCTGTGTCAAAATAGCCAGAAGCATTTGATTGATTGGTCTTTTCAAGCTTTTTGTCGTAATTGGCTTTAACAACAGGCTCTTTGATTGAAGGAAATTCAAAATTTGTTTTATTGCAAAGATCTATAAAGCTTTGAAGATCTTCTCGTGCATAACCAATACTTTCAGCCGCTTCTGTTGCACTTGCACCAAATTCTTCAAAGAAATCTGTATCGATACCAGATAAAGCTCCCGTTAAATCTTCTTTTAAATCTGTTTGGGTCGGAAGCATTGAAATATTTGTAATGAATTTTTCAATGGTATCTAAGTTGTTTTCGATGTCAGTTTGATTCCAACCAAGGGCTTTCATTACATCAGGAGATTGAATACGCTCATAAAGTGTAGATAAAACATTCTCCAAATTAGAGACATCCCTTGAAATGAACGTGATATTTTCTTTAAACTTACTTAAATCTCCGCCATTCACCCCATCATAAAGCTTTAGGATTCCTTCGCGAGCTTTATCGAATAAAGCTAATAATTTTTCGGTAGAATTGTATCCATTAAGCCCTCTTGTTTTTGATAACAGTTGATCAAATCCCTTTAGACTATCAGAAGTTTCGTCTATCGATTTTTTGGTGGACTTCATCTCTGAAGCAAAAGATTTCGAAACAGATTCCTTTGAAATTTGTTTCCCACCTAAAAGATTGGAAGAGACTTCGACTAACCCATTTCGATTAGAAGTTAGATTTTTTAAATAATAACTTAACTGCCTATTAACCTCTTTAAGTTCCGTTTTAAGTCTTTCATTTAACTCATTACTGAAATCATTGACATCTACATTGATGTGTACTCTTGGGAGATTTTTGATTTTGCTAATTTCAGTTTGAAGATCTGTTGATAGTTTTGCTGTATCAATAACAGGAGTAACAGTAACGGGCGTATCTTTCAATGCTGTAGAAATATTTTCACGAAGTTTTTCTTCGTTTGGTTTAACTTCTATTTCTGGAATTTGCTTGGCATTTTTTACCTGCCGTTCTACAGAAGTTTTAAGTTTTGCAGCATCAATTTGTGGGTCTACCTTGACTTTAATGCTCAGCTCTGGTTCTCTCGCCATTTTATATTCCTCCTTCTGGAGCAATCAATCTCCGAATCTAAAAAAAGCAGGCTTTAATAAGTCTGCTCATCTTTTTAATTATTTGGTTGTGTCGTGATTGATCCGCTTTCTTAACATCTCTACAATATCGGCATAACGATAATTGATGTCTTTCTGCGTATTTGTCATAAAGGGACGCGGACTCATCCAGCGATACCGTTTATGTGTCCACGGATTCCGGATATTATCACTTTCTAACAATCTGGGGAGTCCATCCGGATTCTTATATTCTTTATGATCGAGGCGAGGGCCTTCGACATGAGTTTCGTTGTACACGGTCAAAGTTCGGTCATGTACAACATCTCTAATATTCGAATCGTCCAACAATCCGCCATTCGCTTCACGACGTTCGTATTCAACAGGGGAGTACGTTGCGTAAACATCTTTCTCAACATGAGATTTCATCTTGTCTTCTACGTAATCTTTTACCTCATTTTTGAGAGCTTCGTTTGCGCGTCTCATGATTTCGCGCTGAAGTTGATCGACAGTGCTGAACGACTTTTTAGCCATAATATTACTCCTTGTCTGCGACAGTTACTGGGAATTTTACGACAGGCGCTCCATCAAGCATGCCTTCGGGAGTTTTAACGTTCCACTTATCGTCCTTTTGCACTGGCTTCTTCAGATTTTCCTCAGCGATTTTTTCAATCATTTCCTTCATGTTAAACTGCTCACCAATGCCATTCAGAACCTCACTGAACAACTTCATCAACTCCTCAAACGGCTGATTTTTTGCAGTGGCCTCGAACAATGCCATATACTGCTGACGCTCGATCTCAATCTTCTCACGGCAAGCCTTGTTCAACGTGCCAAGAATATACTTGCGAGGCGTTTCATTCATCATCTTTGTGGTCTCATCAGAAAATGCCAGCTCGCTCAGCGCGCTCTGATCCATGCCGTCTGTGTCAGTGTCTGTAAAGTAGACAACAGCAGCGATACGGAAAGCATAATCGTACAGTGCGGGGTCATACTTGCCGTTATGTTTTGATAGGTCAACAACACCATCGACAAACTGGATGCGCTCTTCTAGGTTCAGATTATTTTTCATAATTATTAGTCCTCCTGTGTAATTTTATTTTGTTTAAGCTTCAACTGCACAGCCTTTGCGATACACATCGCATCAGCTTCGTCAGATGAAACAACCTCTCCATAATGATCGGCTACATAATCAATAGCCTGCTGTTTTAGTTCAGGTCGTTTTACTTGCCGCCCTTGCTTAAATCCAAGTATTTTTCGCTACTCAGAAGGTCGCAGGATTTCGTAGGGGATATTAAACATTTCGCACGCCCCGACAATTGCGCCCTGCAACTGCGCCAACTGAATAACTGTTTTGACCGAACTTTGCAACGCCACGTCCTCAATAACGACAAGGTCGGGATGATTGTTTTTGATGCGACTTTGTATCATCTGGCGCATAACGGCGCGGCGCTCGCTGGGATCTTTGATCTTGCTCAGATCGATCAACGAGTGATATACGGTTCCGTCGTCTAATGTACAAACGCCAGTTTTTATCAGCGCTTGATCGAAAGCTAAGATTTTTATAATAAACACTTCCTTTTTCTTTCTGGATGTGGTAAAATTCAAACTTGAAGAACACCTGCACACCCCTTTTGGGGCTTATTTAAACATGTGGACGTTATCATAGGGGCTTCCCGGAAATCCAGTAGCCAACACCTGCTGGTAGAAAGGAGACCCTATGGAGATTGATTTCGAAACGTTTTGTTTGATTGTCAGTCTTATTGCTAGTGTCATGTCCATCTTGGCATCGGTAAAGACTTTAAGCCAGCCGCAGGCGTAAATGCGGCCAAACTGCTCGAACGATCACTGAAGCCTCTATGCAAATTAGAGAGCTGGTCCGCTGTGTGGGTGTTCTTCTTATTTGTGAGTTTCCTCATATCAGCGCACAATCGTAATAATTATGCGCTCATAAAAGGGGTAGAGCCCCGAAAGACTCTACCTCGAATAATACTATGTAAATTAGACCCCACTGTTCTCAAAGATCATATCGAACATCCGGCCCTCAGAATCAGCCAGGACGTCGAAAGTCATGGTCAGGGAAACAGGATCACCAGTGTTCTGCCAAGACAGCTCAAAGCTTGCCTGAGGAACGGCCTTGTACCAAATCGGATGAGCCTCAACAATGACGTCTTCCTCGGTTTTGTAGGGCAGAGAACCCTCGACGTGATATGCCTTGGGGAAGTGACGGCTATCGAGGGTGACCACCTGAGGCTTGGAAGCAGCCTTATAGTAGTAGACCACATACTCAGTATCGCTCTCGACGGTGACAGTGACCTCCTTGCCAGAAACAGTAGCCTCCAGCTCAGTACCCAGATCGTCATCAGCCTTAAAGACCTGAACATAAGTGCCGGCGGCTGTCTCAGACAGAGTCAACTTGGTAGCATCGGTAGCAGTGATCTTCTCGCGCTTCAGGAAGTTAGCAGCGGTACCCAGATCGTTACCGGACAGCATCTGGAAGACCTTGACGGGATACACCTGTGCCTCAACAGTCAGAGTGCCGGTACGAGAGCCATCGAACTGCACGCGGTTAGGCGCGCCCTGACCACCAGTAGCGAACACGCGGTCACCCTCAAAAGAAGTAGAGGTGACGTTAGCCCAATCGACATTCAGGAACATCTTTTTGGTGGAATAGTCCAGCAGCATCAGATCGGCGACTTCGCGGTTTGCGAAATTAGCATTCTTATTTGCCATAATTGTTATCCTCCTATATTTTCGCTTTCTTTATCGATTCGTTCTACCCACTGAGACGGATCATATTTACCGCCCCAAACGGAGTAGTTCATTTCAGCGATATTAAGTTGTTTTGCTTTTAACAGTTGTGAAAATGTATCTCGAATTTGGCCAATCGTAAGATTGAAAATGTTCGAGTAGTTCAAACTGGGATGAAATGTGCAAAGCAAAGAAATCATATTGGGCAGCTCGAAATTCGGGTCTGCTTTTTTGTTTTGTGCAAATATTTTTTTCTTGGCTTGAAACTTTTCCCAGAATAAACGGTCTTTTTCAGACCTAAATTTTGGTGATTCTTCGGGCATATCATCAACGGAAATATCAAGTAATTGCAAAATGACCTGAACAGCGACCTTGTAATTTGACTTATCGATAAAACCGCCAACGGACATTTTGCCTTTGCTGTCTATTTCTTTGTTAATCAAAATAGCTTGATGCTCTTCGTCCCACTCAAGGTCTCCAGAAACAAAAAGAGCTAGACCCGAAATCAACTCGAATCTAGCTTCATCACTTGATGTCAAAATTCCGAACATCGTTAAATTGTTTTTTTGTTCATTGGTGAATTGATTCCACGGATTATCCGTCTTGAATTCAGTAGATAAATCTGTGAAATATTTCTCTGGAGTGTACAAGAATAATGTGAGCACTCTTTGGTATTGATAATATCCCATTTTGAGAATATCGCTCAAAATAGGGGAGTGTATTCTTCCAACGCCACGTACTATCACTCCGTAAGGACTGATATGGTCAATATAACTTAGCCTGATCATCAGCGAGCCCTCCGGAAAGTTCCCACTCGATAAACAAGCATTCGACCATAATATGGCTGTGCGGGTTTGTAAATACTGCTGCCTGCCCATTCGAGCGGACCGATTCCAAACTCTGAGTTTCCGTTTAATATTTTGTCAATATCACTAACAAGAATATCAACACGAGTGCCAGCTTGTCCTTTACGATGATATGTCTGCATAAGATTTTTACTGCAATATGCAAACACGTAAATAACCATATTTGTAATGGTGTCGCCATCGGTTTCCTGCGGTACAACCTCAACACATAAAAATGTCTTCGAGTTTTCCTGCGTATCTGGTATGTACTCGAATTTGAACACACAGCCACCATTTCCTGACCCATCCTTACCAAGTAGGGCAGTTTCAGGATCTTCAATATCATTGATGTCTCCTAAAAGAGCATCTAAAATATTGGAATCGTTAATCAGTTTTGATACGATTTTGTTTTTGAAAGAGCCAATTTCTTCTAGGTTCATCAAATCACCTCCAATTCAATATCGGCGGTTAATTTGTTAGATTGAACCGTTAAAGTGACAATAGCTCCAATCAATTTGGGGTCATCAACACAGATTATTTTGCATTTTGGATTTGAAACAGAATCGGTTGCATTTTTAAAATGGATTTTATCGGGGACACAATCTCCTGTTAGGGTCCATGTGGCCGACTCACAAGTTTCTCCATCGACAGTTGCAGTAAATAGCTTACCGAAACCACCAGTTTGAATTGTTGGGGCTCCTGTGAAATCAATCGATAATACAGACGCAGGCTTACTGCCTTCAACTGGCGGATATACGGTCTCAGGTGGATCTTTTGTTTCATCATCTATCGGGACATAATTACAAATCATTTTCTCGGCACTATCTGTTTCGGGATTGTACAAGTCCTGTTCGACGTTGAAAGAAAGGAATCCGATTTGTTCTCCGTTGTAATCAATACGGCTCGTCATCTGATCGATTGACGTAATGCGATATGTTTTAGGCACATCGTTAATGATTTCTAGCATTAGCCGCTTACCAATATTAAGATTGGCGGAGTATTCATCGAAAGGCATCTGGATACGGAATTCGCGAGTAGAATAACTCATCTGCTTGTTCTCTTCCAGATTGGAATAATACGGCTTTTCAACTGTAGCCCACAAAGAATGGATCTTGTGAGAATTATCGTCTTGCCATTTGATTTCCTTTCGACAAATCTGAATACGTCCGCGCACTGTAATCTCATCTTCCGGATCTCTTTCTGTAATCAACCAGTGGCTCTTGCTCCAATAGACGATGCTTCCAATAGAAAAGTCTTCGCCCGGCAGAGTATGGATGATCTTTTGATCCATAACAGTTGAAGAAATAATATTCAGTTTACGCGGGATATCATCAATCGTCACGTCTTTATAGGACGGGCTGACGGGGGCGAGTTTATTTTGGTCTTTCACGGATTTCTTGATAATCCGGTCACGCTGGGTTGGGCCATCAAAATTTAGCATTTCTCTATATTCTGATCGAGTCATCGCCTCACCGCCTTACTCAGTTAGGGAAGAAACTTTATTGACCTTAAATGAATAACCGTTCATCTCGGCCTTTAACTTCCGTTCCGATTGCTGCAACAAATCCTTCATCTGCTCAAGCAGTTTAGCGGGGGAGAATACAGTGAAATCCTTTGTACTCATAGCATTTTTCAGAGCATCTGAGTTATAGACATAAGGCTCAAGCCAGTGAACAATCATGCTTAGTGCGAGAATACTCTGCTCCTTGCGGCTCAAAGTGATATTGAACTCTTCAAGCTCTTCATCGTAATCAGTCAGATCTTGTACGCAAATATCAACAAAATCATCAATAGCTGCTTGCAATAAATCCTTCTCAGCCGCAGCAAACATCTCGTCTGTATAGCCTTCTTTGTCATAATCCCTAATTCGCCCACGACAGCGGGCATAGATACTTTCAAAAGTGGTTGCCATAGCCCGCCTCCTTTATTTAGACAGTTTCTTCCAGCTCAACATCCAGAGAATCTTCCAGCGCCTTAATAGCGCTACGACTATCAAGTTCACCAGATTCAATCTTCTTCTTTGCTTCAGAAGCGATTGCATCCTTAGTGCCGCCAGGCAGGGTAGGGACAATTTCCTTGATGTCGTCTGCAGACATGGTAAACACATCTTCAAAATCATCGCTGGTTAGACTGTTCTTGTAATAGCGCTCGACACCAAGCTTCTTAATGACCGCCGGGTCGTCAATCAGAATCCAATTCTCTTCAAAGAACCGACGCTGGTTGCCGCGCATAGAGACAAGCTCGCGATACTCCATTTCCTGAACATCGCCAAAATCATCCCACTCAACCACATAACCCGGGTTAAGCTTGGACTTGTAAATCAGATTGCCAGCACAGCCGCTTCGGCACTCAACCATAGTATCATTTGTAATCTCTACTGCGGGAGTGGTAGCCACAGGTGCGGATGCAGATGTAGCAGTCTTGGGCGCAGCAGTTTTTGTAGTAGCACGTCTTGCCATTATTTCCTCCTATTTAATTAAAAAAAAAAAAAAAACGGCAGGGAATGACCCCGCCGCGTATATAGAACTTACTCAGACAGGTTGTAAACACCAAAATCACGGTCAAAGATGACAGCAATACCGGTGCGCATCATCATCAGGAACTCCTGGCTCATATCGGCATTGCTCATCGGAGTACCCATCAGCATAGTGACGTCGCCCTCGGTAACGCGCTTGATGGGCTTGGTGTCGCCTGCAAAAACATACAGGACATTGTCGTCGAGGATGAAATCGTCGGTACCGCTCTTATGACGCTGCTTCACGGCAACCAGCTCGGTGCCATTGAAACGGCCGAAGTGACCCATTGCATACATCTCTTCCTTGGCGGAATCAGACACAACGGCAGTCTTGATCTTACGCAGAGCCTTGCGAGTGCCAACAATCACAGCGGTCTCGCCGGTAGAAGCCTCGACATGATCGATCAGCCCCAGCAGCTTGTCCTCATCGAAAGAACCGGTCTCGGTGTAAGGGGCCTTCAGCTTCTTGAACATACCGACAAAAGCGTCGTAAGTAGCGTCCAGCTCCTGCTTGGTGAAAGACTTGCCGACCAGATCGACAAATTTGTTAAAGTCAATACGACCAGCCAGAACACGATTCAGTTCCTCGTAGATCTTGATGGCGCGGAGCTGAGTATTGATAGTGATGTCCTGACCGGCCTCGATGCGCTGACGGCGGACGCCCTGAGTGCCCTCAGCAATATCAGCAACAGCGAACAGGCACTCACGCTCGATATGGAACTTATTGGTGTCACCCAGAGAGAGATTGCGATCCTCAACCATATTCATGAAGAACTCATCGCCCTTCAGACCTTCCTCGTGGATGACGTTCACCAGTTCCTCAATGATTGCGAAAACGCCGTTGCATCGACCATCACGAATTGCCTTGATATCCAGCTTGGTAGAACCGCCGTTTGCCTCAACCAGAGCCTTGCGCAGAGCCTCCTGAGTATCATTTACAGAATAATCACCGGCGACGTGACCCTTGTAGCCATCAACAGCCAGCTTGATCAGATTAGAATCAATAGCCATGGTATAAACCTCCTATAATAAAAATGGCCGCCCGTATCAAACGGACGGCTTTATGTTATTTCTTTGAACTTTGGTATCACTTCAGAGTGATCATGTAGTAAGTGTAGCGACCATCGCCAAAACCAACGGTCTCGACGAAATCGATGCAACCAAAGGTCTTGTCGTCAGCGGCCTCCTGAATCTGGATCTTGGTGTCATCGGCAGCAAAACCGACATACTTGCCCTTTGCAGGAGTGCCGTTAAATGCCTCGGCAGTAGCAGAGAAGCCGCCCTTAGAAACATTCAGGGCATAGACGCGCACGGGCTTGCCAGCCTCGTTGACCCATTCGGGCAGATAGTGTGCCACGGTCTGATCATAGAACAGCTCAACGCCAGCGGTCAGATACAGGTCAGCAACGGTGGAAGTTGCGGTAGGAGCGGTAGCCTTGTAGACCTCACGACCCAGCTTCTCGCCCAGAACAACCAGCTGAGCATTATCGATCTCAGCGGCATTGGACTCCTTGTAGAAAATTGCGCTCTCCAGCTGAGCACCATCCAGGGTGCCACCCAGCTTATCAATGCGCACAACAGCATGCTTAGTATTAGCCATAATTATGTACCTCCTAAATTTTGGTAAATTACTTATTGCCGAGATAGTGTTCAATCAGACCACCATACGCGACATCTGAACCGTTCTGGGTGCCACCCACACCAAAGCGGACAGTTCCTTTGTTGCTCTTGTTGGGAACATAAGAGAATTCAGCGCTCTGTCGGCCGACCAGTGCATAACACTTGGTTTCAAGATCAGAGTAGGGAATCTCAGTATTCTCCTTTAGCGCGGCATATTCCGCGTTTGCACCAAGCTTCTCGTCCATCATTGCGAACAGCTCATCACGCTTAGCCTTATCTGCCGCTGCGATCGCTTCGGCTTCGGCCTGCTGATAAGCTTCCAGCTTGGGTTTGATTTCACTAACTTCATTGGCCGCTTTAGTAAAGCTGTCAGACAGTTCAACAAGTTTGTCAGTCAAAGTAGAAAACATAGTGATTAGGCCAGGCATTACGTCGCCATTATCCCAGTCCTCATAAATAACCTTCTTACGTTTAATATTCTCGTACTCCAGAACAACATTATCGCCGTTCATAGAATAGGGAATACCCATCAGTTGATATGTACCAGAATCGGTTACAATAACTTCGCTGCCCTGAATATCAGTGAGCCAATACTTAGGGATCATGCATTCATGGTCCCAACGAGAAGGAACCTGAACCTTAAGCAACGCATTATAAACTTCATCACGAAGCTGATTAGCGGTCAAAGTAAATTCGCTGGATGCAGCAGATTCTCCCTCTTCGGCTGGCGCAGTATTATCAGCGGGAACCTCAGTTGTTGCATTTTCTGCACCTTCTTCAGATGCGACGTTTTCGGCAGGAGCAGCCTCAGATTCGGTCTCTGTCGCAGTATTTTCTGCGGCGGGAGTCTCAATCTCAGGATTCTCCACAGCGCCTTCTGCCACGGCATTTTCAGTCATAGCAGGATTCTTTTCATTTTCATTCATTGGCGTTGTATCTCCTTTCTCCTTATCGGATGGATTATCATTTTGCGCAGCATAGTTCTGCTGAATTGCTTGATACTCATAGAGCCGGTCGCGGATCTGAGTGGTAATATCTTCAACAGAAAAATTGGCAGTAACGCAGCTTCCCGTCATAGCTGGCTGGATTTTCGGATCAGTCGTAGACAGGATGCAGCAACCGTCAAATTTAAAAGACCCCACAGGAACGTTTCCGTTCTTATCTGCGGGGCCACAAGCCATATCGGTCAGTTCAACACTGTGATTCTTCGTACCATCGCGAGTAAAAATATCAACAGGGTCACTGAATTTTGTCCAGATCAAACCATCAACACGCAAATATTCCCGTTCAATACCAGTGCCATCATCCTTAACGATCCAGCGAGGATTACAAGATTCAGGGATAACACCATAAGCTTGACCAGCATAGACGTACTTCACGTCCTTGTCGGTGATCCGCAGTTCATGTTCATGTCCTTTAAAGTCCTTATCTTCCTCGTCAAGTTCATCTACAACATAGCCCAGGATCGGCGTATTACGTATTGTCGGTACTGCTTTGCTGATCGCGTCTTTCGTAAAACTGGTCTTATTGAGATTTGCTCCAGTATGCATTACATCAATGCTGACATCAATGAAGCGAAAATCAGAATTTGAGTATTCATTTTTCTTAGTGAAAGAAATAGGGTATCGCTCTTTCATTCTGTTTTCACCTCCGTTTCGTCATCAAAATAAAAGCCCTGACGAATCGCAATTTGCAACTCAGCCAGAGCATTCTTAAATATATTATCGTTAATAAAGACATATTTATTTACCGGATCTATTCGAAGAAGCAGCGCTCCTCGATCAGTCAGAAACTTAGCCATCCCGGCGGCGTGAGACCCATGAATGATGATTTCAAAAATCTCTTCTTCCATATCAGCCCTCCTGTCGATCCGCGCTTACATTGCCCGCGTCAGATAAGCCCTCGCCTTTACTTGCATTTGTTGGACGACCGCCTTCATCCCTAGCAGAACCAGACTGAGTATTAGAACTCTTAAGAGGCATTTCGCCATTGCTAAGACCGAGGATTTCGTTTTCAAGATAGGTCATGTTTTCGTAATCAGTACCAGCATAACCTGCAGTTGCAAGAGCAGCAGTTCGAGTAGGCATACCGTATGTGGCGTCCTTTAAATATCGTTCATGCATTTCGGCGATATTGTAATGAGTCACAGGCAAAAAGTTGATGCGGAATTTATAAGAACTCGACACAGACTTCAGCTTTCTGTTCACCCAGCGTTCCAATTGTCGCATAACAGCAAAAACAATCATCTGATCATTTACAGTACAGAGATTTAATGTGGTGGCAGACGGGTCTTCGCCGCCACCAAACAGGATTTTGTTAACACCGGCTGTAGTAAAAAATGTAGCCTCTGCCTTTGCAACTTCATTCGTGTCACTATTGACACCGCTCTTTTCGAAGTTCCAATCGGTAAGCTTCATGGGCGTCAAGATTGCACCAATATTAGGCGGTAAAACATTCGTCATCATGTCGTAGAACTCTTTAGCATCGTTGTAATCAATAAGAAATTCGCCTTTGTCGCCAAGCGGGATTTCCATAGCGAGAGCTTTGTAGTTGTTAGTCTCACTCGCATTTTTACTGATTGCGCGATAATCTTCAATATCTGCCAAAGCACTAAACAGACTCACAAACGGGGGGATCGGAATATAATCGTGTTCATTTACCTTGATACAGATAGACTTTGTACTATCGAGCTCCTGCCATTTATACAACTGAGTATTTGTCTTATATGTGTTGTACATAGTTTGAAACTCAGGCGGGTAGTTTGGCAATTTATCTTGATTTGAATCGAAGTATGAGAAATCGAACGCGAAATTATATACGCCATCTTCAATACTACTGATTTTACAATAATCCGCATCAAGATTTTGAAAAGCCACACTGTCGTTTGTTTCCCACTCATATCCATAATAAACATCATCACGGAATGCGATGGTAAACATTTTCGTTGCTTCGTGTGGCAAATTCATAAGTTCGACTGCGGTAACGCTAGAATAATACGCTTTCTTGAACTTGTTCGCATTAACCGTCTTAGAACGATCAAGTCCATAAGGAGAAATAGTATAAGAAAACGTGGACATATTTGCAAAATATTGAATCAGTCGGCGGTAGTAATTCGAAATATTGAACAGGTACTTGCTCATCTTTCGAAGCTGCTTTTCATAGCTGGCGGGATTGCCAAGATATGTAACGAGCTGATCCTTAGTGTATTTGGTATATGTCGGATTTGTTTCTGATGTTGATTCAAGATTGCGAATACCAATCTTGGATAAATTAGCATAAACACCGGTAAGAAGGTCCTGATATGTAATATAAGAACTCTTGCCGTCCTTTGCATTTGTCACGCGGACCTTTTTCTGCATTTTATCTTCAGCCATTACAGACCTCCCTTCCTTAATATCGGTGCTCTAAAGTCAAACGTGAGAGAAGTGGGTTTCCTGTTTTTCTTTTCCATACTACGTTCGACTTGTTGAGCGATATAGTAGTTATAAGACAGGGAAGAGTAGCGGTCTTTACGACACCCGGATTTCTCCTTGACCTTAATTCCGTTGTTTATTGTTTCATACCCCAGATTAACGAGTTCATTTACGGCCAAGCCCGTATTGATATACGGCATCTGTAGCGCAGCTCGTTCGCTGGGAGACATTTTGTCATATCCCTTATAGAGCTTTCGTAGTTGATCTTCGCAACTATACTCGCTCTGAAGCAAGTGAATACGCCCCTGCTGGAAACCGCTACGGAGCCCGATGGCCACGTCACTGTTGAACTGAGAGCTGCCCATAATGGCCCAGATGACTTTTTTAGCATTTTTATCAGAACAACGATCGGCTACGTCGGGATTGTTGCAACAGCTAATAGCAGGATAGGTTTCACCGGTTTCGGGGTCGTATATATCTTTCATGAGCAAATCAATCAAGGGAATGCCCATAGAGCGAGCATCGATGCCAAGGTAGTCGCAGTCGAAATAATCAAAATAACGACGCAACTTCAAAGCTTGGTCTTGAGTAATCATACCTTCGACGTTTTCGGAGTAAACGAAATTGCTTGTATAACGTCCGGATTTATTTGGCACCATGCAATTCAGAAAAATACTTGTTGCGTCATTGTCATTCTTTTTAGAACTCATTAGTGCGATATCGGCAGTCAAAATGCGAATCTCTCCGTTTTTCTTTTTTGGAACGTCAGTCGCAGTAGGGGAGAGCACAATATTTGGCGCGTAGAATGCCTTTTCAATAACACGAGTTTTGTTGATGTCATCAAACTGGAATAGACCACCTTCAGTAGCTCCAAGCCATTCGACCATCATTTCCATTGCAAATTTCAGGTCAGAAAAACTGGACTCAGACATTTCATCTTCGACAGCCTCCTTTAACAGAAGTCCTTCTTTGATACTCATACGATAATCAAAAGCACAACAGAAATATTTTTTACTTCGATCAATCATGTTCACAAAATAGTCTCTACATTTTTCATAGCTCCAGTGATTCTGAAACCATGCAGAGCTAAGATAGAATTCTTGATTTCGTTCAGCAAGATGCTTATACTGCGGCTTATCCAAATAACCGGGATGACGAACAATATTCAGGAATTTCTTCAGAACCATATTGATAATATCTTCATCCATCATTCTATACTCGTCCACAAGTATTAAGTTCGCTCTCGCGCCACGCGCTGAGTCTGTAGCAGTTACAACTTTGACGTAACTGCCGTTTTTAAATATAATTTCTGCTTTTTGATTATTTATATCTACTTTTTTGATTTCAGATTGCAACAAAGGGCTGTTTGGCACAAGCTCTTTCATTATTTTTTCATCCAAAATGTTTATAGATTGTGTTCGCACTTTACATGCGATGATGCACTTGGTGCCCGGCCATAGAATACATTTAATGACAATGAAGACAGCGGTCAAAAAAGATTTGCCTAGACCGCGAGCGGCAATAAAGCAGAAGCCTGTGCATCTCACCATCAAAAATAGAAGAATTTGCTGAAATAGTTTCAAATTCAGATTCAAATATTCTTTGGCAAAACGCTGCGGATTTTTTCGGTACATTCCACAGTGCCAAGCGACTGCATTCATTATCTTTTCTGATTTTGTATTTGCTACTTCCTTGTCTGTTAATTTTTTTTCACTCAAGGCGAACCACCGCCTTCTCCGACACCAAAAATGGCCTCGCGTAAACTATTATCTGCGGAGTCGTCTTCAGTTACCTCTGGTTTATGCGCAGTGTATTTCTCCATTTCTTCGTCGTATTCGTCTTGATATGGATTTTTTAAATGGAACATTTTCAGCAAAGTGCCTAGCACCCATACTCTGAAATATTTTCCAATACCATCAACATCCTGCCATTCAGACGCAGGCTCCGGAATCGGTTCTTCTTCTTCCCACTTCTGAATTAATGTGCCAAATGTATTCGTCTCAGCCAGCGCATTATCATTGGTTTGATTCGGCTTGATCTGAGCAGATCCCATCAAATTCTGTAGATTATCATTGGCTTCCTTGATTTTCTTGGTATCGCCAGTAGCGTCGGCCTTTTCACAGTTCAGTTCTGCCTTTGCGATACGTTTGAACAGAATCTCCTGTGCGGCCGTCTTGCATTCGTGACGAGTAATCAAGTTCTGATAATGCTCATCAAGGAAAAGATAGTCACGCTCATCCAACCCCGCTCCCCAAAATTTGGTCATTTTCAGAGTAACCTTAGTACCAGTGGTCTTGCCAGCTGCGAGCGCATCCTTTTTCTCTTGGTCAATCGTATTATCATAGGTTTCACCAGCATGTTGCCGAATATTTGAGAACCCCATATACAGGTTAATCTTCGGCGTAGACGTCTTAGTAGAACGATCAGCCATGGCGAGAATATCGTCGGAATAGACCAAATCAAACATCATACATAGACGCTTAATGGCCTCATCTTCATTGCCATACTTTTTTGCATAGTAGTCAAATATTTTAGTTCGACACTCATTACACCACGGAAGATACCCGTCATTTCCAGCGAACCATTGACTCTGCGTTTTTGAGAAATTAGCTTTCCGAACATTATAAATTTCCCCGCAGCACATGCACTTTCCGCCGCTCCAAGAATCAGGGATTTTTACACGAGGAGGCTTCTTATCTGCGGTAGTTCTGGCCATAGCCAATCACCACCGTTCCATCATCCGTCATGTCATCAAAACGATATCTTATTTCATCCTAGAGTTTAAGAATCGCATTCAGCTTCTTTGTTTTGCGGAATTTTGTATATATAGAGCCCGTAGTAGGATGTTCCCCAATTTCTTCATAAAAAATTCCCATAGAACGAATAAACAATGCTGTTCGTCTGGAATAACAGTAGAAGTAATCGCCTCCCAAATCTTTTATAAATTTTTCTTCCATCTCTTTAGTTTAGAACCCCCTTTTTAATTTAATTTCGTGGGTGCAGGTTGCGGGGACGATCCGCACTATACTGGATTATGAGCCCAGCCAGCACACCGGCGCTGTCACCTGCGACATATAAAAACGCCCCAGACCATAGTCCGGAGCGTCAAAAATCTATCAAATTATAATTTTACTTGGTTTCTCTAGCTTACAATCATACAGACAAGTCAAACCATCATCGGCAATAACAGCTACGGCCTGCTGCGGAATATCGTTTTTGCGAATACCTACAGCATAACTATCAGTACCACATACACAGCCGCTCTCGATAACCTTCGTGCCATGCACTGTAGTCATTCCGTTCGTGTGGCGATGTCCGAGGAAGACTAGATCAATGGGCTGTTTCACCATCATGGTCAAGTGTTCAACGACGTTAGCAGGGGAATCCTTATCTCCATGTGCATACATCACCAGACTATTACGAGCCTTGAATCCTCCAAATGTAGGATCGAGCTTCTCTGTTTTTACTTCAATACCAGCCAGATTCTGCAGCCGAGCCTTCATATAAAACGGAATCAGTGCTTCAAGTTCATCGCCTGCCACCTGATCCTCTTTGCTGGGGAATACTCGTGAGTGGTTACCACTGACCGAATACACATCAATATGCTGACATACCTCATACAGCTCAGCGACAAAGTTACTCACTAGCTCTGCGGCCGTCATGACCTGTTCGATGCTATTCTCGTTATTCTGCACTCTGGTGTTTACATGGATGTGGCCATTGATGAGGTCACCAAGTAGTAACACATGAATCTTCTCAGCAGCGTGGCGTTCTACAATGTTAAACACCTGGGCAACGTAGCTCTCCAATCGTGCTTTCAAAATCTCACGGTTAAATTTATTCCAAGCAGAATCGATTCCGGCACCCGTATGTAAGTCGGACAAACATACAATCACATCATGCCCGCTGCCTTCATACTGTACAACATTCAGAAAATCCTTCTTGTCGTATGGAACAACCTTGGCGGCGATTAGTTCTTTAATGGCTTCAACACGGGCAACATCTCGGTAAACTCTATTCGCCGCAGTGCGTTCGTCCTGCAGTTTGACCTTCTCTATTTTCAGTCGCTGCAACTCGTTTTGAATTGTCTCTTCGTTAGTACGTCCAACAGCATAGTCATAACCGGCCTTCCATGCTTTGTAAGTCTTGCGGTACCGGCATTCTCCATAGTCAGAACCGGTTGCTTCATTCAAAAACATGGCGGCTTGATCCTACGTTAACTTTCGTTCACCGCAAGCATCGCCAATACGCATCATATAGTCGTCAAAAGTCTCTTCGTCCTTCTTTTTAAATTCGTCCATTTAGCACCTCAGATCTTAAAATTGGAGATAGTGCGTTGAGTGCGGTTGAGTTCGTGTAGAGCCGCCTCAGCCTCAACATTCCCAGGAAGCTGGGTCAGAACAGACTTGATCTCCTCAGCATACCACTTATGGGTGGTGCGGGTAATATGGACATTGGGAATAACCTTCCGCAGATAAGTAGCCTCGTTCTTAGTAATTTCAACCATAAATATTAGTTCTCCTTTTTAATTTAAAATCAAAGAGTGAAATATACAACACCCTTTCATATATTAAGAAAGTAAAGTTCATTTCGTGCATTTCGTTATTTCCGTCTGTATTTCGCCAGACGTGTTCGTTCCTTCTTAGCGGCGCATTCTTTGCAGTATCTACTGGCGTTTGGCTTCTCTGAATGATACTGTCCACCACATACTGTGCAATAACACTCTTTCGGGTCAAACAGCTCACGCACGATGACGCTTAGATTAAGCCGATTATTTTCCAGCGTCACATTGAACGTGTACGCAATCGTGTCGTTCTTATCAAGAGTAAAATTTGGGTACTGATATAAGCATCCAATATCGTCAGTACCTGTTCTGTTCAATAGGTGATAGTTATCTGAAATCTCCTTCATGCCACGCACGGTATTGTAGCCGTCATCCTAGTTTTCTCCAGCACAGTACATGATTTCCGTCTGTTCTTCAAAGCAACCTCCGAAACGCTTCATCTTGAATTCGGTGTCTAATGCAAAGGTGTCACTTCCATACAGTCGGCAGAAGAATATTACCCCAAACAAAACGCGAAGCTGCGCATAGTTGATGTGGTACTTTCGACGCGCCTCTGTGATATAGTCCAGATCTTTCTGATAAAGCACAACTTGACGTACATCAAGTATTGGTGCGTTATTTTTACGGCCTCTGCTGAACATCTGAATCAAGTGGCTGCGGTCATAGCTGACAGACTCGGGATTCTTCATCCGCTCATAATAAATCGTGGCGCATTCAATAGGGGAGATAGAGGTCCGCTTCAGCAGGTTTCGCAACATCAGATTTGACTCGTGATAGTCCTGCCAGTGGTCAAGCAGCATGTTTTCGTTACAATAAAATGTCGTATAAGCCATTTAGCCTCCTTATTTAATTGGTATAATTTTACCATCGACATAACGACAAAGCTGTCCATGTTCGTTATAGTATGGAGACATATATCCACTATGCAGCCAATAATACATAATTCTTGTGTTTTCATCGTAAATAAGTTTCGTGTTGGGAATACTGTACAAAGAGCTTCCATTATAAACAGATTTATCACCTACATTGTTTTTGCGCGGAATAGATGCCCAAATCCCAATACCCAAACATAAACATATTACAACTATCAAAGCGACAATCGTTGTCTTAAGACATTGATCACTCATTCCGTTTCATCCTCCCAACCCACAGATTCATGAGCGAATTTTTGAATACGCCGAGCTTCGTCCCAGCTAAACATCATCTCGCCGCAATTCGCACATTTCATGGCGGTGACATTTGAGGCTTCGAGTTCCTGCCCCCGGCAGTGGAATTTATATGTCAGTCCATTTGTCAACGTCATGATTCCGCCACACTTGGGGCATTCCATCTGCTGCGGGGGTTCTTCCTGTTGCGTTTTCTTCTTTTTGAATAGATTAAACATGATAAACTCCTTTGTTACTTTACTCTTGCCTCATAGATTTTCGGTTCAGCCAAACTATATCGCTGGCCAAGATATTCGTACTCGCCGTTCGGGTCATGAACTGGCAACTGCACGGGAACGGGTTTGATATTTTCAACTACGCCAGCACCAGCCATATGCCACAAGAACTTCTTGAATTTATTGGGATACTTCTCATAGCAAAGCACAACAAGAATATTGGCCAGCTCTCTCACATCTGGGCACACCAGCTTGCACTTGTTACGATAGACATTGTAAATCGCCTGCCAGTTCGTTTCATATGTCTTGGCCTCTTCTTTTGTGATTTTATCTTTGAGGTCATTTTTGTAGAGCTGCCAGTTATGGCATTTCTTTTCGAATTCGAGTTGGATCTTACGGTACTTGTCAAAATCTAGAAAGATAGCTTCAATCTCATCAAAGACGGCCTGATCATAACCTACGGCGTCATCGTACATGATATGCCAATCAAAGCTGCCTGCGGGTTCTTTGCGCCACCGTACACCGCGTTCCCAACGCTCTAAGCTCATGCAGAGCAAATTCATGTTGCTGTGCGCCTTACTGAGATTATGTAAACGTGCGTAGTAAGGACCGTTGTATTTAAAGAAATATGGCATTCCACTTGCTTTTGCCCATTTACTGATCTGACGAGGAATAGGGTAGAGCACGCCGGTTTTTGCGAAATCCACAGCTTTTCCGTTTGCTACAGAAAGAAGATCAATATAGCCCTCATACAACTGTTTTGTTCCCTCTGTACGTGCGACCCGGTTATGATATACAGATGCCATGTTGCTGATTTCGCCAATCATACTTTTTAAACCACGAAGAGTACAAGCGAGCTTATTTTCAAGATTGTCTATTTGGGCAAGACTAGTTACTTTGTCTTCAATATCAATAGTGACATATCCATCATCAGGGATAGTATTGATAATAATTGGCTCATTTGACAACAGCGTTAAGTCTCCATCATAATCGGCTCCCGACAAGCGTTGCGGGGTTATTGAAAACACGTTAATCATGCAGCAGTTGACGAGATGACTGCAATATTTTTGTGTCAATTCATTGTCAACACCTTTTAGCTTAACATGCTCTTGGTGACATATATGTGGGTTGCGCCCCAATGCGCGTTCACCTAAAATAACACCGCGTCTATCAAAGCTATAAAACTCATCAGCTTTAAGGCAACCCTTTATAGGAAGTTCCGCAATAGCCTCCATTAAAGCGATTTGATCTGGAAGTAAAAATTTAAATGTTGCGTTAAAAAATAGCTTTCCACACTTAAATCCATTGCGATATTTATCGAGGAGACTATGAAAATAATCCTTAACACTTGGCTCGTGGACCATTTCTGGATTGCGCATAATAGCCGCAACATAATGATTGAGTGGTTCAGTATTATCAGATAATGCGCCAAGAAAACAGTATGTAAAAATCGGATCGCCACGTACGATCTTTTCATACCAATCTACTGATTTATCTGCTAGATGTTTAAATTCATCAAATGGAACATTCTGTAGGTCTTGGATAAGCTGGTAATTTCCTAAGCTAACTAAAACCTCTTTATCTGCTTGATAATTCCATTTTGCAATACCTAATGCATGATCGTATTTCAAAGCAAGTTCTTTGTAGCGGTTCCAATCATTAACAGTTCCGTCTTGCTTAAAATATTTATATCCCTTGTACATGCTTTCACAAGCAATAAACATCGGCTCTGCATCACGAGTCACGGAATGTTTGATACCCCAAATGTCGGTGATTTCGGTAACACCACGCTCTTCGTAAAATGAAACATAATCCATTTCATTGAAAACACCTTTGAAATATGGCATACGAAACACCATGCTATTGATTCGTTCCGTTGTCCCAATTCGGTGCTCTACTTCGCGCATCAAAGAAGGATGAGCAATACCGCATCCATCAAACATATTGATTTCAATGTCTGTTTCTTTTTTAGCGATTGCTTTTTGTTTCCAAGTGCGTTTTGCCCCGGTTTTCTGATCTACGAATTCGACTTCTTCGTCACGAACATATTTAATCTTTTGATTTGGAATAGTTGTAAAAGTATCTGGTACAACAATAATTTTCGGAAACCACTCTCGAAGTGCGATACAATGGCAACTTGAAAGCACAAGGCCGCGATAAGCATAATATTTACTAAGCACCGTCGGCTTGTCCTTGAAATCCAAATCCATACTGATTCGCTTATTAACTTCTGGCCAAATGTGAGATTCAACCATTGAGAAAATAAATTGACGAATCATAGAAGCGCTGCGGTCGCCAAAAGAAAAATGATATTTACCGATTTTTGCGCCATGCTCAATCAAGTGACGGACTACTTTTGGCTTATTCTGAGCGCCAGTTGCATCGATAAATACGATAAAAGGATTGTAATCGTCATAATTGTTTGACACAATTCTAATCTGACGAAGTAACATTGTATCAGACTGGAGCACTTGATATTGTGCATCGTTCGCAACTTCTGCCGGAATTTTGTAATTATATTTTATAAACAGACTTAGAGGATATTTGCGAACAGTGTAACTTTTAGGGCTGATCAACTATTTCACTCCTCACTTCATCAGATTATTAAAATGGTCTCCAAAGTGCGAATCGTCATCGCTGCCGCTCATATCGTCGTCATCACCATACATAATCTCATCATAAGCTTCTAGGCATTTACTGATAAACACAACCAAAATTGGAGTAACCACCAGTGCCGTAAAGAGTACCCGCCCTAGAATCTGATATGTCAACACAAATACGACAAGCATTTCGGCTATTGTAAACATCCAACCAACGAAATCCACGCTACTTAAAGTTCCAGCAACGAGTACCATCAACGGTACGGATCGAATACGAATCTCAGCGATGTCATCCTGCTCCACTTCATCTCTCTTTGGTTCCTTGTCCATAACGCTTCGTCCTCCTTAGTCTTCATCGCCCCAGCGATCATATTTATGCGGTCTCCGCCGTTCTGACTGCTTCTGCCGTTCATCACTTTCCTGTGCCTTCTCGACTTCATACAAGAACTGATTCTCAATCATACGCTGTTTGCGGGCCTCACGCATATATGTACTCTTCGAAATTTTGTCACGCTTGCGGTCACTCATCGTCGTAATCCTCCTCGTTGTTTTCATATTCTTCCAACCCATATAGTTTGTGATACAAATATCGCGTCAGGGAAGGGGCCATCGGGGTGCCATCCTCCATCCAAAGCGTATCATAAAGCGAAGCACCACCAATCAGCTCCTGCCACTCGGCATAAACTTGAATTGCATCGATAATGTCTTCGTATGTGACGGCATAATCGCGTACTGCGTCAACTACAGCGAATCCAATATTATAAATATCTTGTTTTGAAAAATTTTCTTCTTTCATATAAAACCTCCTTATAACAGAGACTCACAATAACATGGTCCTGTTATCATTTTCATTTTATGCTCAAGATCTGTGACTCTAGCTTGTAGCTGGTCGATTACAGACTGGTACGAAACGGCTGCTATTCTTGCATTTTCCATATTGTTTATTGCAATTTTAGATGTGTCATTAGCTTCATTGGCTCGCATATAAGCATGAGTTGCGGCGTTATATACGGCATCTAAACGATTATCTATTTCTGAAATTCTTATAGTTAGCTCTTGCTCATCCAATATTTTCACCTTCTTTATAATAGACTTTCACAATAACATTCACTATTTGTATTGATATCTCCATTTATCAGTTTAAGATATCGTCTGTACATCTGTTCAGCATAAGGCCCAACAATTTCGAATTCAAATCCGTTATTTAATAAGAAAATTCTTACTTTCCTTTTAACTACAAATGTTTCATCTGGTTCTCCATAGCGGCAAACCGTCATATCTTCTTCGTCTATTTGAAATCTGAAATTATCAAATTCTATTTTACAATCATTTTCAATTTCGATATGTAATTGTAGGGCTGCTTGTTGTTGTACTTCTTCACTGATGTATTTTTTCATAATAGACTCTCACAGTAACACTCATTGTGAATAGATACACTGTATTCTTCTTTTGGAAAATTTTTTGATACATAGTCTTCAATGAAACTTCTTAACTCTTTATCAATGACCAACCAATTATAATCAGGCCACATATCAGCTCTATTGCTGCGATACGATTTATAATCCGCAGACTCTATGACTGATCCGTTTTCAAATTCGATTTTTACAGGTTGTTTCTAATCTGATGGTATTATATATACTTTATTATTTGGTATCAATAATTGATTTTCCATTTTGCACCTCATAAAAGCGATTCACACACGCATTCATCCTGTGGCATTTTTTGAGACGTAGCTGGCGGTGTAAGCGCAACCTCTCTTGGATCGTATGTCATCAGAGAACAGGCATCAATTCGTACATTCGGAAAACACATGAGTTTAAAACATCGGTCAATATCATCGACGACAAGTGGCTTATCTTCTAAGTGTAATCTACGATAATTATCGGGAAGACAAGTAGTTGTCATCACGTAGATACTGTACTCTCCACGATCTCTGCTCTGTAAATCTACTATAAGGCATTGATGATCAACCCTATACCCATAATATTGAACATCAAGATTTCTTGCAATTTCCTTGATATAGTCCTGTGCACATAATATAGCTGTCCCGCCCATCGGCACCAAGATATTGCAGTTGTTCTTAACGGCGTATTGGCAGATCGCATATGTACGTCCGCCGCCTCGGGGTGCTAATATTCTTTTCATATTCCACCCCTCCTTATAAGAGCGATCTGCAAACACATTCGCACTGTAGATCAGCTAAAGCATTATGGATTACATCATCCAGACATTCGGGTGTGATAGAAAACTGCTGGAAATGATCAAACTGATTGTTGTTCATCAAATGGCTCACAGTGATCCGCCGCATCTTATTCTCTGAAATATACTTCGCATCCTCTTCGCCATACAGCCGCACGATCTCCTCAAAACATTCAAAAATATCGATCAACGGCAGCATATGGTCAAAATAGAATGTTGTATATTGTGCGCCGAATTTATCCTTGTTGAATATATCCAAAAAATCTTCGGGTGATTTGCAGATTGCGGTCTTTTTACGATGCTTTTGCACAGTATCCATATGTTCATACCAGTCACATACCGTATCATAGATTGAGGGTCTTACGAATAAAACGCGCATTATTTCTTCTCCTTCATAAAGTTTTCTTGGGTATCGATACTGCGAACCGTATACTAGTGTTCTGGTTTTGTTGTCAATTCTATGTTTATATTTATTGAACAAATTACGTATTCTATCAATCATAATAAGCTCTCACATATACATTCGTTTTCTAATTCAGGATAGTAGGGAATTGGACAACCGTATTGAGCTGCACGTCGATCTTCAGAGCAATTTCTTGGATGAAGTATATGTCGTGGATGAAAATGTAGGTCATGACCAAGCTCCCAGCGGAATCCTTGATAATCGAACCAGATAGTATCTTGATTTTTGCTCAGAGCGTCATAGAGATTGTTTATCACGTTGTCGATTGTCATATGTTGCTGACTCCTTAATCGTCAGTAAAAGCAGAGAACGGAACAAATTCGATATTTTCAGGAAGTGACACGGTAAGCTCTCTTGCAACTGCGATGCCATGACCAGCGTGATAAAATGTCATATAACGAGTGAGTTGTTTTAAGGCTTTTGCGTCAAAATTATGTAACTTACATTCAACCGGAATCAGCTCGTCGTTACGGTTTACCCACGCATCAGGCTTATGCTTAGGGTTATCTTTATGGCCGACAATCTTTCCATATCCAAGCTGTTCTGCCTTCTCTTTGAATAAATCTTGATAATAAAATTCGTTTTTAAAATCAAAATTTTTTGCGATTTTTTCAGCAACGACTCCATATAATTCATTAAAAACTATGTCGTCTCGATGATGGTAAAGAATACTCGCATTTCTTAAAATAAGCCATGCTGAAGCTTCATTGTTGGCATTAAGAGCGAGAGCCAGCATATGAAAGCGATCAATATGTTTTCCATCAATATAAATTTCAAACTCGTTGTTTTCTTCAACGATTTGATAGGTGTGTTCCATTATTTTGATTTCATCTACAATCTTCAGCTCGTTAGTCATAATCGTTCTCCTACTGCTTGCGCAGTCTATATAATCAGTCCAACAGATCTGCCAGTCGTGCCGTTTCAGATCTCTCAGTGATTGGAAGGTACACAGAAGCGAAATGCTCATCTCCTGTAACCTTCTCAATCAATTTCTGAATACCATTGTTTCGTTCGAAAGCTACGTCGTCAATCTGTCGTAGGTCACCATTGATCCATAGCGAGCTGCCTTCTCCCACTCGTCCAATCAGCAACTGAATATGTTCTTTGGTGAGATTTTCTGCCTCACTGCAATAGATAATAGAGCGCTGAAAGCTTCGTCCGCGAATGAAGCCAAGAGGCTGGATCTCAACCCACCCGTCAGTAATGGCTCGTTCCAATGCGACTTCGCCGCCTAAGCAGTCAGCAAGGATAGCTGCAAACGGATAGATCTTTTCAAGCATAGACCCGGGGAGAAAACCGATCTCTTTAGTGTCCTTGACCTCGATGTTATTGCGAACCCACACGATTTTGTCGTATTTTCCTTTCTCGATCATATCAACAGCATGATTGACCATCAGAAAGTCTTTACCGCTGCCATAGACACCAAGAAGCAGCTTGATTGTGATGTCGTCATTCTGTAACAAGTCGAAAGCGAGTCGCTGCTGGTCATTCAGAGGCTTAATTTTCCCTGAGTATGCAGTGTTCAGGTTTTTATATCGCAGTGAATTCCAGCGCACCCCATCCCAACGGATCGCCGCTGTATTTCCATCAGCATCTGCATTCGGAATAATGATGTATCCATTTGTGGGTGTATCAAACAGGTTTCTCTGCTCGGCGTCTTTAGAGTATGCCATCGCCATAGCCTCTTCGCCACCATCTTCTAGAGCGACCTCAGTCCATCCAGTGTAGTCATTCTTTGTGGTTGCTGCGCTAGGGAAGGTGAACTCAACTGGAAGCTGGAGAATACCACTGGCGATATTGGCACAGCTCAAATCGCTGGTAACGAATTTGAAAGAATCAATCAAAGAAGAAATATAAGCGGCCTGGTTACTGCTTGCTTCGTCTAGCACAGTAGGTAAGTCATCCAGGTTTTGCTTCTGCTGATCCAACCACCACCGTGCGGTCGCCATGATCGTCGCGTCATTGTTGTCGCTGATCGGCTTACCATCAAGAATATAGAATAGGGAAGTCATAGGGACCGCTACTACGGTATAGCTGCCATCATCGAGATGTTCAGCAAGCAAACGAGTGACTGTGCGGGCTTTGTAACGAATGTCTTCTGTCTTTTTACCGCTGGTTTTGATCTCTTCCAGCTCGTGTAGGGTCATATCTGCAATCAGAAAAGGCAGTGCAGCTGGTTCGAAGGCTGCGGCTCCTAGGTCTAATAAGGCAGAGGTGTCGTAAAAGTTCATTTGGCAAACCTCCATTTTTTGGCATGACTATTGAAAAGTGATGTTATTAGTTGAATGAATGAGCTCACAGCTGTGGAGAACGCTGCGGGCTTTTCTCTTTATACCTTATTATACACCCAGCCACGCATAATATCAATAGTTTTGCACAGCATACCGGAATAAAATATTTAGTTGTTAATATTTGGATAATGAAGCAAATCGCACAAAAAACAATACAAAATTAAGCAAAATATGCTCAAATTTGGCAAAATAAAGCCATTTCTACTGCGTTTTGGGATGTTTCTACTGCATTCCGAACCCTGCTGAGTGGTAAAACCAGGTGAATTTGGCAGTAAAATACTATACAAAATGTAACGATAATACGATATTTACCGGTTCGAGTTCCGGAACTATTTTGGGGTGTTTTAGACGCTGTTGAGCACTGTCTGGTATATGTAAATGTTGCAAATTGGCAGTGTCTAATTTGATGGAATTTTGATGCCAGAGAGGCGCGATCCGAGGGGGTTAGATGGGGTGGGGAGATGGAATAACTGGTACACAGGAGGCAAACTGACCACGCTTTGGAATTTTTAACCACCCCCGGGGTGTGGCCCGAAAAGTCTAGGATTCATGCTGGTTTTCAGCGAATAGCACCTTCTGTTATTAGGTGTTATTCGGTGGCCGTCAATCGGGAATTTATACCTATTTATATATAGGCGAGGAGCGGCTTTGGATTTTATAGGGCGTTTGTAGGGCGTTTGTACACTTGTTGCAAAAATTTCTGAGTATGGCATACTGTAGTCACTCCAAGGGAACACGGAAAGCCCACCGGAACGGTGATGGGCGGGGGTTGAGCGGGATACCCCCATACTGAGGATAGAACCTTGAAAATTTAAGTAAAGTAGAACGGCCACGACGGCCACGGTTTTTGCCGAACATTGCACTTGTTGTACTTGTTTTCGCCGCGTGGAAATTTGCATATACTTGCCGACTATAGCCGACCGGATAAATAAGCTATAGGTGCGCCTCAGTAAAGCGCACTGTGACAGCGTTCACAAGTAGCCATTGCACAAAAGTCCTAGCTATATCTTTAGCGGTGGACGTGCAATCGCAAGTGTCGAGACACGCGGTGCAAGCTGTCACTCTTGCCCCAAATAAGGCTTAAAACTACCTCTTTGGGGTACAAAAGCAAAGTTTTTCAGTGCTCACAAGTGTAAAAAGCTTGTGAGTGCTTGAGACGGTGCAAGCGCAAGTTTGTGCCGCGTCAAGTGTGGCAACACGGCTACACTGAACACAACACATAAGCAAGAGAGGTAAAAATTATGACTAATGCTAAGAACGTCAAGACTACTGAATTGGCCGCGCTGGTTCTCGCAATCGCCGACCCTGAACAGGAAGTGTCCGCAATCACCAAAAAGTCTCTTGAGGACTTCAATGTCTCCGCCATCACGGTCGAGGGTATCAAGAAAATCTCGGACGCCGTATATTCCGACATTGCCGCTATGGTGATGCTTCGCGAGAGCAAGGGTACGGCAGAAGAGGACATTCCCGCCCTGAAGGCCGCCGAAGATAAGGCACGTAAGTCCATGGCCGCATGGTTCTATGGCCTCGGTTCTCGTGACCCTAACAAGAAAGACGGCAAGCGCCGCCCCCTGTATAGCGTGACCGTCCCTGACCTTGTACTTATGGGCGAAGTGTCCGCAGATGCAAGAGCAGACGCCAACAGCGATGCGAGCAAAATCTCGGATTGTTTCCTCAAGTACCTGATTTTCGAGACGGCGCGCATTCTGAATGGTCAGCCCTTGGCCCGTATCAGTGCCAACGACTTCAAGAAAGCACGCAAGGCCGCCAACGACGCCAAGGCTAAGAAAGCTGCTGACACTAAGGCCGCCAACGAGAAAAAGGCCGCAGATAAAGCCGCTGAGGAAAAGAAAGCAGCTGACGAAGCAAAGGCAAAAGACGACAAGATTGCTCAGCTGGAAAAGAAAGTGGCCGACTACGAAGCTCACAGCATCGACATCGTGGCGGTTGTCACTCTTGTCAACAAGAGCCACGCAACGCAGGAAGAGAAGCAGGCTATTCTGGACGCTCTGTATGGCCGTACCAAGAAGGCCGAAGAAGCTAAGGCCGAAGAAAACCAGTAATACAAGAGCCGACTGGGCGGCTATAAACAGGCATTAGGCCCAGTGCGTGGGCGGGGCAATAGCTCCGTCCGGTTGCAATACGGCGTAATTATACGCAAGTAGCGCAAGCGCTCAAGAGTGTGGCGCATTTTGTACACTCAGAAGAGAGGTAAAGAATTATGCTGTTTACTATCGTGTTTGATGAGGTCGGAACTCTGGACACTACTGACATCAAGACGGCATTCCAAGCATGTGGGCAGACCCAATTAGTGAGCGCTGTTCTCAATGCAGAAACCAAAGAAGTGCTGTATGGCGAACTCCCCGATTGGATGCTCACTCCCGAAGAAGCCAAGGCAAGAGCCGAAAAAGAAGAGCTGGCAAGAAAACGTGCATTGGCCGATAAAAAGGCTCGTGACATACTCAAAATCTCTGACACTAAGTGTAAGACCAAAGTTGGCGGTATCACTCGTGCAAGCGTCTCCGTTCGTGGCGTCAAAGAGTATGATGAACCCATCGTTTTGCCCATGGTGAAAGAGTGGCTTATCGTTACTCGTGCCGACATTCCTACTTGCCCTTTCAGAACTGATAATGAACAGTATGCAACGAAGCGTTTCGAAAGAAGCGTTTCTAGTAAATGGTGCGATAAACCATTCTATGACGAAGTCCGCTTGTATCATAATGGAGCTGTCGTTAGAGCAGCTGTTTTGGGGTACGAAATCATTCTCTGAAAAAGGAGACCCGCCGGGTATAAAATCCTAAATAACATCTGCTGTCCTGAGCATGACGTTAAACTGCTTGTGTCCGCACAATGCTATGAAATAATGGGAAATACCATTATATGCGGGTATACGCAGGGACAAACCATAGCATTCCACCTAAGTCCTGCACTACCAAATGGCTGAAAAGGCAAGTGCAAAATATGATAAATGGCCCTGCTTACATACAAGTTTATGAGCGTAGCCTTGTATGTATGAGAGAGGTATGGCAACCGAAAATGCCCGCTCACTCCTGCAAATTCAGGACGCCTTGACGTGGCGCAGGAGCTTTGAACCAAGAGCCTGAAGAGAGAGAGGTAAATGCGCAATGAAAACGAATTACAGAGACAATACACAAGAAGCATGGGTTATTCAAGCGAAAACGCCCACGCTATTCTGTGGCAACGTTGTAAACCTGAATGAACTTTACGGTTCGTTCGGTGGTGTTCATTTCATCACGGAAGCCCGTGCGACTGCTCGTGGAGTGTATCCTTCCATGGTAATTCTGAATAATGGTTCTAAGTGGGTACGAATTTGCCCCACTAAAATCAGCGCGTTCCTTCTCGAAGCAATCCGTCAGCATCGAATTCAGGTCTTGAAAATCAAATCCAAGTCTGAAAAGCAGGCTGAATTTGCAAAACGCCAAGAAAAGGTGATGTACAATCACGCCTTTAATGATAATTGCAAGTCTTGCATTCGTCGATTCAAAGGCAAAGGTATCGGTCGTAGCGCTGGCAATTCTCCGATTGTTCTCTCGAAAGAATACCAGATTGCAAGCCAAGAAATCTACGGCGGCCAGATTGATGTAAATGGTCGAATCCGTTTCATGGATAACAAAATGGCTCAATATATGGATGGTAACACGACCGAAGGGTATCGTCCTCTCAATCCTCAGTTTCCTGTAAAATCTGGTAAACGATAATTGATTTTCGTCTTGAATTTATCTCCACTATCCATTACAATATGGTTAGTTCTACTCCATTCCGGCATTAGGAGGTAAATTTAATGGCTGAAAATAAATTCGTAGTAAAGACCATCAGCTGTCTCCGAGACGAACTAAAAGTCTTGACAGAAAATGAGTTTCCTACGAAAAAAGAAGCAGAAGAGTTTCGAGATTTAACTTTATACGCTATGAAGTTAAACTATGGCGAAAATCAAACCGTTGTTCGAGTTGAAATCGAAGAGCTTTGATGCTTCACGTCCCGGGGCATGACATAAAACCGCCCTAATTTAATAACCAACCCCAACGTCGCTTCAAGCAAACGCAAGAAGCGGCGTTTTCTTTTTACCTCTTTTCATTATGCCGTGCGATTGGCGGTCACGGGGAAGATAGTAACCGCCCCATAACTTAAGCAAATACATAAATTGAAAGGAGACTTCAATATGAAATGGATTTTGACTTTGGGTGGCGGATACACTAGCTATCAGGCGCAATGTCTGAGCCCGCTCGTCTGGCTGCTCGTATTCGGTGCAATCGGATACGGCCTGATGGAGTACCTCGAAGCAAACCCCAAAACCGCGGCCAAGGTAGACCGCTGGATTGAAAGGAGACTGCATGTACATCACAATGATGATCGAATGCTTTGGTGACGATGAAATCGGTGACATGAATTTTGATGCTCAGGACATCAAGACGCATGAAACCGAAGAAGCCGCTATCGAAGAGTTTCATCGCCTCGAAAAGAAGGCGATAGGTTCTGGTGGCAATGGTTTTTACTATCGGCCGATAAAAATCAAAGTGTAAAGGAGAGCACACAGTAGTATGAACGAATCCGAGCTTAAAGAAAAGATCATCAGTGCAACGATTGCCTTGGTCGGTGCGATGAGCAATGAGTTGATCGCTAAATCTGCATTTAAGGAATGTCCGTGCTTCGAAACGGAGTGGAACCTTAGATTCGCAGAAGCTGACCTCATTGAGGCAAACGCAAGTCTGCGCAATGCGCTGGATGAATTAAATCGATTCGAAGGCGCGAAAAAGACTGCGCCGCACTTCATCGTTTGCATCGAAACCCCTCGCAAGACTCTCAGCTATAACTATACGAACGAGCACGATGCAATGCTCGCTTATAAAAAGGCTCGCCTTGATATGAAGCTGAGCCGTGAATCCAATCGTGTCACCCTGAGCCGTGGCGATTCTATTCTCAAGAGCGCTGACCTGATGTGACGCCGCAGAAAGGAGCTGCGAAGCATGAAACACATTCGCCCTGTCCCTAAAGACTCGCGAGTGATTGCTGTGTATCCTATTTGCAATTATGGCGGCGTCGAGATCCTTTCTGTCAAAGAAGATGTCGATGCTATCAGAGCCGAGGTTGCAATCAATACGGGTGACCGGCGCGAATACAAGGGATTCTACAAAATCAATCGAACAAAAACAACTGACCGTGCATTCTTCAAAATGTATGGTCTTCTTTATTATCTGGATCAGTTCCAGCGAATCCGATAAAGGGGGCGCAGCAGTGTCTGAAACCTTCTTGGCAGTGTGTACTGTTATTATCGTTGCAACGGCGTACACATTATATCAGATTTGCGTAGCAGTCTATATGTTAGGCTGTTTTCGCAATTTCAATCATGTGGTCGATGTGATTTCGCACTGGCTCGTTTCATTCTGGGACGATTGTGTCTATGATGTTATCGTAGTTGCAGCCGCTTTGGTTGTAATTATGGTTTCGTTGTATGGCACTTTCTAGCATACAACAAACCAAAGAAAAGAGGAAATTAAAATGCTGTTTTACCGTGTCAAAGAAGAAGCCGACAAGAAGCCCATGTTTATCAAAAAGCGCAACGGTATCGAATACTGGTCCATCTACGTCGGTGGCGAATTGTTTACCGCAAACGAGGTGGCGCTGCGTCATCTGAAACCGGAGTATATGTATCCGGTTGAAGTGAATCTGCGCAAGACCAAGTTCGTGTTCGGCGCTCGTATGCCGATGCCCGACGCAAGTATCACCGCAGTTCAGACGAAGAAGAACGAGGAGGGGATTTCTAATGAGATGGTTAAAAACATTGTCGATTTCGTTGCTGCTGCCGGTCGTCCTCAGTCTGAGCGCAAGCGCGGTGTCGTTCGCGTCTGCAAATCCCAGTCTGGTTCAGTCGCCCACGGTTAACCCGGCGGGCAGATACATTCTCGGCGGTACTGTCAGCGCGACATACTATGAAAATGATACGCGAGTTCTGAATATCGTCGATGAGAGTGGCGAAGTCTGGTGTGCAACTGGATACGATTGTCAGGTTAACCAAAAAGTGACACTGGTAATGAATTCCAATGGCACGACAAACGACATCTTCGATGATATTATTGAGGACGTCTTGTGGTGCTGTTGCCAGGCGGCTGACTGATCCGACGGGAGATTAACCTAGAGGCTGGGAGGTGACTTGATGGCATCTGAATTTGTTCCTGAGTATGTCGTCGTCGTAGAGATCCCTTATCCGAGACGAATTCAAACCAAGACTACAAGTTTCGCTACGCTTGAAGAAGCAGCTCGTGAGTATTATGGCTATAAAAATTATATCCGCAATAACGCCGATGGCTATCATGCGTGGCTGAAAAAGAAGTCGGAAGACGGAAGCTACGAAGTGCTCGAAGAGTGCTCGTATGAGATTCTTCATCCGTCGGAGAAATAAATCCCAAGCGCAACAATCCAAACAAAGTATTCGCAGAGGGCTCCCCAGCAATAGTTGGGGAGTAATGCGGCTACTGGTTCTGCAGAGCCGGTACTGGTCCCAAGCCCAGAACGCAGCAGCGTAAAGAAGCGGGCGCTCCGCAGCCATAATGAAATCCGATTTGATTTTGATGTGATGGCCACACTGATAAATCGATGACGAGAGTAGATTATGGGGCGTTTCTTGAATGAGCGAAACTAAATGAAAGGAGGTTCAAATCACGTGTTTTTAGACATGAATAGCAAGCCGATAGGGTATTGCCATTGGTGCAAGGTCGCGTCTGAATCCAATGAGAAAGTTTTCATGGCATGGCGATACAAACTGTTTTGACACCTAATTTAGATTGAGTTTTTTTTTTTTAATTGATTTGGCAGTTGATGCTACAGGGGTAGTTGTCCCCGATATGTTTGATGGGATCATATAATAAAACCTATTTGGTGTCACCGACCATGTTCCTCACCTGAAATATGGGAGACAAAAATGAGTGAAGGGCGGATTGTCGCTAGTTCCAATGGAACCAACCGGATCTTTCCTTAGCCTTATGAGGCTGAAATGTCGGGCGACTGATGGGTACCGAGGAAGAAGTAACCCATCCCATACAATAGCACACACGCAAAAAGAAAAGAGGAAATCAACATGAACACCGCGAAACTGATTGAATCCCTTCCGCCAAGAATCAAAGACCATGTGATTGAGTATCAGAATTGTATCTTGAAAGGTGGTCGGCCGGCAATGCGAGTGCTGCTTGACTGTATCTTGTCGCCGGGTCAGAAGGCGCTCCTACAAGGCAACAAGCATATCATTGGGCTGGAGTGTGTTGCTCAGGACAAATATGCCCCCGAAATCAAGCATTCTTACTTCTATATGGTATGAGTGCCGTTATGCAAGAGAAGTGAAATAAGCATTACGAGGAGGCCGCCGAATATGGGCGATTATGCAGACGCTGGCTATCGACTCCAGCATTACAAGATTACATTCTACGCCGACAACAATGGCAAAATCCCGCTCAAGGTGGTCCGCCGTGCATTCGCCAGCTATGATTGTGCCAAGATGTGGGAGGCCGATGTGATGTATCGAACCCCTGAATATAACAGTGTCACGATCGAAATGGAATAAAAGGAGTGTAGCAATATGATTGTTCTGAATATTAAATGCGAAACTGACGAAAAAACGTGGGAGCTTCGCGACCGTATGTGTGAAGCATTGGCTGGTTCGCCGGCATTTATCAATAACGAGATTGCAGTCTGTGATTTCGTTGATGTGCCGAATGCTTTTATGGTCTGCCTTGGAAAGTCAAACGATGCAGATATCGAGTTTGATCTGATTGGCTCTGATTTTCTGGTACGGTCTGATGCAAAAGAGGAGGCTGCAAAATATGGTTCTCAACATGACTGAACTTTCTATCGCCCAATGGTCCAATGCTCAGCTCGATGCAGCTCGCAAGTTATGCACGGATGGCGTTCTTCATGATGGACCATTGCCTACGATTCTTCCAAGTGATCCGTCTATCAGGGTCAGAGTTCTCGCATGGGATACGGCTGATACAGTTATGGCCATGAAACCGGAGGCTGTAATTCTTCAGGGCGAACCTGTTTTTGTAAACGCATTCCTTGAGCGATATGGTACAAGAATTCAATGCTACTCGCCTTGCTACGCTGACGGCAAGTTCGTGCAGTTCAGGAGGTTTTGACGCTGTAACGTGTAAGGAGTCCCTAATGAAACCATTAAGAGATAATCCTATCGAAGAAGGAATAGATGCTTTCTTTGAAGAAAAACAAAGACTCGAAGAAGAAAAGCAAAAACTCGAAAATGAAATCCGAGATTATGAACAGAAATATTTAGATCAATATTATGATCGGTTAGAGGAGGAAGAACGGGAATTCAACTTGGAGTTTGATCGTGAATTATGGGAGGATGAAGTATTATGAGCACAGTAGATACATCGTCGCGTTGGAAGCTCGGTAAGGACATGATTCCCAGCGATGCGATTCTTGATCCTGTCACGTTCGATGACTTGATTCTGGCTCTGAAGTGTAATTGTAAGTGCATTACGAAGGGCGCAGTCATTGCTCAAGCGACGGCAATTATCAGTCAGCGGCTGGAAGATTGGAAGTATCTGATCGAAAACAATATTGATGAAATCATTGCGCTGGCAGCGGATGAACCGCTTGAAGACGCTGGTCACGATGACATCACCCTCGAAGAGTAGGAGTAAGATATGTTTGTCTTGACTGAAATTGTAGCCAATAATGTTTCTGCATACGTTGGCAATATCCATGTATCAAACAATGTGGAAGAGCTTCAGAAAATTATGAATGCTGATTTTGACCACGATTTGAAAGAAGCAAATGATCTTTGGATGGATTGCGGATCTAATCTCAATGATAAGCCACTGTCTATTTGTCACACATATTCTGCAAAGATCAAAACGCTAAAAGAACTCAAAAGCTGGTCGATTATGAAAGTGCAAGGGGAGGTGACGCAGCCGTGAGAAACCTGTCTAAACAGAACCGCAAAAAGATCTTTGACTTGATTAAGCGTGATTGCACGTTTGTTGAGTCATATGATTTGGAACATTCTGAGGAAACCGTTTTGACTTACCTCCCGAAGCCCGGCACACAGATTCACAAAGATGTTGAAGAGGTTCGTGTCATAAAGAACCGCAAGACTGGTAACTGGATCGAATCAGTTGTCGATATCCGATGGATATATGGCATGACTTTGGCAGATGCTGAGTTGATTGAGAGAAAATATCAATGCAAATCAAATAAATGAGGAGGGGCGCAGCCGTGACACTTGAACGGGCGTGTGGCATCGTTTGCAATACTGTTGATAAGCGGACGGGCAGAGAACTCGATCACCGCGAAATCTATGCTCGTTATATCGACTATCTGGGCGGCCTGGATAAGGTCAAACAGTATATTCCTATTTCGCTGAAAGAACTGCGGCGAGCCTATAAGAAGGACAGGCTGTTCAACAACACCGGTCTGGGTTTATGGCAGAATGCAGCGGGTTATACTGCTGGCGACCCGGTATGTTTCTTTGGCGGGATTTGGATGCTTTACAGACAGAATGATATTGACGTGGCAAGTTGTGCTCAGGGCGTCTGTATTCTGAAAGAGGCGGCAAGGATGTTAATTGAAAGGGGCGAAACATAATGAAAAAGATCCTGATTACATACGAAGCTTCCATTGAGACTGGTGACAAACTGGAATATGGAGAAGCTGCCACGATGCTCGATTTTATCACCGACAATATGGCCCTCGAACTCGTAGATACGATTGGTAAACCATACTATCCCTGGAAACCCATTGGACGAGTTGCAAGGTCTCGGGTTACTGAGATTCTTATCAATCTGGAGCGGCTTCGTGGACGGATCTATGTAGCCAATTCTATTAAGAGCGTCGAAATCATTTCCGATTCTTAAATGGCGAATAATTCACGCTTAAAAGTTGTGAAATTCAATCAATGGGAACAATTCACCAATTGACTGATACGACTAGCGGTTGTACAATAAAAGGACGAATATCGTGTCACCAGTGAAGAAGTGGAGAACTTCACAAACGATGTTGAAAACTTTTAAACGACGATTGCAATGCAACAATAATTCATCTTTTCAATGATAACCAAATTCAATCGCTCAATCATTCTGTACGAAAATCACCAGCGAAAAACAATCGCCAATAAAGCAATCGTTCGAAGCCAAGCGAGCGACGAGCGAAGTGTGGCGAGAATAAAATTTGGAAAGAGAACGGTTTGTGATAGTGATGATGATTGTATTAGTGATGAGTGAAAGAAGAGGATTATAGGAGATAATAGATAGAGAGTATGAGAGAAAGGAAGAAGAGGAAGAAAGGAGAGGAGAGCGAGAAGAGGAAGAGAAAGAAGAAGTGGAAGAGAAAGGAAGGAGGAAACCTTTATGCAATTTCGAAAACTTTTCGTGGCAATTGCATTGAGCACCGCATTGATGCTGACAGGGTGTAGCGACGGCGGGGCTAATTCGAGTGAGTCTGCTCGAGTCAGGTATGCCAAAATCTACAATCCGGATGGTACACTGTTGGTTGAGGGCGAGTGTACAAAAGCACAAACGGGGCGGGCTTATGGCTATGCCTCAATCGAGATTGACGGTGTGACGTATGATACCGGACTCGACAATGTTATCGTGATTTCGTGGTATGAATAACTGACGTGGCAAGAAAGGAGCGATAATACGTGGAAGAAATCAAAGATACAGCGGCTATGGCGACTGAACGCCCTAGGCTGACCCGCGAAGAGCAGGAGGTCATCATCACCACTTCGGCTGCAGATGAACTGGCTGAAGTGTACACTGCTGACCCGATCTACATGCGAAGGCTGGACAAGCGGGTTGAACAGGACCCTGGCAACTACAAGGTCAAGAGCCGCAATACTTACAGTGCGACCTACACGATGCCCAAGCGACTGTTGCAGTTCCGGCTGCCGACTGCGCCTCGTGAACTGACTGAAGAACAGCGCGCAGAACTCCGTGAACGAATGAAAAAAGCACAAGCGGCTCGACAGAATAAGGTCAGCATCAATTCTCAGCCGAATTCATAAAGAGTTTGACTGTGTTCTAAACATACATCATGGTTCGGTAATGAAATTACTCTACCGAGACGTGTTAACAGTTTTCCATCGAGACTTTGTAGGAGAAAAATGACCTACTTTGAAAACAGAGAGGCGAATAATCAATGATCATATTCAGAATCCACTGTCCTCACCCGGATGTTGCGGCCGAATGGCGAGACGGATTTTGCGAGGCTTTGGTTGGCAGTCCGGCTTTTGTTAATAGCGAGATTGGCGTATGTGACGGTAGTGACGGCGAGTTTTGCCTTGTTGTTGGCAAGTCAAACGACCACGATATGACGCTTGACCTTATGGAATCCGACTTAGTATCGTGGAATAACAATGGAGGTGAATGAGTATGATACCGCAACGCTTTGACGATACCGCATAGAGACTGCTGTGCATGTAGCGTCACAACAAAAACACAGTAAACAAGTAGACAGATTGAGATGAATAGTAAGTCGAAAGATTTACACAGCTGCCAAAGGCGACTGTAACGAAAAGGTAAGACGAGGCAACCAACCTGGCCGAGAGGACTGGACTGGTACCTGAAGGCTCGGATGCGTGCAAGGGCAGGCAGCAGAAGGCCGCAGGCGAGAAAACGCGACCAATACACGCCAAATACAACCCGAAATCGAACTAAAAGGCGAAAAAAAAAAAAAAAATTATTCCATAACCGATGTCAGCCGCCCACCTGCAGATGTCACGGAATCGATCATGATCATCGCACGGGACAGCACGGATGTGTTTAGATCTCAATTATGCAACAAAAATATATGTTGAAAGAGAGTTGGAAGCTAATGTAGTGAATTAAGGTCCGTTATTATCGAGGCACGATTTGTGATGAATAATTGTCCAATATGGATAATGCATTCAGGTCAAACCGAATGTAACGAATTGTTAGGATGAAATACCCATCAGGTCAGAAGACCGGCAGCCTGATCTGCCAGAGAAGCTGTCCGAGATGATGACTATGAGTAACAAAACCGGGGATAGAAATCAAATTCAAGGGGTAAAACACCTAGCAGAGAGCCAGAGGAGCTGGTCCACGCCCGGCGAAATCGCCTCCAGTGCCCTGAGGCAGCGCTCAAACAGCACCATTTAGATCACAAATCCACTATTATAATAATGAAGGTTGTGATGTCAACAACAAAAGATAGATAAAAGGAAGCACAACCATTTGTCTATATTTACCATTGACAACAACTCATGGTTTGTGCAATACTATTTACACAGACAACAAAGTCACTTTTCAATAGTTGCAAACGAAAGGAACGAGGTAAAATGAATGCGAATGTAGCAATGCAGGCTTTTGCCAGTGATGAGTTTGGCGAAGTTCGAACCTTGAGCATCGACTCTTCGCCTTGGTTCGTCGGCATGGACGTGGCAAAAGCTTTGGGATACAGCAATGCAAGCAAGGCGGTCATGGCTCATGTTGACGAAGAGGATAAACGGTTCGAAATGCTTCCCATCGGACCAGATTCCCAAAATGGGAATCCGGTCAAAACCGTCAAAACAGCGTTGATAAATGAGTCTGGTCTGTACGCTTTGATCTTTGGAAGCAAGCTTGAGTCAGCTAAACGATTCAAACATTGGGTGACGAGCGAAGTTCTCCCGATGATTCGCAAAACCGGCTCTTACACGGTCAAAACAACGGGTCAGCAAAGGTTCGAGCTGATGAACCAAGAAGTTCTTGCGGTTCAGAAAGTTCAGAACGAAATGATGGCCAAGCTCGATGCGTTCGAGACTGCCCGCAAACAGGATAGACAGGCTATCGACAATGTGTTGTTCGTTTGCAAACAGCTCGAAAGAAAACTTCAAGCCGCACAGCCTGGGTCCTACACTCCGAAGCAGACACCGAAAGGCCGTAGTGAATGGCGTACTGAAATTTACGATCTGGCTAACAAAATCGTCAGCATGACAGGTTTAACTCTGAATTGCGTATTGCATCAGGGGTACGATTATCTGGGGCGCAACTACGGCTGGTTCTTTGAGGATGCACGTAAAGAATTTGTAAGACAAACCGATTATAAGGGGAGTCTCAAAAACATCAGCGGTTTGGATGTAATCGAAGCAAGTGAAATGTATAAATCGATCTTCATGTCGATTATGAAAGACCGCTGTGAAAACGAAAAGCACAATGCCGAAGTCAAGAAGGGAATTAAGGGAGTGCTCACAAAGACACCGCCTGTCATTCCTGCCGATATAATTCCGAAGAGACAGACCGCTGCAGATTCCGCCATTAAACAAGACGAGACGCCTATTGTAGCTGAAGCTCAGGCGATTGAAATCGAAGAGCCGGCTGCGAAAAAGAAGGGCTACTACAGACCAAGTATTACGCTGCCGATTGTCGAGCCGATTGCCAAAAAGCTCGGAGACAAGACGATCGGTTATCGTATCACTTATCAGAAAATCTACAATCTCATCGGAGTTACAAAGATGGACAGAATGAGGAAGGCGTATCTTCGCACTCACAGCAAGCCGCCGAAATCCACACCTGACATTTTCCAAAGCTCTGATAAGAATTTGAAAGTGTTCAAAGAGGCTGTGCGGGCTTTGGACTCTACTATTTAAGCTATCTATCTTCCTCCATTAGCTCTTGGAGCTGACAGCCGGGAAAGACCGGCATATAACCGGGTGTGGCGAAGCTGGTATCGCGCTAGTTTTGGGATCTAGAGATTTCGCCCGTTCGAATCGGGTCACTCGGACCAGTGTGTAGGGTTTCCGCATTTTTCCTTACATAACAAACAACCTAGAAACGCCTCCTTTCATTGTGCTGCTTACCACAATCTTTCGATTTCTAAGTTGTCGTGGCTGAAAACGCCGAGCGGGTACGATAATCCCGTTTTATATGAGGTCAATGATTACTTCTGGGTTTGATTCCCGGAGACCTCTCTATATGGGCCCGAAAGGTTTTCGACAGGGCTAAGAAAAATTACAATTCGCAGGTCGGCCATCACCTTACGAGGCAAAAACAAATAAACGCTAACAACAACAGTTATCGTTGCGCGGCTTGATGCCGTGCCCAAAACAGCATCCTGATAGGCAGGTAAATGCTTGACGGTTCAAAGAATAAATCCCGGAACCCGATGTAAACGGTAAGAAACACTAGCGTTCTCGGACGTCAAAACCGAGTGGTGGAGTGATGTAACAGCCGTTACGTCCCTAGGTTTGCTGTGTCGGCGGCATGAATTCCTTTTCAAAATTCTAAATGCGGGCTATTGCGTAAGAAAATTGTAATCGAGTATTAGTTTTGGACGTGGGTTCGAATCCCACCGGGTCCATAGCGGCGCAAGCCGCAAAGCTAGGTTCGATTCTGTCGGCGTGGAGTAGCACGTCGGTAGATGGGGTGGCGCAATTCCACCGTGGGTGATCATACTCCCCCTCTGACACACCCATAACGCTCTGACCGAAAATAATAACCATGATGCAACGGGAGTAGCTGCCCGCCACAGTGGATGTGCATGGCTCTATTATGTGTAGGCGAATATGGCACTGCCTGCGAAAGTGGCATAGATGCTCGGTGCCCAGAGTATCGGAGAGTGAATTTAAAAGGGCAGCCTTTGAGGATGGGCTCTAGGGAAGACAAAATGTACCTAGTTGTATCCGCTGACGCGGCTAAGTCGCATTGCGCATCGCTGATGCCGTTACATGGTCAAATCCTCCTCTCTGGGACGTTAGCTTAGTTGGTTAAAGCTCCTGGCTCATAACCGGGTGATGAGGTTAATTCTTCACGGGGGTTCGAGTCCCTCACGTCCCACCATTAGTGTACGAATATAAACAAATCAAAAAGAGGTAAATCAAAATGCAGAATAAATCAAAGAAACATCGTAAACATATCTTCAAGATGATTCTGAGTGAATGTTCTGTCAACAAAGTGAAACTCGGCAAAACATTTGCCGGCGATTTCCTTACGTATTATCCGAAGCATCGTTCTTATCTTAGGGAGAAAATCCATTGGTTTGAGATGCGGAAAAGTGAGAAAAAGCCAGGCAAATATGTCGAAGTAATCGTGGAAGCAAAGTTTGGACACACTCCTGATACGATCCACGAAGGATTTAAGAATCAATTCAAGTATGATGTCGGATACAAAGCTGGTTCTAATAGTAGCGGCACTCGTCGGATGTTTAACACCTATTTGTCTTGGACTAAAGAAGAAGGAAGCGAATTCGAGTTCCGAGAACCTAAATACAAGGTTAAACCGAACGGGCATCTCGCATCGATCCTTTATGAAGTGAGGTAATTTAAAATGGCTGATAAATATCTCAGTATCATCACGAACTTCGGGTGCCACTACAGCTGTCCTGAGTGTATTGTCCGTAATAACAAGCTCAAAATGACCCCGACGGACGAGTATTCTTCTTGTGGTTTGCTGTATTACGCACTTACTCATAAGTGTGCAGATTGTAATTGGGTGTCTGTCTCAGGTGGTGGCGATCCACTTTATCATTGGTGGATTCACCAGCGTTGGTGGAATGGTTTCTTTTCAATGTGTAGTATTCTCAATCGTAAGACCGAATTACACACGAGTTACTTTGATAGTGATAACAACGATGAGACCGTACTATTTCCATTTGATAAGTTCAATCGAGTCGTGTATCATTTGCACAGTGTGGATGAGTTGGATGAAATTCGCCGTCGTGGCAATGAGATTGTTCGTGTTGTCTATGTCGTAGACGATTTAATGGACGAAGATGAAATCAATAAGATTGCTGACTTTGTCGAGACGTCTGACGAGATCGACGAGCTTTCGTTCCGGCAGCGTGTGGACGAGAACTACAAAGAAACTTATCATCTGCATGACTTCCTGAAGGCCGGTCATCAGAAACGCTGGTGGTACATTGAACAGTGCGATTACAACACCTACTATCATAACGGTAAGTTGTACACCAAGTATACCGATATCTTTGATTCTGAGGTGGTAAGTTATGAAAAAACATAAAGATTTATTGCTGGCAGCTTGCGCATCGGCTGTTTCGTTTTTGAGCCTCGATGCCATTTTTGAGAAGCTTCTACGGCACATCTCGCTTGTTCAAATGGCAACAGGAAGTATAAGTTCTCTTTACGGACGTGTCAGCGAGTTGACTCTTTTGGTGTCTGTAGCTCTGTCGCTTGCGATTGGAGCTATAGTATATATTCTGTTCAAAAATTAAAAGGAGGAACGAATGAAGAATTTCAAAAAGATTTTCGTGGTTTCGTGTGCAATCGTGATGGCGCTAACCTTTACGGGGTGTACCAAGAAAGAGGTGTATACAATCGAACCTCATGAAACCGCATTTCTGATTTCACTCTCTGAGGGCGGGGAAAATCAGGCGTCTTTTGAGAGTGAGGCAATGCTCGCTGAGGCAAAGGTGGCAGCCAAGCAGGTGTACATTACTTACTCGAAGCGGCATCTGTCGCCTACTGACATCCTTGGTACTTGGGTTCCGGATAACATGTTGGTCGTCGTCAATAGAACTCCTGTTACTCGTGAATGGTCCGAAGGCAAGGATAGTGGTACCAGCACTGTCAACCAGTCCATCTCTGCCGAAAGTAAGGAGTCTATTGGCTTCTCCGTCGGTATGAACTGCTCTGCTCAGATCTACACTGAAAACGATGCAGTCAAGTTCCTGTATTCCTACAACAATAAGCAGCTCTCCGAGATTATGGATACTGAAATCCGTGCTCGTGTTGAAGCTGACTTTGTTGAAAAGTGCGCCAAGTACACCATGAATGAGATCCTTGAGAAGAAGGCCGAGATCATGGAGTATGTCCGCAAGGATGTGACTGAGTATTTTGCAGAGCGCGGCATCACGATTACTGTCCTTGGTATGAAGGATGGCATTGAGTACGACGATGCGTCTGTTCAGGCCGCTATTAACAAGTCTTTTGTGGCCGAGCGCAATGACGAGGCGCAGGAGATTGAGAATCAGACCAAGATTTCCAAGGCAAATGCAGAAGCCGAGGCGAATAAAATCATCTCTGAGTCTCTGACTGACCGGCTGATTCAGCAGCAGATGTATGAGAAGTGGGATGGTAAGCTTCCTACTTATGTTGGCGGCGATACCAGCATCCCGGTACTGAACGATATGAAATAACCTGCGCAAGCAGTGGCGGCTCGGAAAGACGAGCATATATGTCTCGGTGCTGAAATTGGTAAACAGGGAAGTCTCAAAAACTTCTGCGAAAGCTTGTGGGTCCGACTCCCATCCGAGATACCATGGGTGCTGTGAACACCCAATACACATCCTTTCCTCGGCTAAGTGATTTATGAGTGCGACCATGAATCACCGTGACTGGACAAGTCGCAGCAGGTACGCAATCCTGCTCTTGATATGCTACCGTGGTGGAACGCATACACGTTCGCCTTAAGAGCGAATGCCAGCAATGGATTGCGGGCTCACATCCCGCCGGTAGCACCAACCTTGCATGGCTAGGACTTTTAGCGGTCAGGTCCGGCCGCGGCTGTGCAAGGAACCACCCACTTGAGGGGTCTATGATACGTCTGCGCCCGCTATTCTCGGCTCGCTCGAAAGAGTGCAGCGTGCCATTGTGCGCAGAGTATCTTATGCAGCCGTGGTGTTAGTGGTTAGCACATCTGCTCCCCAAGCAGAGAGGGCGAGTTCGAGTCTCGTCGGTTGCTCCAGAGTTCCTACATTGTTCAGACTTTACTAATGACCTTTCTTCTGGGCGGTGCAGAAACTCATTTACCTCTTTTCTTCCTTGTTATTCCCGGCTCCATCCCTACGGGGTTGGCAACAAAGGCTTTGTAAGCCGGGCCCAGCCAATAGACCATATATATGATTTATTGCGCTGGGAATTATATGTGACTGTAGTTCAATTGGTAGAGCGTCGGATTTCCAATCCGAATGTTTGCGAGTTCAAACCTCGTCAGTCACTCCACGCCGCGAGGCGAGACAGCTTTGCCCATTAGGTCTTTAACAAAATGGGGAATAGGTACATGGTGGTAAAAGGACGATCAAATAATAGCCATGACTTCTTTGCTTGACGCCATAAGACTCGGATAGAATGGTCCGATGGGAAGTTGTCCTGCTTGGAGAATCGGGAGTGCAGGTGTACCTAATTTATATGCTACTGTGGTGGAATGCAGACACGCTTGTTTTAGGCGCAAGTATCTTAGGATGTGCCCGTTCAAATCGGGTCAGTAGCACCATGTTCGAACATCAATAAGGAGAGGAATAAGGTAGAATGAAAATTGTTATCGAATGCAATGACAACCAATACAAAGCCGGTGTTTATGCTGACGAGGGAGAGAATACCGAAAACGATACGATCATTGATTGTGCTGTAAACGGGCTTCTTGCTATCATTCGTTTTTATATTCTTAAAGACGAAACCCTTACGATGGAAAACAAGAAGAATGTTGTGTCTGACCTATGTGATGAAATTAAGAAAAAGCTTTTGGAAGCGATTGAAGAGGAGAGCACAGCCAGATGAATTCTATTATCAGTCCTTGGGCGTTCTACTGGATCAGCATCGTAGATAATATTAGGACACTACTAATCATCGTTCTAATCGTGCTTATGATTGGAGAAGCGATTATGTTCGTGTGTACTATGTCTGATGCAGACCTCTTTAGCTTCAGAGACGAAAATGTAGCTAAAGAAGTGAAAATCTGCATCAAGGTCGCAATTGTTACTTTTGTTATTGCGGTTCTAGTTTGTGTGATTCCTGACTCTGACACCTGCTACAAGATGCTCGCCGCTAAGATGTTTACGCAGGACAATATCAATTCCGCCACTGAGTATGTCACCGACGTGATTGACTATGCTGTGGATAAGGTCAAAGAATTAAATCCCGTTCAAGATACGGAGGAATGAACTATGGAAGTTTACGTTCTTTATGATTGCGTTGAGAATCCGGATGAGTGGGCGTTTGCTGGAGTCGAACACGTCTATGATAACTGGGATGCTGCTTACGCAAGGATGAGTACCTTGTACGACGAGTGTAAGAAAGAACACTTCGACGAGGAAGACGAAGATGGAGCCCGTGATACCTACATTGATGGCTGGGGTGCCTGTGTTGAAAATACCATCACGGGCTACCGTCATACGTGGAATATCACAAAGGAAAAGGTCAACAACTACGGCGAAAGGGAATAAGTAATGGGAGGTAAGACCAGTCGCGATAGTCGCGAAAGGTACAATAAAAAAACATACGACCGAATCAATCTGATGATTAGGAAAGATTCGCCGATCAACAAAGATTGTATCGCAAAGGAAGCGCAACGTGAAGGGAAGAGCCTGACAGGTTATATCCTTGATGCTGTTTGTGATCATATCGAAAGAGAGAAACAGCTCGAAAATTTTCCTACTTGTCCAGAATCTAATCTTGAGCCTCCGAAGGTTTTTGATGAGAACGGTTTGAGATACGAACTCAACTATCATGAAATGTGTTGTCTCTTTTATAAAGCGTTGAGGGATGACCCAAATCTGACAGAAGGTATGAGAAAATCGCTCATTGGGACTATTTGTCAGATGCACGACACTTTGATTGACGTTTCGTGGTGAGCCCAATGGAAAGAAAGTTCAAATATGGAGACATTGTGATACTCGATGGAGATATTGTCCGCGAGGAAGACACTAATCGCAACATCTCGGGTAGAGTGGTTGGATATTCTTTTAATCCATTCGAAAGTTGTCCCACCGTAGAAGTATTTACTCCATTTAAGTTTGGAGAGAAAAGACTTTCTACAGTAGATTTCCTTGGTGACGATTGGTGGATATTGAGTAGAGATGAATGTCGTTGCGACTCTTTATTATGAGGTAAAATTATGAAACGCAAATTTCAGATTGGAGACCGAGTAAAACTCACATGTAAAGGTCGGACAGATGACCCTAATTATGGAGTGGAAGGCATTGTTGTAGAGTATGAACCGGATGATTGCTGTCCAACTGTCAAACTTTGTGAAGAGTACACATGGAGCGTCTCTGTTACTCGTGAAGTAAATTGGCTTGACGATGATTGGTGGACGTTAGTCGAAGGTGCACGCGAATGTATTTGTAAATCATTGCTTTAATTTTCGTCCAACAAAGTCACTTTTCAATATCTGAACCAAATAATGGAATGGAAAGGAGGTTTATAAGATGCAAATCAAGTATGTTGATGGCCATTATGAAATCGTGTCGGCGGATAATGGCCAGTTCATCCAGTCGGCCGACACATGGGACGAAGCTCTGAATGATATGAAGGAGCTATTACAAACAAGGTGAAACGGGCACACGGCTCGTTTACATAAAACTTTTTAATTAAAAAGGAGTAACAACTATGAAGGCAACTGTTAAGTACAATTCTCTGTTCATCACCAGCGCATACGACATTGAGACCCTGAAGAAGGTGGCCAAGTTCCGCAAGGAAGCTCTGACTCTGTACAAGGGCGAAGGCAAGGATAAGACTCCTGTGTGCAGCATCGCTGTCAGTAAGACCGCCGCTGCCAACAACCTGGGCATCACTTTCGCCAAGGACTCTGCTACCGAGCCGAAGCTCGCCACCATGAGCATTGACCTGCCCGATGATGCAAACACTACCGAGAAGATCAACGCTTTCGTTCGTGATAAGCTGGGCCTGACCATCGTCAACTGCATCAAGATCGAGGAGCAGATTGCCGCTGCTCTGACCGAGATCGCTGGTGACGAGGCCGCTATGAACGCCGTCATCACTATCGAGAACGAGCCCGAGCACGCCGCCGAGTAAGAGCGCCGCTGAGTAAGCGTTAAGCGCCGCTATGGTTCCACGCCGGATGTTCCAGAGCAATACGTCCGGCATTCGTTAAGATGATTCGTCAAATGACGTTTCTACAATAATTTTTCAAATTGAAGAGGAGATACATAATATGCTGCAGATTACTGTGGGTACCAACACCAATCGTAAGGTCGTCATGATTCCTGAGGATTACACCCTGCGTCAGTGCCTTGAGGAGAATGGCGTCAACTACTCCGCTGCCCAGACTTCTCTGGATGGTTGCGTCCTTCAGCCTGGAGATATGGACAAGACCTTCGCTGAGATGGGCATCACCGAGAAGGCTTATCTGGTTTCCGTCCAGAAGATGGATAACGCTCTGGCCGCCTAATTCTGGGCGAGTTTAAAATCCGAATGTAAATCTGTTTTTGGTTACAACAGATAAATAGCATTGCAGCCGCTGGCAGGCCGGTTAAAGTCTGCCTTATATATGTCCAGTATCTGGGCTTGATAATGCAATCACAAATTTTAAGGAGGAAGTTTATATGGCGTTCTCTGGTATTAAAACCAAGCTTGGTTCGCCCGAGTGTGAAGAATATTTCAACTCGATTGTTTACCGAAATGACTTCAAGGATGAAGACAATACCATTGTGACGATTCTTCGTGCGATGATGAACGAGAAGCGGCTGGCAACTTTTAATGCAAAACCTGACGTGAAGGGCAAGATGCAGGTCCAGACTATCAATAAGGAAATTCGCTTTACGGGCGAGACTGCAAAAATTGACGCTGGTTACTATGGTGGCGCACATGGCCCTTTCAGTCAGGCAATCATTGGCCTCTGGTTGGTCTTCATTCCGAATAAAAATGCTTCGGACTACATCAAACAGGTCAAGGAATTCGATGAAGACTATAAGAAGCTTGGTTGGTCTCGTCTGGAAGATGTCTCTCTCTATCTGGATCGTAATGGTGAGATTCTGGCGTATCAGAATGAAAAGAAACAGGCCACGATTCTGTTTGCGCCGACGGCAAAGCGGATTCAGACCATGCAGATGGCGGCGAGTTGTATTTCTCGAATCTTCCCGTGGGCGTTCAAGGATTATCCGCCGTCTGAGGACGAAATTGCATTCCTGAAACTGCTGAGCGAGCAGAAGTATACGGAGTTTAATGCAGCTATGGAAAGAATCTACGCTGCGTACAACTTCTATGTCAAAAAGCTCCAGACTATTCTGCATGGATTCTGTGACCAGAATTATTCTCGCATGATCAGGAATCAGGAAGAGAGGGTTCGTCGTGCAGAGCGGAATGTTGATGACTATTATCGCAATGTAAGAAGCGCTCAGGACACCCTTGAAGAAGAGCAGGAGAAGCTTCTGGGCCTGAGAAACCGAGCTTGTAACGGCAGAGAAGATGAAAAGGAGCTGATTGATTTCTTCTCTTCGAATAAGTCAATCACTGTTCTCGGTAAATCCGGTCGAGATCTCCGTCTTGGTGTGAATTGTTACCTCAATGACTTCAACGAAGACATCTTCAAGCAGTATGTTGAAAAACAGGATAAGGTGTCCAGTTACATCTATAGCGCAAGCCCTTATGGTCTGGAGCTGACGAAGAAGTTGTTCCTCGCTATTTGGAAGGAACATCGCTTCAACTTGAGAGTTTATTGCGAGTGGGTTCTGTATGATGATTGCAATGTTGAAGCGGTTTCGCAGTCCAATATGGAAGGTCATGATGACCTGATGGAAGACCGTATTCCTCAGCCTCATATCGATGATTACCAGTGCTTCAGAGGTTACACCGGCATTCTGAACGACCTTGCACGTTCTCGCGATTATATCGGAATCATGAGTACATTGTTGAGTTCTTCCTCTTCTATCAATTGGACTGACTCTACAGTTGTCTCTAAGTTGATGAGACGGTTGTTTGAAACCAATAAGGATACGAAGTGTCTTGAGGACAAGGATGGCAACCATTATACCGTGGCAGAGGTCGTTAAAATCCTCGAAGACGAGGCAAAGGCGGCGTAAAGGAGGTTTGATTTATGCAGCCCATTAAAATGACTGACGAAATTATTCGCGATGTTATGCAGGAGTTCTACAGTCAGGCTTCTGTTCTCGGTAATCTCCAGACGGATAAATTTTCTTTCAATAAGAGCTTCTCTAAGCCAGCTAAAGACGCCGTTGAGGTGAATTTCACGCTGGAAGCTTACCATGAAATGTGTGCGCTGATTGACCATTTTTCGACTGAAGTTGCGTGGCATGGTCTGGTGAAGCGCCTGGATAAGACGCATTTTCAGGTCACAAAAATCCTGATTTATCCGCAGAAGGTGACTGGTGCTACCGTAAACACTGATCAAGAGGAGTATACCAAGTGGCTTTATGCTCTCAAGGATGAGGAGTTTAATGCAGTTCGTTTTCAGGGACATAGTCATGTAAATATGGCTACTAATCCTAGCGGTGTTGATATGCAGAATCAGTGGGACATGATCAATCAGCTCAATTCTACTGATTACTATATCTTTATGATTTGGAACAAGCGCCGTGAATACAATGTTCGCGTAATTGATATGGCTGACAATGTTATCTACAGCGGCAGTGATGTCAAGGTGACTATTGGAGCTCTTGACATGAAAGGGTTTCTCGAAGAGGCAGAAGCGCTCGTCAAAAAGCCGGCACCTGTGTACAACTATGGTACCACCTACGGATCAAACGCAAGAACTTATCCGGGAGGCTCATTCGTTGGTACGACTAGCACCGCAACCACAAAGTCGGCAGAAAAGACAGAAACGAAAGCGTCGAACCCGGCGATGAAGACTGTCACCGGTGCTGCAGCTCCAAAGGTGAATAAAGAGAATGAGTCTAATCTCATGGGGTACTACAAGAAGAATCCGAACGAGTTGTCGGCCAATTGGAATTCTAGCTGTCTACCTTATGCCGATGCTCTGTCGAATTAAGAAAGGAAAACGCATAAATGGATTTGAGTAAGATTGAGATGGTTTTTGACCCCGCAACTATCAAGGGCCGTATCCATATCATCGGTTGTGGCTCAGTCGGGTCCACTGTGGCCGAACTGTTGGCACGATATGGTTTGACCAAGTTCACTCTGTGGGACATGGACTTTGTTGAACCGAAGAATATCGTCAATCAGATGTTCTTCCAGCAGGATATCGCTCATCCCAAGGTTGAGGCTGTGGGCAACATCCTGTGTAATGTGAATCCTGATATCAAAGAGGACCTGGTTCTGATGCCAAATGGCTGGCAGGGCGAAACCGTTAAGGGTTACGTGTTCTTGGCGGTGGACAATATTGAGATTCGGCAGCAGTTCTTGGAGAAGAACAAGTACAACGTCGATTTACTCGGGGTATTCGACATTCGGACGGGTCTCTATGATGCACAGTGTTGGTCGGCCGACTGGAAGGATCGTAAACAGATCGAAAACCTAAAGCGTTCCATGGCATTTACCCATGAAGAGGCCAAGACGGCTACACCGGTATCCGCTTGCGGCATCGTTCAGGGTGTCGCTCCGACCGTTCGTTTCATCTGCTGTCTGGCAGTTACGAATTTCATTAATTTCGCGGAAGGCAAGCCGCTGAAGAAGCAGATCGTTGCAACTCCGTTTATTCTGGGCGAAGAGAGCGTCATGGCGTTCTGATAAAATCGTAAATAAAAAAATTGTGATGAATAGTTGCTCTTTTATAAGCAATGCACTCAGGTTAAACCGAGTGTGACGAATTGTCAAGACGAGACACTACCCCCGAGGGAGGATACGGACGCATGTCATGATGGCCATCCCCTGGGAACTACGGGGTTACCTTGGAAATGCGAGACAAATACAACGATGGGACGTAGCAGCAAGCACGGCCGTGATCCAACGTGCCGGCTAAGGAGGATAACAGATCCCAGGGGCTGCAGGAACCAACCCGCTTAGATCACGATTTTTTAAATTACATAAGGAGAAATATATGTACATCACATATTGGAATCCGCCTAGGACACGGCAGATTACTTTTGATGAAATCATCGCAGGCGTACAGAATGTTGAAGCGCTGCATTATGGCGGCAGCACCACCTCGACGATTACGGTGTGTCGTAATGACCTTACTCCGCGCCTGCAGAAAATCACCAATATCCCAGATATGATCGCAAAACTTACGGAGTTTAATCAGAAATATGCAAGACTCGAAGCGTGCGACCTCGCCGCTCATTATGAACATTTTGAGATTCCTAAGAAGTCCGGCGGCTGGCGTCCTATCGATGCTCCGGATAAGGAATTGTCCGATGCTCTGGTTGAGCTGCGCGAGATGTTGCACAGTTTCATGATTGCGGACTATCACACAAATGCATTTGCTTATATTCCGAATCGTAGTTTTATCGACGCAGTTCGCAAACATCAGGCTGGCCACATTAAAACGAAAAAGAATGAGGAAACCGGAGTGCAGACGACAGTGACTTTTGAAAATCACTGGGCAGTGAAGTTCGACTTGCATGGATTCTTTCCGAGCACAACGCCGGATTTTCTTCTTGGTATGTTGAGCATTATTTATCCATTCGCTCTGATTATGAAGGATGAGCGGGGGCACGAACAGCTTGTCAACGCCTTAAAACTTTGTTTCCTCCACGGTGGTTTGCCGCAGGGAACTCCCATCAGTCCGTGGCTTACCAATGTTATGATGATTCCATTTGATCATCTTATCACGCGCAAGCTGTGTTACGGCTATAAGGCAAAGGACGGCATCGAACGTGAATTTACTTACACCCGTTACGCTGACGATATGATGTTTAGTTGTTATCACAGTTTTGACCCGATGGAGATCCAGCAAATCGTCATCGACGGTTTGAACTTCATCCATGCACCATTTACTTTAAATGAAGCAAAAACTCACTACGGCAACCGCCATTCCAGTAAAAACTGGTGCCTTGGTTTGATGTGGAACAAGGATAACCAGATTACTGTTGGATGGCGAAATCTGAAAATGTTTCGGTCTGCCATGAAAAACTACATTGATGCGAAAAAGCGTGGCGAAACGTGGGAGCTTGAAGACCTCCAGAAGTTCATGGGCAAGCTCAATTACTATCATATGGTCGAACCCGAGGTAATTGATGATTTAGTTCATCGTTACAATGAAAAATTTGGTGTTGATGTGATGGCCATGCTCAAAGACGATCTTCGTCCTAAAGATGGCGAAGCCGCGTAAGGAGAATATGATGATTAAGCAGTATAAGAATGTCCTTGATGGTATCACGATGGAAGAATTCATGGATGCTATTAAAAACGAAAAGAATGTTACAGCGAGAACGGTGTCTGCAATCTTATTTTCGATGATTGATGATCGTGTTCAGGAGGCCATCGATACGGCCAAAGAAAACATTCCAGACATTCTGATGGCAACGAAAGCACCTCCAGTGGTGGATGATTTCACTGAAGGATACGAGCTGGATGAAATTCGTGGCATCTGGCGTGTCGTGGACTCTACATGGTATCGGGATAAGAAATTCTATCTGATGAAGGCAGAACAAGATCCCGATTACTGTGGACCTATCGCGGTGGACGAGAATGGAAAGCTTGTTGCGGAAGAGCTGTGCGACGGATTCGATTGCGACTTTGAAGATGCCGCAGACGAATATTTTGACGAAAACAAATTTAAAGGCTTCGGCCTTATCGGAGAGGAGGATATGTACTAATGGTTGAATTGATGTGTCGTGACGGCAAAATCTCTCAGAGTGACCTAGAAAAACTAGCAGATACGATTTATTATTCTACCGGTATCGAGGTCAACGTGATTGCAGAACAGGACCGGCGGGCTATGGTGTTCTGGGGGCCGGAAGACGTAAAGGGGATTATCGAATCTTCGCACATCCAGTCTATCGATCCGGACAACACGAGTATCTGTGACACAATCGTCGCTACGGCAGAGCCTAAGATTCATCAGGCGATGCTTGAGGCCGGTAATGACGTTCTAGTGGATGAAGTGTACGAGCTGGCCGAATCGTTGGGAGAACATTTCGACGACTCAGATGTCGAGTTGGATAATCCTTCGTACGACGATTTTGTTGTACCTCCCATGAAATAAAATAACGTAAATAAAAAATCATTTTGCATATCACTCTATAAGAGCGAGCATTACACCTAAGGTGGATGTTTAGAAGAATACTAAGGACCGGCCGCTGCGCTCTGATCAATCCCATCGTCGCGCAGCTTGGCCTTGGAACAAATCCTACGTCGAGTGCAATTTCAACTGCTCTCGATCCAATGAGCTCGCTTCGCTCAGACATTGGATCGCTCGCATTGAAATTCCCCTCGATGAACGGAGCTACGGATTTTAGAAAATGATTTTTGAAAGGATATAAAAATGGAGTCGATGATGTACAAGCCGGGTGACAAGGTTACGATTCGTTCGGATTTGGAAGAGTACGAATGTTACTTTATGTTATCTGGCCCCAAAAAAGGGAAAGGAATGTTCTGCGCCGTGCCGAGCATGGTTGCACAGGCTGGAAAAGTATTTACAATCGAAGGAATTCGTGAAAACGGAAGAGGCTATCAGCTTAAAGAATATGATTTCGGTTGGACGGACTCTATGTTTGAGTCAGTAAATGAATGCATTTGCGATTCGCTGCTGTGAGGTACCAAGATGAAATACTTCCACGATATTGGTGATGCGGTTGTCGTAAGATCGGATCTTCATACTAATATTGATTATTACATGAAGTCTGGTTCGGAAGCTCCAATATGTAATAGTGTCACCAAGGAAATGAAAAAGTATGCTGGTAAAATCGTTCACATTGCGGGCCACATAAATGGGCAGTATTTGATCAAAGAAGACGATTATAGATGGGTGTGGACAGATGACATGTTCGAGAACATTTCGGATGAGGAATGTTTTTGCGTGAGCCTGTTATGATAGAAAGGGTGAAATAAAATGGCCGAAGCTGTTAAAAGGGAAAAATATGAAAAGTTGGTCCAATTCCCCAAAGTTTCTGATAGCTCTCACTTCACCATGAGTGAAGAAGAACTTCAGAAGATGATTCGGGACATTGCTGCTGCGGCTCAGAAGTCTAGAAAGCGTAAACCTAAACCTACATATAGTCTCTATACGAAGGATGGGCGCAGAAAGCCCACACCAGCTGATCCGATTCGTTCGAAAGAAGATTTCTGGAAACTGGCTGATTACTTGGGTTCTACTGGAGATCCTAAATTTCAGCTGCGAAATAAAGCAATTTTTATTTTTGGCTGTAGTATCGGCGTTCGTTGCGGCGATTTGTTGAACCTAAAAACGAGCGACGTCTATGAACCCGATGGCACAGTAAAAGAACATTTGGAGCTTATGGAAGAGAAGACGCGCAAAATCAACGTTTGTAAAATTCCCAAAATGGCCGTGGATGTTCTGGAACAGTATCGTGATGAACAGAAATTCTCTATTGATCAGCAGAATTATCTATTCCGCAGCCGTAAAAATGGTCCTCTAAATGTGCGCAGTTTTTATCACATCTTGAAGAACGCAGGCAAAGTATGCGGGCTGGATATTGACCTGTCTACTCATACGATGCGTAAAACTTATGCAATGGCAGCTCTTCAAACCGCAGATGGAACAGAGGCGTCTGGCGATACGTTGGAGTTGCTTCAGGTGAAATTCAAACACAGTGATAAGCGCGTTACTATGCGATATATTAAGGCGGATCAGGATAAAATCGATAAGATGTCTGATCGCGTTTCAGGATGGTTTGAGGAGAAGGAAAAGTAATGAAAGCAGAAGGTTATATGTATCATCCGGGCGATGTGGTTAGGGTTCGAGAAGATCTTGCCGAAAATACCAACTATAAAATGTGTAGCGGAAAAAATAATGGCGCTGATTGTTGGATCTGGGGCTGGATGAAAGAATATGCAGGTAAACAGATTACTATTAAAAGAATCAATGGTGATGGTTTTTATGAGGCTGCCATTACCGAAGATTGTATTTGGTCTGATGAAATGTTTGAGCCTCTAAACGAATGTTTCTGCAGCTCGTTATTATGAGGACCTGTAAATGAAGAACACCAAAAAATATATGTATCAACCCGGAGACATTGTTATTGTTCGAAAGGATTTAGATAAATATAAAAGCTACAAAATGTTTGCTGGTCCATATAAAGATAAAACATGGGGCATTCATCCGGATATGTGCCTTATGAGGGGACAAGCGGTTCATATTTCTGGGATTCATGAATATGGTGCTTATTTGATTTCGGAAACTGATGAATTTGTTTGGACAGATGAGATGTTTTCTGGATTAGCATACAATGAATGTTGTTGTAATTCGCTACTATAAAATTAAACGACGGGGGAGATAGAAATGGCATCGAGGTATTATCGATATAAAAACGGAGAAGAGGTTATTGTTCGTGCTGATTTGGATTATAATACTCGTTATTACATGCGTTCCGGTTATCGAGCTGACGAACAGTATACAATGCTTAGCTATGGCCAATCTCAGAAATTAGGAAAACCTGTACATATCAAAGACAAACGAAATGGACGATACATTATTGAAGAAGACTACAGTGGTTCTGCTTGGACTGACGATATGTTTGAGTCTCCGAATGAATGTTGTTGCAGCTCTTTGCTGTGAGGTTTATGAAATGGAAAAAGAATATCTTTATAACGTCGGAGATGTTGTAAGAATTCGCGAAGGGCTTGATTATACCAAGGTTTATTATATGCGGTCCGGCCCTATGTATTGTTATAGTCCCGGAATCAATGAACCTATGACAAGGCGCGGTGGAGAAATTCATACGATACTGGGCTACACTGACTGTGATTGTTATCATATCGACGACGGCCCTAACGAAAAAGATCCTTGTGGAAATTGGAGCTGGACCGATGAAATGTTAGAACCCATAAAGTATGGGTGCTACTGCGAGAGTTTGTTGTGAGGTGTGATATGAGTAAACTTTTATATAAGCCAGGTGACAAGGTTACGATTCGTTCGGATTTGAAAGACGACACAGGGTATCCTGTCTTGTACGGACCAGCTGCTGGCAAGAGAACTCTTTATTGCAATACTGATATGGCAGCACTTAGAGGCAAGACTTTTGAAATCAGCCGCTATACTTTCGAAGAAAACTTTTACGGATTGAAGGGAGCCCCTTGGCACTGGACAGAGTCTATGTTTGAAGATCCAAAAGAGTGCTTCTGTGAAAGTTTGTTATGAGGTATCAATGTGAAAGAGATATGGTGTGTTATTGAATCCAGCTCTGAAGGCGAGATTTTTAGCCCCGATTTTTTCAATTCGCGCGAAGAAGCGGCTGCGTTTATTGCAAAAGACGCGAGTGAGTGTTTCGCAAATATAAACGACTTGCCAGAAGCTAACATGAAGGTTGATTTCGACGACGACGAACCTTTGGGTCAAGTTTGGACTGATAAATATAGTTGGGCCTGGCATGGTTTTGAAGTTACTAAAGATATTAAAAATATTTCAAAGGAGAATAATAATGTCTGATTTTAAGGAATTTCGTGCGCTGCTGCAGGACCACTTCAATGAGATGGTGAAGGTTGAGAATCCACTGTTTATCACCGATGCAGACGAGGATGAACTGTATAATTTGTATCTCGACAGCTTCCCGGCCGGCACAAATGAGCTGTTTCGTAAGCGGCGCGAGTATGACTGTTCCTGCTGCCGCCGTTTCGTGAAGAATATCGGCAAGCTGGTAGCGTTTGATGCGGGTCATAATCTGGTTTCTATTTGGGATTTTGATGCAAAGTCCGCCAAGTATCAACCAGTTGTTGATGCGCTGGCTGCATATGTGAAGAGCCGCACTATTGTGAATCCGTACTTTGTCAGCCGCAATATGATCGGTTCTGGCAATATGTTCGGCACTGTGATGAACTACGAGTACGACGAAAACCATAAGGACGTACATACTTGGAATCATTTCGCAGTCAATATTCCACAGCGTTTTATTACCAGTGGAGATGATGTACCTACCAAGATGGCCGAGTGGCGTGATTCTGCCAATGTATTCAAGCGCTCTTTGGAAGAACTGACCATGGATGCCGTGGACACCGTACTTGAGCTGATTGCGCAGAACAGCCTGTATCGCGGCAAGGAGTTTGAGTCTCTGGTTCGTGGCTTCAAAATCGATAAGCGAGTGTATGATCGTCTGCCTGATGAAAAGAAGTCCGCTTATGTTTGGATGGCTCCCGGCGGTACGTCGATGAATCGTCTTCGTATCCGTAATACGGCAATCGGTACTCTACTGGTAAACCTGAGCGAGGGTATGAACGTGGATGCAGCCGTTACTGCCTTTGAGAAGGTTGTTGCTCCTGCAAACTATAAGCGTCCCAAGGCGATTTTCACTAAGAAGATGCTGGAGGATGCTCAGAAAACCGTAACTGAGCTTGGCTATATGAACAGCCTTGGCCGCCGGTTTGCCACTCTGGATGATATTACTGCTAACAATATTCTGTTCTGCAACCGCGATGCCGCTCCTCGTGTGATTGGCGCTGCGAACCCGTTCGAGGCAATGGCAAAATCTATGGGCACCGATCCTAAGAAATTCGGCCGCGCAGAGGAAATCGGCATCGACAAGTTCATCAGAGACGTGCTGCCGACTGCAACGGGTCTGGAACTGTTCATGGAGAATCGGTTTGAAAAGAATATGATGTCTCTGATTGCGCCGCAGGATAAGAGTGCGCCAAGCATGTTCAAGTGGCCCAATGGTTTCAGTTGGGCATATACCGGAAACATGACTGACAGCGATATCCGCGAAAATGTCAAGGCTGCCGGCGGTAAGGTGGATGGTGTGCTGCGTTTCTCAATTCAGTGGAACGATAAGACGGGCGAGTGGGATGAAAACGATGAGGATGCTCATTGCGTTGAACCCGATAAGAATCATATCTATTATGGCGATAAGTGGAATCCTCGTACTGATGGCCGCCTAGATGTTGATATCCGTTGTCCTAATCAGGGTAAAGCTGCGGTCGAGAATATCACCTGGCCTGACATCAAAAAGATGAAGGAAGGCGAGTACAGTTTCTATGTGAACTGCTACGCTAATCGCGGCGGTAAAACTGGTTTCCGTGCTGAGATCGAGTTTGATGGCAACATCTACTCTTTCAACTATGATAAGCCGCTGCACGGTGGTCAGAATGTCGCCGTGGCAAAAGTCACGCTGAAGGATGGTAAGTTCTCTATCAAGGAGCTGCTGCCCAGTTCTACCAGCACCCGCGAGATCTGGGGTGTGAGTTCCAATCAGTTTGTGCCTGTGTCTGTGGCGATGTACTCTCCGAACTACTGGGACGAACAGACCGGCAATGGCAACCGTCACTACTTCTTCATGCTCAAGGATTGCGTCAACCCCGAAAAGCCGAACGGTTTTTACAACGAATTCCTGAAGACGGAACTGCTACAGCATAAGCGAGTATTTGAGGCTCTCGGTTCTCAGATGGCAGTGCAGTCTGTAGACGATCAGCTGTCCGGTGTTGGTTTCTCTGAAACCCAGCATAACAGCTTTGTCGTCAAGGTACAGGGTACAACTGAGCGAGTTCTGAAAGTGGTGATTTGATGGAACTTAAATATCATGTCGGCGATAAGGTTATGATTCGTCCGGATCTTAAAATGGACGAAGTGTATAAGATGTATTCGGGGCCAATGCATGGACGACATACTTACAGTATCGCACCTAATATGACACTGTTGGCTTGTAAATTTGCCACGATTGCAGGCGTTTGTGATGGGGGAGCTGGATATAGACTTGAAGAATATGGCTTCTCATGGACCGATGGAATGCTGCTGCCGGCTGATTTAAACGAGTGCGTTTGTGCTTCGCTGTTGTGAGGTGATCTGATGAAATATCGATACAAGCCCGAAGACGCAGTTTTTGTTCGGCCTGATTTGAAACGTTGCTCCTGCTATGGGATGCGTTCTGGGGTGAATGAAAATGGGCAATGTCTTGCAGCTGTTGGTAGTATGTTAAATTTCGTAGGTAAAATGGTTCATATTTCTGGATATTCTCGGGATGGGTTTTATTACATCAAAGAAGATTCGGAACAATGGCGTTGGACTGATGAGATGTTCATTGGTTTAGCTGGTGACGAATGCTACTGCGAATCTCTTCTATGAGGTGCCAAATGGACTATCAGTACAAAATAGGAGAGGCCGTTTGGGTTAGAGATGACCTCGAATATGCAGCCTCTTATGATATGACGTCTGGCCCTTATCCAGAAGGCAATCGTAATGTCGTGACAGATAAAATGGCCAAACTCCATGGGCGGCCTGTCCATATTAAAAATTATTCTGCTGTCGGCCAATATCATGTAGAAGAGACAGGTTGTCTCCAATGGACTGACAACATGTTTGAAGGTCCAGATAATAATGAATGCCGCTGCGAATCTCTACTGTGAGGCTTGTTATGGATTATGTAATTCCACTTCGATTTAAGCCTGGCGATCATGTTGTGGTTCGTCCGGATTTGAATATCAATACGGTCTATCAAACATTTGGAGGCAAGAATGCCGGTTATCGTACAGCCCCAACGATGAATATGGTTCGCCTTGCGGGAATGGAATCTGAGATTAAAGAGTATTCTAGGTCTCAAAAAACTGTAAAGCTAAAATGCTGTGGTTTTTGTTGGACAGAACAAATGCTGATTCCCAAAAGTTTTGTAGAACAGGAATGTGTTTGTGAATCACTTTTATAAAAAATAAAGGAGAGATAATTATGGAAAAGAATCTGTTTGAAATTGCGACTCGTAATCGCTATCGCTTCAACTATAAGGGCGTTATGACTGTTGAAGATCTGTGGGATCTGAATGTTGAGGCTCTGGATGCAATCTTTAAGACTCTGAACCGCCAGAAGAAGACTGCCGATGAGGACTCCTTGCTGGTCGCGAAGAGTGCCGAGGATGCTGAACTGGCAAACAAGATCGAGCTGGTCAAGTACATCGTATCTGTCAAGCTGGCCGAGTCCGAGGCTCGTGTGAATGCTGCCGAGAAGAAGGCGCAGCGCGATAAGATTATGAAGATCGTGGCTAAGAAGAAGGATAAGGAGCTGGAAGATATGGATGTTGATCAGCTGATGAAGAAGCTGGAAGAGCTGAATTAAGGAGAAGCAAGATGAAGATTGTTGAAAGTTCTGGCCGTTTACATCTGTATGGCGATGACATGAAAGCATATGACCAGATTCCGGCTGGTACATACGATATCTGCTTTTCCAAGATGACCGGTTTTTATCTGGTTCGTCGTCCTGACATGGCGGTTAATGAAAAGGTGTATGGTGTCGCCGGGGAAAAGGCTGCGAAGGTAATGAGCACGTTCAAGGTGTTTACCCGAAATCTTGGTGTAATCCTCAGCGGTGATAAGGGCATCGGTAAGTCTATGACTGCTAAAATGATCGCTAAGGCCGCTATTGATGAGGGCTATCCTGTTATTTTGGTGAGTGAATACGTCCCCGGTATTGCAAGTTTTATTGAGTCAATCACACAGGAAGTTATGATTCTGTTTGACGAGTTTGATAAAACATTCCGTAAAACAGATGACGATACGCCACAGGATACTATGCTTAGTCTATTCGACGGCACTACCGCAGGTAAGAAATTGTTTGTGGTCACGTGTAATGAACTGCGAAGCCTGAATGACTATCTGGTAAATCGTCCCGGTCGTTTTCATTATCACTTCAGATTTGATTATCCAAAGGCGGACGAAATTCGCACTTATCTACAAGACAAGCTCGACCCCAAGTATTATGGAGAAATCGAATCTGTCATTCAGTTTTCTTCTCGTGTCGCTCTGAATTATGATTGCCTGCGTTCTATTGCATTTGAGTTGAACCTTGGCACTGCATTTAAGGATGCGATTTTGGATTTGAACATCGTCAATCTGGACGATTTGAGTTACAAGATTACCGCAATAACTGAAAGCGGTAAAAGGGGCTCTACTACTGGCAGTTACGATCTCTTTAGCGAGGGCCAAGATTATTCCGATTATTTTACTCCGATCGTCGGAAATGACAGTTTTAAAATTCGATTCAATACTAACGATATTGAGTTTGATCCCAAGACAAATAGGTGTCTGATTATGGGTGAAAATTTGGATGTTGTAAATCCTTACGACAAAGATACTGAGTGGGAAAAGGAAGATTACGCAGCGTTCGAAAAGGAAACTATCAAATGTATTGTGTTTGAACGCCGCAGTGATCGCAGTCTGCATTACGCAGTTTAAGGAGGTATATTTGATGCGCACCTATGAAAAAATTGAGACGGTTTTCAATCGAGACACTATTGGCACAAAGAAACTGATTCTTGGGGATTTTCGCAATGAAACTGTCGAGTTCCTACAGAATAACGAATGGGAGTTCACTGAGAAGGTGGATGGAACGAATGTACGTGTTTGTTGGGATGGTCATAAGGTGAGTTTTGCGGGACGAACTGAACGCGCCGAACTTCCTAAAAATCTGACAGCTGCACTGAATGAAATCTTTGGCACCTCTGAAGCAGAAGAGTTGTTTGAACAAACTTACGGTGAAAAAGAAGTAATCCTCTTTGGTGAGGGTTACGGTGGCAAGATTCAGGGATGCGGTCATGGATACCGGCCTGACGAGTGGTTCATCTTATTTGATGTTCTAATCGGTGATAACTACCAGAGTAGGGAATGGGTTGAAAAGACTGCTCAGATGTTTGGCATCCAAGCAGTTCCTGTTTTATTCATAGGAACGATTCGAGACGGTATTAAGTTTGTATGTCAGCATCCGAAGTCTACGATTTCGGCTAATGATATTTATATGGAAGGTCTGGTTGGTCGTCCAAAAGTTGAATTAAAAGATCGTCGTGGCAATCGGGTAATCGTTAAAATCAAATGGAACGATTTTAAAGATTTCGCAAAGGAGGAATAATATGGTTAAAGCAAATCATTATGAAATTAGTTCGTTCCCGGACGGCACTCCGCTGATCAAGAAGGATCTGGATATCGATTATCTCAATGTGATCAGTATCGTCTGGACGTTTGAATCCATGGCCGAACTTCCTACGGTCATTATGATTGCAAAGGACGTAAAGGATAATGGTGCAGAGGTCGAACTGTTTATGCCATATATCCCGAATGCTCGTATGGATCGTGCCTATCACGACGAGGATGTGTTCACTCTCAAGTGGTTCGCAGAGGAGATCAATCGATGTGAGTTCAGCCGCGTTGTTGTATTTGATCCTCACAGCGATGTGACTCCGGCTCTGATTAATCGTTGTGAGGTACGAACTCCGATTCGTGAGATCTGTCAGGCAATCGAAGAAAGCAAGCCGGATGTGATCTACTTCCCAGATGCTGGTGCAATGAAGCGTTATGAGGAAACTGTTCACTGGGCACTCGATCGTGTGGGTTGTAAGGCTTACATCATTCACGGTGACAAAAAGCGTGAGTGGAAGACCGGCAAGATTCTTGGCTTGGATGTCACTGGATATCCTCCCAAGGGCGGCAAGGTTCTTATGATCGACGATATTTGCTCTTACGGCGGTACCATGTTCTATTCGGCCAAAAAGCTGAAAGAGCTGGGTGCGGGCGATATCGATATCTATGTCAGCCACTGTGAGAACAGTATTCTGGATAAGGAGCGTGGCCATCTGTTTGACAACCCGGATCTGATTCATATGATCTATACCACGGATAGTATCTTCACCGGCCATCACGATAAGATTACTGTATTAGAGCATCATTGGGATGAGGACTGATATGAAGTATGCAAAAGGTGAAATCCTTAGTGCGTATCAGCGCTTAACGAAAAGTATCAAATATGGAGATGCATACTGGTCTGAAAAAGCAATGATAAGCGATGTTCTGAGTGATTACTTTAACCGAATCGAGAGCAAGAAGGTCGTAATCGATCCAAAGTATGGAAGCTACAGATGTCCAAAGTGTAATACAACGTTAATTGGTCAATATGATCACTACTGCAGACAATGTGGTCAAAAATTGGACTGGAGGATTTAACTGTGTTTTGGATTGATACAGATAAAGCACTCCCTGCAATGGACAGTCAGGTTGTGATGTTCAAGGTGAATCTGGCAGGGAAGTATATCGTAAAAGGTCATTATGACCACAACAAACAGTGCTGGTACACAGAAAGTGGACAATACATCAGTGCTGACGATGTTTATGCTTGGAAATGCAGTGAGTCTGTAATTTCAAAAATCATAGATGTTTTTCTTCCAACGCTGCCAATTTAAGGAGGAATGGATATGAACAGATATGAGCTTTCTGCTTATGCTATTGCAGTATCAAACTTTTTGAAAAATAATGCTTCTGCTGGTGATGAGCGATTTCCAATTACGGTTAATGAATTGGGGCTTGCAACACAATTGGATAAGCTGGCAAAAGAACTGCGTGTTCCTGATGAAAACTAAGATTTAGGAGGTTTTCATTATGATGAAAGTTACCGGGAATCACACTGAAAAGGAAATCTGGGATGCAATTTGTACCCTTTCTGACATCCGGGCTGGGTGCAATCTCTTCGATCCGAATGATGTAAAAAAGTATGAAGCGTGTTCTATGGGCATTCTGGCTCTGAGAGAGGTCTCCGGAGTTGATAAAAACTAAGATTTAAGGAGATATTTAGAATGATCAATATTAACCCGATGCTGCTGTGCGATTTCTACAAGACGACTCACAGTAAGCAGTTTCCAGCTGGTACTACCAAGCTTGTCAGTTACTTTACTCCGCGTATGAGCCGTCTGGATGGCGTGGATGAAGTCGTCGTGTTCGGCATTCAGGCGTTCTGTAAGGATTATCTGGTGCAGTATTTCAATGACAACTTTTTCGACGAGCCAAAAGAAATGGTCGTTCCTCAGTATAAGCGATATCTGGATGCGACCATTGGCAAGGACGCTTATGACCTGCACAAGATTGCAGCTCTGCATGATCTAGGATATCTACCTGTTGAAATCAAAGCGTTGCCTGAAGGAACTCGCTGCCCAATCCATGTGCCGTTCCTTGAGATGAGCAATACGCATCCTGATTTCGCATGGGTCCCGCAGTTCCTCGAATCTTTTATGAGTTCTGAGCTGTGGCATCCGATGATTTCTGCAACGGTTGGAACTCTGTATCGCGATATTGTGGACAAGTATTACGATGAAACCGTGGAGGATGGCGTGCCTCATGCTCGTGCTCTGGGCGATTTCAGTTTCCGTGGTCAGGAGTGTATGCAGTCGGCAGTTAAGTCAAGCGCCGGTTGGTGTCTGAGTTTTCTGAATACGGCTACTGTCCCTGCGATTCCGTATCTGGAAGAAATGTATCGCTGCAATTGTGAAGAAGAGCCCGTTGCGTTTGGCGCTGTTAGCACCGAGCATAGTGTGATGTGTTCTAACTTCGCAGTCGATGGAGATGAGATCACTTTCATCCGCCGGGCGCTGACTGAGCTGTATCCCAATATGAGCTTCAGCATGGTATCTGATTCCTATGACTATTGGAATCTGGTCGATAATATCCTGCCCCAGCTCAAAGACGAGATCATGGCGCACAATGGCACGCTGCTGATTCGTGGCGATTCTGGTGATCCGGTCGAAATCGTTACACAGACGGTCTATCATCTGTGGGATATTTTCGGCGGTACGGTCAACAGTAAGGGTTATAAGGTGCTCGATCCTCATGTAAAAGCTCTGTATGGAGACTCTATCACTGTGCAGCGCTGTGAAAAGATTTATGCGGAACTCAAGGCACACGGTTTCGCTTGCAACAATGTCAGTCTGGGTGTTGGTTCCTTCTCTATGCAGTGCATCGAGCAGAATGGTCAGCTGAAGCCGTTCACTCGTGATACGTTCGGCATGGCAGTCAAGGCAACCTATGGTGTGGTCAACGGCAAGGAAATTCAGATCTTCAAAGATCCGAAGACTGATACGGATCACTTTAAGAAGAGCCTGAAGGGAATGTGTTATGTCACTAAGGATGATTCTGGAAAGCTGATTTGCACAGATGGTCTGATGAATCACGCTGCGCATTCGGATGGGAATCTTCTGCAAACCGTATTCCGTAATGGCGCGATGGTTAAGGAGTATAGTCTGAAGGAAGTCCGCGACCGACTGTGGAAAGGAAAGTTCTGATGAGCGGTTCAAGAACGTGGATGGGCGAACCAGAGCTGTTATACTTCATTGTCGATGGTAAAGCAGTTGCGTGTGAGTATCGAAATGAAGCTAGAAAGCTTATTCAAAATGGATTTTTCAGAAAATATGGGTATGGCAATGTTATAGTTGTGAATCCTGCTTTTGAAAAATTCAATCTAAATAGTCCGAGAGCAGCGCAATATTTTGCAATTAAAAATTTAGATAAGAGGTGAATTCATGGCAGTTGTTATCAAAGAAGGCAACGTATTTGATTCTAACGCAGACATTATCTGTCATCAGGTGAATTGTCAGGGCGTCATGGGGTCAGGTGTTGCCAAGGAAGTTCGTGAACGATTCCCGAATGTGTACGAGCAATATCACGAATTATGTGAGCTTCATAAGAACTACACTGCTGGGCTGCTTGGCACGGCTCAGATCGTCCCTGTATATGGTGGCCGCAAAGAGCTTTGTATCGCCAATTGTTTTGGTCAAGATAAATATGGTTACAACGGAGTACAGTACACTTCAGTTGGCGCTCTGATGGAAGCGTTTGTCTCTGTTGCAGAACAGGCGAAACAGTTTAACTGGAAGGTCGCTATGCCGTACAAAATTGGCTGCGTTCGTGGTGGTGCTGATTGGGAGACGGTCAAGAAGATCATTGACGTTATATTTCAAGACGTCGATGTTGAATTATGGAGATTGGAGGAGAAGTAATATGCGTAAGTATGAATTTGACGCGGCAAAGACAAAGGGTGAAATCGTCGAGTGGATTCGGAACTATTTCCGTAAGAATGGCCCTGATTGCAACGCGGTGATCGGCATCTCTGGTGGCAAGGATTCCAGTATCGTGGCTGCTCTGTGCTGTGAAGCGCTGGGCAATGGCCGTGTGATCGGCGTTCTGATGCCGCAGGGTGCTCAGAGCGATATCGATGTGGCGCGGGAACTAGTCACTCATCTGGGTATCAAGTCCTTCGAGATCAATATCGCAGAGGCTGTGAATACGCTGCTGACCAATGGACGGGCAGCCGGGCTGTGTGATTCCAAGCAGGCTCGTGTGAATCTGCCGGCACGAATCCGTATGGCAACTCTGTTCATGGTGTCTCAGAGTATGAATGGGCGAGTTGCTAATACTTGCAATTATTCGGAGAACTATGTCGGATGGGCTACACTGTTTGGAGATGGTGCAGGTCAGTTCAGTCCTCTTGGCAGGTTAACTGTCACCGAGGTGAAGGCTGTCGGTCGTGAACTGGGTCTCCCTGAAAAGTTTATCGAGAAAGCGCCTGCAGATGGACTGACCGGTAAGACTGACGAGGACAATTTCGGCTTTACCTATGATTTCCTTGACAAGTGCATCCGTACTGGCGATTTTGGGGGTGATACTGAGACTGCAGGCAAAATTGATCGGATGCATGACGCAAACACATTCAAGCAGCTTCCAATGCCGGCGTATAATCCGAACCTGCCTGACTGGTGGGCCTAATGATTTGGATTGTGCTGTTTTTAAGTATGATATGGCTTCATATTTATGATGATTATCATACACAAGGAATTCTGGCGCAATTCAAACAGAAGAAATGGTGGGAAGAAAACTATCCGCAGGATTTATACAAAAACGATTGGAAGATTGCTTTATACGAACATGCTTTTCAATGGTCGTTCACTGTGATGCTTCCGCTACTTGTATATTCTATGTGGGCATGGAAAGAATCCGGTTTATATCATGGATTGATATGGTGGACTGGGCTGCTTGCGATAAATACAGAAATTCATGCCGAGATAGACAATGAAAAAGCAAACAAATTAGGAATCAGTTTGTTTACAGATCAAATTCTTCACATTCTCCAAATTGGATTTACGATTATATTTTTTATGACTGGAGTGAATTAAATGGAAAAGGGAAAAGTTGACATCTTGATTGTTGTTGATATGCAAAACGATTTTGTGACCGGCGCTCTTGGCACTCCTGAAGCTCAGGCAATTGTGCCAAAGGTTGTGAAGAAGATCGAGGGATGGAAGGGTGAGGTTTTGTATACCAGAGATACTCATCGTAAGAATTATTTGGATACTCAAGAAGGCAAACATCTTCCGATTCCGCATTGTATCTATGGAACTGGTGGCTGGCAGCTCGTTAATGAAGTTGCCAATGCTCATTACAAGCCCACTGAGCTGTTTGAATCGGATGAGTACGAGAAGAGCACATTCGGATCGATCGAATTGATGGACGAACTTCAGTCATTTCAGGAAGGTACTGTTTTTGAGATCAATTCCATCACTCTGATCGGCCTCTGCACGGATATTTGTGTCATTTCGAATGCACTTCTGCTTAAGGCAGCACTTCCTGAAGTTCCTATTGTCGTGGATGCAAGCTGCTGCGCTGGTGTCACTCCTGAGTCTCACAAGAATGCGCTGGCTGCTATGAAAATGTGTCAGATTGAAATCGTAAACGAGGAATAAAATGCACTACGTCAATAACGATATAATTTTGGATGCCGATGAAGCGAGACGATTTCAGCATCTTCTAAGGCATCCAAACGTAGAGGAAGTACAAAGGAAGTTAAAGGCTTGTAGCGATGCTCTCACTGAAATGAATTATCGGGAGAACGAAGACGGGACTGCTTCTTTTGATATTGATATCGACTTTGAGGGATAAGTTGTGAGATATACGGTAAATGTAGAGCGCACAGGCTGCGTGGATGTCGAAGCTAATTCCAAAGAAGAGGCTATGAAAATTGCAGAAGAGCTGTCCGAAGACAAAATCGGCTGGACGGAAGATTGGAAGGCAACCTATTGCGAAGCAGAGGAGTAAATCATATGGACAAGAAAAGAGAACTTGCCGCACGAATTGCCGACCTCTTTGATGACCTTCTGTGTCAGAAGGGGATTGAAGTCCCATGCGAAGACGCAAATGAGCAGGCCGAACGGCATGAGGGCGGCAATGAAGCTTGTCTCTATGGCATGGAGTATTGGACTTTGGTTGACAAGATTGAAGAGCTACTAAAATAAAAATTATATGCTAGGTGATTAGCGGTACTAGGGTAGACATAACCGCTGCCAGAATGAAAATTGTAAGGAGGTTATCAAATGATTTCAATCGTTGAAACTGATGTTAAGATTAAAATCCCGGACGGATATCTTGTGTGTATTAAAACTGGAGCCACAGATGATTATCCGGGTCTTGGCGTCTTTTACTCTAAAGACGGAAAGACAGCTGATTGGGACGACCTGATTTCAATCACTGAATATAATTCTACATTCAAAAATATCCAAACGGTTGGTTATCGGCAGGGACAAGAAAATTATGTCGCCGCCATTCGTTTTGAAGACGGAGATATTATTGAAAATTGAGGTGTAGATATGAAAAATCCATGCCAGTATTGCGTAGCACCAGAGCGTTATCCCGGTTGCCATGATCATTGTGAGAAGCTGAAAAGTTATCATGAGAGTGACGAATATAAAAAGTTATGTAACTACAAGGATACATATTTTAAGACCATTTCTGTAAGCTCCGTTGGAATTAATCGAAGAATGAGATATTTAGCTAAAAAAGGATGTAGTTTACATAGATACAAGTACGCTATGAAGTGAGGTATATACAATGTGGGTTGTAATTGAAAATAAGTACGCCAAAGATAAGAAAATTGGTTACGCAGAAGTTGAAACCATTAATAAAGATGATGGCGATGAATGGTTCTCTGTAATGTATCGAATCAATGAAGATAACGATCTTGATGTTTATGTGCAGTACGAAATCGATGAGTGCGAAATGAAAGAAATCATAAAAACTCTTGCAATTTATCTTGAAGATGAGGGACTTTGGGAGGACTGATTATGTGGGAGTTAAGAGAAGTTCATGCGCGATACGATGGTGAAGGTTGGGTTTGGAATGGATCATTCCATCACAAGAACGTGTTCGTTGATAAAAACGAGGACCCGAAAGAAATCTTCTGGCAGGAATGTCAGATGTTCTTCTCTCAGGATTACTTAAGTAGGTGCGAGATTGTAGATGATGGCGATATTCTGGAACTTCAGTTGAAGGATTCCGGTGAGCCAGTTCTTGCTATGATTATGTAAAGAGGAATGAATGTGGAAAAGTATCTTTTGATCGCCGTTAACGAACGGAAAATTTTCGAACCTGATTATTTTGAAACTCTTGATGAGGCTCAAGCGGAGATGAGAAAACGTGTTGAGCAAATCGTGAGTCAATCTGGTGGAGAAACGGAAGTTGATTTTGAAATCAACAATGACAGTGCCTATGTGACAGACGCTCATTTTGAGCTTGGCGATGGAAACTGGGATTTTGCAATTTGCGATGTGGTTGATACGAAATACCCTGGAAATATTAAAGACGCCATGTTTACTTCTGTGTGGGACGGTGGTTTTGAGATCACTACGAAATGCAAGGTGAATACGGAAACGAAAGAGATTTTCGATATCGAAGTGTCGGAATCAAATACGGACATGGTGGAACATCTTGACGAAGAATATGTCACTATCGATGGGATCGATTATCGCGCAGTGACAGCAGAATACGCCAATTTATATCCGGAAGAAATGGATGACGAAACTTTTTGGTACGAATAAGAGGTATATGATATGAAAGAACATAATGTAGAGCAACTCAAACTTGAAACACTTCAAATGATTGATAAATATTTCATGCCAACCAAAGCGATTATCGTAAAAGCTTTTCTTAATACGTATCGATTCTGGGATGCCCCGGCCTCTACAAAATATCACGGAAATTATCCGGGTGGCTTAGCAGAGCATAGCCTGACGGTAGCAAAAAATCTACTGATGTTGACGGAAAAATTGGATCTGAAGTGGGATAATCCCGGGTCTCCATTTGTTGTCGGTCTGCTGCACGATGTTTGCAAAATGGATCAGTATAAATTGACTGGTATAGAAAATGGGTATCAGTATGCTTATGCGAATGATTCCATCTACAGTCATCACGGTGAAAAGTCTATTTGTATGTTGGCGAGTTGTGTCACCCTAACTCCAGAAGAAATCGCCTGTATTCGTTGGCATATGGGCGCATATGAGACGGATACGAACGAGTGGAAATATTATGGAAACGCTATCCAAAAGTATCCTAATGTGCTCTGGACTCATACTGCCGACATGATGGCAAGCCATATTGATGGGGTGTAAATATGAAAGTTACAGCTTATGTGTCTGCCATCAGGTATTACGAAGCAACCTTTGACGTTGATTCGAAGGAAGAGGCAGAGAAAATAGCTAAAGAGATGTACAGCAACGGTGATATGTATGATTACGAAGATGAATTGACTTCGATCAATATAGTAGGAGAAGACGATGAATATTAAAAGAGAAAACGTAAGACTTATAGATGATGAAATTATCAAAGAGGATTTAAAGTCATTGGCAGATCCGAAATCCGGCTATGATTTCGATAAAATGGCAACTATTTGCATCAATGGCTTAAAAAACAATGATTCCTTTTGGGAAATTTATTGGATGACACTCAACATGGCGATTAAAGAGGAGAAAAATGAAAAGTAAAATTGTTGTCAAAAGTCCTTCTACAGGGGCAACTTATATTATGACTGAAGATCAAATTGAGGCAGCTTATCGGTATCAGGAACATCAGTACCTCATTGAAGACGCGAAAAATCAACTCGAACTCAATGCTGATTGGATTAAAGACAGGTATGGCTATTCTTACGACAAAATTATCGGAGTTGCAGAAGAACTGGGCAAACGATTTGAAGAAAGTTGCGATTGCAATATTCCGGAGAATGAAACTTGGAATGCCGTGATAGAAGAATATTTTGAATTGGTGAATAAACAAGATGGCGAGTAAGTGGCAAAATATCCGTTTGTCTGAGCAGCAAGATCGTCGTATAAAATTGACTTCAGAGAAGAAATTAGAAATACTTCGCAAATATCAAACTGGAGGATATTCTCTTCGTGGTCTGGCAAAAGAATATAATGTGACCCATAAAACGATTTCGCTGATCGTTGATGTTAAAGCTAAGGCGAAAAGTGATGAGTATATACGGACCCATTGGATGAATTATAAGAAAACAACCAAAGACCAAAGAGAAGCGCATCGGAAAACGATTGAGTATAAAAAGAGATTGTATGAGAAAGGAGAGTTAAAATAATGGGACAGCGACTGGTTATTACGATTCATGCTTTTAATGAAGATATTGCTAAGATCTATTATCATTGGTCTGCATATACCACGAGTGCCCTTCAGGAGGCAAAAGACATCATCAATAATGTTGATTGGTTCAACGCTAGTAATAAAGACGAGCTTGTTCTTCGTATTACCGGATATCTTGAAAGCTGCGGCGGCGGAGTAGATTTTTATGATCGAAAAGTGTTTGAAGAAAAATATCCGGGTGAGGAATTTAGCAACGATGCCGATAGAAGCTATGGATTGATTGCCATTTCAGAAGATTCTATGAAACGACAGGAGAAGTGGTCTGAAGGGGATCTAACAATCGATTTTGACGCAGAAAAAGTCTACAACGAAGTAATGTTTACATACGCTTCCGATGAAGAGTTCAAGCAGGGGCGGATTGACGCCGGGTTTGAAGATGACGACATTGATGTAAAAAATATTAAGAAAGTTTTGCTTGATCCGACCGAGGTACATTTCTTTGCGCTCGATTCAGCCATTAAGACGCTTGATGGCTTGCAGTTTTGTCGCTACTTTGGGCAGATTTATGAGCTTATTATTTGAGGTGGTTTATGATTACAATGTATCGCGGCAAATGGAAGTTTTCTGTGATGAGCGCAGACGAAGCAGAAGACTTTATCCGACAGCCACATTCTGAACGGATTCGATTTATCTCTATCACTGAGGCGAATGGCTATCATATTGATTTTCAGAAATGCGAAGGAAACATCACGTTCTTGCCACTGAAGTTTGATGATTGCACCACTGATTTAGAAGGCACTTGTATCACTGAAGTTCAGGCTAAGAATATCGTGAAGTTTGTCTTGGATAACCACGAAGCAGATAAGGCCGATTGGTTCTGCGTGAATTGTACTGCTGGCGTATCGAGATCTGCCGCTGTGTGCGCTGCTATCATGAGAATTCTGTGTAATGACGATATGCCTGTATTCACCAACAGTCATTTTTGTCCGAATATGACAGTATACCGTGAAGTGCTGAATGCTTGGATCGATAAATTGTCGGATGGCGGCGAAAATATATCTCAAGAAATTTGGAATTCAACGAATCTGAATCTGATTGGAGAATAAATATGACACACGAATGGGTGGAACAGAAGAATAAAGAATATCATGAACAGTTTAAAGATTATCCACAGGCATTGGTAGATGAATGGAATCGAATTCCTGAATGGGTTAAGAACATCATTGATCGTCGTGTTGTTGATGTCGAAATAAAACTGTTTGAGGCGCTTGCAAAGCTTAACGAGGAACCAGATAGTTTCGATGTACATAGATTGGTCGCAGAAACGGATAGTAGTTCCTTTTTTGTGAAATGGTATATTGATCATGATATCGAAAGGGGCGCAGATCCCGATGAAGAGCTGAAGAAAATCTCGAAGGAATTTGAAAAACTGCGAGATATGGCAGAAAAATATGAAGAATTCTTAGAATATAAAGATCGTTATCTTGAAGCAGAAGATCGTATTGTGGAGTTTGATGGGGATATTATCATTACAGATCCATGTTATCTGTCTCACAATATGTCAAATGACGAGCAGAGCAAATTTGAATGTTGCGATATCAGCAGTCATGGCATCATTGGAATAGAGTCCAATACTTACTACGGTGATTGGGGTTGTACTACATTCGTGCCCGAAACGAAAGTTAAACTGGGCGAATTCTGCGCAGATGCCGGTATGGTATGTGTGGCTGATTTGGCCTCCGTCTTAAAGTTTAATCCAAAATACAATGATCATCTTGAAAAGCCTTGGTGTGCAACTTGGATCAAAAATTTCAAAGGTGTTGTTCGTATCGCTATTGATGAAAACAAAGAGCGCTGGCCGGCTTATATCGTTCATGTGGTAGGGTGTGGTGTCAATAAAGAAACAGGAGAGACGATCGAATTTGATACGGTGCAAACAGGGTTATGATGAACTTTATTTTGAGATTATTATCTCGATTTGTTGATTTTTGTCTTGAGTGGGAATGGATTATCCTTCCGTTATGGGCATTTTGTTTTATTGCTGTGATGTTAATAATCTCAAGTGTAAAGAGGTGGTAAAAATGACACGAGAAGAATTACAGTGCATCATTGCGGGCGAACCGTATGATTTTCTGCGCACCAACCCGCATCTTGGTAAGCATTTGATGTTTCTAACTATTGGCGGCAGCCACGCTTACGGAACAAACGTAGAAGGATCTGATGTGGACATTCGCGGTGTAGCATTAAATTCCAAAGAAGATCTACTTGGCCTTGACAAATTCGAACACCATGTGGATACGGTAACAGACACAACGGTGTTTAGTTTCAATAAAGTCACGAAGCTGTTATCGAACGGAAATCCAAATGTGTTGGAATTGTTTGGAAACAGTGACGACCTTGTTATCAGCTACAGTCCGACAACTAAGCTGCTTATGGAAAATAAAAAATGTTTTTTGTCAAAAGATGCTATTAAACCATTCGGCGGATTCGTAAATGATTTGATCAATAAGTCCGGTAGATTATATATTGATATGCAGGGTGGTCGTTATGGGGAGACCGATATCGACAAGGCTCGTAAAACGCTAAACAAGTTGGTCATGAATGCAAATAGATTGTATCTGATGGCGTTTGATCTGTTTGAAAAGGGCGAAATCATTACATATCGCAGCAATGACATTGATCTGTTGCAAAAATTTAGATTTGGCGAATACGATTATTTAGAATGGCGAGCTTATGTGCTTCCGATCTATGAAGCCAGAATGAAAACTGCTTGCGAAAATTCAAGCTTGCCAGATCACGTCAATATGAAGTTGGTTAACGAGTTAGCTATGACTATCAACGAAGAAGCAATCAAAGTGTAATTTATTGAACTATTAGGATGATACAATTATAAGGAAGGAGTGCTCCCTCCAAAAACGAGGGTGTAAAAATTGAATATGTTGAAGCTGTCAGTGTCGAACGCAAACAGCAAGATGGGAAACGTGAAGTCCATCTCTATGCCGCGAGTGGTTACTTGCGCACCTGACGTGCCCTGTGCGAAGACATGCTATGTTGGCCATTTCGATTGGCGACGAACGGTACGAGACGCATACGAAAACAACCTGAATCTTTGGTTGACAGACCCTGACGGCTTTGAAATGCAGGCTACTGCGGCCGCCTATGGGTCTTTTTATTTTAGGTGGCATGTCAGTGGTGACATTGTGGATATGCAGTATCTTGAAATGATGTGCCGTATCGCAATTAAGTTGCCGCGCACCCAATTTCTGGCATTCACTAAAAAATACAATCTGATTAACGCATTTATGGAAGCGGGTAGTGCGATTCCCAGCAATTTACATATTCTCTTTTCATCTTGGCCTGGCTATAATATGAACAATCCCTATAATCTGCCAGTTGCTTATGTGGCATTTAAAGATGGATGTTGTGAAGCGCCGGCCGACGCACATGAGTGTTCTGGGCATTGCGAGGATTGCGCTTACGCTGGTAAAAACTGCTGGGTTCTGGGTCCAGGACAGTCGATCGTTTTGAAAGAACATTGAGGGATTTCCCAGACCCCTATTATAATAAGGTAGGAAGGTGATAGATTTTGGAGAGTTCTGAGTACGAGAAGGCTGTGAGTTGGCATGAAGAATTCATTGGATGGGCGAAAGACAACAACGCGACTGGCTCTGATGAATACAAGATAACTCGCTATGCTTTAGAATGCATTCAATTTAGAAACAAGTTTGAGAATTTTGTTAAACGGAACTATAAGGAGGGGCAAGTGTGAGCTATGTTCTTACCAATGGGCACACATATATCACAAAAAAGCCTAACAACAAATTCACAGTGACATACGACCCAGGTCTGGCGGTTCAGTTCGATTCCGAGAATAAAGCTTGGAATGTTCTCAAAAGTCTGCCGAATGCATATAGGGGACAAGGGTATCTGCCGAAGGGTGTTGAAGTTAAAGAAACGCAGGCATCATTAAAAGAACCGGGTATTTCAAAGGCAGAGTCGCCGCAACAGAAATTGGCGCCGGTGTCGTATCCTGTCGAAGACTCTGTGTGGATGGCTGAGTTCAAGAGTCGGCTGAAAATTGTAGATGAGACACTTGGGATGCTGAAGACAATGTATGCAGGGCTCTATAGTGATCTGAATAAGGCCACTGATGAGATCGATGATCTTGAACATGCAATCGAATTTACCCGAGCAAACGCTGTGAAACGATGCTATCTGGAAAACGAGTTGAAGAGAGTTCGAAAGATCCGTCGTGAGTGCAAAGACGCAATGGGATTGATTGAAATGATTCTGAAGTTCGACCTGGACGACTGGGGAACCGGAAAGGTAACATCTGCGATTGTACATTTGGAAAATCGGTGCTATGTGCCAAAGGTTAGAGAAGATATTTTTACATAAGGAGTGAAAAATTATGAGTGGTGCTGTATCGTTCGTTTTAGGTTTGTTGGGGCTGGGGGCTGCTGGAGGCATTAACCTCGGACAGAGTGTAAGCCAGAAGAAAAAAGAAGCTGAATTGGCGGAGATGTACGGTTGGAACGAAACTGATATTGAAGTCAAGAAAATGCGTGAGCGTGTTCGTAAAGAGTGGTGGAGCATTCCAGACTGTCATCCAAACTGTCTAGGCAAGTGGCCCAGCGCATATCCCAGTCATATGGGGCCGTACTATCAGACAAAGTTTTGGTTCCGGGACCATTTGAAAGCTAAAGGGATTCCTTATGATGATGTAATCCTTGATGACGTATGCGGTGTCAATTACGAAAAATTGATGAACGAACAACTTCGAAATGCAGGCAATAAGCGGCGCAGATGGTTATGATTTTAAGATACGAGGTAATTTATGCAAGCATATGAAGCGTTGAAGTCAGTTTTAATGTCTGTCGAACGAAATCATTCCAAATTAAGGGTAGAACCAAATTCAGATGGTGTAGTTCACGACAAGTGGGAAGCCGAAGATGAGGCATTAGGTGATTTGGAAGAAGCCCTTGAAGAAGCTGTTGAGCAATATGAGATGGCGATGGAAATTCGAAAGAGTTTACGCACAATGACGATTAGCACCTAAAAAATTGCTTGCCGGGTTGATTTCTTAAGCATCTTGTGATAAAATAACAACCGAAAATAAAACTTATGATAGTAAAATCATATGGAGAGCATAATGCGGGTTACATATACAGCCCAGGAACTGTACGAGCACATCCGGTCGTTTGACATCATCGAGTTCTGGGGCAACCAAAATAAGCACAACGTCAGCATGATAGCGGCCAAGACATCTTGCGTTACCTATTATAAAGGGGAGACCATCGGTCATATAAGGCTCGAACAGCAGTACGGGCGTGATTCGGATATTTTAACGTGCTGCTGGGGGATTAGTGGGAGCTCCTTTACTTGCGAAGGCATCAAGACGAGTGGAGGTGAGAAGTTTACGCTCACGTCAGACCTCGGAGACAAGCTTGTCACAATTTTATTAAGAAATTTTACGATGCATCATTGTGCAAGTATTGAAAAGTGACTTTGTGGCTAGTATAATAGGGATACAAAATAAATCAAGTGGTCAGCAAGGAGGTCATAATTGTGTTTAAGGCTGGCTCAAGTACCCCTAAAATCGGTGAGATCCGTCTTGGCTACGTTGCCAACACTAATCAGGACGAAAAGGCCGTCCACAAATACTGTGGGGTTCACCCGTATCTGGTCGTAAGCAACAACATCTATAATAAAAGTTCTGGTCAATGTGAAGTGATTCCATTCACCACAAAGCGCTGGAACAGTCACAACCCGGTCCATGTTAAGTACAGCGTGGGTGAGGTTGAAGGGCTGGCTCAGGAGTCCACTCTTGTCATAGAAGGTCGAGACACACTGTTGAATTCTCAGCTGAGCGATCCGATTGGAGTCTTCTCTGATAAAAATTGGAAGCGAGCAGCAAACGCGATGATCATTCAGTGTCCAATGTTATCGGCTGCATTTGCGGTTGAGCCTGGAGTTTCTGCTTAAGAATCGATTAGTTTTGTTTGCAAAATCTCCTTACATAGTGTAAAATTAGTCTATAGACATATATTCCCAACGGGATTTAGACATGCTGTGTAAGGAGAAGCCTCAATCATGAAAAGGAACAAAGACTATTACGATGAGGAACGCAAAGAAAAATTTCTTATTGATACTTTAGTGGAAAAGGATGAAAACGGAAACCCGCGGATGAATTCTGTAGGTGAGTACATCCCTCTATATAAAAGAAAATATGGTATAGCCCGTAATACTTTCAGCCGGTTGGCGGATTTCGAAAGAGAATTCGGTAAGGATTTTTGTGAGCTTAAAAGGATAGAAGATGATGATTTCGTTTCAGACATCTATAACAAATGGCTTTCAAATATTTCAGACAATTATTCAGCATCCATTCATAATATATTGCGAGACTATATTTTATGGTGCTGTAACAATAATATAATCAGTCATAATCAGTATTTCATGCATCCGTTTTACGAAAAAACTACTACTCCATGGAGTTACGAAGGCGGACAAATGGAATCTCGTTCGACTCGGGTAAAAAATCAGCTTGATTATATTTCGAATGGTAAAATCGACAAAAGTAACTATATTTTTCCATCAGAAAATGATTTGTTTGATTATATCAAAACCATATTTTCGGATTCGAAAAATACTATGTATGCGGCGGTCCTTTGTTTACTTTACTATGGATTCTCAAGCGAAGAAATTCCGTATATAAGAAGAGACGATGTCGATGAAAAGAACACCTTGGTTCGAAATACAATCATCGCCAATAACATTGCGTGGAAACTGATTTGCCGGGCAAAATATGCTGTTGACTATATTTCGGGAATTGGCAGTCATCTGTTTTATGCAGAAACGCCATACCTTATTCGCTCCTTTCGAAATACAGAAGTTGGCGCGGTGTCAATCAATTTCGTTAAAAGAATTTATCTGAAAGAAAAAGAAGCGGTTGACGAACTTCCAGCAGGATCAAAATATAAAGGCATCTTGGTCAAAGTACCGTTGCTGAAGACCTTAAGAATTTTTTATCAGATAGTTCAGGAAGAGCAAACATACGATACGCACTATGTAGCAGAAAAGTTTCGTAATGGCGAATATGACACAACCATGCAATACCGCCAATATAAAACTATGTGCGCAAAAATCAAGAAATAAAGAGCGGGGCTATATGCCCCGTATCTTATCAAACAACAAAGTCACTTTTCAATAGTTAGGCCAAATAATGGAAGGGAATGATGCAACAGTGAGACGGTTGCTGACGGCAATTATTGCCACAGGATGTTGCCTGTTGACGAATGTACCAACAGGAGTCGCAACTGGCCCAATTGAGACCTATCAAAACTGGGGCGATGATTTGAAATCGTATACGCAAACTGTGTGTGATGAATATGACGTTGATTATTCGCTCGCTCTTGGTGTGATTTATAACGAAAGTCGCTTTCAGAGTAGTCTGACTCATCTAAACTCAAATGGGACCACTGATTACGGCCTAATGCAGGTCAATGAAGTTAATTTTGAGTATCTGCATAAAACGGTTGGAATCAATTCGATGCACGAGCTGCTTGATGATCGTACTGGTATCCGATGTGGAGTTCAGTTACTGGCATATCATAAACAGTACACTAAAAATGATTCGACCGCACTTCTTCGGTATCAGATTGGGGCGGGGAAGTACAAGCAGTATCTGAAGACTGGTCGATATACAAATCAAACGCACCAACAGGTGCTTACATATCAAAGTGAATTTAAGAGCTATCTCGATTCATTGGAACCACAGAAAAATATTTTGGTCGAGCAGCGAATTCAAAAACTAATCAATCGGTGGAGCGTTCCACCGCTTATATGCTGGTGTAGCTCAGAGGCAGAGCACGGCACTTGTAACGCCGGGGTCAAGATTTCGAAATTCTTTACCAGCTCCATTAACAGCGGGCGACCGCATCAAAGATTATGTATTACAAAGGAGAATAATTATGACTACTGAAACCATGACAATCCATCGCGGTCTGGCGGAGATCAAGGTTCTGGAGAATCGAATCCTCAAGGCGATTTCTGAGGCTAAGTTCTGTGCAGCTGCTAAGCAGAGCATGAAGAAACTGAACGGTGTGCCTATCGAGGATTATAAGAAGGATGCACAGAGTTCTCTGGATTCCATCAACGACCTGATTGCCCGTCATGATGCAATTAAGCGGGCGATTTCTGAGTCCAATGCTAAGACAACTGTGACCATTAACGGTGTTGTCTATACCGTTGCTGAGGCAATTTATATGAATCAGCATGGCATAGATTTTAAGCAGCGTCTGCTCAATATGCTGGATTATCAGTATTCGAATTCTATTGCCAACATTGAAACAGCAAATGCTCGTCTGAGTGATCGTGCGGACGATTACACCAAGGGCCTTGCATCTGCTTCTGAAAAGAGCAACATGGACCCTGAGGCTATTCGAGACGCACGTGACAGTTATATTGAGCGTGAGACTATGATCCTGATTGATGGTATCGACATCAAGAAGATTCGAGACGAAATCACTTCTAAAATCAGTAAGTTCAAGGCCGAGGTTGATGCGGTTTTGTCTGCATCCAATGCGACCACCGAAATCACTATTGAATACTGATTCCTAATCAGCGGAGCATATTCACTGTCTATCGAAAACGACAAACTGTAATCGTTCGCTCTTTGCTCGCGGCAGCATCGCTTGAGCGAAATCAAACAATAAAAAGCAAATAGTCGCTTCAAAAGCTGGCCTGATAAGCCGACATAATTCAAGTAATGATTTGATGATACTTGGGTTTCTGAATTGGTCAAGAGGTAAGACACGACTTTGCCAAGGTTGTTACGTCGGTTCGAATCCGACATTCAGAAGAAGATTTGAGCACTATATTAGCTCAATTATGTTCGGAAAGCTTAAAGTTTACGATTAAAGGTTAAAGGTTGAAAGTTCAAAGCTTAAACTTCTAACTAAAGGTCAAAGAACAAAGTATACAGGTCAAAGGTTTATAAAATCCATGGGCTATGGTTTGTGGATCGATTACATAAGTCCCGTCGTTTTACCACATGGCTGGTAGATGGTGAGCGCCTTGGCAGGGGCGTAACAATACCTGCCGTTTATATGGAGCGATAGCTTAAAAGGGGAAAAGTGCTGGCGGCTACGATTCACCAGAGATGCAGGGTTCGAACCCCACTCGCTTCAAAATTATGTCTACTATTCCTTGTCCTATGTAGCGGGGAGGTACCCCCTGCGAGAATCATAGTAGTGGCATAAAAAGGCAAGGTAAATATGGTTCTGTAGCTCAGTTGGTAGAGCAGGGGACTGAAAATCCCCGTGTCGCCTGTTCAATTCAGGCCGGGACCACTTATAAGCCTCTCTAGTTTAGTAGGGAGAACAATGGGAAACCATAGGGCGGTTCGAGTCCGCAGGAGGCAAAAAATCAAAAAGCGTAACTATACGCGAGCTCAAAATAGTATGGATTAAATTGTTAAAAGGGAATGCCTTTATATCAATTCATTGCGCAGGAATTGTAATTAACTGGTTCCAATGAGGGGACGCCTTCAAACAAGCCAGTCATTATGGGCCAGTATATCCAGTGGCGAAGATAGCGGACTGTAACTCCGTGACACAAGAAACATCGTTGGTTCGACTCCAACCTGGCCCACCAGTTAAGTGATTCTTAAATTACGTTGCACAAAGGATTAGCCTTTCAGGGGCTGTTACTATTATAGTGGCAGCCCTGATTATCGGTGATGATGCCAGCTCGCGAGGGTGCGTAAGCCGACTTTTTATATGCAATCGTAGCTCAGTTGGTAGAGCACTTGACTTTTAATCAAGGGGCAGCGGGATCGTAACCCGCCGGTTGCACCAATATCTGTCTGTGGTTGGGTAAACAGTCTTGTGGAGACGCTGACAAGATAGAAGAGCGAGCGTCATATCCGTGGGCGGGCATTCGGATTCGATATGCGCCCATAGCTTAATTGTTAAAGCCGCAGTCTCTAAAACTGCCATTTTTGTAGGTTCGAATCCTGCTGGGCGTGCCAAACAATTACATATTTGTATCCCTATTTCTCAAGAAAGGAGCCGGTCTTGTGAAACAGCAGCAAATTTATAAAGGTGTCATAGGCCATCAGGGTTGGGGTGCTGATGAATTTGAACATCGATACGGACGTTGGAGTGGAGTTCGAAATAATTGGGCAGAGGCAAAACTTCGCGATAAGCGTCTTGCGAAGCACAGGACGAATCAAATCAGAAATGAACAAATCAGGAAGGAGCTTGAAGATTATGGCGATGATTGATCCGCACGATGATGACTTCGGTACCATTTGTAATTGTGCTGTTCGATATGCAGTCGGGCATAGAACCTACATACCGAGTCTTGTGATGGATTTTATCAAGCCTCATTTAAGCGAACTATCTGATAAGACCCTGTGGTACTTTCAGAACGATCTTAAAGAGCGGGCTCGTATCACACGGGATTTTGCAGATGATTGGGCAGGGGATGAATGGAAACAGTTTCAGAAGCTGGTCTATGAAGAGCTCATAAGGAGAACAAATCAGAGGACGAAATAGTCCTCTTTTATATGCGGACGTGGCCGAGTGGTTGATGGCAGCGGTTTGCTAAACCGTCAGATGTAACAGTCTCGCAGGTTCGAAACCTGCCGTTCGCGCCAAGGACTGAGTTCTAACAAATAGGCAGATAGTCCATAAACTCGATTATAGCCGATGTGTGGTCGGGGGACCTTAACCCCACGTTATATGGCATAGTGGCTGAGTGGTTTAAAGCAGCAGACTTGAAATCTGTCGATGGTAAAACATCCGTGGGTTCGAAGCCTACCTATGCCGCCATATGGCCTGTTAGTCAAGAGGTGAAGATGCTGCCCTTTCACGGCGGAGACATCGGTTCAATTCCGGTACAGGTCATTTCTTGAAAATTAAATATTATGAGGTATTCGAAATGAAAACGACGAAGAAAGATTGGATCTATCGTGTGATTCTTCTGATTCTGTTGACGATTATCTGGGACATTGGCGCGGCTTTGACTTCGCCAATTTTTGTTCCCCAGAAGGGTGCAGTGTTCCGTGAATTTTTCTTGCTGATTCAGAACGGCACAATGTTGAAGGCGTTTCGATATTCATTGATTCGTATCACGGCAGCAGCAGCTTTGAGTGCCGGTATCGCAGTTCCGCTTGGCTGCCTGATGAAAATCTGTCATCCAATTCAAAACCTGTTGTATCCGGCGATTCGAGCGATGAGATTCTTGCCAGTGACTGCTTTCTATCCGCTGCTTACGATGTGGTTCGGCATAGGGGAGCAGATGAAAATCGCCTTCCTGTTTGTGGCCAGCTTCGTATTCATGTTGCCAAGCGTTCTGATTGCTCTAGATGACGTCGATGATGATGTGATCGAAGCAGCCAGCATCGATGGGGCAGGGAAGTTTCATACGGTTACAAGAATCGTTCTTCCAATAGCAGAGCCGTCCATCTGCCAATCATTCGCTACAATGTATGCTATCGGTTGGACATATATCGCAGTGGCCGAAACAGTGAATGCGAAATACGGTATCGGTTATCTAATTTATACTTCGTCTGCTCGTGGTCGTACATCTCTGGTGTTTGTTGGAATTCTGGCAATCGTGATTTTCAGCATTCTTTTTGACTGGGTTACGAATGTTTGTATAAAGAAGATTTTCAAATGGAAATTTTCATAAGGAGAAAAATATGTCACATGAAATTGAGCTGTGTGGTTGCTTGATCATTCCAGATGATGCGAACTTTGATGAAATCACGGACGTGTTCTTAGATTTTGTGGAGTCGCATGGTTGGTATTATGGTGGTGGGTTCTCTGAGATTCGAGATGGCTGCTATGTGAAGCCTGATGGAACTCTTGGGGCTCCAATTATATAAATCATATAGAGGAGAAAATTATGGCAAAGAAAAGTTTTTTCGAGAAGCTCGGTCTTGTTGAGTCGGATGAATCGGTCGGAACTCCTGAGTTCGAAAGTGAATTGCGCGTATGTAGTGGCGTCGGAGATCATTACATCAATGGAGATTTCCCAGGGAACGAACAGGTTCAGGCTGAGGTTCCGGAGGGTGACACTATTGACATCGAAGCCGTCTACGAAGCCAATAGTATGAATCCTGCCGACGCAGTAACGGTCTACAAGATCAAAGATGTGATTGATACATTCCCGTCTGAGATGCCAACCAAGACTAAGCGTGCTACGGTCAAAAACCTGATGACGACACTGGGCTATGATGCGGCCGCAATTATGTCTGACGCAGAGCAGCGCAAGGAACTCCTGCGAGCTGTTGGCAATGACAAAATGAATGCGCTGTTTGACGAGATGAAGAGCAATGACCAACAGATTGAATCCATGAAGGAACAGATTGAAGCTTTGACTAATCGCAACGTTGAAGCTGGTGCGGCAATTGAAAAAATCACCAATGCGGTTCAGGACGAGCTTAAGATGATTTCTTCTATTGAGGAGTTTATCGAAGAGGATAAGCCTGAACCCGCCGGGAAGGAAGGTGTTCAGTAATGTTTTCTTTTACAATCCCTGAGTTTACGCTTATCTGTGTTGGTGGCGTATTTGTAATCATTTTGATTCTGTTTCCGTCATTCCGCCAGCAGCTCAAAGCTCTTGCCGGTGGTTTCTTACAGATTTTTGTGCAGGATACGGCTAAAACACCAGATGGTGCCCGCGCTATCTATGCTCAGAAAATCGATGAGCTGACTGAGAAATACACAGATGCCTGCGACACGCTGCGAAATCTGACTGGCAAGCTCAAGACGATTCAGGATAACTACGCTGTTTGTCAGAAGCAAGCGAAAGGTTACGATGAACGTGCAAAGGCTGCTATGAGTCGCGGCGATGAAGAGTCGGCAAGAACTTATGCTCGACTGTTACAGGAGGAACTCGATAAAGCTGAAAATCTGTCTGATCAGTTCCAGAAGATGAAGCCTGCTGCGGAAGAAGTCAAGGCAATTAAGGAAAAGCTCGAAAATCAGTTGGCCGCTCTGAAGCGTGAGAGCAAGGATGTTGTGGCTGAGTTAAAGGCGAACGAGCAGGTTGCTGATGTATATTCCAATCTGGACCGCTTGCGTGCGTCTACCGGCACCGATAAAATGCTCAACACTACTCGTGATGGCCTTCAGGAGAGTCGCGAAAAAGCAGCAGGTGCAAAAGTTCTGTATCAGACAAGTCGAGAGGGAAAGCTGGACAAGGCGGATGCAAACACTGCCGATTATAAGGTAAGTTCGTATCTGGATAGTCTCAAAAAGAGCAATCCAAATGTGACTACATATAACATTCCTGATCTGAATGCGTTTTCTAAGTCGTCTGGATTGAACACTCAGTCCAAGAAATAAAATCAAAAAATTAAATAGGAGAGAACAACATGTCTAAGTTCAAATTGACTAAGGCTGGCCGCGCCGTTGTTGGTGTGGTTCTTGCGGTAGCGGTTGCTATTGGTGTCGTTGGTGGCATCAAGGGCGGTGTAATCAAGTTTGATAAGAAGAAGCAGGCCGCATCAAAGCCGAGCACTTCTATCAGTACGAATAAGCCGTCTAATTCCGCCGGGGACGACACGATCAATCTGTCTCTGGATGAGTGGGCAGGATGGTTGAGCTGCATTACGGCAAACGGCGGTCTTACTACTCAGCCCGGCTCTGTGTTTGATCAGCTCGGCATCAAGGTGAATATCAATGTCATCAACGATGCGACCGAGTCCAGCAATGCTCTGATTTCTGGTGATCTGCAGGCTGCTGGTTATACTACGAATCGTGTGGCGTTCCTGTCTCAGAAGTTTACTGACGCTGGTAAGAATGTTATCATGCCGATTTTCACCAACTACAGCTATGGCGGTGATGGCATTATCGCTTCTACTCAGTTCGCTGATGTGAATTCGTGGGTCAATGCTAAGATCGGCGTTCCTGAGTTCTCTGAGGCCGAGACTCTGGTCGCATGGTTTGTCAATAATTCCAGTCTGTCCGATACCGACAAGGCAACTATCATGAACAATCTGATTATGTTCGGCACGGCAGACGATACCGCCAAGGCATATTTTGCTGGTCAGATTGATGTGGCTGCCACTTGGGAGCCGTACCTGACTCAGGCCAAGACTTATACCAATAGCACTGTTGTGTTTGATACGAAATCCTCTTCCTCTCTGGTTATGGACGGCATTGTATTTGACGCTGATTGGGCAGCGGCTCACGAAGACACCGTCAAGAAGTTCGTTCAGGGCATCCTGATGTCTTACGATCAGCCGATCAATTACGATGCAGCTCGCGAAGTGTTCCCGATGTACTCTACTTCTTCTGATGCCGATATTGATGCGACTTACGCAAACGCTAAGATGGCCAGCTGGAAGGATAATTACAATATTCTGAATGATACCGCTCCGATGATTTATAACCAGATGTGCGACATTTGGGAGAGCTTGGGCGAAACTGTCAATCGGGATCTCGTGAACACACTGTTTGATACTACATATATCGATGCGCTCAAGAGTGATTTCAAGTCTACTTCTGCTGCAAATGCTACTACGAAAGTAATTGTGAGCGACGAGACTCGTGCAAATATCACCCAGCAGGTCACTGGCAATCTGGACTATGACTCGATGCTGAGCAAGACCGCGAATGTAACTTTTGTGCCGGATTCTTCCGTGTTTACCGATCAGGCCAGCGCTGCTTCTGTTCTGAATGATTTTGTGAATATCGCTAAGACTCTGGACGGCACTATGATCGTTATCAACGGCAATATCAATGCAGATAGCCAGACTGAGTTTGGTGTACAGCTTTCTGCTAATCGTGCTCAGACCGTCGCCAACTATCTGGCTTCTCAGGGTATCGCTCAGAATCGACTGATTGTTACTGGTTCCGGCAATGCAAAGTATCAGGCAGATAAGGCAGCTGGCATTCTGAGTGGTGATGCAAGTGTGTATCAGTCTACCGACATTAGCTTTATGCGAATTGAGAACTGAGGTGATTCAGATTGATCTGGATTGAAATCAGTAAAGCCGCGATTATCGTGATCTGTTTGATGGGATTGTCCTTTATTGCAGGATACTTCTATCACAATACAACTCCTAAGATGTAAAACTCCCGGCGGTGCTCAGTTAGCACTGGGTGCCGCCTTATATGATGCGTCGTAGCCAAGCGGTGAAGGCAGAGGTCTTTGAAACCTCGATCGTGTGTCCGACTCACACCGGCGCAATAAAAATATCAAGGGAGAACACAAAAATGACTACTCCAGAACAACTTACAGCAGCATTAAAAGACTTCATCAAAGAATGCGCAAATAATTTCACATGTGCAAATTGTGAATACAAGTGGGTATGCCAAGAATTTGATTTTCAAGATAATACCCCTGAAGATTGGGATACTTCAGAAAATCGCAAAGGGTATAACTCCAGCGATTACGATTGGCTATTTTAATCGGAGGGATTTCGCAATGACGACAGTAAATCAATTAAGAAAAGCATTATGCGATTATAAGCAAGAATGTGAGCAGAACGAAAGTTGTACAACTTGTGCCTATTGGGATGTTTGTAAAGGAATTTTCTTCCCCGATGGTTTCGAGCCAGATAAGATGGAAATTTATAAGGAGGAATGGCATTGACAATAAAGAGGTATTGGTATTATGAGCAGAGTTAATCTTGAATTGATGAAAACAAAATATAAAGGACTGGTGGACACGTGCGTTAAGCGTGTCGATGACGGTTTAGACTGTTCCGGGTGTCCATTTGAAAATAGTTGTGATGATTTTATAAGGGAGGTAGTTGGTGTCGATGCAAGTTTATTTGACAGGTGATATTCATGGAGACCCTGCTCGTCTGTGGAGTATCGAAATCTTTTGCAACAATCATAAGACCACTACGAATGATTGGCTGATTTGCCTTGGTGATGTTGGCCTGAACTACTATGGAGCGAAATCCAAAAAGGAAATCGCAATCAAGAATGAAGTGGCCAAACTTCCGATCAAGATGTTTTGTATCCACGGAAACCACGAACGTCGGCCGAGTGAGGCAGATGGATATCAGCAAATTGAAGTGACTGAGGGTGTTATTCAAGGTCCAATGCTGTGGGACGCCAAATATCCAAATCAGTATTTCGCTATTGACGGAGCTGTTTATAAAATTCAGACACCGGAGCGTAAGCTGAATGCCTTGGTTTGTGGGGGTGCCTATTCTGTTGATAAGTATTATCGTCTGCAGTGTGGTGGGAACTGGTGGCCAGATGAGCAGCCAAGTAGAGTTGTAAAGGGCGTCGTTCGTCTTATGGCAAGTCAAAATCAAATCGATATTATGCTCACTCATACTTGCCCGCTGCGATTCGAACCTAAAGAGTTGTTCTTGGATTGCATTGATCAGAGTACGGTTGATACGTCTACCGAAGAGTTTTTCGATGACCTTTATGAGCAATTCCCGGCGAACCATAAACCGATGTGGTATTTTGGTCACTTTCATGGAGATAAATACACTGACGACTATGTAATGCTCTTTTGGGACATTATAGAGCTGAAGTGAATTTATATAAATACTAAAGGAAGGGGAACAGAGATGCTGTATGGACGAGCTTCTCCTGATTTGATGCGGTAGTAAGCAAAAATCAAATTAGACAGGAGAAATAATATGCTTTGCAATTTTTGTGGTAAGACGCTTGATACTTGTGAAGAGCTTAATCTTGGCAATCTTGAAATACTTTTCTACTATGGCAGTAAGCGAGATGGCGACAAGATGAAATTTGCCCTTTGTTCGGATTGCTATGATCGATTGGCAGATGAATTTATGTCTCGTTGCAAGCATAAGCCAAAAATTGTTCCGTTCGGCGCAGAAGTGCCCGAGTGGGAACATAAGACCACAGAAGAGATTGATTATTGATTGTTATGATACAGGAGGTTACATATGGCAGATAAAAAGAACGATGTTTATTCCCGCTTTAATTTTTGCGGCAAGATTTCTGTTTCTCGGAAGGCTCCGATGGTGAAGCGCGACACTTTTAATAAAAGTGAGAAAATCAGTATCAATTTTGGCATCAAAGCCGGCACCAATATGGGCTACGTTACCCTGAGCGGCTTTAAGAACGATGAAATTAAAACCCGTGATGTTGATGGCAATAATATCGATATTGCATGGGACGATCGTCTGGATGAGGACGTTATCAAGATGGTCGCGAGCACTAAGAAGTTCACAGTAAATCTTGGCGAGCGCAAGGAGTTCATCACTGAGTGGGATATGATCGAGTATCTGGAGTCCGCTCTGGCTGGTTACGAGGACGATATTGTTGTCACCGGCAAATTTGTTCTGCGTCCCGGCACTGGTAAATACAGCGATCAGGTTTATCGCGAGTATCAGATCCAGAACGTGTACATGCCCAGCGAAAAGGACACCCCACATCTGACGATGAATCTAGATCTGTATTACGACAAGGATAGTATGGATACAGCCACTCTGAAGGATGACGGCAAGATTATGATGCATTGCTACACCCCGATGTGGTCTAAGGCAGATGGCGCACAGAAGATGCTCCAGATTGACACCGTGTTCAATACCGCTGTTTTTGATATGGACAAGCCGAAGCACAAGGCAATCCACGATTATAAGATGCGCTATCTGGAAACAAAGTCTCGCAATCCTGCCCATATGAACTGGCAGATCGCGGTCGTCAATGGCGCTGAAGAGGTTCCGTTTACTATGGACAGCCTCACTGAACAGCAGCGGGAACAGGTTGAACTCGGTATCTCTAAGATGGAAGATTTCAAGCCGCGCGGCAATATCCTCGGTGAACGGGAAAAGGAACTGCGTCTGGTAAAGCCTATCCTGACTGGTGAATTTGAGGAGTGCAAGACTGCGGCTGATTCTGGTTACACTGCTCGTGAGTTTGAGGATGAGATCTGGACTCCGGCGGTTGATGAAAGCGTGGACGATATGATGAAGGGCGACTCCAAGGCTAAGACTAAGGCAAAGGCTGCTCCTACAGTCGAGGCCCCAGCAGACAGCGATGATGATATCGACACCATGTTTTGATCCTGTCGATTTACCATGGAATGAAAATTAAAAGGAGAATACATAATGAGTTTTAAAATCAATCGTATTAAGGCAGACCTTGGCAGCTATCCTCATTATATGCTGCTCGGAATTCGCAAGATTGGTAAAACTACTTTCATTCGTGACTTAATCAAAGAGAAATATGGCGACGCAACCAAAGGTCTACTGATTTCCTGTGGCGCTGAGAATGGCTACCACGCTCTGGATGATCTGCAGGTTGAAGAAGCGAAGGTTTTCAATCAGGATTACGACGAAGAGACCGACAGCCGTGGTTTCATTCAGATTGTTGATGATATCGTCGAGAACAATAAGGACTACGGTATTAAGCTGGTTGCCATCGACACCTTGGATTGTCTGTATGATATCGCTGCACAGGAGGCTATTCGGTTATCTCGTAAAGAGACCGGCAAGCCGTGCAAGAGTATAAATGATGCATTTGGAGGCTACGGTCGGGGGCTTGATCGTGTGATTGCACTGATTCAAGAGCAGATCACTCGTCTGGAAGATGCTGGTATCGCTGTGTTCATCCTGTCTCACGTCAAGGAAAAGACTCGTACTGATATGGTCACTGGTGAAGAATATCAGGTTTGGACCAACAACCTGATGGATAAGGTGTATGGCGCTATTGCTGACACCGCTCAGATGGTTATGATGGCGGTCTTTGATCGTGAAATCAAGGATAAGAAGGTCACTGGAGAAAATCGTGTCCTATATCTGCGTGCTACTGCAAGTCTGGATGCTGGTTCTCGTTTCCATGGTCTACCTGAGAAGGTTCCTTTTACCCCTAAGGCTTTCGTCGAAGCGTTTGAAGAGGGCGTTAAGAACTCTGCCACTATGAAGCCGATAAATGATGCTGATATGGCTGCCCGTCAGAAGGAAGAGGTCGCACAGCAGAAAAAGACAGCAGAAATCGCTCGTCGTAAGGATGCAGAAAATCGTGCTGCAGCTCAGGCAGAAGAGGATGAGCCTCATCGTGCAGAGTGGGTCAATGCTATTCAGAATCGTTACGGCAATGCCTCTGAAGATGTCAAGGCTCAGGTTAAAGCAATTCGGGACAAGGTCAATCTGAAATTTAGCGATCCGGCGTTTCCTATTAACGAACTGAAGAACGCTTATTTTTTGGTCAAGTAATACAACCCATAGTATTTTTATGACCAACTAATTTGCGTGGCGGTGGGATGGTGGGCAGTTTGAGGTAGGAAATATGGCGAAATCAAAGATGGTCAAATGTATGGCCACGGGAGTTGAAGGTCCAAAAGAGCAATTCTACAAGGCTCCCAACAATAGATATTTTCAGTCTGAAGCCGTTTATCAGGCTTGGCTTGAAGGTCGTCGGAAGGAAAAGGCTCGGAAGGAGAAACCCAAACCTCAAAAGAAGCCCGGGCGGACAGCCGAGTCATATAAGAAGTTGTGTGATACGATTGCTGGTTTGATTGGTTATGACCTTGATGGGGGGCAGCCGATGCCGACAGTTGTGTTCCGACGGCTGAAAGAACTGGAGTTTTATTCTGATGAAATTATTCAGATGACTCTAGACGAGAAGCGAAGTGCGATTCAGTGGGCAATCACGAACAAGAATTTTTCTAACGATACGGCGAAAGCTAATTATCTGATGGCAATTGTTCGGAATAATATCGCCGCTGTGTACCGCCGCGAAAAAGACAAGACCGAAAAAACAGTCAAGGAAGAGTCTCGCCCGGATATGGATACAATGGTTGATCTATCGAATGTCGGTGTAACGCATAAGGGGAATGACGTGAGCGATTTGCTTGGAGGTGACGACTTGTGGACCTGAACAAGACGATTGAGAGAATCGAAGCAAATCGTGAACAGACTGAAGCAAGCTTTGTTTTTTGTCTTTGGAAAGATCCTCAGCGGTATGACGACTATAAAGAAGTAAATGTTGGAACTGATAAGACACTATCGTGTGAAGAGCCGGTTTTTTATTTCTTGGTTGGCCGTGGTATTCGTCAACAGGGGTTTCAAAACATCGACAATATCACTGTTGATACATATCTGGCAGATAAACCTACATTGCGAAAGCACTATCAGGAATTAAATGGCTGGGAAGCTTGCAAGCGAATGATGGATCTGCTCGATGTGGACAACGCTGACGGATATTTCGATCAGATTGCCAAAATGAATTCATTAAAAATTCTTGCTATCCGTTATGAAGATATGCTGAGCCATCCTGAGCGATTTGACAACTCCACTAACGAAGAAGTTTATGAGGCATTTGAATTATTAAATAACAAAGTCTCTTTAACAACTGGACAGGAATCAAAAATCGAATCTCTTGTCGTTGATGAGAATTATCTTCAACAGTGCAACGAAGGGCAAGACCAAGGAATCAGCTATGCATCGGGCGCTCCACTTCTGAATTATCTAACGCTCGGTGCGCCGATCGGCGATATGTATATGCTTGCCGGTCATAGCGGTGCTGGTAAGAGCAGTTTCATTTTTGAGATGATGGTAATTCCGTTTGCCGATAAGGGCGTAAATGTCGCTATTGTTTCAAACGAAATGATGTCTAAGGCATATAAAAATATGCTTCTAGTTCATATCCTTACGAAAGAATTGAACTATTGGAAAATCACTCGTAAAAAACTGAAAATGGGGCACTTCTCTGATGAAGATTGGGTCATGCTTCGAAAAGCTGCTCAAATCACAAAAGAGAAATATAGCAATATCCGCTTCGTAAAAATGTTCGAAAATAACACGAACAAACTGCTGAAACATATCAAGCGGCTGGCACGAACCGGAACGAAAGCCATCGTTTACGATACATTCAAGAGCGATGATGAAGTAGACGATAAAATGTGGCAGGCCCTTCTTATGAATAGTCGCCGTATTTTCAATATCGTCAATAAAGAACAAATTGCTTTTATCAGTACGTTCCAGTTGGCTTTACATACTACGAACCAGCGTTGGCTTGATGCATCCTGTTTAAGTAACTCAAAACAGATAAAAGAAGTTGTCAGTGAGCTTCTAATGGTTAGAAAACTGTGGCGTGATGAATATACTGGTGAAAAGTTTGATTGTGATCCGTATTATCGCTCCAAGGATAACCCCAAAGTGAAGACACCAATCACGTTGGACAAGGACAAAACCTATGTTGTCGGATTTCTTAACAAGACTCGAAACGATGAAGATGGACAGACGATTCTTTTTCAATTTGACGGTGCGTGGAACACTTGGCGAGAACTTGGATACTGTACAATCACAAACGATCACGGTATGTATGACCGGAGATAAATAAGAAAGGAGAGGATGATTATAGACGCTGCACTTTTACAGTCTAAGCTTGAAAATCAGCCAGACAAAATCATCCAAATCCTTGAAGCTCTTGGCTTTGAAAATATCAAGTTTAATCCTCAAAAAAACAGTTTGAGATTCGCTCGTGAGGAGCAACGCAATCCTACAAGTTGTCTTGTTGATTGCGGTACACTTCGTTTTTTCGTTTTTTCCACGAACCAAAAAGGCAATATCTTTAGCTTGATTATGGACGTTAAACGATGCTCCTTCCCTGATGCATTGAAGTTCGCTGCAGTCAAAGCTGAAATTTCGATGGACGAACTTAATATCAAAACTCACTGGCCTTTTGGTGGTTTCTTTTTGAAGTTGTCGCCAGATTATTCAGAAGAGTTAGAAGATTTAAAAGTATATCCAGAAGAAACACTTGAGCCATATGCAGATAAATTTAATCTTCAATTTGTCAGAGACGGCATTAGCTTAGTGACGCAAGAAAAGTTTGGCGTAGGCTATGACGAGATTTCAAATCGAATTACAATCCCAGAACGATCAACAAGTGGAGACTTGGTTGGGATTATGGGCCGAGCAAATTATGAATGTGAACATGAAAAACGTTGGTATCCTTTGATTCCTTGTCCGCGCAGTAAAACGCTGTTTGGGTATGCGGAAAACTATCACCGCATTCAAGAAACCGGCAATGTTGTTCTGTTTGAATCGGAAAAGGCTGTTATGCAGTGCGATTCATTTGGTAGCCATATCGCCCTTGCAACGTGTGGCTGTCACGTGTCAGATGTGCAGGCTAAATACATTAAAAAGATGTTTCCCAAAAGAATCATTTTGGCTTATGACGAGGGACTAGAAGAAGAACATCTTATCAACGAGTGCAAAAAGCTCATCTCGAACAATCTGATTTTGAAAACAAAGGTAGGCTATGTGTGGACAGAAGCCGAACTTATTCCTGAGTATTCCAAAATGAATATCGCAGATCTTGGCCGTGAGGCTTATAAAGAAGGATTAGCAAAGTATGTGAAATGGGTAGAGGAGTGATGTAAATGGGTCAAAGAGTCGTTGCCCCAGAACTACAAGCGTTGTATGACAAAGGGGCGCAGGTGTACAGCTATTCGAAGCTTGGTACGATTCACGATTGTCCGTATAACGCATATCTTACATATATCAAGCCGCGAGATCAATGCCAGAACGTGTATTCCTATCTCGGCGGCACCTGCCACAACGTGCTTGAGGGAATCATTGAAGGCAAGAACACAGAAGCAGACATTAAACCGACACTTCAAACCGCCTTAGATGAGCTCGACATGCTTGGTATTGATTTTCCAAAGACACGAGATGGCGGCAACGGCATCAGAGATCGCTGGGTTGGCAATATGATGTGTATGGCTCGTGATTATGTCAGTCCTAAAGGTAAGTTTGAGGTTGAGAAACTTCTGATTCTTAAGCTAAGAGAAGACAGATATTTACAGGGCTATGCGGACTTGATTCGTGTCCTGCCAGATGGTCGGCTGCAGGTGTTGGATATCAAAACATCCAGTCAGTTTAAGGACGAAGACCTGCTTCACTATGGTCGTCAGCTGGTTGCATATACTTTGGCGCTTGAGCAGGCCGGGTTCACTTGTTTATTCCCAGCGTGGATCATGGTGAAATACTGTAAGGTCATTTATCAGACTGGCAAAGGCAAGTTGGCAAAGCAGCAGGAAAAGGTGCTTGATCGATGCAAAGTGGGTTACACGCTGCGGTCAACGGTTCGTTCCAAAATGAAAGCCGCAGGGTATGACAGTGATCAGATCGAAATTGTTACCCAGGCATTTATCGAATCGAACAATATCAATGATCTACCGGAAGATATTCGCTGCCAGTTCAAATTGACTACTTATGTTAGACCATATCCTATTACCGATGAACTGCGTAAAGAATGCATCGATTACATAAACGAAACAGCGGACGAATTTGAGGAGCGGCAACGCAGCGGCGAATGGCCTGCACGAGAGATTGAAGAAAAAAATGGCAGTCCCAATTTCTTCTGTACTAATCTCTGTGGTCATCGTAAAACCTGTGAACCGCTTCGGGATTGCATCAACAAGCGGCCGTTTTATGCGGCAAAAGACCCAAGCGTGGTCGGTATAGACGATTTGTTTTAAGGAGGATTCATGGAGCAAAACTATGTTGTATACCACTTGCACGACGATAAAGGTTCGCTCCTTGATTCTTGTACAAAATGGGAAGACTATGTTGATCTCGCTGCTTCTTACGGGATGAAAGCGATTGCTTCTACCAACCATGGTTACAACCTTAACTGGACTGAGAAGAAACAGTACGCAGAAAAGAAGGGGTTGAAGTTTATCGTTGGTTGTGAGGTATATCTTACCTCTGAAATGTACCACTATCCGGAAATCCCAGATGAGGTTTATGAATCTTATCAAGGCTGGGACCCACAGGAAGCACAAGAGGAAATCGGTAAAATGATGGACGCCGGACGCTATAAAGTTCGCGACAACTTCCATACGATTCTTCTTTGCAAAAATGCTCGTGGCGTTTTGGAGCTAAATAAAGTAATGGGCACGTCTTATGATGTTGACCACAAGTATTATAAGCCGCGCATTACTTTTGAAGAGTTCTTTGGTCTGTCTGATAACATTATCAAAATCTCTGCCTGTCTGGCAAGTCCGCTTCGTAAATACACGTCAGAATGTGATGGATTTCGTCAGGAAGTCTATGACAAACTATGCGAGACCTATGATTATTATGAGATTCAGTATCACGATTGTGACGATCAAAAGGAATATAACCAGTATCTCTGGGAGCTTTCTAAGAAGTATCACAAGCCACTGATTGCTGCAACTGACACTCACAGTCTGAATGCGTATAAAGCAGAGTGCCGCAAGATCCTTATGATGGGAAAGGGAATCGAGTTCACTGGCGAGGACGAATTTGATCTGACATTCAAATCTTACAATGAATTGGTCGATGCGTTCACTGTGCAAGATGCGCTCCCTCGTGAAGTCTGGATGGAAGCAATTGAGAATACGAATCGGATGGCCGATAGTGTCAATGATTTTACGCTGAGCACAAAGGCGCGGTATCCCATTTTGACCGGAACCTCTGAATCAGATGCCATGGTTTATATCAAACGTACCCATGATATGCTGAACGACAAAATTCGTCGCGGTATCATTCCTGAATATGAAGTCGCACAGTTTAAGGCAGATGTTGAAGAGGAGCTTACAGTTTTTAAGAAAACCAACATGCTGGGCTTTATGCTTTCTATGAGCGACCTGATGATTTGGGGCAAAAATGAGGGCATTCCGTTCGGACCAAGTCGTGGTTCTGTTGCAGGTTCCCGATGTGCATTCGTTACCGACATTATCGATGTTGACCCGGCTCGCTGGAATCTGGTGTTCTCGCGCTTCTGTAATGAAAACCGTGTTGAGATTGGTGATATTGATATCGATGTGCCGGATGCTTATCGTCCCATGATTTACAACCACATCTTTGAATCGTTTGGCCGCGAAAAATGTGCATACGTTCTGGCTATGGGTACTCTGGCAGGTAAGGCGACGATCGACGAGATTGGACGAGCCCTTGCTAAAGTCTGGAAGCGAGAAAACCCGAATGTAGATGAATCCAAGAATCCTTATTCCCTTGATCGAATCGCAAAAGTGAAAAAGGAATACGATGCCAGCGCTGAAAGGTGTCGTGCAGACCATCCTGATATCTTCTACTATTTCGATGGATTGCAGGGGACAATTGTATCGCTGTCTCACCATCCGGCCGGCGTTATCATCGCTCCAATCGATCTCTATAAAAGGTATGGTGTCTTCCAAGATAAAGACGGTCTGCCTATTCTGTGTCTTGACATGGAAGCGTCTCATGCAGTCGGTCTGGCAAAGTACGATATCCTCGGCCTTGATACAGTATCCGTTATTGATAAGACCTGTAAGCTGGCTGATATTCCGTACCCACACACCTGGGAGATGAACTTCGATGACCAAAAGGTTTGGGCTGATATGAAAACGTCTCCGGTTGGTATTTTCCAGTTCGTTGAAGACTTCGCTTTTGATTCGCTCAAAAAATATGATGTTCACAGCATTGCAGATTTGAGCTTGGTCACAGCAGCTATTCGACCCGGCGGCGCTTCTTACAGAGATAAGCTCTTCCGGCACGAAGCGAATCACAACCCATCGCCTGAAATCGACGAGCTGTTAAAAGATAGCTTGGGCTGGCTTGTCTTTCAAGAACAGACCATTGCATTCCTCCAACAGTTCTGTGACATGAGCGGCGGTGATGCAGATAGTGTTCGCCGTGCAATCGGTCATAAGAACAAGGCGGAGTTGGATGCGGCAATGCCTCGTATCCTGAATGGCTATTGTAACCACTCAACAAAGGCAAGAGAAACCGCCGAGACAGAGGCAAAAGAATTCTTACAGGTTATCGAAAACTCAGCCTCCTATCAGTTTGGTTTGAACCATGCCACCGGGTACTCGATCCTTACATACTATTGTGCGTATTATCGCTATTACTACACCCACGAATTTGTAACGGCACTTCTGAATACTGCGGACACACAAGAAAAAATCGTCAATGCGACCAAACTTGCAAATGAGCGTGGCATTCAGATCATGCCGATCAAGTTTCGCCATTCCCGGGATGAATATGTCTACGATAAAACAGATAAAAAAATCTATCAGGGAATGGAGTCTATCAAATATCTGAACAAGCGACTCAGTCGTGAGTTTTATAAACTCCGCGACCATAAATTCGATTCTTTCATTGACTTGTTATTGATGAACCAAAAAAGAAAAATCGCAGACAGTCGGCAGCTGGATATTCTCATCAAGCTCAATTTCTTTTCTGAGTTTGACGAATCTCCAAACAACCTTCTGTGGCAGGTCGAAATCTTCAATAAGTATTTTGGCGCAAAGCAGCTCAACAAGATTGCTCTCGATGCTTGCATTCCTCGCGATACGATGCTTACGCTCTGCGAAAAAGAGACTGAAAAGAAATATGTCAATGTGGATTGGCTGGGTGTAATTCAATACATTTGTGGGCATGAAAATCCAATCAAGACCTCAATCAAAGATCGAATTAAGTATGAGGGAGACCATTTGGGTTATATCCAGCTTATAATGCCGAAGCTCAAAGACTCCTATATCTATGTCTTAGATATTGATGGCAAGTTCGTCAATAAAACGGTTACAGCCTATGTCCTCAAAACCGGGCAACAACGTCGGCTCAAGGTGAAAGCCCGTACTCTTGAAGTCGCTCCGATTGAAAAAGGTGACATCCTTCGAATCGATGAAGAACGGGAAGAAGGCCGTTGGTCAAAAGACGAGCAGGGTCAGTGGATTCAGTCTAAGACAGACAAAGAAACGATTCTTCGTAAATACGTACACGTCAGATGACGTGGCGCTTTTGAAAGGAGGTGAATGAATGACATATAACGAAATCACTCAGATCCTTAAGTCAATGGTGATTATTGTGGATGACCGTGAAAAGGATACTCCGCTTTTACACCAGCGACTCAATTCGTTCCCGTGTGCTTATATGCGTAAGCGACTGGATTTTGGTGACTATAGTGCTGAGGTGACACTGCCGAATGGCGAAAAATTCTCGTTGGCAGATAAGGTGACCATTGAACGCAAATCCGGACTTGACGAGATCTGCGGCAACTTCACAACGAATCGAATTCGGTTCGCTAAAGAGTTCGACAGAGCTGCAGCCGCTGGGGCGAAGACTTACATGCTCATTGAAAATGGCTCATAGGAGAAGATCAATCGCGGTACCTATCGCAGTAAAATGACACCCGCTTCACTGCTGGGCAGTCTCACCACATGGCTTGCTCGATATAACTGCCAGATTATTTTTTGTGAGCCAGACACCACATCATGGCTGATCCATGCGTTTCTTCTCCACGAAATGCGTGAAGCGCTGACCCATTATGAATTACCGCAAAAAACCAAGAGAATAAGAAAGGGGACTGAAGATGACATCATCACTTGATTTTGAAGGCGAGCTGATTCTGGACGGTGTGCTGCTAGACAAGCTAGAAACACTGACAAAAAAGCTCCAGAAGGCCACGAAAAAGACCGATAAGGCAACGATCCTGTTAGATGCAAAGAACGAGATCGGTGAGAATCCGTTATTTTTCTTCCTTGATTTCATTCTCGATCCACAGATCACAACAGGAATCTCTAAGGCTAAGATCAACAAGAAGGTGCTTATCCGTGACGATATGCCGCACACCTTCCAAGATATTTGCCCGTATCTCGCAGAGCACAACACTGGAACAGACGAGGACATCTCAATGGCAGCCAGCTACATCTACTGGAATGCTTCGCATAAAGACTTTCTCATGCGGGTGTTTACAAAGAATTTGCCGCTTGGAGTTGAAGCCGCTACAGTCAATAAAATTTTTGGCAAAGTAGTCATTCCAGTTTGGGAGGTTCAGCAGGGATATCCTATCGATAAAGTCAAACTCAAGCCGGGCACCTGGTTCAGTCTCAGCCGTAAGATGAATGGAGTACGTGGCACTCTGTATCGTGGCAAGTTTATTTCTCGTCAGGGGCAAGAGTTCACCGGGCTCGATCATATCAAAAATGACATTATCAAGGAAATCGGCGATGAAACACTGATCGATGAGTATGTCTATGATGGGGAACTGGTTTATCGCAACAATGAAGGTCTGTCTGATAGTGAAGCATTTCGTGTCGGCACTGGCATTCTAAATTCGGATGGGGATAAAGGCCAGATTAAATTTATTGTGTTTGACTTGATTCCTACAGATGAGTTCGATAACGGTAAAGGAAGAATTCCGTATGAAGATGGCAGCTATGTCACTCCATATAAGCTACGCCGTAAGTGGTTAGAAGGGCTAGCCTACACTATTTATCTGGAAAAACTCCAGAATATTGAAGTCGTGCCGATGGTCTACGAAGGTACCGATCAGAGTGTGATTCCTCAGTGGCTCGATTATGCAGTCAAACATGACTGGGAAGGTTTGATGTTGAACACAAACGTCCCTTACAAGCGATCCCGTCATACTGGCTGCCTCAAAATCAAGCGCTTCTATACGGTTGATCTCCGTATCACTGCAATTGAGGAAGGTCAGAATCGGCTGGTCGGAACAATGGGTGCTCTGGTCGTTGATTATAAAGGGCATGAACTTCGAGTTGGTTCCGGTTTTGATGATACAACCCGTGCGGCAGTCTGGGCGAATCCGAGTGATTATATCGGGGGCATCATCGAATTAAAGTACAAAGAGGTCACCCAGGATAAAAAGACCGGTATTGAATCGCTGCAGTTTCCGGTATTTGTCCGGTTCCGTAATGATAAAAATGAAGTGAGCTACGGCTAAGGAGAGGTTATGAATCTTTCAAAGAAAACTATTAAGCACATTCTTCGGATTTTGGATAACAAATGTGTCAAATCACCAGTTGAAACGGCTGTTTTTTCAGACGGTGAAATCGAATTCATACCAAAACATAGAACGAAATATGGAATTCAGTATGTTGTTTATGCAATATCAGATGGCTATTTTTATAGCGTTAAATTTGACGATGCTGAATCCGACGAATTTGTTATGGCGATGCTTATTACGAAAATCTCTTCTCCTGCACAGCTTGCAGATTTGTGAGGTGTCCTATGGTTGATTTTCACAAGCTGACTATTCCTAAAAAAGAACGGCTTGAAGTTCAGCTCATGGATGGCACAGAAGAACACAATATCAAATACGTTATTACATCTCTGGCTACAATTAAGGGCGACAAGATCTTCAAGAACTTCCGCCTGTACTCTGTGGCTGACAATGGGAATATTACACTGGTCGAGAAGCAGGATGGTGAACCGCGTTTTGATGCGTTGAAAGGAACGGTGTATGAATCATGAAAGATTGTTGGTTGAAAAATATCGACAGGCACTACAAGAGCTCGCTATCGCCCAAAACCATTTTAAATATTGCGGGGCTACTTATATCGATTGCGCAATTGATGATCTCAATAACGCTGAGAAAAATGTCAGACGAATCCTAAAGGAGCTTCGCTATGGGAGCTTGGACGAAACGATATCTGAGAATAAAGAATCCTGACAGCGGTCTTGATTGGCGGCTCAGATACGGAGACCGGTTCGAAATTGTCGGCAAGATTGATGATTATTTTTTTCTTTGGGCTGCCGGAACGATGGTCGGATTCTCGACGATGAGTAAGTACGAATACACAATTGAGACAGAAATAATCAATACAGAATAAAAGGGAGGGAGGTGAGGTCCCATGCGAGGGATCAATCAAAGAGAGCTTGGTCGCAAAGAACGCGCCACAGCAGAATGCGAGCGTCAGATTCGGCGCTACGGATATGAATGTGGTGAGGTTATTACATATAAATTGTCGCCCGAACAAATGAAACAGGTTTTGGCCGGCAGGAAAACAGTAGATGATTTTATTAAGGAGGGGCAGTAAATGGAAGTCGAATTGATTTCGTATTCACAGCCGGTCAAGAAAGACGCAGATAAGAATCCGCTCAGTATCGCAGAGCTGGCAGCAAGTGTCTGTTACAATTCGCAGCCGACCGAGACTTATCGAATCGCAAAGGGATGTAAGGCGACCGGACATCAGAGCGTACTTGAACACATCAGCTTTACGTTTCATGTCACCGGTGTCAGTCGAGCGCTGTTGGCACAGTTAAGTCGTCATCGTCACATCAGCTTGAGCGTGCAGTCGCAAAGATATGTAGCGATGGACAACTTTGATTATGTAAATCCGTTCAGCGGTGAAGACGCAGATGTTTTTAAAGATATGATGGGAAGTATCGCAGCTGATTATTATATCCTAAAAAAATATCATAATGCCGCTAATGAAGACGCTCGTGCTGTTCTGCCGAATGCCTGCTGTACTGAACTCTATGTCACCATCAACGCGCGGTCGCTGATTGAAATGAGTCATCTGCGGCTCTGCACTCGCGCCCAAAGTGAAATCCGGTCGATGTTTCAACTGATAAAGGAGCAGGTTGCTACCGTGTGTCCTGAACTCGCCGCTTGGATGGTCCCGTCCTGTGAAGCGAATCCTAAGTATCCGTTCTGTCCCGAGGGGAGCCGCTGCTGTGGCCGCCACCCGAAGCTGGCAGATGTATATAAACCCGTCAAAAATAAGGAGTGTACATATGATGTTTAATATTGAAAATTGTGATGTCACTATGGAAAATGGTTATCTGCGTTTGATTTATCATACCGATAAGTTGCCCGTCCCGATGGTACTGGCCGTTACAAAGTCCTATCATGATTTAAACGAAAAGGCTATGCAGCTCTTTGACGGTAACGATTGGACCGAGAGTGTCGTTGAATGGAATCTTCGTAAGGAGGACCCGATTTGGCATAATCTGCTGGCAGATATCTATGTGAGCCATAACGATATGTACAAGAAGACAATGGCAGTCAACAAGAAAGAGCCAACCAAATATATCGCATTAGAGTTTACGGGCGAAAAGAATGAGCAAGGCCATCGTATGGGGCGTCTCGACTTTGAAGATTTGAAGAAGATGGATTATGACTGTCTGAAACTTTTGGCAAAGGATCTTGATGTTTCTGAGTACGACACCCTTGGCCCGAATGATCTCGCCTATAGTGTGAGTCTGGTTGACATCGACGTAGACGATGCTGATTGCGACTATAATTGCGAAGATTGCGATTGCGCAGAGATGACGGATGATGGCGATTGTATCTGCCATTATGATGACGATGAAGATGATACCGACGAGTGTGATGGCGACTGTGATAACTGCGAGTTTGCAGAGTTGGATGACCGAGACGAAAAGGATGATGACAGCTGTGAAGCAGAAGAGCATCCAGAGTGGCCGCACCCGATTGAAGAAGATACCAAGCCCGATTCGTCGCAGTACGAGTATGTGAATGGTCCCGCTCATTATAATGGCACAGAGTGCATCGAAAATATGCGCAAGTTGTTTGGCGACGAGGCTGTCCGTTGGTTCTGTATTTGCAACGCTTACAAGTATCGCTTCCGTGATGGCTCTAAGCCCGGTGTGGCCGCAGAGCAGGACGAGAAGAAGGCTCGTTGGTACGAAGATTATGCTGTAAAGATGATGGGCGAACAGCGTTATTATTGATAGGGAGGTGATGGAATATGGAGTATGTAATTAAACGCAATGGCGTAAAAGCTCCGTTCGACAAGTCTAAGATCGTAAATGCGATTGAAAAGGCGATGACCACCACTCCCGGAGGTATTGACTCTCGTGTGTCGAATGCAATTGCGGATCATATCGCTGAGATGCCAGACACTCTTTCTGTCGAGCAGATTCAGGATATCGTCATTGAGCAGTTGAAAGCAAGTCCTTTCGCTGATGTAGCTGAATCTTATAGCCACTGGCGAAAGCTCCGTCAGGAAATTCGCGACAAAGAAAAGACGAATGCCAGCATCCTTGAAATTATCGACGCTAAGAATGATGCGATCAATCAGGAGAACAGTAATAAGAACCCCACCGTCAACAGTGTCCAGCGCGACTATATGGCCGGCGAGGTATCAAAGGATCTGACTGCTCGTCTGTTGCTCGACCCAGAAATCGTCAAGGCACATGAAGATGGTTTAATTCACTTCCATGATGCAGATTATTTTGCTCAGCACATGCACAACTGCTTCAAGAGCAACACTCGTTTTGTAACTGATGGTGGAGTAAAAGAATTTAGAGACTTCAATGATGGAGAAATGGTAAAAGTTATTGGAGCTGACGGTAAATGGCATACTGCGACTGTAAAAAAATATGGGAAGCAAAAAATGCAGGATGTCATGCTTCAGTCTGGTCGCTCTATTAAACATATCTTTTGCACCGCAAATCATCGCTGGCTGCTAAATGATGGGTCGGTAACAACCAACCTGGCAGAGGGTATGACATTGGCTCTTTTGCCCGAATTGGCAAAATTTGGATTAGAGTCAAAAGAAGACTATCAGGCATGGGCTACAGGCTTTGCAATCGGAGATGGACTTGATAAAAGTACAAATTACACAACGATTCGGCTGTGCGGAGAAAAGTCAAAATATGCTGATTACTTCGTGAAAGCGGGAGACACAGTAACATATCCAAAGTCTTATCATGGTGATGCTTATGTTTTACATAAAGGAGCGTTTAAACAGGATTTCTTGAATGCAAAAGCATGGCGATTTTTTGATAGCAAAAAGAAACAGCATTTATTTGATGGATTTTATGCCGCAGATGGAGCAGTAAAAACCAATAAGGTCGCAACTGCTGATGATCGAGTGGCCGATATGATTCGAGATATTTCTTCTGTTGCCGGTTTTTATATTGCAAGTGAATCTGAAATTGTTCGTGATACGAATTTCAAAAAGAACGCACGGCTGATTGATTTTCGATTCAGAAAGCATCAAATCGTCAACAATCCATGGATCGTAAAAAAGATTACCCCGTATCGTCCGGAAATTGATTATGACGCTTGGTGTATTGAAGAGCCAGACACTCATTCGTTTACACTTGACGGTGGCATTGTTACAGGCAACTGTGACCTTGTCAATCTGGACGACATGCTCCAGAACGGCACTGTTATTTCTGGCACTGGCATTGATAAACCTCACAGCTTCTCCACCGCCTGCAACATCGCCACCCAGATCATTGCGCAGGTGGCATCCAACCAGTATGGCGGCCAGAGTATTACGCTGTCTCATCTGGCTCCTTTTGTGGATGTTTCCCGTAAGAAGATTACAGCAGAAGTTCATAACGAATTTTATGAGATGCTTCAAAATGATGATATCGAAAAAATGCCCTCACAGGAAGCCATCGACCGTATTGTAAATCGTCGTCTAAGGGCTGAGATTTCTCGTGGTGTTCAGACAATTCAGTACCAGGTTATCACTCTTATGACTACCAACGGTCAGGCTCCTTTTATCACTGTGTTTATGTATCTAGACGAGGTTCCTGCCGGTCAGACTCGTGATGATTTGGCTGTCATTGTCGAAGAGATGTTAAAACAGCGTATCAAAGGTGTCAAAAATGAAGTTGGTGTGTATGTTACTCCTGCGTTTCCGAAGCTGATTTATGTTCTTGATGAGGATAATATCCATCCGGATTCTAAATATTATCACTTGACTGAGTTGGCAGCGCAGTGTACCGCAAAACGTATGGTTCCTGATTATATTTCTGCAAAGGTTATGAAGGAGCTCAAAGGCGGTGTGTGGACAAGTATGGGGTGCCGTTCGTTCCTTACTCCTGATCGAACTACTGAAAATGTAGCAAATGCAGGAAACTGGGTCAAGGGGCAGAAATACTACGGCCGCTTCAATCAGGGTGTTGTTACCATCAATCTGGTGGATGTAGCATGTAGCTCTGGTAGGGATGTGAACGCATTCTGGAAAATCTTTGATGAACGACTGGATATTTGCCATCGAGCATTGCAGGCTCGTCATAAGCGGTTGCTCGGTACTATTTCTGATATGAGCCCTATTCATTGGCAGCATGGCGCACTGGCCCGCCTCAAGAAGGGCGAGAAGATCGACAAGCTGCTCTTCGGCGGCTACTCCACCATCAGCCTCGGCTACGCCGGCCTGTATGAGTGCGTGAAGTATATGACCGGCAAGAGCCACACCGATCCTGATGCAAAACCGTTCGCGCTGTCTATCATGCAGTATATGAATGATAAGTGTACAGAATGGAAAGAAGCAGAAAACATTGATTACTCTTTGTACGGCACTCCGTTGGAGTCCACTACATACAAGTTCGCTAAGTGCCTGCAAAAGCGATTCGGCATTATTCCAGATGTCACAGACCACGACTATATCACCAACAGCTATCACGTAAATGTTCGTGAGCATATTGATGCCTTTACTAAGCTTAAGTTTGAGAGCGAGTTCCAGAAGTTGTCGCCTGGAGGAGCAATCAGTTATGTAGAGGTTCCCAATATGCAGCACAACATTCCGGCAGTTCTCAGTGTAATGCAGTTCATCTACGACAATATCATGTATGCCGAGCTGAACACCAAGTCCGATTACTGCCAGTGCTGTGGCTACGATGGCGAAATCAAGATCGTGGAGGACAATGGCAAGCTGGTGTGGGAGTGCCCAAATTGTGGTAACCGTGACCAGAGTAAGATGAATGTTGCACGGCGTACTTGCGGCTACATTGGAAGCAATTTCTGGAATCAAGGAAGAACTCAGGAGATTCGTGATCGTGTCGTTCATCTGAGCGACAATTAAATAGTAGCCTAAAAGCTAGGGTGGGTGGGTAGGAAATATAAAAATGAAAAATCCTAATATTAGTCAAATGATTTCTCAGTTTGAAGAAATTTATAATTCTCTGAACGTCAAATATTTTAATGGAGAACTTCCAAAAGCGGCAATCACCTTTAATCTCACACGAAAGACAAGGACAAAAGGCCATAAAAAAGAGTCTCCGTCTGGCAGGGCTATAATGTTTGAAATCGTACTTGGCCCTGAGATTCTACATCAACCGATTGATTTAACCGTCTCAGACATTCTCCATGAAATGGTATGCGAATATTGCGAAATCAAAAATATCAAAGCAACAAGCAATAATGGAACATATCATAATAAAGCGTTCAAAACCGTAGCTGCTGGACATGGATTACATATTGAACGAGGAGATAAGTATGGGTGGTCTATTACAAAACCAAGTGATGACCTAAGAGTATTTGTTGATTCCCAAGGATGGTCAACCCCTAAAATTTCGGATAGTGAATTGTTTGATTATGTATCTTCTATTAAGAGTAGTACCCGGCGGTGGATATGCCCCAAGTGCGGCACTATTATCCGTAGCACCAAAGAAGTGCGCGTTATCTGCGCTGACTGCATGGAGATGTTCGTAAAGGCTAAGAAGGTGCAGCATGATTGATGTATCAACTTGGCATACAATGGCAGATAATCCGCCAGATAGGATCCCGCTGATGTGTTATTGCGAGGAAACTGATGAAGTATTTCTTGGGTTTGCTATTCATCCATATGTGTCTCTTGATCGTATAATCAGTATTGTGAATTGGTATTATCAGCCAAGATTGCATCAGTGGTTCGAGGTCGATAGAGTAACACGTTGGAAGGAGGTTGATATCTGATGAACTACATGAAAATAGTCCCTTGTGATATAGCGAACGGCGAAGGTGTGCGCGTAAGCCTTTTCGTTTCGGGCTGTAACCATCATTGCCCCGGTTGTCATAATCCACAGACATGGGATCCAAACGCAGGTGTTCCGTTCATTGAAGAAACGATGCAGGAACTGTTGGATGAACTGCGGCCAGATTATATTCGTGGCTTGACGTTTAGTGGTGGAGACCCATTGTTTATTCAGAATCGACTTATCGTTGGTTATATCTGCGAGAGAGTTCATAAAGAATTCGGCGACACCAAGGATATTTGGATGTGGACTGGATACGAGTGGGATCAAATCAAAGACTGGGATCATCTACATTATATAGATGTACTAGTGGATGGACCTTACATTGAAGCCGAGCGTGATATTTCTTTGCCGTGGGCAGGCAGCCGCAATCAAAGAGTGATCGATGTCAAACAGAGTATGAAAAAGAATGAAATTGTATTGTGGAAGGAGAACTAATATGAATCCTATCGTAAAAGTAAACAAGATTTATCCTGACGCACACATTCCGACTTATGGCACTGAGAAGGCCGCTTGTGCTGATGTTTATGCCTATATTCCGGCGGATCAGGCTGAACTGTTTGACAGTCAGGGAAACCCCATTATCCATATTCGACCTCATGAAACACGCATGATTGGCACTGGCCTGCGCTTTGCTCCGGCCGATGGCTGGGCTATCCTCGGATTTGCCCGCAGTGGTTTAGCATCTAAGAAGGGTCTGGCTCCCGCGAACAAAGTCGGTGTTATTGACGAAGATTATCGTGGTCAAGCATTTGTTCCTTTACACAATCACTCTAATATATCCCAGGAAATCGTCCATGGTGACCGTATCGCACAGTTTATGTTCGTTCCGTATTATCAGGCGCAGTTTGATGTAGTCGATGAATTGGACGAAACCGAGCGCGGAGCCGGAGGCTTTGGTTCCACAGGAAAGTGAGGACAAAAATGTTTTGGAATGGATCAGAAGAAAAGCAGCCGGTTGAATCCGAAGAAAAACCTGTTGTTGTAAAAGCAAAAGACCTTAAACTCCCATATACATCGAGGTCTGTTACTGTGTACTACATCATGGGAAACGGAGATAGGTTTAGCGACACCTATCAACGATCTCTGTTTAGTTATTTGGATGCGAAGACCGCTCGAGATGCGAAAGAGAAGCTTGACAAAGACATTTATAATGCTATCGATCGAGCAAACGATATGGTCAAAGCTGCGTTTAACGGCAATCCGAAATATATGAACTTTAATGAAAGATATATTAGAGCTGAATATTGTGTTTCTGTGGAAGTTTGTACAGGAGACAATAGATGGTCTGTTAAAGATGAATCGGAAAAACGACCAGATGACGGATGGCCTTGGAATCCAGATGAGGAGTAAACTAATGAACGATATTATTCAAATGCCAAAAGGTAATTACATTATGAAGAGCGCAGTTCACGTTAATACTGGCGTGCCACGCACTGATGGATGGTATCCTGAATGGGTTGGTATGACAATGCAGTTCCGCCCGATTCCGATTGGTTGGATTGCGCAATTCAGATATGTCAAAGACAATGATGGTAATCCATATTATGGTGGGATGCATACATCGCCTGTAGTATCTGTGGATATTGCGACCGATGAAAGTTTTGTAGAAATCACGACCAAACACACGGTTTTTACCTTTGAAAAAGTAACGTAAATATTCGGTAGTGGTGGGTGGGAAGGAATAAATAATATGACTTATACATTTGATACTGTTCCGGACGATAAAGAAGTGTGGTGTGTTGGCTTCCGCTTTGATGACACAAAGGCCGGCATCAATTGCAAGCCGGTGCAAGGAACCATTCATGAAAAATATCTTTGGAATTCAAAATTTAAAACTAAAAATCGCAACATCAGCGTGAATACAAATCAATCGTATTATGCGTTTGCTGACACTTATGAAGAAGCCGCACACCTTTACAATGAGATGATAAACACATTTCTTGTTGAGCTTGATAATAGATACCACAAAATTGCAAGCTCATTAGAGGGCTGCTATTTATCAAACGATCATGGTGTGATGTATTAAGAGGTACGGAATTATGATTGAAGAATATGTAAAAATTTATTGTGGCCGTTGTGGGGAAGAAGCACTTGTTAGAAAGGCACATTTCCCAGACTGTATCGCGGGCTGCTATATTTCCGACTCTAAAAGATGGAGCTTAAAAGATAAAGGTGCGATTTCAGATTTATGCCCGCAGTGCCGACTCGAATACGAAAAGATGCTCCATAAATTCTTTTGCGAAGGACTAAAACATAATGATTAAAGAATTAGGGTTTTATAAAGACCAAACAGAATATTATAAAAGATCAATCGAAGATCTACTGCACCGTTATACTGATAGCTGTGGCATGTGTACGGTTAATTTAGATTGCAGTGAATGCGTTGTGGATGATTTTATCGATCAGCTACGAAATATTCTGTATAGTAGTAGTGAGTATAAAGGAGGTTCACAATGATTATTGATTGCAAATCTATTGCGCAAGATATCAAAAATAAAATCAAGAATATTATCGCAGAAGATGACTACGCTCCTATTTTACATATTTATCAAGTAGGAGATAACCCCGCATCTAACGCTTATATCCGTGGCAAACTGCGCGACTGCGAAGAGGTTGGGATCGAAGCAAAGCTTATCAAGCTGCCAGAAGATATTACGGAGGATGAATTAAATAATAGGATACTGGAAGATTATAATTGGGAAGATGTGGACGGTATTATTGTTCAGCTCCCGCTGCCAAAACATATCAATCCCCAAAATATCTACATCCCAGACGCAGTTGATGTTGATGGTTTTAATACTATATCTCCATTTCAGCCCTGCACTCCACTGGGCGTTATGAAGATTTTTGACTCCATCGGTTACGATCTGGATGGCAAGAATGTACTCGTATGCGGTCAGTCTGATATCGTAGGTCGTCCGTTGGTCGATATGCTGATTAAGCGGCACTGTAATGTGATTTCTGTAAATAGCACGGGTTCCGCTATGAAGGACACTGCTCTCGAATTTAGAATGGTTAATGTCATCATCTCTGCTGTTGGTAAGCGTAATTTTATCACACCAAGAGGACTAGATCGAGTCGATGTCTGCATTGATGTTGGTATCAACTATGACGAGAATGGCAAGCAGCACGGCGACTGCTCCGACGCTGTTTATGACATTGAAGATATCAAGGTGACCCCTCGTATCGGCGGAGTTGGCCTTATGACACGCGCGATGCTCCTTTATAATGTATGTGTGGCAAGGTATGGGGAAGAGAAGATGGAAGAGGTGATTGAATGAAGGAAGTCCCAATTTGGGAAAAGACGACCCTGACGTTAGATGAAGCGGCTGCTTACACGGGGATTGGGGTCTGCCGACTAAGAGCGATTACTGATGATGAAAACTGTCCATTGGTACTTTGGGTGGGGAATAAACGTCTTATCAAGCGTAAGGCTCTCGAAAAATATATAGACCAAACGTATTCTGTTTGAAATATAGGCTCTGATGTGGTATACTCATGGTGTCACACCAGAGCTTCTTATATAACGTAAGGAGTTCTGCATCATGATAAGACGTAAAGATAATAATGGCAAAGTTTTAAAAGACGGCGAGAGCCAGAGAAAGGATGGGAGATACCAATATAGATGGACAAACAAACTTGGAAAACGCTCAATAATATACGCCACTTCACTTAAAGAATTGAGAGAAAAAGAAGCTGAAATCCAAGAAAAACTTAATTTGGGTGTAACGTCTATTTCAAAAATCACAGTGTACCAATTAGCAAAAAGACATCTCGAAGAAACAAAACTCACTATTAGGCCAAGCAGCTATAAAACAAAATCGCAGAATTTGAAAATCTTTCAGAATCACCTAATTGGGGAAATGAATGCAACTGATATTTTAGTGCGCGATGTAAAACAATTTGCACGAGAATTGGATAACGAAGGATATTGTTATACAACAATCAGAGATGTCATGTCTTTAGCTAGACCGGCATTTCAAGAAATGTTTGATGAGAATATAATTCCTAGAAATCCATTCGTTTTTAAATTAAATACAGTTGTCAAATGTGACTCAAAAGAAAAAGAAATATTAACAGAAGAGCAGTATCAAAATCTGATCAAGTTCATGAAATCTAGTCGAGTATATAAAAGGCATGTTGGCATGGTGATGCTTTTGCACGAGACAGGACTTCGAGCAGGAGAATTATGCGGGCTAACAAAAAAGTCATTTGATTTTGATAACAACACTGTTACTATATCTCATCAGATGGTGTACGATGGAAAGAGCGGCGGGCTGTATTTAGCACCTACAAAAACAGAAAGTGGGATAAGGACTATCCCATTATCTAAAGACGCCATCATTGCTTTTGAAGAAGCGGTAAAACAACGTCCGATTGTAAAAGCAGAGAGAATAATAGATGGGCAAGCCGACTTCTTGTTTATAGCAAAAACTGGAAGGCCCTATACGAATAAAAACCTTGTTAGAATTTTTGAAGGACTAATCAAAGCCTATAATAGTTGCCATGATGAACCATTGCCTGAAGTCACTGCCCATAGTATGCGCCACGAATATTGTACACGGCTTGTCAAAGCCAAGATGGATGTTAAATCGGTTCAATACCTCATGGGACATTCGTCGCCCGATATAACCTTGAAAGTGTATACTCATATCTTAAAAGAAGAGACCGAAGCAGAGGCAATCAAACAGTTTAATAGGATTGTTTCCTAATTATTTGACACCAATTTTGACACCAAATCTTCAAAAGATATATAGACTTACAGAGATTTGCATAGAGTCCATTTTGGAATGGCAAAAAACGACTTCGAAATAATGTCGCAATATCGATAAATATAGACTTATAGAGATTTGTATAGACCATCTTGAAAAAAAGTAGAAAGTAAGGTATAATATACCTAATTTTGAAACTCACACAGATAAGCAGGAGGTCTTACCATGGCTTCAAAGAGTACCAAAGGAGAAATCCTCGCCAAGTTTTTTGATGACGGGGAATACACCGCTCTGTTTGCGGACGGTGCGGTGAGCGCTGCCAGCGGCTATGCTGCCGGTCAGCAGGCTTACGCCGTCTTCCAGAACGGCGAGGCTGTTTCCGTCAAGGACGTTGAGAAGAACATCAAGGTCCTCGAGCTGGCTGCCCAGACGGGCTGCCCGGTCGTTACCTTCTACGATTCCGTCGGCGCAAAGCTGGCTGAGGGTCTGGACGTGCTGAATGCAGCTGCAAAGCTCAACGCCACCATCGCAAAGGTGTCCGGCGTCGTGCCTCAGGTAGCTGTCGTTCTGGGCGTCTGCGGCGGCACCAGCGCTCTGAGCGCTGCCAACGCAGATGTCTGCATCATGGCTGAGGGCGCAGAGCTGTTCTTCACCGCTCCCTTCACCGCTGCCGCGAAGGGCGACAAGGTCGCTGACGCCGGTTCTGCCGCTGCTGCCGCAAAGGCAGGCGTGGCTGCCATCGTGGCCGCTGACGCTGCCGAGGCTGCTGAGAAGGCTGCCCACATCGTGGGTCTGCTGCCTGCCAACAACCTGACCGGCCCGGCTATCTTCGAGTTCGAGCAGCCCACCGCTGTCCTGAGCGCCAACGCCGAGCCTGCAAAGGCTGCTGCTGCCCTCATCGATAAGGACAGCGCCGTGGAGATGTACGCCGGTTTCGGCAAGAACGTCTACACCGCCTTCGCTACCATCGGCGGCAACGCCGTGGGCGTCGTGGCCACCGGCAAGGAGCTGTGCCACAACTGCGTGGCCAAGGCTTCCCGCTTCGTCCGCCTGTGCGACGCATTCAGCGTCCCCGTGCTGACCATCGTGAACACCGAGGGCTTCGTCCCCAGCACTTCCGATGACATCGCCGGCGGCATCCGCGAGGCCGCCCGTCTGGCTGCTACCTATGCCGACGCTACCACCGCCAAGGTGGCTCTCATCGCAGGGAAGGCTGTCGGCCCCGTCTACACCGCACTGGCCGCTGCTGACCTGAAGATCGCTGTCAAGGGCTGCACCATCAGCGCTCTCGAGCCTTCCGCTGCCGTCTCCGTGCTGTACAAGGACGAGATCGACGCTTCCGACAACATCGTCGCCGCTACCAAGGCCAAGGCTGCTGCCTACGTCGCCGAGGTGTGCAGCGCTGACGCTGCTGTGGCCGCCGGTTCTGCCGACATGACCTGCGAGGCTGCCAACGCCCGCGCAAGCGTCGTGGCCGCGTTCGAGCTGCTGAGCACCAAGCGTGCTGCCCGTCTGCCCAAGAAGCACGGCAACATGGCTCTGTAAGAAAACGTACATCTAACGATCTAGATTGATTCAGGAGGACTCTTCCATGAAGTACTACAATATTTCCGTCAATGGCGTTGCTTACAGCGTCTCTGTCGAGGAGACCGCTGCCGGCGCTGCACCCGTGGCTCCTGCTGCTGCACCCGCACCCAAGGCCGCTCCGGCTCCCGCTGCCGCTGCTGCTCCTGCCGCACCCGCTGCTCCTGCTTCCGCAGGCGCTGTTGAGGTCAAGGCTCCGATGCCCGGCAACATCCTGGACGTGAAGGTCGCCGCCGGTGCTTCCGTCAAGGCCGGCGACGTGCTGGTCATCCTCGAGGCCATGAAGATGGAGAACGAGATCGTTGCTCCTCAGGACGGCACCGTTGCTTCCATCAATGTCCATAAGGGCGACACCGTCAACTCCGGTGACACTCTGGTTTCCATGAACTAAGAGAGAGGTGACAACAATGGCTAAAAAGCCCATCAAGATCACGGAAGTCGTCCTGCGCGATGCCCACCAGTCCCTGCTGGCCACCCGTATGACGATGGACGATATGCGTCCCATCCTGCCCGAGATGGACAAGATCCCTTACTTCTCCGTCGAGTGCTGGGGCGGTGCGACCTTCGACAGCTGCATCCGCTTCCTCGATGAGGACCCCTGGGAGCGTCTGCGCATCCTGCGCAAGGAGCTGCCCCACCAGAAGCTGCAGATGCTGTTCCGCGGCCAGAACATGCTGGGCTACCGCCCCTACGCGGACGACGCCGTCGAGTACTTCGTGAAGAAGTCCGTTGCAAACGGCATCGACGTCATCCGCATCTTCGACGCACTGAACGACCCCCGCAACCTGCAGACCGCCATCAAGTCTGCCAACAAGGAAGGCGCACACGTTCAGGGCTGCATCAGCTACACCCTGAGCCCTGTCCACAACAACGAGTACTACGTCAAGTACGCAAAGACTCTGGAAGAGATGGGTGCAAACTCCATCTGCATCAAGGACATGGCCGGTCTGCTGACTCCCTACACCTGCTACGAGCTGGTCAAGGAGCTGAAGAACACCCTGTCCATCCCTGTGGACATCCACAGCCACTACACGGCCGGTCTGGCTTCCATGTCCCTGCTGAAGGGCATCGAGGCCGGTGCTGACATCGTCGATACCGCCATGAGCCCCCTGAGCGGCGGCACCAGCCACATGGCTACCGAGAGCCTCGTGGCCGCCCTGCAGGGCACCGATTACGACACCGGCCTCGACCTCAAGCAGCTGAACGTCGTGCGCGCATACTTTGCAAAGCTGCGCGAGAAGTACATCGCCAACGGCCAGATCAGCCCCAAGTCTCTGGGTGTGGACGCCAACACCCTGCTGTATCAGGTGCCGGGCGGCATGTTCTCCAATATGCTCAAGCAGCTGAAGGATGCCGGCAAGGAAGACAAGCTGGACGAAGTGCTGGCTGAGATCCCCCGCGTTCGTGAGGACGCAGGCTATCCTCCGCTGGTCACCCCCACCAGCCAGATCGTCGGCACCCAGGCTGTCTTCAACGTCATCCTGGGCGAGCGCTACAAGATGGTCACCAAGGAGTTCAAGGGCCTGGTCCACGGCGACTACGGCAAGACTCCCGCTCCCATCAGCGCTGAGTTCACCAAGAAGATCCTGGGCGACGAGCAGCCCATCACCTGCCGCTTTGCTGACACCCTCGCTCCCGAGATGGACAAGCTGAAGGCTGAGGCTGCAAAGTGGGCTACCCAGGAAGAGGACGTCCTGACCTACGCCATGTTCCCGCAGGTCGCTCCCAAGTTCTTCGAGAAGCGCAACGCCAAGGCGCAGGGCGTGGATGCAGACCATGCGGATTTTGCAAACAAGTCTCACCCCGTCTGATAAAACAGCATAAGGCTTTTCAAAGCCCCCCGCAGAGATGCGGGGGGCTTTTTGCGTGCTTGGACAAAAGCTGCTGCAAAGTACAACCTCTCCGTCATCGCTCCGCGATGCCACCTCCCCTAGTAGGGGAGGCTTTGGCAGTCCCCGCAAAGTGAACGGTTTCGCCAGAGGCTCCCCTACTAGGGGAGCTGTCGAACGAAGTGAGACTGAGAGGTTGTACGAAGGGAAGCCTGACCATGGACGAAAAGCTCAATTTTTTGCGCTCCCGACTTGCAAAAAAGCGGTCATCAGAGTAGAATAATAACATATGTATCGTAACATGGGCCTGTATACCCAAACGCGGATACATATACCGTAATTTGTCCGCATATCCACCCATCAACAGAGAGGAAACGTGGAGCATATGATCCTGAGCATGACCGGTTTTGGCCGGGGGACTGCTGTATTGAATGGCCGCGAGATCACGGTCGAGCTGCGCAGCGTCAACTCCCGGTATTTCGAGTATTCGTCCCGCATCCCCCGCAGCTGCAGCTACATGGACAGCCGCCTGAAAAAGCAGCTCAACGAGCGGGTCACCCGCGGCAAGGTCGAGCTGAGCATGACCATCCAGAACGTGGAGGCCGCCGACGCAGAAGTGACCGTCAACATGGAGCTGGCCCGCAGCTACCAGAAGGCCCTGCGGAACCTTTCGGAGAAGCTCTGCATCAAGAACGACGTCACCGTCTCGACGCTGACCCGCTTCCCGGACGTGCTGGCCACCCGCCACGCCGACGTGGACGAGGAACAGCTCTGGGCCGACGTCTCCGCCGTGACGGCTCAGGCGCTGGACAACTTCATCGCCATGCGCGCCGCCGAGGGTGCCAAGATGAAGGCCGACGTGGAGAGCCGCCTGTGCTTCCTCGAGGAGCGGGTGGGCAGGGTGGAGACCCTGAGCGCAGGCCGCGTCGAAGCCTACACCGCCCGCCTTTACGAGAAGCTCAAGACCATCCTCGAGGACCGCAGCATCGACGACGCCCGGGTCCTGACGGAAGCCGCCATCTTCGGCGATAAGACCGCCGTGGACGAGGAGACCGTCCGTCTGCGCAGCCACATCGCCCAGTACCGCTCCATTCTGGAGCTGGACGAGCCGGTGGGCCGCAAGCTGGACTTCCTGACCCAGGAGCTGAACCGTGAGACCAACACCATCGGCTCCAAGTGTCAGGACCTGGACATCACCCGCACGGTGGTGGACATGAAGGCGGAGATCGAGAAGATCCGCGAACAGATCCAGAACCTCGAATAAAAACAGTACGGAGGAGTTCAGATGAAGCTCATCAACATCGGCTTTGGCAATCTGGTCAGCGCAGGGCGGGTGGTGGCCGTCGTCAGCCCCGACTCTGCGCCGGTCAAGCGTCTGGTGAAGGAGGCGCGGGAGCGGGGGATGCTCATTGATGCGTCCTATGGCCGCAGCACCCGGGCCGTGCTCATCATGGACTCCGACCATGTAGTCCTTTCGGCCCTGACGCCTGAGACGGTGGCAAGCCGCGCTGCGGGCCAGCCGGAAGGAAAACCGACAGAGGAGCAGTAAAAAATGGAAAACGAAAAGTACCTGTTTGTCGTCTCCGGTGCCGCCGGTACCGGCAAGGATAGTGTGGTCAAGGCCCTGCGCGAGGCCCACCCCGAGATCGAAAAGACCGTCTCCGCCACCACCCGCGCACCCCGCCCCGGGGAGCAGGAGGGCGTGGACTACTACTACCGCACCCGGGAGCAGTTCCAGCACCTCATCGAAACCGACCAGGTGGTGGAGCACAACTTCTACAACGGCAACTACTATGGCACCCTCCGCGAAGAGGTGGATAAGCGCCTCGAGGCGGGCAAGCTGGTGGTGCTGGTCATCGACGTCCACGGCGCGGCCAATATCCGCCGGATGTTCCCGGGGGCTACCACCATCTTCCTGCTGCCGCCCTCCGTGGAGGAGCTGGAACGCCGCCTCCGGGGCCGCGGCACCGAGACGGAAGCCAGCATCCTCGAGCGCCTCGCCACCGCAAAGAAGGAGCTGGCCGAGCAGGAGAAGTTCACCCTCACCCTCGTGAACGACGAGGTGGACGCCTGCGCCGAGAAGCTCTACGGCATCATCCGCCAGCGGGCCGGCCTCGACAGATAACAAGGAGCCGCGAATGCCAAAAACGGTAGGCGTTGCCGTGAGCAACGCGACCTTCCACTTCGACAAACTCTATACCTACGCCGTCATGCCCGACCAGCAGGAGGCCGTCCGCCTCGGCAGCATGGTGCTGGTGCCCTTCGGGCGGGGGAGCAAGGCCCGGATGGGCGTGGTGCTGGCCTGCGACGAAGAGCCGGAACACGCAAAGCTCAAGTACCTCTTCGACGTGGCCCCGGCCTCGGCCTGCCTGACGCCGGAGCTGCTGCGGCTGGTGCATTTCCTCAAGGAGCGCACCTTCTGCACCTACTACGAGGCCGTCAAGGCGGTCATCCCCTATGGGGCGCAGTATAAGCCCGCCCTCGCGGCGGACGGCGTGACGCCGGTGCTCCAAAAGCAGCTCACCCGCCACACCGAGAACAGCTATAAGCTGGTGGGGTCTTTGCAGCAAAAGCCCAGGCCCACGGCCAAGCAGCTGGCGGCAGTGGCCCTGCTGAGCGGGGGAGAGCGCACCCAGAACGAGATGGAGGCCCACGGCATCACCAAAGCCGTGCTGGACAACCTCTGCGCCAAGGGCGTCGTCGAATGCAGCAAGGTGAACAAATCCATCGACCTGTATTCGTCTATCCCGCTGAAAAACGAGCCCATCACCCTGACGGAAGAGCAGCAGGCGGCCTATGACGCCCTGCTGCCCGGCCTCGAAGACACCGCCCCCCACTCGGCGCTGCTCTACGGCGTCACCGGAAGCGGCAAGACGCTGGTGTTCTTAAAGCTCATCGAGCGGTGTCTGGCGCTGGGCCGCCGCGCCCTCGTGCTGGTGCCGGAGATCAGCCTGACACCTCAGATGATCCTCCGCCTCAAGAGCCGGTTCGGGCGGCGGGTGGCCGTCCAGCACTCGGCCCTCAATCACACCGAGCGTCTGCTCCAATGGCAGATGATACAGGACGGCGGTGCCGACATCGTGGTGGGGACCCGGAGCGCCGTCTTTGCCCCGCTGGAGAACATCGGCCTCGTCATCATCGACGAGGAGCAGGAGCACACCTACCGCTCCGAGTCCGCGCCCCGGTACGCCGCCCACGAGGTGGCCCGGCAGCGGGCGGCGGAGAACGGCTCCCTGCTCCTTCTGGCCAGCGCCACCCCCAGCACCGAGAGCTTTTACGCCGCCCGGAATGGCCGCACCCAGCTCGTCCGGCTCACCCAGCGCTACGGCGGCAACCCGCTGCCCAGCGTCCAGATCGTGGATATGCGGGCAGAGCTGGCCTCGGGCAACCCGAGGGAGATCAGCCTTGCCATGGAGGACGCCATCCGGCGCAACCTCGACGCGGGGAAGCAGACGATTTTGCTGCTCAACCGCCGGGGCTACCAGACCATGGCCCAGTGCGACGACTGCCGCGAGGTGCTGAAATGCCCCAAGTGCAGCGTCCCCATGGTCTACCACAAGGCGGGCCACAAGCTGCTCTGCCACTACTGCGGCACCCAGCTCGACCCGCCCCCCAAGACCTGCCCCGCCTGCGGCGGCAAGCTGCTCTACCGGGGCTTCGGCACCCAGAAGGCCGAGGAGGAGCTGGCCCAGCTCTTCCCGGAGGCAAGAGTGCTGCGGATGGACCAGGACTCCACCGCCGCCAAAGACGCCCACGAAAAGCTGCTGGCGAAGTTCGCCCGGCATGAGTACGACATCATGGTGGGGACCCAGATGGTGGCCAAGGGCCTCGATTTCGAGGACGTGACCCTCGTGGGCGTCCTCGGCATCGACTCGCTGCTCTTTGCGCAGGGGTTTCGGGCCTACGAGACGGTGTTCAGCCTCATCACCCAGGTGGTGGGGCGCTCCGGCCGGGCGAAAGACCCGGGCTTCGCCATCATCCAGACCACCGACCCCGACAACCCCGTCCTCAACCTCGCCGCCGCCCAGGACTACGACGCTTTCTTCGAGCAGGAAATTGCCTACCGCAAACTGGGACTCTACCCGCCTTTCTGCGGGCTCTGCGTCGTGGGCTTTTCCGGCCCGAAAGAAATTGAGGTGGCCCGGGCTGCCGCCCGGTTCTCGGCCCTCTTGGGCCGTCAGGCCGCGCAGCAGCCGGACCTGCCCCTCCGGGTGCTTGGCCCCACCCCCGGCAACATCGAAAAGATCAACGAGAACTACCGCTACAAGCTCACCATCAAGTGCCGCGCCGACAAACGCTTCCGCGACCTTGTCCGCCAGACCCTCGGCCTCTACGAGCAGGAAAAGCTGCCCAACAAGGCCACCGTGGTGGTGGATATGCATTCTGACGGTGATATTTGATAAGATTATTTGGAGGTATACTTCATGGCTATCCGCAACATTGTAAAAGAGGGCGACCCCATCCTGAACAAGGTCTGCCGCCCCGTGACCAACTTCGATGACCGTCTGGCTACCCTGCTGGACGATATGCGCGAGACGATGATCGCCGCCGACGGCGTGGGTCTCGCAGGCCCCCAGGTGGGGATGCTGCGCCGCCTCTTCGTGGTGTGGGACACCACCGACGCCCCGGAAGAGATCCCCGAAAACTACGAGTACAAGTTCATCGACTTCGTCAACCCGGAGATCCTCGCCGTGTCTGAGGACGAGGAGACCGCCTACGAGGGCTGCCTGTCCTTCCCGGGCCACAACGGCGCCGTGACCCGCCCCGTGGCCGTCAAGGTCCGCGCACAGGACCGCCACGGCGAGTGGTTCGAGCTGGAAGCCGAGGACCTGCTGGCCCGCTGCATCCAGCACGAGAACGACCATCTGGACGGCATCACCATCATGGAGTCCAGCGAGTTCTTCTATGAGGACACCGAGGAGGGCCGCGCCGCTGCCGCCAAGAAAAAGGAGAACGACTGATGCGCATTCTGTTCATGGGGACGCCGGACATTGCGGCGGACTGCCTGAAAGCCCTGTATGAGGCGGGCCACGACATCTGCGCGGTCTACACCCGGCGCGACAAGCCCGTGGGCCGCAAGCAGGTGCTCACCGCACCCCCGGTGAAGGAAGTGGCGCTGGCCCACGGCACCCCCGTCTTTCAGCCCCGCACCCTGCGGGACGGCGGCGAGGACGAGAACATCCGCGCGCTGGCTCCGGAGCTCATCGTCGTGGTGGCCTACGGCTGCATCCTGCCCAGATCGGTGCTGGAAGCGCCGAAATACGGCTGCATCAACCTCCACGTCTCCCTGCTGCCGAAATACCGGGGCAGTGCCCCCGTGCAGTGGGCGGTGCTGAACGGTGACGCCGAGACGGGCGTCTCCATCATGCAGATGGACGAGGGCCTCGACACCGGCGACGTGCTGGCCTGCGAGAAGATCGCCATCGACCCCGAGGAGACCAGCGGCCAGCTGTTCGACCGGGTCACTGCCGTAGGCGCACGGGTGCTCTGTGAGACCCTGCCTGCCATTGAAGCTGGTACGCTGAAAGCAGAGCCTCAGGCCCACGAGAACGCTTCCGTCGCCCCCATGCTGAGCAAGGAGATGGCCCAGTTCCATCTGACCGACAGCGCCGACCACATCCACAACTGGGTGCGGGGCATGAATCCCTGGCCCGGGGCATGGTTCGTGACGGCGGGCGGCAAGAAGGTCAAGGTGACGGAGAGCCGCGTCGCGGAAAGCCACGGCGAAGCTCCCGGCACTGTCCTCGCCACCAAGCCCCTGACCGTGGCCTGCGGTGAGGGCGCTGTCCAGCTTCTGCACGTGGTGCCGGAGGGCAAGAAGCCCATGGACGGCACCTCCTTCGCCGCCGGACTCCGCCTCAAGGCGGGGGACAGCCTGTGAGCGGCCCGAACCCCCGCGCGGCGGCGGTGGCGGCGCTGGTGCGGCAGGAGCAGGACGGGTTCTCCAACCTCATCCTGGACGCAGAGCTGCGCCGCCAGAAGCTGGAAGGCCGCGAGAAAGCATTTGCCAGCGCGATCTTTTATACCGTGCTGGAACATCAGGGGACGCTGGACTATATCCTGAGCCGGTTCCTGCCCAAGGGCCTCGCAAAGCTCGACCCGCAGGTGCGGGAAATTCTCCGCGCCGCGCTGGCGCAGGCCCGCTATATGCAGGTGCCTGCTTCGGCGGCGGTCAATGAGGCCGTCAAGCTGACCCGCACCTTCAAAAAAGCCAGCGCCTCCGGCCTCGTGAACGCCGTGCTGCGCCGGGCCATCGGCTATGACCTGGGCTCTGCCGTCTTCGCCGACGAGGTGGAGCGGCTGATGGTGCTGGGCTCGGCGGGGCGGGACGTGGCAGCCTTCCTCCACGAACACTACCCCGACGAGGCGCTGGACATCCTGACCCACACCGCCGACGGCGGCCTGACCAGCCTCCGGGCCAACCCCCTGAAAGGGACGCCGGAAGCCCTCTGCGAAAAGCTGCTGGCCTCGGGCGCGAAGACCGCCGCCCCGGGCCTCGTGCCGGGCAGTGTCTTAGCCCGCTTCGAGGGGAGCCCGGCAGAGAGCGGACTTTTCCGGGACGGATATTTCCATGTGGAGGGGCAGGCCAGCCAGCTTGCCGCCCTCTGTGTGGAGGCAAAGCCCGGCGATACCGTCCTCGACCTCTGCGCTGCCCCCGGCGGCAAGAGCCTGCTCCTCATCGAGGAGATGCAGGACGAAGGGCGGCTGGTGAGCTGCGACGTCAGCGAGAACCGCGTCCAGCTCATCCGCAAGGCCGTGGAGCGGATGGGGTTTGCCCATGTGGAGCCCCGGGTCTCCGACGGCACAAAGGCCGACGCCGACCTGCCCATGGCGGACGCTATTTTGGTAGACGCCCCCTGCAGCGGCCTCGGCATCCTCGCCAAGAAGCCGGACATCCGCTACAAGACCCTCGAAAAAGCGCGTCACGATGAATTATTGGCCACCCAGTCGGCCATTCTGGATACAGCCGCCGCCCACCTGAAAGAGGGCGGGCGTCTGGTCTACTCTACCTGCACCATCGACCCTGCCGAGAACGAAGAGCAGGTGCGGGCCTTCGTGGGCCGCCACCCGGAGTTCCGGGTGGTGACGCCGGACGTCCGCTTCCCGGCCGGGATGACCGTGGGGGACTGGGGTGCGCTTTCCGTCCCCACCCGCACCGGCATGGACGGCTTTTTCCTCTGCGCGATGCAGAAACGTGATTCCTGACAAAAGGAGATTTTCATGGAGACTAAACGCTGTATATCCTCCCTGACGCTGGAACAGCTGACGGCGGAGCTGAAAGCGATGGGCCAGCCCGGCTTCCGGGCAAAGCAGATCTTCCACTGGGTCCACCAGAAGCTCGTGACCGACTTTTCGGCCATGACCGACCAGCCCAAAGCCCTGCTGGCAAAGCTCGAGGAGGCATTTTACATCGCCGCGCCCATCATCGAGCGGCGGCAGGAGGCCAAGGACGGCACCGTGAAGTACCTGCTGCGGATGGCCGACGGCAACTGCATCGAGACCGTCGTCATGCGCTACCACTACGGCAACACGGTCTGCGTGTCCACCCAGGTGGGCTGCCGGATGGGCTGCCGCTTCTGCGCCTCCACCCAGGCGGGCCGGGTGCGCAACCTCGAGGCGGGTGAGATCTGCTCCGAAATTTACACCGCCCAGAAGGACATCGGGGAGCGCATCTCCCACATCGTGCTGATGGGCATCGGGGAGCCGCTGGATAATTTCGACGAAGTCATGCGCTTTCTCGAGAACATCTCGTCCCCCGAGGGCGTGAACATCGGGATGCGGAACATCAGCCTCTCCACCTGCGGCCTCGTGCCGAAGATCGACCAGCTGGCCGAGAAGAAGCTCCAGCTCACCCTCTCCGTCTCCCTCCACGCCCCCAACAACGACATCCGCAGCGGCATGATGCCGGTGAACGACGCCTACCCCGTGGAGGTGCTGATGCAGGCCGTGCGCCGGTATCAGGAGACGACGGGCCGGAGAGTGAGCTTCGAGTATTCCATGGTGCGGGGGGTCAACGACTCCGACGCCTGCGCCAGGCAGCTGGCCGACCTCATCCGGGGGATGGGCGCTCACGTCAACCTCATCCCCATCAACCCGGTGGACGGCAGCCCTTATTCGGCCACCGACGCCGCCAACGTCCGGCGCTTCCAGCAGAAGCTGGAAAGTCTCGGCGTCAACGCCACCGTCCGCCGCCGTCTGGGCAGCGAGATCAGCGCCGCCTGCGGCCAGCTCCGCCGCGACGAGATGAACGGCAAAGTTTGAGAAGGAGAATCCTATGAAACTTGCAGGAAAAACAGACGTCGGCAGCGTCCGCCCCGAGAATCAGGACGACTACCGGGCAGGCGAGCTGAACAGCGACGCGGCCTGGGGCCTCGTGTGCGACGGCATGGGCGGTGCGCGGGGAGGCCGTGAGGCTTCCGTGAGCGCCTGCGACGTCATCGAGCACAGCTTCCACGAGCAGTACGCCCAGTGCCTGCCCGGCGACGAGGAAAAGTTTTTGAAGCGGGCGCTCATCAATGCCAACCGCTTCGTCTTCCAGAAAGCCTCCCGGGAGGAGGAGCTGGCGGGCATGGGCACCACGGCGGTCTGCGCCCTCGTGCGGGGCGGCAACGCCTTTATCTGCCACGCAGGCGACTCCCGGGCCTACCTCGTCCGGGACGGTAAGCTCACCCAGCTCACCCACGACCACTCCTATGTGCAGGAGCTGGTGGACTGCGGCACCATCACCGCCGAGGAAGCCGAGCATCACCCCCAGAAGAACATCATCACCCGGGCGCTGGGCGTGGACTACCGCCTCGACCCCGAGTTCACCAGTGTGCCGGTGCAGAAGGGCGATATGATCCTGCTCTGCACCGACGGCCTCACCAACGTCCTGCCCAAAGAAAAAATCGAAGAGATCTTCACGAAGGGCGGGTTCTACGACATCCCCGACCGGCTGGTGGACGCCGCCAACGCGGGCGGCGGCCCCGACAACATCACCGCGCTACTGCTGGGCGTGGAGCCGCTGGAGGTGAAGCATGGATAATCTCATCGGCAAGACGCTGGACGGGCTCTACACCATTCAGGAGCTCATCGGCGCAGGCGGCATGGCCAACGTCTACAAGGCCGTGGTCTCTGCCCCCGGCGGGCCTGTGCCGGAAGGCACGGTGGTGGCCGTCAAGGTGCTGCGTCAGGAGCTGATGCATGACGCCGACCTCGTCCGCCGCTTCAAGAACGAGTCCAAGGCCATCTCCCTGCTCAACCACCCCAACATCGTCAAGGTCTACGACGTCTCCGTGGGCGAAAACTTACAGTATATCGTGATGGAGTGCGTGGAGGGCATGACCCTCCGGGAGTACCTCAACGAGCGGGGCGGCAGGATCACCAGCCGGGAGACCGTCCACTTCATCGCCCAGATCCTCCGCGCCCTCGACCACGCCCACCGCAACGGCGTCGTCCACCGGGACATCAAGCCCCAGAACATCATGCTGCTGGACAACGGCCAGCTGCGGATGATGGACTTTGGCATCGCCCGCATCTCCCGGGCCGAGAACCAGATACAGAACGGCAAAAAGACCATGGGCAGCGTCCACTACATCAGCCCCGAACAGGCGAAGGGGGAGGAGACCGACCCCAAGAGCGACATCTACTCCGTGGGCGTCATGATGTACGAGATGCTCTCGGGCAGGCTGCCCTTCGACGCCGACGACATGGTGGAGGTGGCCCGCAAGCAGATCCGGGACACCCCGAAGCCGCTGGCCGAGCTTGCCCCGGAGGTGCCGCTGGGCCTCGTCCAGATCACGGAGCGCGCCATGGCGAAGCTGCCGGTCAACCGGTATTCCAGCGCCGCAGAGATGCTGGAAGCGCTGGACGCCTACGTGCAGGACCCCTCCGTCACGTTCCAGTATCAATATGTAAAGGAAGAACCTGAAAAGGTGGTGAATGAACCCATGCCGCAGAAACGCAGCATCCGCAGACCCCCGGAGAGACCGGCGGCAGATCCCGCCCGCCCCAAAGCTAAGGCGAAAAAGAAGAAGCGCAGCGGCTTTATGCCGGTGCTGCTGGGCATCACGACGGCCTTTGCGCTGGCCTGTGCGGCCCTGTGCTGGACCATCCTGAACGATTCCAGCAACATCATGACCGACCGCGCCGACATCGTGCTGGGCGATTTCAGCGGCATGACCCAGGACGAGGTGAACGCCTCTGAGCAGGTGGCCTCCGGTCAGGTGGTCGTCAACTGGGAAGAGGAGTACAACAACGACTACGCCGCAGGCCATGTCTACAAGCAGTCGCCGGTGGCGGGCCGCACCGTCCGCGAGGGCCAGAGCGTGACCCTCACCGTCAGCCTCGGCATCCACTACGTCACCGTCCCCGACCTGACCAACTACGTGCAGGCCGACGGCGAACAGCAGCTGAAGGACCTGGGCGTGTCGGTGCTGGTCACTCAGGCCGTGGATGAGTCGGTGGCCGCAGGCTCCATCATCCGCACCGACCCCGCCGCAGGCAGTCAGGTGGCCGCAGGCACCACGGTGGTGATCTACGTCAGCCGCCCGCAGGTGGCCACCACCACCAAAGTCCCCAGCCTCATCGGCATGAACGTGAACGACGCCCGTACCCTGCTGGTGCAGCGGAAACTGGGTCTGGGCAGCCAGACGGAGCAGTACAGCGACCAGCCCGTGGGCAGCATCATCAGCCAGAACCCCGGCGAGGGCGCATCGGCCAAGCTGAACACCCGGGTCAGCGTCGTGGTCAGCGCAGGCCCCGAGCCTGCACCGGAACCCGAAGCACCCAGCGAGAGCACCGCCAGCAGCGACGGCTCCGGCGGCTGGTGGGGCGGCCTCTTCGGGGGCAGCAGCTCTTCCAGCGAGAGCACCGGCGCCAGCTCGTCTTCGTCCACCGGCGGCGGTCTCAGCGACTGGTGGACGTCCTGGCTGGGCTAAAGGAGAAGGTATGACAGGTTATATCACAAAAGGCATCGGCGGATTTTATTACGTTAAGACGTCGGAAGGCATCGTGGAGTGCAAGCCCCGGGGCATCTTCCGCAAGCAGAAGATCACCCCCGTGGCGGGCGACGTGGTGACGCTGGAGACCGAGAACGGCGGGGCGGTCATCGCGGACATCGCGCCCCGGCGGAACATCTTCGTCCGCCCGCCCATGGCGAACCTCGACGTGCTGTTCCTCGTGGCAAGCACCACCCAGCCCACCCCCAGCACCCTCGTGCTGGATAAGCTTTCGGCCATCGCGGTGGACAAGGGCGTCCAGCCCGTCATCGTCTGCACCAAAGGCGACCTCGCCGAGGCGGAGTTTCTGCGCAGCGCCTATGAAAAATCGACCCTGCCCTTCATCCGCATCGACTACGCCACCGGCGAGGGTCTGGACGACATCAGGCACTGGATCAATGGCCGTCTCTGCGCCTTCTGCGGCAACTCCGGCGTGGGCAAATCCACCCTGCTGAACGCCCTCCTGCCCGACGTGGAACGCCAGACCGCCGCCATCAGCCAGAAGCTGGGCCGTGGCCGTCACACCACCCGCGAGGTGACCATCTTTGAAGCCTTCGGGGGCCGCATCGCCGACACCCCGGGCTTCGCCAGCCTCGAGGCCAGCCGGGCGGGCTTCATCCCGAAAGAAAATCTGGAACACGCCTTCCCGGAGTTCGGGCCTTACCTCGGCGCGTGCCAGTTCACCGGCTGCTCCCACCGCTCCGAGAAGGGCTGCGCCGTCCGCGCCGCCCTCGCGGAAGGCAAGCTCTCCCAGACCCGCTACGACAGCTACTGCGCCATGTACGATGAGGTCAAGGATGTGAAGGAGTGGCAGAGGAGGGGGTTGTAATGTCCCGCTGTGTTATCATTTCCGCCTGCCCGGTCAGCGCCTCGCTGGCGTCGGCCCTGCGGCCCGGCGACACCATCATTGCCTGCGACGCGGGCTACCGCAACTGTGCGCCGCTCCACTGCCGCCCCGACATCATCGTGGGCGACTTCGACACCGCGCCCTGCCCGGCGCAGGAGGGCGGCGACACCATCATCCTGCCCCACGTCAAGGACGACACCGACACCGAGTACGCGGCAAAGCTGGCCTCCGAGAAGGGCTTCGACGAGGCGCTGCTGCTGGGTGTACTGGGCGGCAGACGCCTCGAGCATACGCTGGCCAACCTCTGCACCGGCCTTGGCCTCGAACAGCGGGGCGTCCGGGCCACGCTTCTGGACGAGCGCAGCCGCATCACCTTCGTGATGCCCGGCGAGACCCGCCGCTACCCTAGGAATGAGTATTTCTACCTCTCGGTCTTCCCGATGGAGGGCAGGGCAGAGGGGGTCTCGGAGCGGGGCTCCTTCTACGAGCTGACCGACGCCGTCCTCACCGCAGGCTACCCCCTCGGCGTCAGCAACGAGTATGCCGAGGGCTCCGACTGCATCACCATCTCCACCCAAAAGGGCGCGCTGGTGGTGGTGGAGACGGTGCCGGACGGGCCGATCCTGAGCTGAACCGGAACATTCCGGGCGCAGACCGCCTATAATGGCGTATCAAGCGACGAAAGGTGGTCGGCTCTATGCAGGTGGTCGTTCTCAAAAGCCCCAAGTGCCTGAGAGGCTTGCTCCGGAGGCTGTTCGGCATCCGGAAAGAAACGCAGGACTGAAAGAAATGGAAAGCCGCTGCGCGGCGGTTTCTGTAAACTTTCTGTGCAACGCTTGACTTTTGCGGGGAATGGCATATAATAAAAGCATAAGAGATAAGAGTACTCATGGTGCTCGCCAAAGCAAAAGAAAACCCCCTCACGGAGTTGCCGCTCCGAAAGGGGGTTTCCTTATTTAGTGCTTACGGCCCGTAGACAATCCGTCAAGCCACTTGCAAACACAATGTGAAATTATGTTTACTGCGACGGACTGGATAAGAGATAAAAATGGACTCATGGTGCTCACCCCCTTCCCATAAAATGGGCGGGCAAGGCCGCAGAACCAGTATAGCATACTTCTCGACGAAAAGAAACAGAAACGAACACATTTCGCCTGCCCGCGGGCGAAAGCCTCTCCCTTTGGGAGAGGTGTCACCGAAGGTGACGGAGAGGGCAAGCCCGGCACGAAAGAGCATCTACACAGCGATAAGCATTGGCTTTTGATAGAGTCATCTTATCGCTGTGTTTTTGTTT
>ERZ773177.34-NODE-34-length-164199-cov-28.8215_pt1 | contig 164199 bp, 154 predicted proteins | sample MGYA00580534_ERZ773177 | MGnify/ENA primary metagenome ERZ773177 (study PRJEB29015, sample SAMEA2737872) | human gut metagenome | biome: human gut; feature: human-associated habitat; material: faeces | place: China | collected 2012 ...
ATCTTCATGGGATAGGGTAAACATCCGGATGGGATAGTGACGGTATATTTGACGTGAGAAAAGGACATAAAAAAGGCTATCTATCCCAGACAGCCAATCTTTTGTTAACCTTAAATCTAATACTATGAAAAACACAGTACAAATATACGGACTTCTGTCGAATTTGCAAATAAAACAAGAAAAAAGAGATGTTTTATAACATTGATTAAATATTTGATTCTTCAATTCTATTTTTATTAAGACTTTCAGCGTTTTGAACACTATATTCCCAATATTTATCACATAATTTCAGATAACTGGTCTCGGCACTTTTGCCTCCTAAAGAAATGGCATACATTTTTGTCTGTTTTGCTTTTGCATGTTCTATGGACTGGGATAGCAGTTTATCGACTGGACGCATCTCAAAATCCGATACGGTGATGATGTCTGCTTCCATATATCCTTCTTCGCTGATCTTTCGCAAAGCATGTGTGATGACTGGTTCCATATCTGTGCCACCATGAAAAGATTGGCTTAGAAAATCGACAAGGCGATCGAAACTACTCCCTAAATCGGTTATTTCAATACACTCGATATCATCGGAGAAGAGGATGACGTAACATTTCCGATGTTGTACTTCTGTCAATTCGGCAATGGCAAGTAGAGTAGATTTTGCGATTCTTTCCCGTTCGCCTGCCATAGAACCGGAAGTGTCCAGGCAAACGATGAAAGGGCCTTCAGCTTCTTCGGAAACTTCATTTCCTACTGTTTTCTTATCATTGATGGTTTGTTTCTCGTGCGATTGATAATCGATGACTTGTAGTCTCTTCTCTATGAAACGCTCGAAAAATATGGGTTGCAGGTTCTTTTCCGCCAGATAACAATATTCCAGAGGGAGAAGACTATTCAAATCGTTTCCTTCGCAAATGCCTGCAATATCACTTCGGGTGGCATGAGATATAATTTGTTCCCGGTGAATACCTGCGGTCATTTTGAAACGTTTCCGGCTACTTTGGTGTTTTTTGCCTAAGATTTCTACCAGTTCGCGGATAACGGGATTTCGTTTGATCGTTTCTTCATATTCTAAAATCTGTTCCGCTATCTGTTTATGATTGCGAAGTAGCCAGACGAGGCGTGAGCCACCGCGTACCGGAAGATTTTTGGCTAATGCCAGTTGAATACGGTAGAAATCCTCACAGAGTTGCTCGATATGTTCCATCTGATAGTTGAACTCATTGTTCGAGAGTAGCGTATGCCACTTGTCGAAAAAAAGAGTCCACAACGCTTTCCATTCTTTGGAACGCGGGCTGATTGCATTAAAACGTTGGAGGTAGTATTTTACGTTGAGGTCTACCAGGTGATATTTCATGGAGAAGGGGTATGCGCTGTTTTTCAGGAATTGAAGAAACTTTGCGTCCGATGCTTCATTCATTTCATGAAAGTATTCCCATTGCGATGCATAACGGGAGTAGAAATCTTGCAGGGAGGGTTGTGTGTGACGAAAATACAGGTGAATGTCCGCATCCAGTTCTTCGGGACGGATAATCAGATTGTGTAGTTGTTCGTCGTACACATCATAGGCTATTCCCTGCAATTTTTCGTAATAAATGTCTTGCAGGTGCTTGAGCCTAATACTCTCTGTTCTCTTGTTCATGGGCATGAGCGATGATGCGAAGTTCGTTCCGGTAGTTCTCTATGATATGTGCAGTTTCCCCTAAGATTCGCTTAATTTTGCTTTTTTGCGATGAACTTAAGAAAAGATGTTCCTTTGTATATGCTGTTTCCCGCTCGAAGATTGTTTTATATTCTACCTCCATTTGATGAAGTAAATCTATCACTTCCTGCAATGTAAATTCGAACGGAGTACTGCCGTCCTGCTGTGTTGGCAAAGGTTTGCAATTATCATAACATAGTAGTGGATACTCCTGATTGTTGACGAAAACAGATCGTTTCCCTTTTCGGAGGGAATAAATATTCTTTTGTGCGATATTCCTGTTCTTTACGAAATCGTAGGCTTTCAGGATTTTGTTGACCGGACGGAATTTATCCTGTTGGATATAAAACAACCGGTTGCTGTCTTTCCTCAAAGACTGGTAATCCGAAGCAAAGATGAGTAAATTTCCGGCAATGTGGTAACCTTCTATGCGATGATAGAAGGTATCTACGACCTGGATTCCCGGATCGCTAAGTTCCCGTAGGCTGTGTTCGGACTTCATGTTTTCTTTCAATGTATCCAGTTTCTGTTCCAGTCGTTTTTCTCCCAATAAATATGTATTGATTCCCCGTGCAATCGACTGTTCCACTATGTTTTCGATGATGGGGAGCTGCGAAACTTCATCCCACAGACAGGCACTCATCAGCAAGCAGTCGGAGAAGTGAATTCCCGGAGATTCGTTCAGATAGGCCGAGGTGCGGAGCAGACCTACTATTTTTTTCCAACGGCGGTCGGATATATAGATCGGAGGGGTGTTTTCATCCCGCCCTGTATTATATTGTTCGATTTCTCGTTTGATATTGTGAATCAGCTCGAAGATGGTATAGTGGATACCTACTTTCTCACTTTCAGCTTGTATTTGATTGTATAATTCATCGTCTACCTGGAGTTTTGCCGGGATTTCAGGTTCTACTTCCCGTGTAGAAGAAATCATCTGGTCGAAAGCATATTCCTGTTCAATGCATCCGACAAACTGGCGGATCAGGAAACGGTCGTATAGGGCTTCCAGTCCTTCACCTTTTGCGGGTAGTTCGTTGGACGCGGCAATCAGCGCTTTCAGAGGAACACGCACCGTAAATTGTCCGTTGCGATATATCTTTTCATTGATTACTGTCAAAAGAGAATTTTGGATAGCAGGACCGGCTTTCTATATTTCATCCAGGAAGACAATCGATGCTGTCGGCAGGTATCCTTTTGTAATACGTTCGTATGTATCTTCATCTTTCAATTTTGAGATGGAGACGGGGCCGAATATTTCATCCGGTGTACTGAAACGAGACATCAGATATTCAAAAGCATCCGCATCTTTAAAAGCCAGTTTGAGCCTGCGCGCCACTAAGCTCTTGGCTACTCCCGGAGGGCCCAATAGAAAGATACTTTCACCTGCCATGGCAGATAATAGGGAGAGTGCGATGGTATGTTCTTTTTCGAATACTCCCTCATTGAGGGATTTCAGCAGTTGGGTGATATGGGATTTGATTGACTTCATGCGACAGATGATTTCATGTGTTGTTAGCAGGAGGCAAAGATACAAGAATTCTTTGAAATAGACTTCATTGGGGGGATTTACCCCTAGATTTAGGCAATTTCCTCCCGATAAGTAGGAGTTTTCAGTTTCATAAGGAAAATTCATTCTCTACTTTTGTTCTATCGAAAGATAAATGATAGATAATAATTAGAGAACCGTTAAAAATAAAGGAATATGAAAACGAACACATTTAAATACTTCGGTTTGGCTTTGATGGCTATATTGATGGTAAGTTTTACCTCTTGCGAAGTGGAAATAGACAGTTTCTATGATGATGATAATAATGGTGCAGGATACTATAATCGTTCGGCTGATTTGTGTAGCCGTACCTGGGTTAGTTTCTACCGGGACATGGACGGTAACTATTGCCGTCAGGAACTGGATTTCTTTTTAGATCGTACGGGAATTGACTATATACGGGTGGAATATCCTAACGGGACAGTAGAGCAGTATGAATATAATTTCCGTTGGAACTGGGAGAATTATGCGCAGACTTCCATTCGTATGTCATACGGACCGAATGATGTTTCATACCTGGATGATGTGTACATCGGTGGAAACAGGTTAAGCGGTTATCTGGACGGACGAAATAACTTTGTGGAGTTTCAGGGGAAATGATGAAAGATAAAACGGAAAGAAACAGAGGGAAAAAGATCGTTTGAGGGATAACAAGATGCAGGTGAAAAGAGAAGGATAAGATAGTTAAGATAGAAATAGGATAGTTATTAGGAACAAAATAATAGGTAACGGAGTAAAAGGGTAATCAATAAGATTTCAGGATATATGATTCAGGGTATAAATAGGGCGCGAAATGAAAGCTTAAAAGTTTTGAACCGGACTAAATAGTTTTTATCTTTGCGCCCTATTAGTTTTTATATACATGGAGTGGTTATATAGTCTATTTCTCGAACATTCTGCCTTACAGGCTGTTGTGGTACTTTCATTGATTTCTGCCATTGGTCTGGGCTTGGGAAGAGTGCATTTCTGGGGAGTTTCCCTGGGAGTCACTTTTGTTTTTTTTGCAGGCATCCTCGCCGGCCATCTCGGGCTTTCGGTCGATCCGCAGATGTTGAACTACGCAGAAAGTTTCGGACTGGTCATTTTCGTTTATTCTCTCGGTTTGCAAGTCGGTCCCGGTTTCTTTAGCTCTTTCCGCAAAGGAGGGGTGACATTGAATATGCTGGCATTGGGAGTTGTTCTGTTGGGAACATTGTTGACGGTGGTGGCCAGTTATGCGACAGGTGTCTCTCTTCCTGATATGGTTGGTATCCTTTGTGGAGCAACGACGAATACTCCGGCGTTGGGAGCTGCACAACAAACATTGAAACAGATGGGAATGGACAGCAGTACTCCTGCTTTAGGATGTGCGGTAGCCTATCCGATGGGGGTAGTTGGTGTAATCCTTGCCGTTTTATTAATTCGCAAAGTGCTGGTTCGCAAAGAAGACTTGGAGATAAAAGAGAAAGACGATGCGAACAAAACCTACATTGCAGCGTTTCAAGTACACAATCCTGCTATTTTCAATAAAAGCATCAAGGATATAGCTCGCATGAGTTACCCGAAGTTTGTCATCTCCCGCTTATGGCGTGACGGACATGTAAGTATTCCGACTTCTGACAAGATATTGAAGGAAGGTGACCGTTTGCTGGTGGTAACTGCGGAGAAAGATGCTTTGGCCTTGACCGTGCTTTTTGGTGAACAGGAAAATACGGATTGGAATAAAGAGGACATTGACTGGAATGCGATTGATAGTGAATTGATTTCGCAACGTATTGTCGTTACCCGCCCTGAACTGAATGGTAAGAAACTCGGTTCACTCCGGTTGAGAAATCATTATGGGATTAACATCAGTCGCGTTTACCGGTCGGGTGTGCAGTTGCTTGCTACTCCGGGATTGGTACTTCAATTAGGAGACCGCCTGACGGTAGTGGGAGAGGCTGCTGCTATTCAGAATGTGGAGAAAGTACTTGGAAATGCTGTAAAAAGTTTGAAAGAACCCAATCTGGTTGTTGTGTTTATCGGCATCGTACTCGGTTTGGCATTGGGGGCGATTCCTTTCTCTTTTCCGGGTGTCAGTACTCCTGTGAAGCTGGGATTAGCGGGTGGACCGATTATCGTTGGTATCCTTCTGGGAACTTTTGGACCACGGATACACATGATTACTTATACCACCCGTAGTGCGAATCTGATGCTGCGTGCCTTGGGACTTTCCATGTACCTTGCTTGTCTGGGACTGGATGCCGGAGCTCATTTTTTTGACACCGTATTCCGTCCGGAAGGTTTGTTATGGATTGCTTTAGGGGCCGGATTGACTATTGTTCCAACCGTACTAGTCGGGTTTGTGGCTTTCAAGATGATGAAGATTGATTTCGGTACTGTATCTGGCATGTTGTGCGGAAGTATGGCAAATCCGATGGCACTGAACTATGTAAACGATACAATTCCCGGCGACAACCCATCCGTGGCCTATGCGACCGTTTATCCGCTGTGTATGTTTCTGCGGGTAATTATCGCTCAAGTGTTGTTAATGTTCTTGTTGAATTGAGAAATAATTGTAAATAGTAAAATAGTAAATAGAATGACTGTTCAAAGTAACATAACTCCTGAAAGCATTGTGAATGATCTCCGTTACCTGCAACTGCTTTCCCGAAGTTTTCCTACCATTGCTGATGCTAGTACGGAAATAATCAACTTAGAGGCTATCTTAAATCTACCTAAAGGGACGGAACATTTCCTGACTGATATTCATGGAGAATATGAAGCTTTTCAGCATGTACTGAAAAATGCTTCCGGTGCGGTAAAACGTAAAGTAAATGAAATATTCGGCAACACTCTTCGTGAAGCTGAAAAGAAAGAAATCTGTACTTTGATTTACTATCCCGAAGAGAAACTGCAATTGGTGAAGGCCCGTGAAAAGGATCTGGATGATTGGTATCTGATTACGCTGAACCAATTGGTGAAGGTCTGTCAGAACGTGTCTTCCAAATATACTCGTTCGAAGGTTCGTAAATCACTGCCTGCCGAATTCTCTTATATCATTCAGGAGTTATTGCACGAATCGTCTATCGAACCGAATAAGCATGCTTATATTAATGTAATTATCAGCACAATTATCACTACGAAGCGTGCCGACGATTTCATTATCGCTATGTGTAATCTGATTCAGCGCTTGACTATTGATTCTCTTCATATCGTAGGTGATATTTACGACCGTGGTCCTGGTGCGCATATCATTATGGATACATTGTGTAATTACCACAATTTCGATATTCAATGGGGAAATCATGATATTCTCTGGATGGGAGCAGCTTCCGGTAATGATAGTTGTATCGCTAACGTGATACGTATGTCTATGCGCTATGGTAATCTGGGGACACTTGAAGACGGATACGGAATCAATTTGCTTCCATTGGCTACTTTTGCAATGGATACGTATGCCGATGATCCTTGCACGATTTTCATGCCGAAAATGAACTTTGCCGATGCTCATTATAATGAGAAGACTTTGCGTTTGATTACTCAAATGCATAAAGCCATTACCATTATCCAGTTTAAGCTGGAAGCTGAAATCATCGACCGCCGTCCGGAATTCGGAATGGCTAATCGTAAACTTCTGGAGAAGATTGATTTTGAACGCGGCGTCTTTGTATATGAAGGAAAAGAATATGCTTTGCGCGATACCAACTTCCCGACTGTAGACCCGGCAAATCCTTACCGATTGACTGAAGAAGAACGTGAATTGGTAGAAAAGATTCATTATTCATTTATGAATAGTGAGAAATTGAAGAAGCACATGCGTTGTCTGTTTACCTATGGCGGCATGTATCTGGTTTCAAACTCGAATCTTCTTTATCATGCTTCTGTTCCTCTGAATGAGGATGGCAGCTTTAAACATGTCAAAATACGTGGTAAGGAATACTGGGGACATAAATTGCTGGATAAAGCCGATCAATTGATCCGTACCGCTTATTTCGATGAAGAAGGAGAGGAGGATAAGGAATTTGCTATGGATTATATCTGGTATATGTGGTGTGGCCCGGAAGCTCCTTTGTTTGATAAAGATAAGATGGCGACTTTTGAGCGTTATTTTGTAGAAGATAAAGAGTTGCATAAAGAAAAGAAAGGCTATTATTACACATTGCGTAACCGGGAAGATATTTGTGACCAGATTTTGACAGAGTTTGGAGCTTCAGGGCCTCATTCGCATATTATCAACGGTCATGTGCCTGTGAAAACGATTCAGGGGGAACAACCTATGAAAGCCAATGGCAAGCTTTTCGTTATTGATGGCGGTTTTTCAAAAGCTTATCAGCCGGAAACGGGAATTGCGGGGTATACGCTTGTTTATCATTCTCATGGTATGCAACTCGTACAGCACGAACCATTCCAGTCTCGTCAGAAAGCCATTGAAGAGGGGCTTGATATCAAATCGACCAACTTCGTTCTCGAATTTAATTCGCAACGAATGATGGTGAAAGATACCGATAAGGGAAAAGAACTAGTGACTCAAATACAGGATTTGAAGAAACTGCTTGTTGCTTATCGTACTGGTCTGATAAAAGAAAAAGTGTGATAGATTGAAATGATAAGGGCTTAAAACCATCATTTATCATTTGATAGTTTTAGTAATGCTTAAAATATAGTGTCTTTATTTACTTGATACATAAGGAAAAGTGCAATTCATTATTAATATTGAATTGCACTTTTATTATTAATGCCCGTTATATTCCATACTATACATATCAAAGCCTTTGGCCCAATAGTCTCTTTGGATTTCTTTCAGTGTGAATCCTTGCTTTTCGTAGAATTTATAGGCTAATTGTGAAGTTCTAACGGTTATTTTTTGAATACCATCAATGGACTTTAATATTTCAATTCTATATTTTAATAATTGTGCTCCTAACGATTTGCCTTGGTACTGGGGATGTATGATATCCCAACTTATTTTTCCGCTGGCTTTATCCTTTGTAAAATTTATTCCGCCACAGCCTACAACCTTCTTGTTGAGTAATAGAACAAAATAAAGTTCACGTTCGCTATCCAGATAGTTACTAAAATCAGCTTCTTCTTTCGGTGCAAAATATGCAGGCGTGTTCTGTCTGATTAAATCTATTACAGCATTCTTATCTGTTGGCTGGTATTCTCTAATTGTAGTTATGTTCATCTCAACGTTCATTGTAATTTTATTTAGAAAAGAACAATGCCTGCTTCTATAATCGCTCCTTTATCGTAATTGCTTGATTTATTATAGAATCTGGTTAGCCCATAACCGCCTGTTGCAAAGATACCGAACTTTCTGGTAAATTGATATTCCAGATTGGCACGTGCCTGCAATGCATATAAACGTTTTGGAATCACCTCGTCTTTGTTATCGAAAGCCTCGATATGCTGGTAGCCAAGGTCTCCGCTGATGGATAAGCCTTTGTAAAGAGTGAAGGACAAGCCGGCACGATAGGATGCACTTGCCGAAAACTTATCATTCAATCCCTGATACATGGAGCCGATTCCCAGAATGGTATAAAACAATTGGTTCTTGAAGCGTACACCTATATTGGCAGGCGTAGCATTTCCACCATACACCATCATTTGCACTCTTGTATCAGGATTCGCATTAACCAATCCGAGTTGGAATCCCTTCATATCTTCCTTGTAATAATTGACAAGGCCAATTTGAAGCCCGCGGGCCTGCGTTGCATAATTACATAATGCTATTTGCACCCCATTCAGTTTCGATGCGGTTATATTGGCAATTCCTGCCATCTGCAAGCCGTTCATGTGTTCGCCTACTACATTCAAAAGCCCGGAAGCCATCAAGCCACCGAAGCTCTGCCCTGTAATATTTGCCGCTCCGGAAAAGTGTAGCCCCGAAGCCATATTGCCCGTCACATTCATGAAACCGCTAATCATTAACCCCGAGGTATTATCTCCTCCGATACTGGTTAAACCGGATATGATTACTCCTTGTGTTCTGTCGCCAGTGATATTTACTAGTCCGGCAGCAGAAAGCCCTACGGTGTTGTTGCCGCTGATATTACTGATACCGGCTAGCTGGACACCCCTCATTGTTCCACCTGCCAGATTGGCTAATCCGGTGATCTGTACTCCGTTCATGTCACCATGTACCACACTTCCCAATGCATTGATACCCACACCGTTCAAGCGATTCATTGTAGACAGGAGACCGATGTTCACATAAGTCGTCTGTGTGCTGTCATGCGGTTGCGTACAAATATCTTTCCAGATAGATATATTAATACCTGCACTCTTGTTCTGTGCCGGTAAACAAACGGCAGCCATTAGTATAGCTGCCGTGAATATTGTTTTTTTTATCTTCATTCCTTTCTCTTTTTCGGTTTAAGTTATATCTATATGCAGCTAACTTTATATTAGCCTTTTGCTTCCTGATATAAATAACGTTTGATACTCTTCTTCGGTGTCTTTTCGAATTCTTCCGGATAGATTTTCATCTTCGATATTTGGCTGTAAGCCGGTAGCGTATCATTCAGTGCCACACGGTTTTCTTCCATTATTTGCTCGATGTCTTCATTCTTCAGGCCATGAGCGAAAGCGTCATCAAAATCAGGATAAACAAGTCCGACAAGTTTTTCGTTTTGCTGAACGATAATACTTTCAGCCACGTATGGCAGGTTGTTCAATTTATCTTCAATTTCTTCCGGGTAGATATTCTGTCCGCTAGCACTCAATAACAGGTTCTTGCTGCGTCCTTTGATCGTAACATTTCCTTCAGCATCCATCAAAGCCAGGTCACCTGTATGCAGCCATCCGTCTTTGTCGATAACTTCTTGGGTAGCTTCTTCGTTTTTGTAATATCCCAACATCACATTTGGACCCTTACATACGATTTCGCCAACAATGTTCTCGGGATCAGATGACAACACTTTCACATCCATACGTGGTACAGCTTTTCCGCATGAACCCGGCTTGAATCTTCTCCAATCCTCGTAACAGATAATCGGACCACATTCCGTCATTCCATATCCTACTGTATAAGGGAAATCAATCATTTTCAAGAACTGTTCTACTTCCTGATTGAAAGCAGCACCTCCTACAATAACAGCTTTGAAGTTTCCGCCAAATGCTTTAATCATTTCTTCGCGTACCGTTGCTTTTATCTTGTCGTTGATGATAGGCACTTTTAGTAAGATCTTCATTGCAGGAGTTTCCAATTTCGGAAGCACGCTCTTCTTGATGATTTTTTCGATGATAAGCGGTACGGCAACAATCAGATTAGGTTTCACCTCTTCGAAAGCCTGGAAAATGATTTTCGGACTCGGCATGCGAGTAAGGAAGTAGATGTGGCAACCCACGGAGAACTCATAAAGGAATTCGAAAGCCAGTCCGTACATGTGTGCCATAGGGAGCATGGATACGATCTTATCTCCGGCTTGCAGGTCTAATACTTCAAAAGCAAATTTGGTATTCGACCACAGACTGCGATAGGGGAGCATTACTCCTTTCGAGTAACTTGTTGTTCCTGAAGTATAATTGATAACAGCCAGTTCTTCCGGTTCATCCTTATGATAAGCGATATGCTCTGTGCGGAAATTCTTCGGATATTTTTTGCCGAACATTTCGTTCAGGTGTTCGCGTGCATAAGTCAGTCGTTCGCTGCGTGACACTAGCAGGGTGAAGTCGTTCATCATCAGGATACCCTCCAGTAGCGGCATTGCCGACTCATTCAGGTTTTCCCATACCATATCTCCTACAAGCAGTAATTTTGCTTCGGAATGGTTGACGATGTTATGTATATTGTCCGCTTTAAATTCATGGAGAATGGGTACAACAACTGCCCCATACGTCAGTGTAGCAAGAAAAGTGACTCCCCAATGAGAGCTGTTTCTTCCGCAAACAGCAATCTTATCTCCTTTGCGGATTCCACTTTCTTCAAAAATGATATGGAGTTTTTCGATCTTGCGAGCTACGTCTTTATACTGTAAAGTTGCACCTTTATAATCGGTCAGGGCATCCAGGTCCCAATTATTTTTGATACTATTCTCAATGTAGGCTATAAAACTTTGTTCCATTGTTTTGCACATTTGGTATTAATTTGTGCAAATATAGCAATTATATTAAGAATGAAGAATTAAGAGGGAAGAATTTTTGGAAATGGGGGAAGGGCGATGTAGTGAGATTGCGACAGGCTGGTAGGAGGAAAGATTATGCTTATAGCTAATTTCATTATGCTATAACCAAAAATCATTATGCTATAATCAAAAAAAAATATGCTATAAGCAAAAATAATTCTGCTCATAGCATATTGATTGATTCTTTAAATTCTTATTTCAAGTACCATTCGTACATTCTTTGTACGCCTTCCTCGATTTCAATTTTATGGTGCCACCCCAAAGAGTGCAGTTTCGAAGGATCGGTCAGCTTGCGCATAGTGCCGTCCGGTTTGCTGCTGTCGAAGGTCAGTTTTCCTTGATACCCTACAGTTTCTACAATACGTTCGGCCAGCTGACGGATGGTGATTTCCTTACCGGTGCCGATGTTGATATGGCAGTTGCGGATATCTTTGCTGCCTTCTTTATAGGTATCTTTGAAGTCTACGTGCTCCATTACGAAGACGCTGGCATCTGCCATTTCTTCGCTCCAAAGGAACTCGCGGAGTGGAGTACCTGTCCCCCAAAGAGTGACTTCTGTTTCGCTGATTCCGTATTTTTGCAGAATAGCCAGGATTTCTTCTTTCGGACTGTCGCCATTTACACCTTCCACCGGACGCAGATTCATATCTTTGCGTACAGCTTCCCAGTTTCCTTCTTTCAGACAGTGTGCCAGATGAATCTTTCGGATCATGGCAGGCAGTACATGACTGCGTTCCAAGTCGAAATTATCATTCGGTCCGTAAAGATTTGTCGGCATCACAGCGATGTAGTTCGTTCCATATTGCAGGTTGAAGCTCTCGCACATTTTCAGTCCGGCAATTTTGGCGATTGCATACGGCTCGTTGGTATATTCTAACGGTGAAGTAAGCAATACATCTTCTTTCATCGGCTGTTCGGCATCGCGTGGATAAATACACGTACTGCCGAGGAAGAGCAACTTTCTCACGTTGTGACGGAAACTCTCTCCGATAATATTCTGTTGAATCTGCAGATTCTTATAGATAAAGTCGGCACGGTAGATGCTGTTCGCCATGATACCACCCACAAAGGCAGCAGCAAGGAATACATATTCCGGTTGTTCTTCATCGAAAAAATTACGGACAGCCGTGCCATCCAGCAGATCAAGCTCTTTGTGAGTGCGGCCTACCAGATTGGTGTATCCTTTATCCTGCAAATTCTTCCAGATAGCAGATCCCACAAGTCCGCGGTGTCCTGCTACATATATCTTTGCATTCTTTTCCATTCTATTAGTAAAGCAAGTTTTAATGTTTGGTAGCAATCATTCGTCTCACTTTCTCCATATCGTGGCGAACCATGATACTTACCAGTTCTTCGAATGATGTTTTACGTGGATCCCAGCCCAACAGTGTTTTAGCTTTAGTCGGGTCGCCCAGCAATTGTTCTACTTCCGATGGACGGAAATACTTCGGATCAACTTCTACCAGAGATTTTCCGGTAGCTACGTCGATACCTTTTTCATTTACGCCTTCACCTTCCCAACGAAGTTCGATACCTGCTTCTTTGAATGCTAAGGTTGCGAATTCGCGCACCGTGTGCATTTCTCCGGTAGCAATAACGAAATCTTCGGGAACATCATGTTGCAGGATCAGCCACATACATTCGATGTAATCCTTGGCATATCCCCAGTCGCGAAGAGAATCCAGATTACCCAGGTACAGTTTGTCCTGTTCGCCCTGTGCGATACGTGCGGCAGCAAGCGAAATTTTACGTGTAACGAACGTCTCACCACGGCGTTCGCTCTCGTGATTGAACAAAATACCGTTTACAGCAAACATACCATAGCTTTCGCGGTAGTTTTTAGTAATCCAGAAACCATATTGTTTGGCTACCCCATACGGAGAACGGGGATAGAATGGAGTTGTCTCTTTTTGTGGAACTTCCTGCACCTTACCGAACAATTCGGAAGTAGAAGCCTGATAGATGCGGGTTTTCTTTTCCAGTCCCAGGATGCGTACAGCTTCGAGCATACGCAACGTGCCGATAGCATCTGCTTCGGCAGTGTATTCCGGAACGTCGAACGAAACCTTCACGTGGCTTTGAGCTGCGAGATTGTAGATTTCATCCGGTTGCACCTGTTGAATAATACGAATTAACGAACTAGAATCTGTCATATCCCCATAATGCAGATTGATCGTACGTTTCTGTTTCATGTCGCGCACCCACTCGTCAAAATACAAATGTTCAATACGTCCTGTATTGAACGAAGAAGAACGACGGAGTATACCGTGTACTTCGTAACCTTTTTGCAATAGAAATTCGGCAAGATAAGAACCATCTTGCCCGGTGATGCCTGAAATTAGGGCTTTTTTCATACGCTAATTATTTATATAATTGAAAATGTGGGTGCAAATGTCGGCATTTTTTGTGACCCAGCCAAGTGACTTTCCAATTATTTTTCAGCACAGTCATTCAGCACGGTTTTTTCCCATTATTTTGTCGATAATCAAAGCGATAGCTCCGTCTCCCGTTACATTGCAGGCAGTACCGAAACTATCCATGGCGATGTAAAGCGCAATCATCAAAGCTTGTGCCGATTCGTCGAAACCGAGCATGGATTGCAGAATCCCCAGGGAAGCCATGATTGCTCCACCCGGAACTCCCGGAGCAGCTACCATAGTGATACCCAGCATAAAGATAAACCCGGCAAACAGGGGGAAGTCGAACGGCATTCCCTGCATCATCATCAATGCCAGTGCGCAGGCTACAATTTTCAGTGTACTGCCCGATAGATGGATGGTGGCACATAGCGGAATCACAAATCCGGCTACTTCAGCAGATACTCCGTTCTTTTTGGTCTGTTCCAGTGTCACGGGAATGGTGGCTGCAGATGATTGTGTACCCAATGCCGTGAAGTAAGCGGGCAGCATTTTGCTAAGCAATTTGAATGGATTTCTATGCACAAACAATGCCGCAATGGAATACTGAAAAACCAACAGGAAAATATGAAGAACGAAGATGACTCCGATAATTTTAATAAACACCATCAGGATAGAATATACTTGTCCCGAATGTGTCATGTTGAGGAATATGCCGAAGATATAAAGCGGTAGCAACGGTAGAATGACGGCACTTATCATTCGTACGATAATTTCCTGAAAATCACGTGCCACATTTTTCAATGCGTCGCTGTTGAGTGACGCCAGTCCTAACCCCAGTGTGAAAGCTAAAACCAGAGCTGTCATTACGTTCATCAGTGGCGGAATGGAGACGGAGAAGTAGGGGAGGATTCCCTGCGCTTCGCTTACTTCTTCAAGTGGTGCACCCGGTTCGATGAGCGAAGGAAATACTGTGACTCCTGTGAAGTAGGAGAGAAAGCCTGAAAAAAGAGTAGCGAAGTAGGCGATCAAAGCTGTCACGAGTAGCATTTTTCCTGCGCCTTTTCCGATGTCGGCAATAGCCACAGTAACCAGTCCGACGATAATTAATGGGATAGAGAAATTAAGAAATTCACTGAAAATGCCATTGAACGTAACAAATATTCGCACTAGCGGAGCCGGGAAAACTGTGCCGATGGCAATACCCAAAATGATGGCGATAACGATGCGTGCCAACAAACCGATTTTGATCTTCTTCATCCTTGATTTTATTTGTAGACCACAAAAATAATATTTTAATCTAAAATATTGCGAACAAATGTGCATTTCAAATGTTACTAAGATAAAGAATATTCAAAATATACAAGTTATGGCAAATCAGAATAAAACAGATATCGGACTTATCGGCTTGGCTGTGATGGGCGAGAATCTTGCTTTAAACATGGAGAGTAAGGGATGGCACGTGTCGGTTTATAACCGTACTGTTCCCGGAGTAGAGGAGGGGGTGGTAGAACGCTTCCTGAATGGTCGTGCAAAAGGTAAAAACATCGAAGGATTCACAGATATAAAGGCATTTGTAGATTCGATAGCTATTCCCCGTAAGATTATGATGATGGTTCGTGCCGGAAGTCCGGTTGACGAACTGATGGATCAGCTTTTCCCGTTGCTTTCACCGGGAGATATCCTTATTGATGGCGGTAATTCTAATTACGAAGATACGAACCGTCGTGTCCAACTGGCGGAATCAAAGGGATTTCTTTTCGTCGGTAGCGGTGTGTCCGGTGGTGAAGAGGGAGCCTTGAATGGAGCTTCTATCATGCCCGGTGGTTCGGAAAAAGCATGGCCGGAAGTGAAACCGATTCTTCAAAGTATTGCGGCAAAAGCACCGGACGGCACTCCTTGTTGTCAATGGGTGGGTCCTGCCGGCTCCGGTCATTTTGTGAAGATGATTCACAACGGTATCGAATATGGTGATATGCAGCTGATTGCCGAAGCCTATTGGGTGATGAAAAAGCTGCTTGATCTGACCAATGAGGAAATGGCTGATGTCTTTGCCCGTTGGAACGAAGGCAAACTTCGCAGTTATCTGATCGAAATCACCGCCAACATTCTGCGGCATAAAGACAAATCCGGAGGTTATCTCATTGATAAAATCCTGGATGCAGCCGGACAGAAAGGAACCGGAAAATGGTCGGTTATCAATGCGATGGAACTCGGTATGCCGTTAGGGCTAATTGCCACAGCGGTATTCGAACGAAGCCTTTCTTCACAGAAAGACTTGCGTCACCTGGCTTCCAAGCAATTCCAGTGTCAACATACACAACCTATATATAATAAGGCGGAACTCGTAAAGAATATCTTTTCTGCTCTTTATGCTTCCAAACTCGTCTCTTATGCCCAGGGATTCGCCGTGTTGCAACGTGCTTCCGACGCTTTCGGCTGGCATCTCGACCTGGCTTCCATTGCGCGTATGTGGCGTGGGGGATGCATCATCCGCAGTATATTCCTGAACGATATTGCAGCTGCCTTCGAAGCCACCGACAAGCCTAAACACTTGTTGTTGGCTCCTTATTTTAAAGAAGAAATGAAGACATTGCTTCCCGGATGGAAGAGCCTGGTGGCGGAATCCATGAAAGAAGAACTTCCCGTTCCTGCTTTCTCCTCTGCCCTCAACTATTTCTATTCGCTCACTTCTGCCGATCTGCCCGCCAACCTTGTACAGGCACAACGTGATTATTTCGGTGCGCACACTTTTGAGCGTAAGGATGAGTTGCGCGGACAGTTCTTTCACGAGAACTGGACAGGCCACGGAGGAGATACGAAATCGGGCACCTATAATGTTTGAGTAAACCTATAATTCATATTTAGAAATTAATAAAGTGGATAAATTTGCAATGATAATTTTCGGTGCGTCAGGTGATTTGACCAAGCGTAAGCTGATGCCTGCCCTTTACTCCCTCTACCGTGAAAAACGGTTGACCGGAGAGTTTTCCATATTGGGTATCGGGCGTACGGTCTATTCTGACGATAACTACCGTTCCTATATATTAGAAGAACTACAACAGTTTGTCAAGTCTGAAGAACAGGACACAGCTCTTATGGCTTCATTTGTCTCCCATCTCTACTATTTACCGATGGACCCGGCAAAAGAAGAAGGTTACCCGCAACTCCGCCAACGTCTGGTTGAATTGACTAATGAGGTAGATCCGGACAATCTGCTGTTCTATCTTGCCACTCCGCCATCACTTTACGGAGTAGTGCCCCTCTATTTGAAAGCTGCCGGACTTAACACTCCCCACTCGCGCATCATCGTTGAGAAACCTTTCGGCTATGATCTCGAGTCGGCACTTGAACTGAATAAAACGTATGCCTCTGTTTTCAATGAGCATCAAATTTACCGTATCGACCATTTTCTCGGTAAGGAAACGGCCCAGAATGTACTGGCTTTCCGTTTTGCCAACGGTATCTTCGAACCTCTCTGGAATCGTAACTATATTGACTACGTAGAAATTACAGCCGTAGAAAATCTGGGTATCGAGCAACGAGGCGGGTTCTATGAAACGGCAGGTGCGCTACGGGATATGGTGCAGAATCATCTGATACAGCTCGTGGCCCTTACGGCTATGGAACCGCCTGCTGTTTTCAATGCAGACAATTTCCGTAATGAAGTGGTGAAGGTCTACGAATCTCTTACTCCATTGAATGATATCGATTTGAATGAACATATTGTTCGCGGACAATATACAGCCTCCGGTAGTAAAAAAGGATACCGTGAAGAAAAAGGAGTGGCTCCCGATTCGCGCACGGAAACTTATATTGCCATGAAACTGGGCATTAGTAACTGGCGCTGGAGTGGCGTTCCGTTCTACATTCGTACAGGTAAACAAATGCCGACGAAAGTAACGGAAATCGTTGTGCATTTCCGGGAAACACCTCACCAGATGTTTCATTGTGCTAGTGGCAACTGTCCACGGGCTAATAAATTGATCCTTCGTTTGCAACCGAATGAAGGAATTGTGCTCAAAATCGGAATGAAAGTCCCCGGTGCAGGTTTCGAAGTCCGCCAAGTGACGATGGATTTCAGTTATGCACAGTTGGGCGGTGTGCCTAGTGGTGACGCTTATGCCCGTCTGATAGATGATTGTATCCAGGGCGATCCGACTTTATTTACTCGAAGTGATGCAGTAGAAGCCTCATGGAAATTCTTCGATCCGGTGCTCCGCTATTGGAAAGATAACCCCGATGCGCCTCTTTACGGTTATCCCGCAGGTACGTGGGGACCTTTGGAAAGTGAAGCAATGATGCACGAACATGGGGCTGACTGGACGAATCCTTGTAAGAATTTGACAAATACAGATCAATATTGTGAATTATGAAACTATCAGTTTTTTCCTCATCAATTGAAACTTCACGAGCATTGATACTCCGCCTGGTGGAAATCATGAATGAAGAGCCGGACAGAGTGTTCAATATCGCAGTTAGTGGTGGTAATACCCCTGCTCTGATGTTCGATTTATGGGCGAATGAATATATGGAAATTACCCCTTGGGACCGTATGCGGATTTATTGGGTGGATGAACGTTGTGTGCCTCCCGATGATTCGGACAGTAATTACGGAATGATGCGCAACCTTCTTTTGGGTATCACTCCTATTCTCTATGAGAATGTATTCCGTATCCGTGGAGAGGCAAAGCCTGCGAAAGAGGCGGTTCGTTATTCGGAGTTAGTCCGGCAGCAAGTGCCGTTTAAGCGTGGTTGGCCCGAATTCGATATTATACTGTTGGGAGCCGGAGATGACGGACACACTTCTTCGATCTTTCCCGGGCAAGAAGATTTGCTGACTTCAAACTCTATTTATGTGGTCAGTGCACATCCCCGTAACGGGCAGAAGCGTATCGCAATGACGGGATACCCCATTCAGAATGCCCGCTATGTCATTTTCCTGATTACCGGAAAAAATAAAGCCGATGTAGTAGAAGAAATCTGTAATTCGGGAGACACTGGTCCCGCAGCCTATGTGGCTCATCATGCGCAAAATGTAGAACTGTTTATGGATAAAGGGGCTGCCGCATATATTGAAGATCCTAATAAAAAGATGAGTTAGAACAGAACTATTTCATTGACGAAACTAATAGAAAAAAAAGAAAAATATGAATCCTTATCAACATTCATTTGATGGTAATATCCCACAAGACGTAGCGGGGAAACAAGGCGAAAATGTTATTTTTATTGTTTATACTTTAAAAGATTCGCCTGAAACTCTTGACAAAGTAAAAGATGTGTGTGCCAATTTCTCGGCCCTGATTCGCAGTATGCGTAACCGTTTTCCTGATATGATGTTCAGTTGTACCATGGGATTTGGAGCCGATGCCTGGAACCGTCTTTTCCCGGAACAGGGAAAACCCAAAGAACTGAAAACTTTCGAAGAGATAAAAGGCGAGAAGCATACGGCAGTTTCTACTCCGGGCGACTTATTGTTTCATATCCGTGCAAAACAGATGGGATTATGTTTTGAGTTTGCATCTATCATCGATGAGAAACTTCAAGGCGTGGTTGAACCTGTCGACGAAACTCACGGTTTCAGATATATGGATGGCAAGGCCATTATCGGCTTTGTGGATGGAACGGAGAATCCGGCGGTTGATGAAAATCCCTATCATTTTGCAGTTGTAGGAGAGGAAGATGCTGATTTTGCAGGAGGCAGCTATGTCTTTGTGCAGAAGTATATTCACGATATGGTTGCGTGGAACTCCTTACCTGTGGAAGAACAGGAGAAAGTGATCGGGCGTCGTAAGTTTAACGATGTCGAACTGTCTGACGAGGAGAAACCTCAAAATGCGCATAATGCCGTCACTAATATTGGTGATGACCTGAAAATAGTGCGTGCCAATATGCCGTTCGCCAATACGTCTAAGGGAGAATATGGTACTTACTTCATCGGCTATGCAAGTACGTTCACTACTACCCGGCAGATGTTGGAAAGTATGTTTATTGGCAATCCGGTAGGCAATACCGACCGTTTACTGGACTTTAGTACAGCAGTTACGGGAACACTTTTCTTTGCTCCTTCCTACGATTTGCTAGGTGAACTGGGCGAATAAAAAATAAAAGACTGGGGGAGTATTACACTTTAGTAATCTCCTCCACTACATATTGGTCTTTTACTTTCTTGCAGGTACATACGAAGAATTCCGGATGTTTCAGAGCTCCTTGTAAAGTATCAGGAAGAATCATTTCTTTAGTACGACGGTCCATTGCAACCGTTGCATACAGGATACCTTCACTCTCGCATTTCTCTATTAATGCACTTTTTAGTTCTTCTACGCTATATTCCATTTGTGTGATCCTTTGTCGCTGCAAAGTTATGGAAAATATGTATATTTTGTGCAATTATATTCCTGTAATAAATAAAAAAAATAGCTCCCTAGTTCGTCCGCCGACGAGGGAGCTATTAACACAAAAACTAAACTAGACATATTTTTGATAATGTCTGTAAATGACTTCAATCTTAATTAGTTATAGCTGCTGAAAAATGCTAAACGGCACGGTAACAGCAATGTAACTCTTATGAACTGTTCATCTTGAAAAAAATATAGTGTTTACCATGTTGTAATATCACTCACATTTCCATATTTATCTACTGTACATTGAAAGTGTGTCCGTACAGTTGCCCCGAATGAATTTTGCGCATCTACATACGAACGAATGATTACTGAATTATCATCATTAATCTTATATTTTGATTCTTCATCAAATTCTGTTGCAAATTTTGCAGTTGAAGGAGATTTTAATTGTAGCTTTATCTCTTTCTTTGATGCTTCAAAAGCATTTTTAATTAGCCTTTCCTTTTTTGCTTTCTCATTATCTTCAATAGCATATTTCTGCTCATTTTTCTGATACCTGTTGAACGCTACTCCAAAAACGGAAATAACTGTAATCACTAAAATCGTAGTGAAATATCCACTTTTAGAAACACTCATGAAAAGTTTATCCCGTAAATAGGGGACTATCTTATTCGTGAATATCAATGCTATTATTGCTAATCCTACAATGATTTTAATTAAAATAGGTGCATTCATGGTGGTGTCTATTTACCTATCCGGCATTACGTTCATTCTTTAGCATAGCTAATTCGCCCCTAACTTTTTTGTTGTCCTCTGTTAAAAGCTGAATAGTTTTCATCTGCTCATTAATTGTTCCTTGAAGATTTGCGATGGTGTCGGCGAGTCGAGTTACACGCTCAATATTTTGGGCATCATTATTCACTTCAGAAAGCAACATTTGTCCTTTTCCGCGCAGTAGCCATTCTGCTGATATGTCTTCAAACGAGAGTAAAATAGCATTGATAGTATTTAAACTTACTTCTCGTACGCCATTTAGCTGATTTATGAATGTATTGTCTTTAAGACCACATTTTATGGCAAAAGCTCTATTACTCAAGCTGTAATAGGCAATAATCTCTTTAATTCTACTAATCATATCAAATCAATCAAACGTTAAATACTCTCAAATAGGAATATTTTTAAGATATAAAATTTGCATATACTCTCAAATGAGAATATATTTGCATCATCAATCAATCAATACTCCAAAAGTATGAATAAAATAGCAAATATCCAACCGAAAAGAGAGAAAAGTAACTCCAAAAAGAGAGATTACAGACTTATCGTTGATGGCAAGTTCAATGTAAAAGCAATAATGCAAAGAGCTTGGGTTTATGTTCGTAACTATGGATACTCTTTAAAATCTGCTCTACGAACCTCATGGATTGATGCTCATCTAAAAATGGATGAATATTTTGCAGAGCAGGATATGCACAAAGCTGCTGCAGAGGGAACCTTATTTCCAAAGAAGAATCTTTCTCTTTCTGACTTTTACAGCGATCCTTGTGGGAACTTGGCTATGGGGTATGTGACTAAGTAACTAATCAAATCAATCATAAAAATCAATTATTATGGAACTACAAGCAATGACTAAAGCACAGCTAATTGATAAAGTAGAAGAACTGTCTACAAATCTTGATAAAAGTACTATTGATGGAGCTGAATTAAAAGCGAAAGCCATCGAGAATGAGAAGATTATTAAGGAGCTACGTGCCGAGAATGAATCATTGAAAAATGAAGTAAAAGTACAGAAAGAATCGACTGACATGTACAAAGGATGGTGGCAAAGTGAGTCCAATAAGCTTGCAAAGGTTAAAGAATCTCTGAATGCTGCTTCTGTTGTTCTTCGTGCGATTACCAATGAAGCTACTAACTAACCCTCACTAAGTCAAACCAAACCACCGGTTATCCGGTACCCAGTCCGGTCTAAGAGCCTGCCTTTGAAAGGAGACTGGGAACACAGAGAAGAGTTCTTTGACATTTTGGAAAACATATATGGCTTACGTAGCAGGAATACGAAGCTCGTGAGAGTAGGTAGTGGGCTGTAGTAAGACGGTGGTTTGGTACACCGGAGTAGCACCGCAATCAGCAATAAAAGCGAGGTGCAAAAAATACCCTGTAACCGAATAGCAGAGGATTTCGGTAAGTATATAGATAGAATTAAAGTGAATAACATACAAGAGCGATGTAGCTCAATTGGTTAGAGCGCTGTGTGTGGTGGATGGTTGAGAGTTCGAGTCTCTCAAGAAACACTCTTAGCTTAACGGAAGAGCACCACAAGCAGAGGTCGGCGGTTCGAATCCGCTCATCGCTCCTTTTATTAATTCATAAATACTACAATAATGGAAGAAAAGAAGAAAAGTATTATGTGCGTCATTCGTGAGATGGAAAAAGACGCAAAAGAAATTTTTCCAATTTCTAATAGGACATATATCCTGAACCTAATATCTTACAGATTAAAGGATAAGGAGCCTGACAAGAAATGGGGAATTAAATCTGATAAAGATAATGGTATTGTCACTGTGACAAGAATTGAGTAACCAGCTATTTTTAGGACTATGGAAACTATTAGGGGTGAAATGGCTGAAATATTGCTGGATAATATTCTCCGTTTGTTTTCGACAGAGATATTCGGGAAAGATAAGTCAGCATACTATGTAGGGGGCGAGAAAAAGTTGATTAGTCTCATTGAGGCAGGTAAGATTGAAAGTGATAAGCCTGCAAATGTTCAGAATGGCAAATGGCATTGTAATGCTGCTCAAGTATTGCTGCATTGTCGGTGTGCAAAGAAAGTCAAACGTAAAAAACGGAAAAAATGAAAACATTGAAAATTGTTCATAACATTTTTACGGTAGTTGCCTTACTGGTAGCTATGTATATAGGTAGAGGAATCGAAGCGACAAGAGGTGATATTGCTTGGTCATATATTATATTCTTCATAGTGGTTGTGCTATTGGCTGTAAGATTCATATATGAAGATAAGAAACAAAATAAAGATAGCCTGTGAAGGTCTGCATTGCTTAATTTTATTAGTCATGATTAGCCCGGTTCGCCGGGCACTTGTCGGGGTAGCTCAATGGGTAGAGCGCATGGCGTACATTCTTGGGAGAAAAACAGAAAATTATATGGCGTTCTGATGCCTTTCAGAATAATGACTATGTTTCTAAAGGAGTACTAGAAGAGTTACATGAGGTCAGCGGTTCGAATCCGTTTCCCAGCTCAACTCTAAATGAGTTAAGTAACCCGTGAGGGTGAATATATCAAATCAATCAAAGTAGCCGGTAGTGTCCGGCTACGAATTGAAGGAATGGCGAAAGAGGCAGACGCGCTACTCAACAATAGGGAATGTCAGCCCTTAGATGTAGTGAGCATGACAACTCATCCCGGTTCGATTCCGGGTTCCTTCACAGAGATAATTCTCATTTATGTTTAACCAACAATACCGAAGTAAGGAGCTTCGTAGGGTGTGAGTCCCTTATTTATTTGATTTAAGTGTTCTACATCTATCCCGGTGTGCTCTGATCGGCTATCCGGGAGCAAAGTAACTCGTGAGAGTGAACTCATGTTTTTCATAGTATTATTATTTTTTAGAACTTGAAGTCCACATCATAGCGTTGGTGTGGCAAATACGGGGATGCGTAGTAGGATTACGTTTGATTTACAGTAGCACGTGGTAATGTAAGTATGGTACATGAAGATAGGGAGTAGCTACCCGAAAATAGTGCAAAAGGAATCAACCTTTCAGGAGTTCGAATCTTTTCATCTCCACATTTGTCGTGTTTTATTTTTGTGTTTGTGTTTCCAAGTGGACGGTTCGTGAGAATAGTTCACTTAAAACGGACGGTTAGCTTATCGGTTAAAGCTTTGTGTTGCGCAACCAATTTATAACGATTGAGACAGGTTCGATTCCTGTACCGTCCACACTTCTGATTCTATTGAAGAAGGTCTCTACACATCTCTTTACACGTGGACGTGCGACGGTGGAAACTGTTTGTGAAAACAAGTGATATAGATAGCTTTGAGTAACATTCTCCATGCGACACGGTGAGCTCTGTGTAGACTATGAAGCTTTGGCGTAATTGGTAGGCGCGCTCAATATCAGAGTTGGTTCAGTGGAAATCTGTATATGAGTATCGTAGGACCCTTCGAGAAAGTAGACACCCAGTGCAGGTTCGAGTCCTGCAAGCTTCACAAGCTCGTGAGAGTTATTTAGTAGTTTTGTCGTGTTTTATTTTGTGTGTTTGGTACATGGTTCGTGAGAATAGTGTACCTTTTTTAATTGGAGAAATGGCGGAATTGGTAGACGCAAGTATGCAGATAGATTGAAGAAAGTCATACATAGGTAATCTATCGTCCCGGTTCGAATCCGGGTTTCTCCACACCTAACCAGTTATAGATGTCGTGTCTTTATTTAGTGTTGTATCATGATAAGATGTAATGGTTCGTGAGAATAGTACATCTTTTTTTATTTGGGCGGGCAGTATTCTTGGATGAAACATTACAGAGTGCGCACAATGTAAAGAGGTCGGTTCGATACCGGCACCGTCCACATATTTAGATGTGCATAAATCAGCGGGAGCCGTACACCCTTTAAGCGTAGCCGATCCATAAGGTACATTGGACTTTTTTCATAGAAACATATGCTTTTCTGCCTGTACAATATCGTACAGGCAGTTTTTTGTTACTAAAAAAGGCGTTAAAATGGCGAAGTTTCTGTTTGCACATCTTGTCAATAAAAGATAACTTTATAGATGTAAAGAATTAAAAGTCAAACCATTAATTTCAGAATTATGAAAGAATTAGTAACCATTCAGCAAAAGCTGAAAGCCCCCAAAGGGCAGTATAATACTTTCGGTAAATACAAGTACCGTAGTTGTGAGGATATTCTTGAATCAGTGAAACCTGTTCTTGCTGAAACCAAGTGTACGTTAACTCTAAGCGATGAGATGATCGCAGTAGGTGACAGGATCTACGTAAAAGCAACTGTTACTTTGACTAATGACAAGGGAGAAAAAGAAGTGACTACTGCTTTTGCAAGGGAAGAAGAGACAAAGAAAGGAATGGATGGGAGCCAAATCACTGGGGCCTCATCTTCTTATGCAAGAAAGTACGCTCTTAACGGTCTGTTTTGCATTGATGATGCGAAAGACAGCGATTCAACCAATACTCATGAAAAGGAAGATACACAACAGCCTGCAAAAACACCTGCTAACACTGCTCCTGTATATACAGGTGCTCAATTAAAAAAGGCTATTGCTGACATGCTTGCTGTCAAAAGCAGAGCTGAACTTGAAAAAGTATGGTATGGTAATCCAGCTATGCAAAATGATAAAGAGTTTGTAAACGCCTGTATGAATATGGGCAAAATTTACCCGGCACAATGATAGAGTTAGTTAAATCGAGTGTGGTTTTCTCGGAAGAGAACCACACATATTTTCTTGGTGAAAAGCAACTAAAAGGTATTACCGGAATGATTAGCCGGCAGTTATTTCCCAATAAGTATAAGGATATTCCAGAATACATATTGAAAAGAGCTGCTGAAAAAGGTAGTCGTATTCATGGACAATGCCAGTTTGCTGATGTAACAGGATTACCACCCGAGAGTATTGAAGCTATTAATTATATCAGGGAAAGAGTAAATGCCGGATATAAGGCTTTTGCCAATGAGTACACTGTTTCAGACAATGAATATTTTGCATCGAATATTGATTGTGTTTGGGAAAAGGACGAGAAAATCAGCCTTGTCGATATCAAGACTACTGCAAGTCTTGACCGTGAGTATTTGAGTTGGCAGTTATCAATTTATGCCTATTTGTTTGAACTTCAAAATCCACTAATTAAAGTTGATAAATTGTTTGGCATTTGGTTACGTGGGGATAAGTCGGAATTAGTCGAGATTGAGCGTAAACCGGATGCAGAGGTTAAGAGATTACTGGAATGTGAGATTAAAGGTGAACACTTCTTACCTAATGCTCCTGTTCCAGCCGATGGGAAACAGCTTATTCCTATGCAATTAGTAGATACTATTATTGATATAGAGGAACAGGCAAGTTATATCGCTGAAGTGCAGAAAGGTTACAAGGAACAACTTAAAAGCGCCATGCGTGAGAACGGTGTTAAATCATGGGATGCTGGCCGGTTGCGTGTTAGCTATACTCCCTCTTCAATGGGTAAGAGTTTTGATACAAAGAAGTTTCAGGAAGATCACCCGGAACTTTATTCTCAATATTTAAAAACGTCAACTAAAGCGGATAGTATTCGTGTAACTATAAGGGAGGAAGGAAAATGAGTGTCAATAAAGTAATTCTTATAGGACGTGCCGGTAAAGATCCGGACGTGAGAACATTGGACGGTGGAGCAAAAGTAGCTTCTTTATCTTTTGCCACAACAGATAAAGCGTACACTTTGCAAAATGGAACCCAGGTACCGGAACGTACAGAATGGCATAATCTTATTTTTTGGAATAAGACTGCTGAAATAGTTGAGAAGTACGTCCATAAAGGAGATAAGTTGTATATAGAAGGTAAGTTACGTACTCGTAACTATGACGATAGCAAAGGGATTAAACGTTACATAACTGAAGTCTTTGTTGATAGTATCGAGATGCTTACACCGAAAGTTCAGCAACAGGCTGCTTCTGTGCCTCCACCATTGCCAGCGCAACAGTCTACACAGAGACAGCAACAACAAGTACAGCAGCCTGCATATCAGCAACAGCCATATCAACAGGTACCACCGCCTGATGATTTACCATTCTAAAATATGGCAGAAGCTATTCTAACAAAACAGAACGGGGTAGTCACAATGGATAAGTCGTTTGACTACCTCTGTTCCACGCTCAAAAATGGAACTTATACTGTAAGCATCAAGAGGAAGGTAGAGCCACGTACCCTGTCGCAAAATGCGCTTATGTGGTTGTGGTTTGCTTGTATTGAGAGGGAGACAGGCACGGATAAGTTGGATGTACATGATTACTATTGCCGTAAGTTTCTTCCACGGCAAATATGTATGAATGGAAATATTGTTTCGGTTGTTGGAAGCACTTCTAAATTGAATACGATCCAAATGAAAACTTTCATGGATAAGGTTCAGGCTGATGCTGCCACCGAATTAGGAATCAATTTGCCATTACCTGTTGACCAGTACTATAAAGATTTCATTAATGAATACCTGCATAGGTAAGTATTAACTAAAAGTTTAATTAAAATGGATTTGAATATTTCAAAAGCAAAATTGACCAAAAAGGGATGTCTTGAAGTGGTCTATGCAGACAAGGAGGGAAACGATATCGTTTTCAAGGGGATTAATCCTGTTCATCCGGATTTGAAGGATTCGCTAAACAAGCTCGTACCTTACATGGTAGATATTACAGAGCAGAAAGAATCCCAGTACATTAACTGGGAACGTCCGGAGTCATGTCTTGAAGATGAGTTTTTCAAAAAATTCAATGTCACTGGTGTCAGCATTGGTGGTGACTCTTCCTTTGAAGTCTGTGTGTTGACAGGTAAGCGGACCCTTATGACGAGCAAAGTCCTTAATCTTTGTTCTCCTGGTATTGGTTTCGATCCGGACAATGAATCGTATGTGCATTGTGAGGAGTTTCGTGATGCGGTTTACAATTTTTTGTATGAGGCTGAACAATATGTTACAGAGAATAAATGTTCAGAGATTCAAAGAGAATTCGAGTTTAAAGATGGTGATGACCCGTTTGAGAAGACAGATGAAGCTGCTGATGTAATGAATGAGGATGGTGATGATAATGAGATACGCTCAACTGTTGAACATCAAGAATTAGTATTAGAGCCTGCTTCATGAAACCAATCTATGTGACTAAGACGCCCAATCTGTACCGGATTCAGTTCGAGTATCATCCAAAGTTGGTCGAGGTCATAAAGATGATACCAAGTAAGCCACGCTACGACGGAACAGACCGGGCGTGGCTTGTTAGTATCAATGATGCGCGTTATCCTGTTGGACGTGATGCCAATTGGTATGTGAGAGCTTTTTCGCAGTGGGCTGTTCAGATGCGTTATTGTTCTACTGTCAAGGAACGTGAGGTTACTGAAGATATAAATTATGATATTCCTCCGATGAAGCCTTTTGTCGGTGAACACTATATGTTACTTCAACCTTACGAGTATCAACTTGAGGGAGTACAGTATGCAATAGAGCACAAACGCTGTTTTTTCGGTGACCAGCCCGGGTTAGGTAAAACGTTGCAAGCTATATGTGCAGTTGTTAAAGCACATAGAGAAGCGCCTATATACGGTGAATCTTTTCCAGTACTTGTAGTTTGCCCTGCTGCATTGAAAGTCAACTGGCAACGTGAATTCAAGAAATTCGCAGGGATTAACGCCATTATACTTGATGACAGAAACCGCCAGTCCTGGCAATCTTTTTATGAGTGTAAGAAGTCTGATGGCAGCCCACTTTGTGAGGTATTCATTACGAATTATGAATCACTGAATAAGTTTTTTGTGAGGTCTGTAAATAAGGAATCTAAGTTCACAATGAAAAGTATTGCTTTCGATCAGCGTGTCTCTTTGTTCAGGTCTGTTATCATTGACGAATCTCATAAATGTAAATCAAGTAAGACGCAGCAAGGAAAGTTTGTAGAAGGTATCTGCAAAGGAAAACGATATGTATTCGCATTGACCGGTACTCCTGTTGTCAACAATAATACAGACTTGATACAACAATTGAAAATATTAGGTCGATTAGAGGACTTTGGAGGTTATAGCCGGTATGTTGAAAGATATTGTGATGGTCCTAAACAGGCATCCAACGTTAAGGAACTGAATTGGCGGTTATGGAATACTTGTTTCTTCCGTCGTGAGAAGTCGAAAGTACTAACACAACTTCCGGACAAGACTCGTCAATACTTGACAGTTGATATCACTACCACCAAAGAATACAAAGCTGCCGAGGCTGATATGGTAAAATACTTGAAGAAATACAAGAACGCTTCGGATGAGCAGGTGCAGAAATCAATGAATGGTGCCGTCATGGTGCAGATGCAACTTTTAAAGCAGATATCTGCCAGAGGTAAAATCAAGGCAGTCTGTGAATTTGCCCATGATGTTATCGACGGTGGTGAGAAGCTGATACTTTTCGGTTACTTGAAAGAAGTTGTAACAGAATTGAAAAAGGAATTTCCTAAAGCTGTTACTGTGACAGGTTCCGATAATGTCAACCAAAAGCAATATGCCGTTGATTCTTTCCAAAATAATCCCGATTGCAAGCTGATTATTCTAAACTTCAAATCGGGTGGTACCGGGCTTACTTTGACGGCTGCCAGTCGAGTAGCATTTATTGAATTCCCATGGACATTCAGTGATTGTGAACAGGCAGAGGATAGAGCACATCGTAACGGCCAAAAGAACAACGTAAACTGCTATTACTTCTTAGGTAAGGATACTATCGACAAATATATGTATGATGTGATTCAGACTAAGAAGAACATAGCCAACGGTGTTACCGGTACGGACGATCAAGTAGAAGAGAATATGGTGAATCTTGCAATGGACTTGTTTAGAGATAAATTATGAAGCCATTTAGATTAGTTATAAATGAGCAGAAAACTCATATTCAGGAATACAAGAAAGAAATGTTGTTCGGTCCTGAATGGGAGACCATAATATCCTTTGTCGGTTGTAGGAACAGGTGTAAACAAATCGTTGACCTTCTAAATGAATGTGCTACGATTTCAAAAAACAAGCAGAAAAATGACTGAAGAAGATATTCGTAAATTGGAGGTGAAATATTCTGAAACCAAGATACAACACATTTGTGTAACTTGGTTCAGAGAAACGTTTCCCAATGTAGGCTCTTTACTCTTTGCTATACCAAACGGCGGTGTCAGAACAAAGAAAAGCGGTGCTATGCGTAAATATGAAGGTGCCATTGCTGGTGTTGCTGACTTGATTTTGCTTTTTCCTCGCGGTGGTAAGAGCAGTCTTTGCATAGAGATGAAAGCTCCACGTGTAAAAGGTAAACGTGCCGGAACGCAGTCTGATGAGCAAAAAGAGTGGCAGGCATTAGTCGAGAAATATGGTAGTGTATATGTCGTTTGTCATGGGTTGATTGAGTTCATTAATAGCGTTTGCTATTATCTGAAAGCTGATCCTCAACCTTATATAAACAATGTCTTACGGAATTATTATAAATTGATATGACTTATATTGAACTTATCAATAGGTTTTGGGAACTTGACGAAAGCTGGCAATTTTCCTGCTGTGAAACGAGGCTTTATTTTTACTTACTAAAAATTGCGAATCGTTTAGGCTGGGAGGATAACTGGACACGTAGTGATACAAAGGTGTCATCTGACGTGGGAGTGTCTGTAAAAGTATTCAAGTCCGCCCGAAATAGATTAGTTCAAGCAGGTCTTATTGAATGTAAGCAAGGCAATGGAAGAGGCAATAAATCAACGTATTCTATAAAAGGTGTACAAAAAGGTATGCAAAATATACCACCTTTAGGGCACCCTTTAGGTACACCTTTTCAAGAAAGCTCCCCCATACCCCCTAAAGAAGAATATAAGACAGAGACAAAGACAAAGAAAGAACCCCCTAAAGGGGGTAAGAAAGAAAGTAGCTCTGGCGAGCTTTTCCCACCCTCTAAACCGGAGAAACCTAAAAGAGTTGCAAAAGAATTTATAGCTCCCACGCTTGATGAGGTTATTCAACACTTCATCAAGCAAAATGCTCCTGAACGGTTAGATGATTGGCAAGAGCAAGCAGAAATATTCTTCAATCACTTTGACTCGATAGGATGGAAGAATGCCAATGGAGTGAAAATAGAGCGGTGGGATTCCAAAGCAAATCTTTGGATATTGGATCGTATTCGTGAAAATCGAAAAAATGAATTAGACCATGACGGAAGAGGAAAAGAATTTATCAAGCAAACTTCAAAATTTGATGGAGAAGGAAGCCGGCAAGCGCAAGCTGACACTCCAACAGATAGAGAATCTGATACAAAGGCACAAAGAAAGTATTCAGAACGTTTCTGAATATGACTTAACTGACACGCAAGAGTATTACAACCATTGGAATTTAATATCTAACCTTGGTACAGATTATACAGAACGTGAGTTTAGAAAATTTGATGTTGATGATAACAACTCTAAACTAATTCAGTTTCTTCTGTACTACTTCAACGGATGCCGGTATGCTCAAAATGTGTTTCCAGAAGAGAATTACAAGGTGCATAAGAATCTTTTGCTTGTTGGTGAACCTGGTACCGGGAAAACAATGTTGATGCAGGTTTTTGCAGATTATTTGAAACTCACTTGTAACCCCAATGCTTTTGAAAACTTGTCTGTTACTCAAATGATGAATTATTATAAAATTCACGGGCATATTGACTTGTACACTTACAATGAGAATCAATCCAAAGGATTTAAACCAAATCCCTTTAATATCTGCTTGAATGATATCGGTTTGGAAACGGAAAATCAAAAATCGTATGGTACCAGCCTCGATTCGGTTATTGATGAATTTCTTTATGCCCGGTATGAGATTTTTCAGCAATACGGCAAGAAGTATCATATAACATCTAATCTTGGCATAGCCGAATTTAAGAAACGTTTCGGACCAAGATTAGTGGATCGCTTTAAAACGTTTAATGTTCTTCCTTTGTGTGGCGAGAGCCGTAGAATATAGCTACTATGAAAGTAATAATTTACTGGGTTACTAAAGATCCGGATAAAATTGCTCGTATCAGAGAGCGTTTCGGCATTGGAACTTATCGAAGTGTGAACGGTGAAACACCTGCTGAAATACGAGAAGAAGATATGGAACTTCTTCGGGAAACGGAAAGACGTGGCTTCATTCAAATACGGAATAAGCTCCAATAAAAATGGCGTTAAAATGGCGAAGTTTCTGTTTGCATAACTTGTCATTTTACGATAACTTTACTGATGTAATAAACTAAAAGTCAAACCAATATAATTAAATTATGGAAGTACAAAACATTAGAATTGACCTTATCAGTCCTTCTCCTTTGAATCCGAGAAAGACTTTTGATGAAGCAGCTCTTCAAGAGCTTGCAAGTAACATTGAGAAACAGGGCTTATTGCAGCCTATCACTGTCAGAGTAGCCAAATCCGAAGATGTGACAGACTTGGAGACTGGTGATGTCACAACAATTCCCTGTTCGTATGAGATTGTTTGTGGTGAGCGCCGCTTCCGTGCTGTATCACTATTGAAAGAGAAGGAAGATAAAGAGAATGTTGCTAAAATCAAGGCCCACCGGAAAAAGTCCGAGCAATTTCAAACAATCTCCTGCATTGTCAGAGAGATGACAGATGATGAGGCTTTTGAAGCAATGATTACCGAGAATCTTCAAAGAAAAGATGTTGATCCCATCGAAGAAGCTTTTGCTTTTGCACAGTTGACTGAGAAAGGACGGACTTTGGAAGATATCGCTCTTAAATTCGGAAAGTCTACTCGCTTTGTTTTTGATCGTATAAAGCTAAATGGTCTTATTCCGGAACTTAAAGATCGTGTAAGAAATGGAGATATACCATTATCCGGTGCTATGATTCTTTCTAAATTGGAAGATAGCTCGCAAATGGAATTTCATACAGGGAATCCGAACCAGTGCAGTACAGATATGATTCGAAGGTTTGTTGGCAGTTCTTTTCTTGAAATTGATAAAGCTGATTGGATTGAAGAAAATGCAGATAATTGGGATAACGGGGAATTTAAACCATGCGCACAATGTGAGAACAACACTGTCAATCACGGTTGTCTATTCTATGAAATGAATAATAAAAATGCAAGATGCATCAATCCTGATTGCTTTAGAAAAAAACAGATAGCTTATCTGATACGTAAAATTCAACTTGAAAGTGATTTCCTTGTTAAAGCTGGTGAACCGCTTTCATTCGGGAAAACAGTTATAATGGAGACTAAACTTGACACTTATTGCAGTGATTCGAGAAAAGCTTTCTTAGAACAAACACTCAACGCTGTTAGAAGTCTTGGATTTGAAATGATAAATCCGGATGAAGTATTTAAGGGTAAGTGTTGGTATGCTGAAAATGATGAGCGTACTCAAAAAATGCTTGAGGATGGTGAGATTTATCGTTGTATATCATTGTGGAATTATTATTGTCCTGAATTTGATGTAGAATACTACTATATAAGAAAAGAGCTATCTTCCAGTACTTCAGCTCTTGCAGATCCTAAAGATATAGAGAGGGAGAAGATAAACGAGAAATTGAAGAAAGCTAAGGATAAGGTAATCGAGAAGAGTTCTGAAACTATGAGAAAATGGGCACAGGAAAAGCCCTATTATAAGCGTAATAAAGAGTTATCCGTTGATGAACAAACTGTGTTCGATGTAATGATTCTCCGGAATTGTAGTAGTAAATATTTGGAAACACTAAAACTTTCTACTTATAAGAAAGAGTCTGATTTTGTTAAATATGTGAAGAACAACCAAGCTGATCGTAATCAATGGTATCGCGCTTTTATTGCTAACAATCTTTCAAGCAATGATGTGATGTTCTATCCGTATATGCAGAAATGCCAAAACATTCTCTTTGCAGAACAATATCCTGATGATTACACTGAACTTGGTAAGCAGCTTGCTACTTCTTTCGACAAGAAACAAAAGAAACTCAATGAGAGATTGAAAGAACTTGAAAACGATAACACAGAGGAAGCCTAACGGTTTCCTCTCTTTATTGATATGCTTATGAGAACTTGGACTAATGAGCAACTCGCTATACTTGATAGCGAGTATCCAACTGCTAATTTAAAAGAGCTTGCTGGTCGCCTGGACAAAACACCTGAAGCTGTGAAGGCAAAAGCCTTAATACGTAAATTAAAACGTTCTCCAGATGTGAGGGTTTGGAGTCCGGAGAAAAGGCAAAAATTGAGAGTTCTTTATCCTGACCACACCAACCTTGAAATAGCTTCTATACTTGGTTCAACTGAAAGTGCTGTTTCCGGCATGGCTTTCAAATTAAAATTAAGAAAGTCTGCCGAGTTCTTATTCGAACATTCTTCAAAAGGTTTCTTTTCCAAAGGGCACCAACCTATGAATAAAGGACTCAAGCAATCTGAATATATGTCTGATGCTCAAATTGAAAAAACGAAAGCTACACGTTTCAAGAAGGGATGTATCCCAAAGAACCATAAAGAGGTTGGATATGAACGTGTAAATCGTGACGGTTACATTGAGGTAAAGACTGCTGAACCGAATGTTTTTGAATTGAAACATCGCCTCGTGTGGATTGAGTATAATGGAGAGATACCTCCTGGTTATAATATTCAGTTTAAAGATGGCAATAAGCAAAATATTTGCATTGAGAACCTATATATGATTAGTCGCTCTGAACAAATGAAAACCCAAAACTCAATGTATGCCCGGTACCCGGAAGATGTTCAGTACCTCATCAAGCTAAAAGGAGCTTTGAATAGACAAATTAATAAAGCAACAAAAAAGAATGAATCATGAGTGATAATGCAATAGATAGATTAAAGGAAATGGTTAACAAACCGTTCCTTTATCAGAATGAAGAAATTGTAATTCTCAACTACTGTGACGGTACCGGTGATGATGGAACCGAAGTTGAGATATACTTGAATAATGGCAAAGTTCTAATATTTAGTATGTTTGATTTAGCTTCCAAATTGAACCGTTTTCGGTCGATAACAAATACAGTTGTTGTGTTGGCAAATGAACGGTTGAATAAGGTATCTACTGTTAATCCTACTATCTTACAGGATATGAGAGACTTGGTTTTACAACAAATAAAGGACGTGAAAGAAGATCCTAATAAAGTAAATCAGGCAAAACAGGTTTTTCAAGGTGTCAATACTCTTATTAACCTTGCTAAAACAGAACTGGAATACAGGAAATATTTGGATACAACGGACCCTCTAAATAAGTAATTGCATGTTGACAGATAAAGAAAGAGAGGTCATTGAAGTTTCCTGTAAACTGCATAACTTATTTTGTAATCTCCCTGTGTTTCATGTATCAGATATCAGAGAGGAAGTTATACATATTCATGCGATCCAAAATATGATAATGGCTCGTGAAGCTTACAGGAGCAATCCGAAAATGTTCCCTGTTAAGAATGGGAATCCCAGTAATATGCCAATAGGTATTCTTACTACTACTCCCATGAATTTTGTGAGTTTTGATAATATTCCTATGGCCAGTGAAAAACGTATTCATCCCCAAAAGTATAGAATGAAAAAATTAAGAATAAAAAAAGTAAATGCTACTTACTTTAGTCTTTCTAAATATATGCGTTTAGAAGGGCAATTTCAAGCAAAGAACTTCCAGACTGCCTATTTCTTGCAAGTTAGGATATTAGGTCTTTGGTTTACAATTCAAACGTATATCTCTATTGATAGTAATTACGCTTTGCTTTGTGCAACCGAAGCAATGGAAAAGCTACAAGAAAAACTCTAATTACTGTGTGTATGTACAAAAGAATCATTTATAGGCTTCATATAAGGGATCAACCTGTCTAAGACAGTGTGAGATTATTATTAGTCTAACAATTTAACCTAATCATTTATGATAACATTGAATAAGTTGGCTCCTAAAATTTTAAAGATTATAGAGCGCCGCTTTCATCTGAATGATAATACTTCTAAAAAGGCTTTTAGTTTAAAAATATCTGCTGCCTGGAGGAAGTTTGATGAATTATCAGAATTACCATGTGACGATATAAAAGACCATTCGGAGTATAAGAAAAGAGCTGCTGATATTATAATAGTTACTGTTGCTTTTCTAAAACATTACGGATGTAAGGATATCGAGGGTGAAATTAAGAGAGCAATAGATTTGCTTTCTGATGAGTCAGAAAGATGTGATTAAGGTGTTGTTACTGACTGTTTGTGTTGTTGATTTTAATGCAGTTTGTTATGGTAGAGACAATTCAAGTCTGCCTGCTGACTGTTTGTGTTGTTGATTTTAATGCAGTTTGTTATGACAGAGACAATTCAAGTCTGCCTACTTGATTTTAACAAAGGGCAGCTCACGGGATTACCAAAGAATCCGCGTTTTTTCCGTGATTATCGCTTCGAAGCAATGAAGAAGAGCATTCAGGATTCGCCTGAAATGCTTGAACTTAGGGAACTTATAATATTTCCCTATAATGATGGCCGGTATATTGTCGTTTGTGGCAATCTACGTCTACGTGCCTGTAAGGAACTTGGTTACAAAGAGCTTCCATGTAAGGTTCTGGCACCTGATACCCCTGTTAAGAAGTTGAGAGAGTATGCTACAAAGGATAACGTCAATTTCGGTGAGAATGATTTGGACGTTATGGAAAATGAGTGGAATAAAGCAGAGCTCCAAGACTGGGGTATCGAGTTCGGACCGGAGAAGAAAGAGGACGAATTTAAAGAACGTTTCGACGCCATTACGGATGATACAGCCATTTATCCTCTTATTCCAAAGTATGATGAAAAACATGAGCTATTTATTATTACTTCAAGCAATGAGGTTGATAGTAACTGGCTCCGTGAAAGGCTGGATATGCAGCACATGAAGTCGTACAAAACTGGAAAAGTAAGTAAGAGTAATGTAATTGATATAAAAGACGTTCGCCATGCCCTGCAAAATAGTAATACCAAGTCATAAGCGACATGACCGGGTGTTCGCTAAAAAGTTGGTGAACGATCCCATCATTTGCGTTGCTGAAAGTCAAGCTGACTTGTACCAGCAGTTTAATCCGGAGTGTGAAATAGTAACTCATCCGGACGATGTAATCGGCCTCATCCCTAAACGTAATTGGATGGCGAAACATTTTGGTGAGCTCTTCATGCTCGATGATGATGTTCATGCCTGTAAAGCGATCTATGCAGAAAAAGGTGAACCCTGTCGGGTGAAAGACAAGGATAGAATTACTAATATCATTCAGTCATTATTTGAGATGGCTGGTATGATGGATGTTCATCTTTTCGGCTTCACTTCTCGAATATCACCTGTGATGTACGACGAAACTGGCTTTCTTTCTCTCTCTAAAATGATAACCGGTTGCAGTTATGGAGTAATCTATAACAAGAATACTTGGTGGAATGAAGAGATACGTTTGAAAGAAGATTTTTGGATTTCCTGTTATATGAAGTACAAAGAGCGTAAGATTTTAACCGATCTGCGTTATAATTTTGAGCAAAAGAGCACATTTGTGAACGCTGGTGGGCTTGCTTCGATCAGGAATCAGGAAGAAGAGCGCAAATCTATTCTTTTCATCAAAAAGAACTTCGGGGATAGTATCCAGCTCAAGAGTGCGACGAATAATGGAAAGGATAAGACGAAGCAGCTTGTACAGTATAACATATCCTGCAAATTCAAGTTCTAATAGTCTGTAAAAAAGGCGTTTAAATGGCGTTCATTCTGTTTGCTATATCCGTCTTTTTTAGCTAAATTTACTGATGTAATCAATTAAAAGTCAAACCATTAAATTAGAATTATGATAATTAGAACAGTTTGCGGATATGATTTCTTTGAGGTGAGTTCTGCAATGCAAAAAGCGATCCGGCGAGCCGATACCGGGGTAGCCGGCTTTTTTGCCTTGGAATTATGGGCGAGTGGATACCGCGACTATGTGTGGAAGCGTCTATATACCATTAGTGCAGAAGATTGTTTCGGTATCATTACGAAAGAAATAGAAGCATTGTGGCAAGGTCATGAGCTTGTAAATAAGAATGCTACCGAACCAAAGGGGCGGATATTTGTCAGCAAGGCGGTTATTCTTCTTTGTGAATGTAGGAAGAACCGGGATGCAGATCATTTGCAGAACTTCATTTATGACAGAAGAGATGTTGACATAGAAAAATGGATAGATGAAGTTAGGCGTTATCCTATTCCTATTCCAGCTTATACATTCGATGTGCATACTAGAAAGGGGAAGAAACAAGGGAGGACCAAAGAAGAATTCTTCAGAGAAGAGTACAAAGCATTACAGCCTCGTGTTCCTGGCTTGTTCGATGATTTGATATCTACCGATTAACCGAAGTAATTTAATGATGAGACCACAGCTACTTGGTCGTGGTTTCATCGTTTATATAAGTCAAACCAATTTAATTTAAGAGAAAATGAATACGTATTACAAATTTGCGCCAAATGTATTCTTGGCAAAGTGTGATGAGAAACACGAAAAAGGTGAAACTATCGAAGTCACTACTAAGTACGGTAAGGAGAACGAAAGTATAGTATTTAATTTAATCTTCGAAAAAGATGGATTTTACTATTACTCCATTGTTAGAGCTGACGGCTTTAATGCTCAAGAATGGGCGAAGCGACGAGCAGAACGTCGCAGGGAGTGGGCTGCATCTGCTGTACAGAGAAGTAATGAATACTATAATAAGTCCAACAAAGATAAAGATTTTCTTTCCCTTGGTGAACCTATAAAAGTAGGACATCATAGCGAAAAGCGACATAGAAAAGCGATAGACGATGCTTGGAACAATATGGGTAAAAGTGTTCAGTTTGACGAAAAAGCAGCAGAACACGAAAGTAAAGCAGAATATTGGGATAAAAGAGCTAATACCATAAATTTGTCAATGCCTGAAAGCATAGATTTCTATGAACATAAATTAGAGGTCGCAAAAGAGTATCATGAAGGTGTTAAATCTGGGAAGTATCCACGTATGCACTCTTACACTTTAACTTATGCTAAGAAAGATGTAAACGAAGCTCAAAAGAATTATGACCTTGCAGTAAAGCTGTGGGGAGATATTTAATAGTCTTTGAACTACCTCAAACAATACAGTTATGGGAGAATTATCAAGAGAAACCTCATTACAAAGGGTAATGAGGGCTTCAGGTCGTGTGCCTGTACAATGTTCATGTAGTATTTGTAAACAGCAATGTAATACACCATGTTTAGGAACCCCAGATGATATTGAGAAGATTATTGATGCCGGATATTCTGATAGATTAGCTTTAACTCAATGGGCTGCCGGAATGTTATTAGGTGTTACCACTTCGATTATACTTATGATTCAGCCCGTTGTAGGCAAAGAGTATTGTGCTTTCTTCGAGAATGGTCTTTGTATTCTGCACGATAAAGGTTTGAAGCCCACAGAGGGGCGTTTATCTCACCATACGGTTAAAAAAGATAACTTCAATCCATTTATGAGCATTGCTTGGAATGTGGCAAAGGAATGGCTTATGTTTGAAAATACAGAAGTTATTTTCCGTGTACTAACTAAGTTTGTTAAGGAGAGAAAGTTATGAGTGCACATTCATCTGTACGTGTTGACTGCGTGGCCTTTGCGAAATGTGGTGTGAAATCCCTCTCTCATTGTCGGCGATATCGTGGTGAAGATAATTATTGTAAGGGATGTACTCTTATTCGTCGTAAACCTCGAAATAGAAAGTTTGATGCAGGTGGTAGAGAGATGAAAAAATGTACCCATTGCGGGCATTATTTCTATCTCAATCGGTTTTACGTAAATACGATTACTTCGCATGGAAAGAAATACCGCTGTTTGTCGTCATGGTGCCGTATGTGTATGTCACAGGTTAATAGCGAGAGGGCAAAGCAAAAAAAAGGACTTACCTAATAATAAATTTCTTGTATGAAATATTATGCTTCAGTTAGTTTTGGTAAGGATTCTTTAGCAATGCTTTTTATGTTAATAGAAAAGGGGTATCAGTTGGATGAGGTCGTTTTCTATGATACTGGTATGGAGTTTCGGGCAATTTATAATACTCGCAACGCTGTTCTCCCAATTCTTAAAAAACATGGCATTAAATATACAGAACTGCATCCGGAGCAACCTTTTCTTTGGACTATGTTTGAGAGACCGGTTAAGAAAAGAGGGACCAATATTATCCATAAAAAAGGATATAGTTGGTGTGGGGGAACATGCCGGTGGGGAACGAGTGAAAAACTTCGTGCGTTGAAAGATCACACAAAAGATGGAATTGATTATGTCGGTATTGCTGCCGATGAGACCCATCGCTTTGAAAAGGAAAATCGGCCTAATCGGGTTTTACCACTTCGTGATTGGGGCATTACTGAAGCAGATGCGCTTCAGTATTGTTACACAAAAGGATTTGTTTGGCATGAGGATGGAGTAAGGCTATATGAACTGCTTGATCGTGTGAGTTGCTGGTGTTGTGGAAATAAGAACTTGAAGGAGTTGAAGAATATGTATTTGTACCTTCCATGGTATTGGAAAAAGCTAAAAGAACTTCAGCTAAACACTGATAGGCCTTATCGGCGTAATAGTGGAGAAACCATTTTTGATTTAGAGGAAAGATTTAAACGTGAAATGCAACAAAAATAGTTATTATGATACCCTTATGTATAAATGGAAAAGATTATTATGATCGAGAAGAAGCATATGCTGCTTGGTTTGAAGAATGGTTAATGAAACAGGATTTTGAGCAGGATCTTATTGATCGAGAGCTGGAGCTTGAATATCGAAAGACTCATCCAGATTGGAATACTCCTTATGTGATGTATGGTGTTCGTAAAAAACATAAGTGTATCCAAAAGAATGAAATTGCCGTGTTTTATGACTTGTTACCGAGACAAAAACGTGCTCGTACTGCTGAAACACATTGGTATAAAGTATTGTATAAGAGAAAGGCCACTCCTGAAGAAGTTGAGTCACTCAAGGTTGGGGAATATACCCGTAGATATTTGGTGTATTCCCTGTTTATTGAGAAGAAAATGACTCTTGACAAGGCTTTGTCTCTTATAGTTGCCGATGATAAATTATTAGGCATTGCTGATAATACCATCTCTGAAATTGTAACAGCCTTTGAGACTTTCTTTAAGCGTAAATTTAGAATTTATAAACCCGAGTTTACAACTCAACTTAATTTATTTACAGATTAATATGAAAACAACAATTGTTTCATGTGTGATTTTGCTTGTGTTCCTGCTATATGTAGGGCATTTGTCTATAACAATCAAACCGTTTACAGTTCAGCTTCCGTACTGGCATCGTTCGCTCGGACTGTTTCTGTTGATCCTCTCTTTTATAGTATATAATGCCGGTGAACGTGCAAAAGGGTACATTGATGGAATGATGGAATGAAAGAAGGGGAAAGAATTGTACTTGAATTGTTGAAGAAAAAGACCGAATGAAAATGGCGTTAAAATGGCGAAGTTTCTGTTTGTTAAAATTGTCAACAACGATTACCTTTATAGATGTAAAGAATTAAGGGTCAAACCAATAACTTGGAATTATGAATAAAGTGATTTTAAACGAACAAAAGATAATTGATAATATAACAGAAGGTTATCCTGTTACAGTTACACGGGAAGATGGTTTCAGATATATTATTAGCATGGAGCGTAAACGAGGTGAAGAAGTGTATTCATATCAGTTTGGACGCATTAAAAGAGAATTTGACTCTTTCGATAGTTTGGAAAATGCACTTAGTTCATATGAATTTACAGAGGTTATTTTTTAATACAAGAAAAAGAATGAGGAAAGAAGGCATAAAAAGACAGGATTTTGGATGTTGTCCTGGTCATGATAAATTTCCCAATCATACCTACAATACCCGTGCTTCAAAGAAAGCCAAACGACGAACAGATCAACTTGCTAATATGCGTGCAAGACGTTGGGCGAAACGGGAATTATTAATTGAATTAGAACTATTGATTAATGACTAACAAGATAAGAAAGGAATGATTATGGGATGGGGATTTTTTATATGTCAAACTGATTGTAAGAACCGAAAAAGACTATCCGAATTTTGGTTACACAAAAATTTTATCGGTGTACATTATCATGGCTGGGTTGATTTAAACCAGAAGAAATTAGCAGAATCGTGTACAAGGCATAGAAAGTTTAAAGATAACTACTACGTAGCAATGGAAACTATAATACCATTCTATGTAATTAGAAAGATTATATTTTCTCCACGAGTTCTTTGGGAATTAACAAAGTGGTTTATCAGAGCTTGGAGATATAATAATCGGAATAAATAATTCTCATAAGAAAAATGATGAACATTGGAATTGTAGATGTAGACGGTCATCACTTCCCTAACTTCGCTCTTATGCGTGCATCTGCATATCATAAGGCGAGAGGTGACCAAGTGGAATGGGCTACCCCTTTCAGTCAATATGATAAAGTAATGGCAAGCAAAGTATTTACTTTCACTCCTGATTTTAATTACTTGACCTTACAAGCTGATATTATAGAGAAAGGCGGTACTGGGTATGACATTGCAAGCAGGCTTTCTGATGATGTGGAAAACAGTTTGTTGATGGATTACTCCATTTATCCCCAGTATCCTTTCTCTATTCAGTTCTTTAGCCGGGGCTGCATCCGTAAATGTCCGTTTTGTTTGGTTCGTGAAAAAGAAGGATATATCCGGGCAGTAGAACCAGTTGAGTTGAATCCTAAAGGAGAATGGATCGAGGTGTTAGATAACAATTTTTTTGCAAATCCCGAATGGAGAGATGCCATTAATTATCTGCAAAAGAAAAATCAGATGGTCAATTTACATGGTGTTGATGTCAGGATCATGAATGAGGAGCAAGCATTTTATTTGAGTAAGCTGAAATTGAAAAGAAGAATCCATATTGCATGGGATTTACCGGAGATTGACCTTACAGAAAAGTTGAGAGAAGTTACTAAATATATCAAGCCTCGTAATTTGTCTTGTTATGTCTTAGTAGGTTTTAACTCTACAGTAGAACAGGATATGTATCGATTAAATAGGCTTAAAGAGTTAGGAATTTCTCCTTTTGTACAGCCATACCGGGACTTTAATAATAACCGCAAACCTACTTTATATGAAAAGGATATTGCACAATGGGCTAACAAGCATCAGATATTTAAGACCTGCGATTTTGCAGACTTCTCACCAAGAAAAGGATTTAAATGTAATTATTATTTAAATCGATAAAGAGATAATTAAAATATACCTGAAAGATAATATTGATTATTTTGATATACTATTTAGTTTTTTTACATCTTTCCAGAATACAATGAAATCTTTTGCTAAAGTATCAACGACTTGAGGCTGGTTAAACATATATTTATAAAATTCGTTGTCAGTAGATGAAGAAACCGTATTCTTAAATGCTGAATTCTTTATATTATTCAATAGGATAATTTGTTCTTCAGAAAGATAATCTAAATAGTTAAGTGTTTCATCAATAGCTTTATCAATTATTTGCAATGATTGATTTATTGTGAATAAAATTTTAGTATTTGTTTCTGGCAAAACTTGTTTCGCAACATTTGAAATATCAAAAATCGTTGATCTTTTAAAAAGATTCAATAAATCATTTTCATTATTTCTATCCAAATTCACATTTTCAATTTGCTCAATCGTTAAATTGATTGATGATGGATCATATGCAAAGATGATCGTTTGTGTACCTTTTGAAATAATATTTATTCTATCTTTGATGACAAGATTAATTTTTCTTTTTCTCAAATAGAAAGGTATAGTTGTTACCAAAAAGTAAAAAAAAGCTCCAGCGATATAACTATATGATAAATTAATTAATATGCTATTTATATTTTGAGCATTTGTAAATGAACCTAATTTGAGACTTTGTATATCTAACCCAATAACTAAAATGATGATTAAAGCCAAGAGCGTTATTACAGATATGGTAATGTTTATGAATCGTTTCATATTATTAGATGTTTTTGCAAATAAACAAAAAAATGATGAAATCTCCAAATGTATATAGTAATGAAATAAATAGGATATAATAATCTATTGCGAACATAGTGGTTAGCTGTGGATTATATTTCCAATATCTTCATCATTATCAACATACATTTTGATGTACTTTCTTAATAGGGTTGGGGTATTGGCACATTCATCTGTTTTAATTATTTGGAGATTATTCAATCCATATAAAGATGTCAAATTCCAGTTTGTCATTTCTTGTAGTGAGCGTTTTATCTCAATTTCTGATTTTGCGTCTTTAGTGAATATTGTAATATTCTTCTTTTGAGGATTAGTAGATGAAGATTGCCTTTCAAAAAAGGCTTTAAAATATTGGCTGTCATTTATGCCTAATAAATGCCCAAATATTGTAATATCATCAGCATCCATTAAATCATATACCATAGCAGGAGGATTATACTGAGAATCAAATGATTTTTGTATGAAGTCATAGTTATGAGCAATTTTCTCATCTTTTGTTCCTAATATAATATTTCCATCTAAGATACATCCATGTACATAGTTTATTGTATCATTAAACTCCATTGCAAAACTGGAATTAGGAGCTACTTCACTAAAACTCGTGTAGTTAAAAGAATATATGACAATTTGATCATTTGATTTATTCTGCATAAATGCTCTTGCGACAATTGCAGCTATAGAATTTTCGTTAATAGTTTCTTGTTGCACTTTTATGAGATATTGTATTAATCCATTTTTTATGAGTTGTAAGGCTTTTTGGTCTCGTTCAATAGGAGGATTTAATATATCTTCATGCGAGAAACTGATATAACAAGAAAAGCGTGGCAAGATTAATATTCCGTTTTTTAACAGATTATTAACAATGTCTACATTAGATTTTATACATTCATAAAATTCTGTGACTGGTCCATTTGCTTGAATTTGTTCTAAAACGTTCCTTTCTTTATCGTTGTATAGGTCTATTATTTGCCCATTATTGTTTTTGATTCTTATATAATAATTGTATAACTCATTCTCCAAATCATACCATTTTACAGCATCTAAATTATCGTTCCATTTGTCATTTAAATGTTTGATTAAAGGAGATGGGTAGTCTTTAGGACAAAATTCAGATTGGCAAAAGTCCTTGTATGAAGTCTTTCTGCCTAAACAAAGGTCAAATCCGTTACCTATTATCAGAACTCTTTTTCTGTCTTTATTCATATTGCAAAGGTAAGGAAAGATTGTAATAATAAGAACTGAAATTTATATAATTGTTGAACCTTTGGTGTATTGTTTATTCGATACACCTTTATTTTTTTGTGATGATGAGAAAAATGATTGTAACTGGCAGTGAGGGTTTTATAGGTAAAACCCTTTGCCGAGAATTAGTAAAAAGAGGTATTGAAGTCATAGGACTTGACCGAAAGTGCGGTACTGAAGCTACGAAAGTATGCGAGTATCTAAAGAATGAGGATATTGATTGTGTGTTCCATTTAGCGGCACAAACAAGCGTGTTTAATGGAAACCTGGAACAAATCAGGAAAGATAACATTGATACCTTCATGCGAGTTGCTGATGCCTGTAACCAGTATCATGTAAAGTTAGTGTATGCCAGTTCGTCAACAGCGAATCCGGAGAATACTACTTCCATGTATGGAATAAGTAAGTATTTTGATGAGCAGTACGCATCTGTCTATTGTAAGACTGCTACCGGATGCCGGCTGCATAATGTATATTCACCAAACCCACGTGAAAGAACTCTTCTCTGGTTCCTGCTTAATGAGGAAAAGGTGTCATTATACAATTGCGGTCAGAATATCCGGTGCTTTACTTATATGGATGATGTTGTCGAAGGTCTTATCTATGCGATAGGATGTAACCGTCAGCTAATCAACATCTGTAATGTACAACCGGTGACTACGATGTATTTTGCTACTTTAGTAAAATACTATAAACTGCTTGGAATTGAGCTAATTAATGAAAAACGGGATTTTGACAATTTGGAGCAGTCGGTGAACCGGGATATCTATTTAGTACCTTTGTCTTACACATCTGTCGAGGACGGAGTAAAGAAGATCTTTGATGAAAGGAAAGGGAAAGATATGTCGTATTGATGACTGGGATAAGCCGGAAGCGGTGAAATGTAAGAGCTGGTCTCATCAGGAACGGTTATGTGATCTGAAAGAAAAGGTATCACTTCATAAAAAGGGTGATATCTATTACATCTCCCAGTTCGCCCGTTCCAAGACTGGTACCAGCTTTTCAGAAATCAAACAGTCGGAGGAACTCGCATCATTCTTTGCAGAGAGAGCGTGTGAGTTTCTCCACCGTTTTATTGTAGGGGGATACGAAGGATGGTGTATAGTCACCACACCGCGACGGAGACACTACGAGGGCTTTCATTTTGCAACCTCTATCTGCGCGAAAATAGCGGGGGCGGTGAAAATACCATTCTATGAGAATGCAATTCAATGCCTGACTAAAGATAGATTGAACCCGGAATTCTTTCTTCTTCGTCCGATAAGGGAAAAGAAGATAATAGTGTACGATGACATACTAACAACTGGCAGTACATTACTTGCCACCTATGAGTTATTGAAAGACAGTGAGCAGCTTCTTTTTCTCGTAGGAATAAACAATCATTGATATGGGAAATGAAGATAGAACATTAACATTTAAGCAAGAGAAATTCTGTAAATATTACGTTGATACAGAAGGTAATGCAAGTGAAGCATATCGAATGTCTTATAATACTGCCAACATGAAGCCTGAAACGATTTGGAGTGCTGCCAGTAGACTATTAGCAAATAGCAAGGTCAGTACAAGGATAAATGAGATTAAGGCGCAGAGAGCGAAAGAGTCTGAAGTAGAGAGGAAAACTGTTGAGAAGGTGCTAATGGATATAGTGCTTGCCGATCCCGATGATCTTCATTTTGTTGACCCCGCAACCGGGAAAACAAAAATGAGAACTCCTTCCCAACTTCCCAAACGTGCCCGTAACGCATTGAAGAAGATACAGAATAAGAGAGGAGAAGTTACCTATGAGTTCAACGGTAAGACAGAAGCTGCCCGGATACTTGGTGCCTGGAATGGTTGGGAAGCTGATAAGAATGTTAACATCAAAGGTGGTGAGGGAAATAAAATCGGTGAACTTCGTATCGGCTTTGATGAAAATGGAGATTCGGAAGAATAGAACAATTTGAACTGCAAAATCCTGTATTTTCCCTGCGGAGAAACCTTACTTTTAGAACAATATGGTTATAAATTATAAGAAGCTAAATCCGAATGGATTCTATCTATTGAAGTACTTGAATGATGAGACTATCCGTTTCATTATCTTGTATGGTGGCTCATCTTCCGGTAAATCGTACAGTGTTGCACAAACTATACTGATACAGACATTACAGGACGGTGAGAACACTCTTGTCATGCGTAAGGTAGGAGCTTCTATACTCAAAACCATTTATGAAGATTATAAAGTCGCTGCGGCCGGTCTTGGCATATCCCATTTGTTCAAGTTCCAACAGAATACTATTAAATGTCTGGTTAATGGAGCTAAGATAGATTTCTCCGGTCTTGACGATCCGGAGAAGATAAAAGGTATCTCCAACTATAAGCGTGTTCAGTTAGAGGAATGGTCAGAGTTCGAGCATCCGGATTTCAAGCAGCTACGTAAGCGTTTGCGTGGTAAGAAAGGCCAGCAGATTATTTGTACCTTTAACCCGATCAGTGAGAGCCACTGGATAAAGAAAGAGTTCATAGACAAAGACAAATGGCATGATGTGCCGATGTCTGTAACTATTGCCGGTAAAGAGTTACCGGAAGAACTTACTAAGGTTAAATCCGTAAAGAAGAATGCGCCTCGGCAAATACTTAATCCTCGTACAAAGCAAATCGAGGAACAGGACTCAAATACAGTTATTATCCAATCTACCTACCTGAATAATTTTTGGGTGGTCGGTAGTCCTGACGGTACGTATGGTTTCTATGATGAGCAATGTGTGGCCGACTTTGAATATGATAGGGTTCACGATCCGGATTATTATAATGTGTACGCATTGGGAGAGTGGGGTGTTATTCGTACCGGTAGCGAGTTCTTCGGTTCCTTCAATCGTGGCAAACATTCCGGTGAACATAAATATGTCCCGGGGCTGCCTATTCATATATCAGTCGATAACAATGTACTGCCTTATATCAGTGTGTCGTACTGGCAAGTAGATTTCGCTACCGGTACCAAAGTTTGGCAGTTTCATGAGACATGCGCCGAAAGCCCGAACAACACAGTGAAGAAATCTTCTAAACTCGTAGCTAAGTATCTGAAATCCATTCAATACTCTGACAAACTATACGTACACGGTGACGCCTCAACGAAATCCGCTAATAGTTTTGATGACGAGAAACGTTCCTGGATGGACTTGTTCATAGACACTTTACAGAAAGAAGGATTTGAGATTGAGGATAAAGTAGGCAATAAGAATCCAAGTGTTGCCATGACCGGTGAGTTTATCAATGCTATCTTTGATTGTACTGTTCCTGGCATAGAGATATACATCGACGAATCATGTTCGGTGTCTATCGAGGATTACATGAGTGTGCAGAAAGACGCCAACGGTGCTATTCTCAAAACTAAGGTGAAGAACAAAACTACTTTGCAGAGCTACGAGGAACACGGGCACCTATCCGACACATTCCGGTATGTTGTAGTAGATTTATGCAATGAACAGTACACAGAATTTAGTAACCGGCGAAAAAGAAATCTCTATGGTGGTAAGGGTATGCTTGATTTCTTTAATCCGGAAGCACAAAATGTCTACTCGCAGCGGCTTGTTTATGTCATGCCGAATGTAGATGGCACATTTGTTCTTGTTCAGGTATCCCGTTGTGGTGGTAAGTGGCATTTAATTGATGCCTTGTTTAGAGAAACATCTTCCATAGAGGAAATTAAGACCGCATGTTTAGAGCACAACGCTAATACGTGTCTCTTTGAATGCTCATCTGCCTATTATCAGACTGTACGTGAGTTGAGGGAACTTGTGAAAGATACAGAAATAAGAGTAAAGAAAGAGTTTGCCGACGTGGATAAGCGAATAGCTGCTACCTCTGATTTTATAAGAAATAACTTTTTGCTATCACCAAAGATGTTAGAGGAATCTCAAGATTACAGTGATTTCATTACTAACCTGATGGACTATAACATAAATAGTGAGAATAAAAGTGCAAGCATTATTTTAAGCGGTCTTGCATATCATATAATAAAATCGTTTCCCGAATCATCTGCTGCTTAATTTGTTGTTATATAGTTTGTTATAACTGAATTCACACATTTCTTATTTTTCAAGATTTTAGTGTTTTGAGAAACCGGTTATTCATATTCCTACATTTGTTTCAAATAAGAAATAAATGAGTTGGTTTCGTAAAAAATCTAAGTCAGAGGAAGAGACTGTACAGGATACTAATGTAGAAGTCGTAAGTGAGACTGTTGAAGAGAAGAAGCTTCCAGAAGGGAAAAAGATAACTGTTGAAGAGTTATTTTCTTCTCCATATATTTGCTCTCAAAATTTTCTTACGCTTTTTCAGTCTGTACCGGAAGTTTTTTTTCCAATTGACTACATCGCTTCTCGTATTTCCAGTGCTAACTTTCAGTTTAAGAAAGTTAAGGACGATAGTGTTGTTTGGGCTAATAAGAATCTGAATCAGATACTTCTTAGACCTAATTGTTTAATGACATGGAAACAAAATGTCTATCAACATTTCGTATATAAACTGTGTCTTGGCAATAGTTTCACACGTGCTGCAATGTCTGATAGTTTTACTGATGTAGAAAAATGGCGTTATTGCTCTAACTACTGGGTACTTCCTGCTGATGCAATGGAAGTCTTGCCTGTTTTAGGTAGTAATATTCCATTGTTTGGTATAGCTGATCAAGAAGATATTATTAGAGGTTATCGTTTAAATTATGGCGCTTTGAGCACAATGAATATTCCTGCTTATCAGGTATGGCATGATAGAGACGGGTGTGTGAGTTATTATTCTGGATTTGGATTTATGAAATCTCAAAGCCGTCTTATGTCACAAATGAAACCGATATCGAACCTTATTGCTGTATATGAAGCCCGTAATGTAATTTATGTAAAACGAGGTGGCTTAGGATTTCTTATCAATATGAAACAAGATGAATCCGGGCCCATTGCCATGACTGATAATGAGAAGAAAGAAATTTTGCAACAACATTTCGGTAAGTTCGGAGTAGGTAAGGACCAGTTACCATATGGGCTGTCTGATATTCCATTGAGTTTTGTACGTACCAATCTCACTATTGCAGAATTGCAACCGTTTGAGGAAACACTTGCTGATGCAATTAGTATTTCAGGTGCTTATGGTATTCCTGCTGTGTTAGTTCCTCGCAAAGACCAGTCTACTTTTAGCAATCAATCTACAGCAGAGAAGAGTGTTTATAGCTCTGTTATCATTCCATTTGCGAAACAGTTCTGTCGTGAGTTTACTCAATTTTTAGGACTTGAATCAAGCGGATATTATTTGGATTGTGATTTCTCCGATGTGGATTGTCTGCAAGAGGGATTGAAAGAAGCCGAAGAGGTAAAGACCAATATCAATAGCCGGTGCAAAGACCAGTTCCTTAGTGGATTGATAACTTACAATGATTGGAGGGCGCAAATCGGTGAAAGTAAATTTGAAGAACCTATGTTCGACAAAACATTATTTGAAATGTCGGACCAGGAACGAGAGATAGTTAAACAAATATTTAGTCTTAACACAAAAAGTGAAGTTGAAAATGGAAGAGAAAATCAAAAGCCTTCAGTACAAGACAAAGGCAAATGATGTTGATGAGAAGGGTATCGTTACCGTCGCGGTGAACGGTATCGGTGTGAAGGACTCACAGAAAGACGTATCCATGCCCGGATCATTCAACAAGACTTTAAAGGAAAATATTGGTCGTATGCGTTGGTTCTTGAATCACCGTCCGGATCAATTGTTGGGGGTTCCATTGAGTGGTAAGGAAACAGAGGGTAATTTAGTTATGGTTGGCCAGTTGAATCTTGAAAAACAGATTGGTCGTGACACCTTAGCTGATTATAAGCTGTTTGCAGAGAATGGAAGAACCCTTGAACACTCTATCGGAGTAAAAGCTATCAAAAGGGATTTGACTGATCCTTGTAAAGTGCTTGAATGGCGTATGATGGAATATTCTACATTGACAAGTTGGGGAAGTAATCCTCAAACATTCCTTGTGAATATTAAATCAGCTACTGCCGATCAAGTAAAGGAAGCTGTTGATTTCGTCCGAAAAGCGTTCTTGCAGCATGGATATAGTGATGAACGTTTAAAAGGTTACGATATGGAATTAAGTTTATTGCTAAAGAGCCTCAACGGTGGTACCGTTGTCTCATGTCCTCATTGTGGTTATCAATTTGATTATGATGCAGAAACGGAGCATACCTTTGCGCAACAGGTATTAGATTACGCTGCCGATTATCAGAGATGGATAACGCAGGACATCGTAAGAGAAGAAATGGAGAAGCTCACTCCAGAGATTAGAACTCAAGTAATTTCTCTTATTGATTCTGTAAAGGCAGAGGAGAAAGAATTCACTCAAAAGAGTTTGCAGGATCTTATGAATTATGTAAGATGTCCCCATTGTTGGGGAAAAGTATATCGTTCGAATACTATTCAACAAAGCACTTCTGAAGATACTACCGGAAAGAATGAGCCGTCTGTTGACACTCAAGAAAAGAATGACGGAGAAAATGGTAACGATGAAGTAACGTCTAAAGCCGCTGATAATGGCACTTTATTCGATTTCAAGAGTTTGAATAGTTGTTTCGAGAATAAATAACTTAAAATTTAAATTTTATGCTTAAAAAATTTACAGTATCAGATTTTAATCTGAAAACAGATGGTCTGCCGGCAGAACAAAAAACATTCATGGAAAACATCGTCGGCATGATGTGTGAAGTCGTAAACAAATCATTGGAAGGAGTTGTTACGCCTGATGATGTGACTAAACAGTTTGGAGATATTAATAACTTATTGAAGTCTTATGACGGTGAGAAGTTTGCTCAACTGATTAAAGACAATGAAACACTTGTTGGCCAGGTTAAGAGTCTTGGAGAAAGCATTGAAAAAATGAAGCAAAAAGGCTTATCTATGGATACTATCAATAAGTTCGACGAGAAATTGAGCGAAATGCTTGATAGTGAGAAGTTCAAGGAGTTTGCAGCCGGTCACAGCCGTAAAACAGGTTCTTTTGAGGGATTCAGCTTGAAAGATATTGTATCCATGACCGACAATTACAGTGGTGAAATCATGATTACCCAACAGCAGAACCGTGTTGTTAGCCAGGTAAGTAATCAGAAGATTCATATGCGTAATGTCATTACGACTTTGCAGGGTGATCCTACATATACGCAGCTCGCCTTTACACAAGTGTATGACTTCGACAGGAATGCACGGTACGTTACTGAAAACGGTCGTTTACCGGAATCAAGCATTAAAATGAAGGAAATTCAGACAGGTACGAAACGACTTGGTACCCATATCAGAATTTCTAAGCGTATGTTGAAGAGTCGTGTTTTCATCAGAAGTTATATTCTGAATATGCTACCGGAAGCTGTATGGCTTGCTGAAGATTGGAACATGTTATTTGGTGATGGGAACGGTGAGAACCTGTTAGGCATTACTAATCACACTGGAGTACTTCCAGTTGAAAGTATCATCAAAGATACTATCATTAAGGGAGAAGCCGGTAGTGTGAAGTCTGTCGAAAGCCATAATGGGGGTAAAGACACAATTGTTGAATTCACAAAGCCGTACGATCTGATGCTCAATGGTATGGTTATTACATTTGCCAATGCTGCTGTTGTGACAGATTTGAACAAAGCGAATCCTATTATCAAGATGAATGACCGTCAAATCTTGTTGAAAGGTGTTGCTTTTGCCGGTGAGGAAACAGCCATTGCAAATATGACATTTACTGTCAATAACTCATTCTTCCAAAGTATTGAAGCTCCTAACTCGGAAGATGTTATTAAGACGGCATTTGCTGTGATGACCTATGCACAGTATTATCCCAATGCTATTACTCTCAATCCATCAGATGTTAATGCGATGGAATCAGAGAAGGATACTACTGGGCGTAACCTTGGCATTATCAAGGTTGTCAATGGTGTTAAGCATATTGCTAACCGTCCGATTGTAGAGAGTACCGGTATGTTACCCGGTAAATACTTTATTGGTGATATGCACATGGGGGCATCTATCGTTGACTACACTAATCTTGCGTTAGAGTGGGCTGAAGATGTGGAAACGAAGTTGTGTAATGAGGTAGTTCTTATCGCCAGTGAAGAGGTGATTTTCCCTGTTTACAATCCTTGGGCATTTGCTTATGGAGATTTGGCTGAACTGAAAGAAGCAATCACTAAAAAGTAATATTATGGATTACATACTTAGAGGTAATGATAAGGATGTAGCCAATGTGCTTAAAGAGCAACGCATTCGGATTGGTAGAGGGGTGGTTTCATTCACCCCTATTTCCGAGTGTGGTCTTGTTACAGAAGAAGATGCTCGAAAGACATTGGAATGTATGCTCACAGAGAAGGATGCGAAAATCGGTGAACTTACTGAATCCATTACGGAGAAAGATAAAGCTATTGTTGAACTGACAGATGAACGTGATACAATGAAAGCTCGTATTGCAGAACTTGAAGCCTTGGTTCCTTCTGATAACAAGAATCTTCCGGATGCCGACTCGAAAGAATTGCCTGTTGGAGATGCTAAGGAAGTAGCAATTGTTGATGATAAAGCCGTTTCCGGGGAAGATGAAAAGAAGACCGGAAAGGGTAAGGCTGCTAAATAACTATCGCTATGCTGATTGATGTTTCATATTTTACGTCAGGTCCCAGGCACATAGAAAACGCTTCGGTTGCTGAAATGCCTTCACCCAATTCTCTTGCTGTAAATGAAGTGATAAACGGGTATATCAAGGCATTTCAGTCCGAATTTCTTCATTCTGCTGTCGGTTTTAGCCTTTCACAAGCTATTACTGATTACTTGGAGATCATAGAACAGGAAAAAGAGGATTCTTCAGATGAGGTTGATATCTCGGAAGAAGATGAATCTCAATCCGGATATGCACTTTTATGTGAAAAGCTAAGTGAACCGTTCGCCGATTATGTGTTCTTTCACATTTTACGCGACATGAATACACAGGCTACTATCACCGGCCTTGTAAGATTGAAATGTGCTAACGAGTATATATCTCCGATCAAGAGACAGGTTAGTGTCTGGAACAGCATGGTGAAGAAGAATCGGCTCTTTGTAGAATGGGCTATGTCTGATGATTGTCCTTTTACTGGTTTGAAGATTCAAAAGAATCTATTAACTCCAATTAATACTTTCAATTTATGATGTACTTAGATATAACAGAGCTGTTTGAAGAAGTGGTTAAAAAACTTCCTGAAGGTCTTGAAATTCTCTATCCCAATGGGAAAGGTGGGGCAAAAATTGTAAAGTCACCAAGATTGAATTACATCTTTGGTAGCAGTCAATATATCAAGGACATATTAGATGAATACAGTAAATCTCCTGGTCAGTCTGAAAAAAAGTTCCCGTTGGTTGCACTCTTTACTCCAATTTATGAAGATAGAAGTGATCCAAATTATTTTTCTAAGGCAAAGGTTTCGTTGATTATAGTTTGTTCATCCTGTAAGGAGTGGAGTAATGAGGAACGTAGAACTACATCTTTCAAGAATATTCTCCGTCCAATCTATAAACGTTTGTTGGAAGTATTATATGAAGATTTCCGGTTCGACTGCGACTGTGACGAGAAAGTGAAACATAGTTATTCAGAGAATTATTCGTATGGTAGATACGGAGCCTATACAGATTCCGGTAAGGCTGTGAGCGAGCCCATAGATGCCATAAACATACGCTCGATGGAAATAAAAATTAATAATCTTAATTGTAGAAGAAAATGAGAAAGATTAGAACATGTAAAGGTGGCCGGATGAATACAGGTAGTTCTGCATGTAAAATCGACTGGAAGAAAGTCAAAGGTGCTATTATGGTAGAACATGGCGTGAAACTTCCTGCCGATATTACAAGTGAGAAGTTACTTGAATTATGCCATGCTGACCGCCCGGATCGTATTTATCCTATTTTCCCATTCCTGGAATATGCTTCGAATGGAGGTGATCCACAGGTAAATGCGACTGGTTATGGTGCAAGTGAGTACAACGGGCTTAATGCTCTTACAGATACCTTTACTTTAAAGAGTTTCGACGAAGTTTTGAATGCCCAACTTTTGAGGTGTGCTAACAAGGGGTGGGACGTTTATTTTTGGAATCAAGATAACACCTTGATTGGCTTTAATGATGGTACAGATGTGTTGGCGGGCATTTCAATGTCTTCTGTTTATCCAACTGTAACCCGTTTCCCTACAAGTGGTGCAAAATCAACTATGACAGTAAGTTTCGCTCATGAGGATGCAGAAGAAAGCCTGTTGAATTTTGATTATGTGCAGTTAGATTTCAATCCTAAAAACTTCTTGATGGGCTTGGTTGATGTCGTTTTTGAAAAGACAGAAGCGGAAAATGCCTACAAAATTATCGAGAAGATTGGTGGCTACGATCGTACAGAAGAATTCGGAAGTCTCATCGCTGATGGTGCCGCCGAGGTTATGAATAATACAACTTCTGCTTCTTATGCTGATGGTGTAATAACCATTGTCCCAAAAGCTGGTGCTGTTCCTTCGTTGAAATCTCCTTCTGTGTTGTTTGAAAAAGGAATTAGAGGTATTGAGCAGGTAGCATGAAAACAGATGGTGTAACGTTCGTTGATTCCGTAGTAAAGGAGATGACGAAGGAAGAATTTATTGAAGCTCATATCAATGTGGTGTGGCTAAACTTAAAAGAAGAAAAGCGCCGGAAGAAGCTCTCTGATGTGTTCGATACGATAACTAAGTAACTAATGGGCTGGGGTGTAGTTGCAGCCCGGCCCATTTCATTATCTATTATATGGCAGATTTCGATAAAGTTTATGACGTGATTCATTCCATTGCTTCCGGGTTTAAGGGAGAGTGTGTCAAATGTATGGAGGAAAATAAGAATGTGCTTATTGATTGCATACAGGAACAGTTATATAGTGGTTTAGATGGTACCGAACATTTATTGAATCCCACTTATGACAACGATACCTATTTCAATGAACCCGGTCCCTGGCAAAATCAAGCAGAAAGGTATAAACATTGGAAAGAGAAGATAACCCCACCTCTTAGGGGAGAGATACTTTATTTGCCACCACGCCCAGTCGAGGTTCCTAACCTTTTTATCACTGGTACTTTTTATGATAGCATTTTTGCGCAAAAAATAGATTCCGGATTACGTTTTGAAACAAAAGGTTTTAAAGAGGGGCCATCCATTGAAAGAAAGTATGGTGAGCAGGTTCTTGGCGTTGGAGATACTGCAAAGGAGTATTTCAACATCATGTATCTCCGTCCATGGTTAGAGCGTTTCTTTTCTGAATGTGGGTACCGGTAGGCTATGGCTTGTGGATGCGAGATAAAGAAAATGCAAAGTGAACTGGATCGTATCAGTGAACTGGCGAAGAAAGCAGCTATTTTAGATGGCTGTATGTATGTTGTTTATCAAAAAGAGGACGGTACCTATGCTTTTGATAAGGTTGGGAATGAGATTAAAGGAAAGATTATCGAATATAGACATTACCTATAATTATGGCAGAATTAGTAATAGAAGGACTTGTAAAGGATGGTGAGATTCAGACATTGGTTGAACTGGATAATACTATTGAGCGTGTAAGGGCAACGTATGCCAATGCGGCCAAAGATCTTGCAAAAGGGTTAAAGATTAATGTGGACGGAATTGCCGATCTTGAAAAGTTAGGCTCTATATATACTACTCAATCTAAAAATGCGAGTTCCGCTTCTAATGAATTGACCGAAGCTCTTAGAAAACAGTCGGAAATATCCCAGACTGTGACAAAACGTATAGAGGAAAAGTTGAATGCAGAAAAGCTTTCCACTGCTGAAATCAAGAAACTTACTAAGGCGAGTGCTGATAATGCTTCTTCTTTAGAAAAAAGTGCTAAAGCAGAAGCCAACTTAACCAAAGCTCAAAATGCAGGTAATAGTACTCGTAAGAAAACTGTATTGACAGAGGAAGAACGGTTAAAGCTCATCCGGACAGCTATCACTCTAACCAATCAGGAAGTACATAGTAAGGCACAAGCAAAAGAAATGAATAAACAGCTTCAAAAGGCTGTAGATGTATTGAAAGATACTGATGAGAACTATATCCGGACTCTTGCACGCCTTAACTCCACAATAGGTATTAATACCGATTATGTGAAACGTAACTCCGACAGGTACACACAGCAGAAGATGACAGTAGGTGCGTATCGGGAAGAAGTAAAAGCTGCGTGGATTGAGATACAAAACGGAAATAATTCAATGCAGAATATGGGTATTATTGCGCGTAATACCGGTAGGATGCTTCAAAGTGAGTTAGCTCCTGGAATAAGTAAAGTCGGTGCAGGACTCAAAGGGTGGGTTGCCGGGTATGTTGGTGCACAGGCTGTTGTTAATGGAGTAGTTGCGCTTTTTACACAACTTCGTGAGGGTGTAGGCTCCGTTGTTGAATTTGAGTATGCTAATAGCCGGCTTGCTGCTATATTGGGTACTACGTCTGACCAGATAAAAGAGTTAACTCTTGATTCTAAAAGATTGGGGGCAACGACTAAGTACACGGCTTCTCAAGCTGCTGAACTTCAAATCGAATTAGCAAAATTAGGATTTACACGAAAAGAAATTTTAGATGCAACTGAATATGTATTGCGATTTGCACAGGCCACTGGTGCTGAATTATCGGATGCTGCGGCTTTGTCTGGTGCAGCTCTTAGAATGTTTAATGCAGACACCAAGGAAACTGAACGTTACGTATCTGCGATGGCTGTTGCGACTTCACGTAGTGCATTATCATTCTCATATCTTGCTACCGCGTTACCTATCGTTGGCCCGGTTGCTAAGGCTTTTAATTTTACCATAGAAGATACTTTGGCATTAGTTGGAAAGCTTGCAGATGCCGGCTTTGATGCTTCTATGTCTGCTACTGCTACACGTAATATTTTGTTGAATCTTGCTGATACGAATGGTGTACTTGCAAAATCACTGGGAGGGTCTGTAAAAACGTTGCCTGAATTAGTCGCTGGACTACAAAAGTTGAAAGAACAGGGGGTAGATTTGAATAGTACCCTTGAAATGACCGATAAGCGTAGTGTAGCTGCTTTCAATGCTTTCCTTACTGCTGCAGATAAGATAGTCCCATTACGTGACCAAATAACCGGTGTTGATGAAGAATTAGCAGGTATGGCTCATACAATGGGGGATAATGTCAAAGGAGAAATCTATAATTTGAGTTCTGCATGGGAAGCATTTATGATTACGTTAGGACGTGATACAGGTACAATTGCTGGGCTTGTCAGTGAGTTAACAGGATTTGTGCGTTCAATGCGTGAGGTTATCGCTACATCTGAAGAACTTGCAAAGGAAAGACTTGCTAATGCTGAAAGGAGTGGTCAGCAAGCTGCTAAACAGGATAAGGAGTGGGTTAAATCGAAGTTAGAAAGTATAGATACTGTTGCCCTCCATTATCGGAAAGAGGGTGTTGATGGCGCAGAAGCTTTTGAAAAAGCAAGAGCACAACAACTTAAGGTACTTGAGAGAGCATTAGCCCAAGAAGAAGCAAGGCTGCAACTCTATACCAAACGCAATGAGAAGCAATGGGATGAATATAACAATCGGAGTTTTTGGAAACAAGGTCTTGGAATTCAAAAGGCTACGAATACAATGATTAATGATATTAATGAATCCTTTTCCCTGGTAGAGCAACAAACTGCTTATATAGCTGGTCTTAAAGAAAAGATGGACCAGATAAAAGGAATCACTAATGACTATCAGGATGAAAATACAGAAAGTACTTTCAAGAAACCTCTTACTGATAAGGAAAAACGCGAATTGGAGAAAGCTGCACAGGAGAAATTGAAAATCCAACAGACTTACCAAGAATCAGAACTTTCTCTTATGGATGAAGGATTAGAGAAAGAACTTGCTCGTATTGGTATTGAGTATTCTAAGAAGATAGCTGCTGTTAAGGGATATAGTAGGGAAGAGATTGCAACCCGGAAGAATCTTGCTAAAGAGATGCAGCGTGCTCTTGATGAATATTCCATCAAGTATAATTCAGATCGTGAAAAGAAGGATATTGAAAACGCCCTTACTGTTGTTAGAAAAGGTTCTAAAGAGGAATTGGATTTAAAACTTCAACAGTTGGAACTTCAACGTGAGAGTGAAATTGATGCAGCAGAGAAAACTGGTGAAGATGTGTTCCTCATTGCTGAAAAGTATGCAAAGAAGAAAAAGGAGTTGTATGAGAAGTATGCTTCCGATCAAATTTCATTGATCGCTGAAAATGCAGCTCATGAGCAAAAGATTCGTGATGAAGAACACATCATGGATATGCTTGCGTTGAAAAAGAAACTAGCTTCTAAGCAAATTACACAGCAGGAATATGCAGCAGAGGAATACCGGTTACGGCTTGATTATGCTCGAAAGACTACCGAAGCCGCTATTGATGCCTTAGAATTGGAGCTTCAAGCTGATAACCTTAGTGCGGATGATAGGGCTAAGATTGCCGAGCAGTTGCAGAAATTAAAGGCTGACCTTGCCGAAGAGGAAGCAGAAGCAGAGATTGCCGCTATCAATAGCGTTACCAAGGCAGATGAAAGGGCGCAGAAAGAACGTCAAAAGAATCTCAAAAAATGGTTGCAGACTGCATCTCAAGCTATTGGTGCAATCGGCAGCCTTGTCAGTGCTGTTTATGACGGCCAGATTGACCGAATAGAGGAGGAACAGGATATAAACGATGAGAAGTATGAAAAAGATGTAGAACGTTATGAGAAGCAGGCTGAACAAGGTGCCATATCGGAAGAGGAAGCCGAAGCCCGTAAACGTTCTGCAAAAGCTGCTACTGAAGCCAAGAATGAGGAGCTTGAAAAGAAAAAGCAAGAGATTGCTCATAAACAAGCTGTATGGGAGAAAGCAACGAGTATTGCCCAGGCTGGAATAGCGACTGCACTTGCTATTACTGAAGCGTTGCCCAATATCCCGTTATCAATCTTGATAGGAGCATTGGGAGCTATTCAAGTGGCAACTATTCTCGCTACACCGATTCCTTCTTATGCTGAAGGAACGAAAGACGGTGCTCATCCAGGCGGTAAGGCGCTCGTGGGTGATGCTGGTAAACATGAGGTTGTCATGTATGCCGGTAAAGCATGGGTGACACCCGATACTCCTACACTTGTGGATCTTCCTAAAGGTGCACAGGTATTTCCGGATGTGAGCTCTATTGATTTGCCTGATTGGGATGTTCCGGAATGGGACGTTCCCTCTCTTTCTCCCACCTTTGTAGGAGTGGATACTACTGGTGAACCTATTATTTTCAATGATTATAGTGATTTGAAATATGAAATAAAGGGCTTACGTCATGAACTACGCAGTATTGGTAAGCAGCAACATAAAGATGCGTGTGCCCGTGATTATAAATATTATATGCTTTCCCGGTTATGATTGAAAGATTGAACCAATTATCTCTATATGATTTTATAGAGCTTTCATGTGGTGATTGCTCCGTATTACTTTCGCCAGATGAGGATATTAATGAGATGGAATTAAAGAAACGTTCATCTGATTTGATAATAGAGTACAAGAAGATAACTAATCCGTCCGGATTGAAATCTGTGTTAGTTGATCGTGAGGATATGATAAAAGAGAGGGCACGTGTTTTGCTTTTTAAAGTTTGTATTTCTCTGATTGCTATTGATGCTTATGAAGATGTCCGGGAGACTTTGGCTTTGTTATCATATGATACGAAATCCATGTCTGATGAACAAGTTAAGTCTAAAGTTGAAGAATTGTTGCGATCTGCTTTATTTGAGCAAAAGAGAAGCGATGATATGCGTTCTGATGAGAAGAAAGAAAAAGCTACTCCGGAACAGATACGTTCTTCTTTTGATGCTGAAATAGCTTTTCTTATGACTTTTTTTAAAATGAATATTGATGTCCGGAACATAAATGCTGCTGTTTATGCAAACATCGTCCATCAGGCAGATGTAGAGATAAGCATGAAGAAGAAAAGGACGTAAATGTTATATTTCATATTGATATAGAATTAATTAAATCTCAATTACAATCGAATTTTTTCGAAGGTCGTTAGTAACTCCTTTTTAGGAATCACAAACGACCTTTTTTATGAATAGAAAGAACAACGCAAACTGCATAAATAAGCGTTTATGCAATGTTTTATTGTCAGAACTTCGTACCTTGGAAACGAAGTGTGATCGGATAACATTTGAAGTATCCGCAGTAAAAGAAATGATTGCCTCGTTACCCCCTGACATAGGCACTATCATTAGTTCTATCGAGCGTTCTGCTAAAGAAATGCACGAACAAAGCATAATGCATCGGGAATATGTGGAAAGGTGCATTAATGGTGAACCTAAGATACACCTAATAAGGAGGGCTGACAATGGACTTTGAAAAGGAAGTATCAGAAATATATCCCTGGATATTACGTGTAGCGAAAAGATTCTGCCGATCTATGCAGGATGCAGAAGATTTAGCCGGTGACACGGTGTACAAAATGCTTATAAATCGTGATAAGTTCGATGTATCAAAACCTTTGAAACCGTGGTGCCTTGCTGTCATGCAGAATACTTATATTACGCAGTACAATAGAAACTCTCTCATACATTTTATTGGATATGATTCAGCAGTTGAAAATGCTTCTTCTGATTATGCTTCTAATTTGGCAATGTTTAATGATGTTGTGTCTGCCATTCGCCGGTGTGCCCAAAAAACATGTTGTATGGATAGCTTAATATATTGTGCCCAGGGATATTCCTATGACGAAATAAGTGAACTGTTGAATGTCCCGACTGGAACAGTCCGAAGCCGCATTTCATTTGGTCGGAAGATGTTATATCAAGAACTTGATTATTAATTCGTTAAAAATGGTTTGAAAAAGGATGTTGAAGAAAAAAAATATCTATTTTGTTAGGCTATTACCTAACAAATGACTATATTTGCAATACCAAATAACATAAAAGTCAAACCAAAAAAAGTGAATTATGGAAACAAAGTCTAATTTTAGAGCCAGAGTGATGAAGTATGCTCATCATCTCCTTTCAACAACAAAAAAGAGTTGGAAATATTGTCTGCTAAAAGCGTGGGAGCTTTACAGACTTGCTAAAAGAATGAGAAGCGGTGAAGTTAAATTCGCCTATGAGAAAGTGAATGGCAGTATTCGTTATGCTATCGGCACTCTTAAAAATGTGCCTGCAGGTGCGACAAACAAGGGTAAACGTATGACAAAACCTTCTTATAAGACTTTCTCTTACTTCGATGTTGATAAGCAGGAGTTTAGAAGCTTCAAAATTGAGAACCTTGTAACCGTGTATTGATATGACTCCATTAGAATACTACTTAAAGAGAAAAGAGGATAGCAGGCAAGAGCTTGCTACCCTCATAGCACAAGCTAATCAGCTCATAGGTGATACACATAACAGCCTCAACACTCATACTAATCAAGTGAGCAATATGGGGAATATAAAAATGCTTTCTCAACAATTACAGCAGCTAACAAGCCGTATTGAACTGGAGAAGCAAAAGGGGGATATGCTTGAAAGTATCTGCCTGACACTAACCATAGAAGGGTAAGCATATGAAAGCAACTTTATTAAAAGTCACCGGAGAAACAGTTGAAATTTCTCCGGTGAATGGGAACTGCTTTACCCTAAAAGAAGTGCAGAGTTTAGAAAACGGCTATGTTCAAGTCATTGATCTTTGCTCTAATAAAATAATGATAATAAATGAAGAGGGTAAATTCCATTTTGGCTTGAATGTTGAGGCTACCCGGCTTGCATTAATGAATAGAGCTATTTTTCCTGATGATTATATAGCCGGTGACGCTATTGTGTGTAATGGCAGTATGTTCTAATCCTTTAATTTCAGAAAATATGAAAACAATTTATAGAGTAGAATCACCAACCGGTGAAGTTCGTGTATTGGAAGTGTCTCGCAATGAGACTGGATATAATGTTTACATTGATGATTCAAACATCTGTGAGAGCATTACTGAAGAGGAACTCACTGAAACTTTAGAGAATCCTAATTTTTAAAATAAATCAGAGTTTTCCATTTTGGAAATATCTAATAACAAACCAGAAAGGAATATAATGGGAACAATAACAAATAAAGTCGATAAAAGAGCATGGCAGTCAATCAAAGCTATTCAGTCATGTACTAATATGGTTGATGTAAATATCCACATATCTACAGCTATTCTTGATACCTTTAAGCTTCGGAATCTTGGATTAAGCAAGGTACTAGCAATGAGAAATGGCACACTTACGGATTGGCAGAAGCGTAAAAAGTACAATTACAATTTAATGCTAAGTCAAAAAGAAAGTGTTCGGGCATATCTTCTTACGTTTGTGCCAATGGAACTCCGTAAATGTAAGATGTATAAAAATATCCAGTAGCCTTCGGGCTACTATAATTCAATTCAAATCAATAAAATTATGAGGAAAATTAAGATTAAGAGGAAAATGTGCAGTTATTTTATAGATATAAATAATGCTATAAGGGAAATCAATATAGCTAATAATGAAAGAAAGTGAGTTCTCATCTCAGAGTCTCTTTGGCGAAGTTCCCTTACTCGTTCTTCTGGACCACAAAATTCATATGGGTCATAGTATGGATTTAATCTTTTAAAAAAATCGATAATCTTTTTCATAGAAAATATATTTATATGTGCCACAAAGATAAAAAAATAATTTGAGACAAATTAGAAATGAAATAAATAAAAACGATAATTCTACATTATTCTCTTAAATTGTTACCTTTGTGTTTGTAATAAGCTCCTTATACAGTTTCTTGACTTATACGGTAGAAATATGAAATAGAAACTACTATGGAAATAAATTCAAATGAACACTATAATATGATGAATGTTGATTTATATACAATTGATTGGACTGCTATAGGATCAATAGCAACTGCAATTGCTATGATAATTGCTTTTAGGTCTATAAGCGTATCTAATAAACAAAATAGAGAGAATCGCAAACTTCAAGTTTTATTAATTCGTAGAGAACAAGAACAAAAAAGGCTTGATGAAATGGTAAATAATATTTTAGATATTAGTCACTCCATGAAGCCTATTGATATTCTTGACTTTTCTTCAAAGTGGATAGATAAAACATTTACGACAGAGGATAGACGTAAAATTGACCGCATGGCAGATCAAGATCAATTGAATAATATCCGGTTAAGGATTCAACTAATAAAACTAAAAAACTATCCTGTTGCGAATCCATTATTAGTCTACCTAAATAAAACCAGAGAAACTTATGGATTATGGGTAAAATGTATCAACTTACTACATATGTTTTTAGAATCTGAAGATAAACTCACGGCAGAGGAACGGGAGGTAAATATTGCAAATATAGTAACTCAGATGGAAGAAGAGTGTAAAAAGATAGATCCTAATTATAAATTGATAATAGAGGGTATTCATAAACAAAGAACAAATATAGTAGATATAGCCAAGGATGTAATGAACATTTTTGAATCAGAAATATCAAGGCAAGTCCAAGGTCACAAACTAGCTTTTGAAAAGGAATTATATGATTTTGTTAAAAAAGAGCAAGAAAGGATTGACCGTATTATAGAATAGAAAATGAGGTAAACCGAGTCTTACTAAGTAGGAGTTAGTTCTTTTCTACATTGGATTTACCGCTTATTATTTATCTTTGCATAAAATGTTCAAATAAAACTATAAACAATGATGTACGAAGGATTAAGAATTGATTTCACTATGTGGCATATTGTAGGTGGTATTTACGGGTACAAAAAATTAATAAGACTTCCTCGAAAACAAAAGAAAGCGTTAAAGAAAAGCACTTTGCGGGATGTTATTGCAAAAGATAGAAACTACCTAAAAGAATGTCCACGGCCTAAAAAAATGCCAATATTTAGTTATAAACAACTTGATTAGCATAATAAATAAGGGAGGAATTTAATAATGATAGTACAAGAGCTAATAAATAAGCTGATTCAAATTGAAGATAAATCAAAAGAAGTTCGACTGTTAAGTGCTGATCACTCAAACGATGCAATAGGTGAAATATCCATTGATGAAAATATTGTTTATTTGTTAGGAGAATAAAAATAAATGCGCATGGCTTAGTTTTCGATGCGAACCCTTTGAGAATGTGCCTTTGGAAACAAAAATCTGAAAGAGGTTAGACATTTGCCCCACAACTGGGGCGAATTGTCGTTCAAGAATCATATATTTGTCTCAAAATACTATTTATGATACGTGAAATTATAATTGAGGCCCTCAAAAAAAGGGGAATAAAGCAGATTGAATTGGCCAGGCATTTGGATATAAATAGAAGTTCTCTCAATGCCTTTTTAAAAGGTAATGGAAAAATTAGCTTGGCGAATGTCGAAAAGTCGTTTTTGTTCCTTGGAATAGAGATGGTGTTGAAAGACAGGTAGTTATGTATTGTTTTTGCAAAGCGTCATTTTCAAGAATTTAGCCAATCGGGAAACCGGTTGGCTTTTTCTTTATATTTGCCCGTGAACGTTTTAACCCTATAAAAATGCTTTGCAAATATGTTCTGACAGTAGCTGGTACCATGCATGAACTTCCTAAATCTTGTATCCGGAATTGGGATGAGATAAAACGTACGCTTAAGCGTGACGGATTTGGAGGAGTTATTAGAACATTCACATCTAAGTTTGAGTTTGTGGGAGAAGCATATGAACTACTTCTCAATGAATGGGTAGAAAAATATCTATTTGCAGACGCTCAAATTGCTATATACGAAATCACTAACCAGCACACTTATGATATTATTATCAGTAGTAAATTGGATTTTGGTACATTCGATAATTCGGGTTATACAATATCCATGAATACAGTTGATAATAGTACAGCTACCCTTATTAAAGCTAATAAAGGGACACAATATGAGTATCTTGTAGATGAAATAAAAGCAGAACATCAGTTATATTATGATAGACTTTCTATTTCAAATATGGTAAAATGGATTATGACTGGAGATACAGTTGAGAAGGATGGAAAGACTTATGTTGAAAATATATTTTCAGGTCATGGAGCCCAAACTATATACACGATACCAATTTCTATAGTTGAGCAAGAGATTACTGTAAAAGATATTACTGATATATACGATGTTGGGAAACGCATAATTGCATTTGAGGATTTTGAAGGGAAATACTTTTTAAAAAATATATCTGGTTCAGATTTAAATATTAATATAAAAATGAGCTTTGATATATATGCCGAGTTTACAGGTGAAGGCACTCCTAATATACGAATTGACGGTGGACCTACTTCTGTTTTATTCTATCAACCATTAGTAAATGGCAAAAATAAGATATCATTGAATCGTGAATTTATTATAAAATCAGATTTGATAATATCCTTTGCTGTAATGACAACAACGCAAGACATCAAACTATATCAAGAGATTGAAAGTGAAAATAATGAGGTGTTGAAGGTGTTGTTTGTTGGTAAACAAGAACCTATATTTGTAGATGTAATAACTCCTGCAAAAGTACTAAATTGTTTGCTTGAAAGTATCAATGGAGGCAAGGAGGGCATAACCGGTAAGATTGCAAGCAATTATGATTCCAGACTTGATAATTGTGTTATAGTAGCTGCTGAAAGTATTCGTGGCATACCAGATGCGAAGTTATATACTTCTTATACAAAGTTTGTTGACTGGATGGAAGCTGTGTTCGGTTTTGTTCCTGTAATTGATGGAAATATCGTTCAGTTCGTTCACAGAGATTCACTGTTTGGTACAAATGTAATCAAAGAATTTGAAGTCGATCATACAGATTTTACTTATTCTGTTGATGAGAAGCTGATTTATTCGTCTATTCGTGTCGGCTATGACAAGCAGGATTATGATTCAATTAACGGACGTGATGAATTCCGGTTTACAACAGAATACATGACTGGTGTAGATATTACTGATAATAAACTGGAGCTTATTAGTCCTTATCGTGCAGATGCCTATGGTATTGAGTTCTTAGCCCAAAAGAGAGGTAAGAATACCACCGACAATGAAAGTGATAATGACGTATTTTTTGTTGGTGCTACTGATTCTATATTAGTGTCTGGGGTGATGTGCTATAAACTTATTAGAAGTGGGTGGAGTATTAGCGGTGTATTGAACCCCAATAGTATGTTTAACGTGATGTACAATCAGCGTGATATGCTGCTTGCAAACAGTAAGTATATTGGTATTAGTGCCGATAGACTTAAATTTACTTCTTCCGATGGTAATAGTGATGTCGTAATTAACAATATTGCACTAAAAGATGATTTTGTTATAACTGAAAGGTTGGCAACTTGTGGAAAAGTAGGATTTAATACCTATGATGAGGTTATACCTTCTCCTGTGGATGGTATAATTACTCTTGTTAAAGATGAGTATTTATATAAGGGATTTTTGAGCGAAGCAGACGGACAAATAGAACGGTTTGACGGTTTGAAATATGAACTTATAGTGAAATCTATCTCTAAAGTTTAAAATGTTATGTTAAAAATAAGTCCTTTTACCCCTCTCTTCTTTAACCCTACTACGGATCGGTTCGGTGCGAAGAGTAAATACATTCAAAAATTTGCAAGCTCTGATATCATATTTATTGAGTTGATAGGTGACAAATCAGATGCAGCACCTGCCTTGATTATACGAGATTTGATTAATGATCGTCAGGATTCTATTGAATGGCATACGTGGAATATGAATGATAATCAGGTGATCTACTTTCACATTATCACAGGGTTGAATAGTGGTTATTATGATGTATTGGTAGGTAATTCGTGGAGTGAAATATTCAAAATCACAAATGATAGTGCTGAACTTAGTGAAACTACTGTAATACAGTATTCGATGAAAGATAATCGGCAACGTACTGATTGCGTTTTTTGGATTGATAGTATGCAATATTTCTTCGATTTCCGTGCTCCAGGTGGATTCAAGGATAATAACTGGTCATTCACAGTAGACAACGAACAGTTTACGACTGCTGATGGTGATATTGTAGAGCTGTATTCCCGTGAAGCTACACAGAAAATATTTACGTTAGGGAATTCCATCGGTTGCCCTGTGTGGTTTGCTGATTTTCTCAATCGAATTCTTTGCTGTAACTATGTCTATTTTGATGGTGTGCGTTATGCAAGAAAAGATGGTGGCGTTCCAGAATTGAATCAAGAAATCGAGGGACTGAAAAGTTTTATCTTCAATCAACAGTTACAGCAGATAAAATCGCTTGATCCTGTTTTGGAATGGAATAATCAGGTTGCAATGAGGCGCGTACAAGGTGACACTTATAGAAAGACGGATGATGGAGATATCCGTAGTATCAAGTTTGGTACGGAAAAGCCCATTGCAGAAATTGGAACTTATATCAATATGTCTAATGCCACTCCAAATGCTGGTACTTCTATCAACAGTGATACGATGATCACAGTGAACAGTATTCATCATTCGGGCGGTGATGAACAATCGTATTGGGATTTAATCACAATAAAAACTACTGATATAGACAACAAGTATATTAACAGAAAGGGGTATGGTAAACTGGTTGTGACAGGGCTTGATAGCTTGAAAGATAATTTGGATAACGGCTCGATAAATTTACGTGCCATTTTATACACTAATGGCTCATATAGTAATCTCATTGAAGGTTATGTAATCAGTAGGGATGGAATTTGCATACTGAAAGGGATATCTTCAAAAGATATAAATACTTGGCAAGAATTTCAGCTTTATCTTGATAATGTATATGAATGTGATATAGACAATGTTGGTATGACCATTGAACTAACATGGGTCTACGATAATGATTAGATAATTCATTAAAAGAATAATTATGACAGAAACGGAGAAACTGCAAATTGTCAGCCTTGTGCTGCAAGCGTTAAAGACAAATAGTTTCACTATAGAGCAACTTACCGCTGTGAAAGCTTTGTCTGACGATATGTATGTCGAAATTAGTGGTGGGCGGAAAATATTAGTTCAGGATCTGACTGATGCTATTTCCGCTTATATTAATAAAGACTTGGAGGATTTTAAGAATCGTATTACGGATGCAGAGAAGAATATTACTGCCGGAGATACCGAGTTGTTGAAAAGAATATGTGGTATTTCAACTAAATCAGACTCTCTTACTGATCCTTTTAAAAGTTTAGGTACGATTGATTCCCTTGCTAACTTAAAATCAAAACTCAATTCTTTATATGAGGGTAATTCCTCTATTGGAAATTACCGTTGTGTGTTTGTGCCTGGTTCTACCAGTATTCCTCTCAACATTCAAGTAGAGCGATTGGGACTCAATAATGTTTATCAGTCGTTTACATCGTGCATCCAACTTGATGCAATGAATGACAGTACGGCTACTGAAGTAACTGTAGGACCGGTTATTACTTTGTCCCGGAGTGGTGTTGTCTCCAGTGGTAACACAACTTGGGGGAAATGGATGTCAACCGAAGCAAAATTACAGGAAGCCCTTGGAACAAAAGAGACGTCTAAAAGTGATGATGGCTCTGTTTGGGGAGAATTGAAAAAACTATTGGCTGCCATAAATGTTTGTGGTAGTATTGTTGTTGACTTGGATTTCTTGAACGATCTAAGAGATTTAGACGAGGTATTTGGTACTGCCGGATTGTTTACTTATCGGTATAATGAGGATGAACGAAATGAATTCAAGGATATAAAAGGTCTTTTGGCTACTACGATACTTGATGAGAATATTTATGAACAAATACGCTATGAGTGTGGGTTCGTATATCAGAGACAGCGAAAGAACGGAAAGTGGGGTAGTTGGAGAATAACGAGCGTTACTGACTATAATGTGTCTTTATATCATGTCGATCCGAGTGATAATACAAACAGATTCACATTAGATAAGGCTATATACCTCGTTCCTATTGAGCTAAGGAACATTGGTATCAAATGTTCATTCATAGATAAAGTAGGTAAATATCATACTTATGTATATGTCGGCAGTGATTATGTACCGGACTCATGGAATGAGGTTAATACCTATGAAGATGCAAAAGGTAAAGGGTATAAGGGTACTGAAGAGGATTTCTACAAGAATCTGTCAAATATAGATATGCTTCATTTTTTCAATACAGTCCTTTATACTGATATTGATTCTGTTGTTAACTCCGGCTACTATATTGTGGCTGATGCAGACACTTATTCAAGTGATATTTTAGTTGTGTCCCGGTACGGTGAGGATGATGCCATTACCCAAATCTTCCTGTCTACGTATTATACCGGTGGTGTGTTGAAACAACGTAAAATGACAGGTAAGAAGTGGAGTGAGTGGGAAGAAATCTCCGGTGGCTCCGGTTCAGGTAGTGGCTTTTATAACGTAACTAAACTTCATCCTTTAAATACTGGCTTCTATACAAAAGAAACAGCGGTAACAGCCGTTTCCGGAGCTAAAGTCAAGGATGAAGAGAAGCCCGGCATGATTATTACTTTCGAGGAGTCTGCCGGGAAATGGAAAGATTATCGTTTTGAATCAAACGACATAAAAGCTTTCGATCAGCCGGCTGCTTGGAATGAATACGGTGGTGCAGGAGCTGTGAAAGAAATTACTTTCAACGGTGAAAAGCATACTCCGGATGAAAGTGGCGGTGTATCTTTCAATGTCGAAATTCCTCAAACAGATGAAAGTTTGGATGCCAACTCAACAAATGCCATTCAGAACGCTCCTGTAACTGCTAAATTTAATGAGATTGAAGCCAATACCGTTTTCACACTCGAATCCGAGGTTGACGAGGATAATAATACTGTTAAGCTAAGTTTGAAAAACAAGTCCGGCGCAGAAATAGCCAGTACGGAATTTCAGGGCGGTACTGGCGGTGGAGGTGGTGAAACCGGTACTGCAACAAAGATTGTCCTCAATGCTTCCGTAGACAACAGTATTATCAAAGAGGGTGGTTCTTCTCTTCTTACCTACTATTACGATCATCAATACAGCTCCGGAGACGACAAGGGTGAATCTACCGGGCAAAAAGCCACGCTCACCATACAGATGCTTCGTGGTGCTCAAACCGTTTATACGGAAACGATCAATGATGTATCTAAGGGTACGTACACTCTTGATCTAAGTAAATATTTGCTTTTAGGCACAACAGATATCTATGTCAAGGCGACGACTACCGATCCGGAAGGCAAGAAGCAGACTAAGCAGGCATACACGTCCGTCAAGGTTATTACGTTATCTTTGAGTTCTACTTATAATATTGCTTCTCCTGTTGGCGGCTATGCAGCCGGCGCAACAGCATCCATTCCATTCACTATTTCCGGAACCGGCAACAAAGTAGTAATGCTTTATGTGGATGGTGTTCAGAAAGACTCCAAGACGATCACTAAGTCCGGCCAAACAAACAGCAGCTTCAGTATCTCGATGTCTGACCTTTTACCCGGCAGGCATACGGTGCAAATGGTTGCTGAAATGGAAGCTTCTGCCGATCTTACAATCCGGTCTGAAAGTATTTACCTGGATATATTCAAAGAGGGTTCTTCCGTTCCCTGCATCGGCATGATGCACCGTTTCCCCGACGGTCGTATTTTTACGGATGATCATTTGACGCCCCGCCTTGAGGTCGGCCAATACGAGAAGTTGCAGTTCGAATTTGTTGCTTATGATCCAGGTAAGACTCCTGCTGAAATGTCTGTTTCCTGCAATGGTATTAAGACACAAACAGTAAGTGTGCCCCGTACAGTTCAGGTTTACACAAACCGGTTCACCGAACAGGGAGAGTATGAAATGCGGTTCTCTTGCGGTAACACTGAATATGATTTCTTAGTTGATGTTGCAAAATCCTCTATTGATATCGAAGAGGTACAGGCCGACCTTGATTTGAAACTTTCGGCTGCCGGACGTAGCAATACTGAAGAGAATCCGGCTGTTTGGACTGATGGCGAGGTAACAACCAAATTCACAGGTTTCGACTGGAATAGTAACGGTTGGACCGGTGATTCCCTATTGCTATCCAATGGTGCTGCCATCGAGATTATGAAACAACCGTTCTCGGATGATGCCGTTTCCAATGGCGGAACCTATGAATTTGAATTGAAGTGTAGCAATATCACTGACCGCAAAGGCGTTGTCGTCTCCTGTATGTCGGGCGGCATCGGTTTTCAGATGACCGCGCAGGAAGCTATGGTCGCGGCTTCGGGTGGTAGTTCGGTTGATACTCCCTTTGCTTCCGGTATGAATTACAAAATCGCTTTCGTTATCGGCAAGAAGTCGGGTAACCGGCTTATGGAATTGTATGTCAACGGCATCCGGTGCGGAGCCAAGCAGTATGCACAGACTGAAAGTATGAAGCAGGAATCACCTGTCAATATAACTGTTTCCTCTGATGCCGCCGATGTCGAATTGCGCAACCTTCGTATCTACCGTCGTGGTTTGACCGATGATGAAGAGTTGACTAACTACATGGTGGATCGTCCCACCTCTGATGAAATGGTCATGCTGTTTCAGAAAAATGACGTGATGAATGATACCGGCTCCGATGTTGACATAGAAAAACTTCGTGCCCAGGGAAAAAGCGTGATGCGCATTGTTGGTGATGTCAACCTGGTTAACGCCACCAACAACAAAAAGTTTGAGGTCGTTGCCGATGTCTATTTTTACAGCAAGTACGGCAAGGAATACGACTTTATACTCCGTAAAGCCGGACTCCGGATACAGGGAACTTCTTCCACCACTTATCCCCGCAAGAACTATCGTATCTACTTCTTCCGTTCTGAAAAATACGGTACTACCCTTGAGGTTGGCGGCGTAGATGTTCCGGACTTGATGTATTCATTCAAACCGGGTGCAAAACGTGTGGGGATCTTCTGCCTGAAAGCGGACTTCAGCGACTCATCAAGTACCCATAATACCGGTGCTGTTCGTCTGATCAATGACGTGTGGAAGAAATGTGGTTGGCTGACTCCACCGCAAATGGTTGATTCTTCCGTCCGTATCGGTGTCGATGGTGATCCTATTGATTGTTTCTACGATAATGATGATTCCGGTGTGAACATCTACCTTGGTAAATACAATTTCAATAATGAAAAGAGTGAATCCCACAACGTTTATGGTTTTGAGGGCATAGCGGGCTTTAATGATGCGGAAGCCCTGAACGGTCAGCGTAATAAATGTGTCTGCATTGAGTTCTTGAATAACTCTCATCCGTTGTGTCTGTTCGGTACTGCCAATATTACCGAGGAACAGTTTGCTGAAGGTCTTGAATTCCGTTTTAAAGCAGACAAGACGTGGGGCGACGCTGACACAGAGGATAAGGCCGCCGTACAAAGACTATGGTCATGGATATACAGTTGCAAGGGTAATCATGTCAAGTTCCTGAATGAGTATAAAGACTATTTCGGCAATGACAGCCCGTTTGCCTGGTATCTGATAACAGACTACCTGATGGCCGTCGATAACCGGGCAAAGAATATGATGCTTTGTACCTGGGACGGTATTCATTGGTATTTTCTTCCTTATGACCTTGATACCATATTGGGCGGCCGTAACGATTCAGTTTTGAAGTACGATTACACCATCACACACGAATCTTTTGACGATAGTATCGGTAGTTATGCTTTTGCCGGTCACGACAGTGTTTTGTGGGACTTAGTTCGCGGTTGCCCGGAGAAGCTTCGTGAGGTTGCCGGAACGCTTCGTAGCAATATGAGCACGGAAGATGTCCTGGATATGTTCAATGTTCAAATGATGGGTAACTGGTGTGAACGCATCTATAACAAGGATGGTGAATATAAATACATCAAACCTTTGACAGAGGGTGTGACCACTTCGGAGGGTACAAAATACTATGACTATCTGTATGCCCTGCAAGGTAGCCGTTATGCTCACCGTACTTTCACCATCCAAAACCGTTTTGCTTTGCTAGACTCCCAATACCTTGCCGGTACATACCGACAGGATTCGTTCCCGGTATATTTCGGTTACAAGTTCTCTACCGATAAACGTAAGGTTAAGATCACTTCCAGCGAAAGATATTACTTTGGTTATGGTTATACTAGCGGTGATCCGAAGCAGTCGGGCGTTTTGGCTGAAGATGCCGGCAGTGTTGTTGAGTTAACACTTGACACTGATTTAATCGTCAATGACCCGCAATACTTCTACGGTGCATCACGTATGCTTGGTCTTGATCTGACTAATGTCAGTCATGCGATTGTCGGCACTCTGAATCTAAGCAACTGTGCTGCATTACGAGCACTTAATATTAGTTGTGCCGCTACACAGAAAACGATGAACGCATTGTTGGTTGACAAATGCAGAAATCTTCGTGATCTGAATCTAACGGGCTTACAGAGTGAAAATTTCACCTCAATGGATTTGTCCTCTAACTCTAAGCTTGAATCTTTCCGTGCCGGTAAGTCTGCATTGACCGGAGTATCTTTTGCGCCTGGTTCTCCCTTGTCTGTTGCTGTCCTTCCTGCTACCCTTCAGACGCTTGAATTGCGGTATCTGAATAAGCTGTCTAACGATAATCTGACCTTAGAAGGAACTTCCAACATAAACCGTTTGGTTGTAGATAGTTGTACATTGATTGATTGGCAAAGATTACTCGCAGCGTGTGCATCTGTCAGATACCTTCGTATAACCGGCATTGACATGGAAGGAGACGGAACGCTACTTCGTAACCTAATGGAAATGGGCGGTGTTGATGAAAATGGCGGTAACGTTTCTTCTTGTCGTCTGGTGGGTACTTACCGTTTAACTCGTTCCATGACTGACGATGAATATTCGGCTGCCGTTGCTCATTTCCCGGAGCTGACCATCATTCAGCCTAAATATACGATGATTGAGTTTGATGACACTGTTGCCGATGATGCTAATATCAGCAACCTCGACAATCTGACCGGCTATAAATACGGTAACAGCTATGTAGCCAACGGACATATTACTAAGATCCTGGCTAAACGTCATCGTGTTTTAGGCAAGCAGACCAAGAAAGGTAAAATGGTGATCTGTAATCTACACGATGAGAACTCCAATTATTATGCCGATTCAGAGAAGATATCCGGTGCTACCCCTGCCAAATTGGATAGTACAGAGGGTGATATTTGGGTGTATGAGCCGCATTATTGGTATAAGGGTATCAATGACTACCTTAACAACAAGAAGTACACTTGTTTCAGTTCCAATGCCGAAATGCCGGATGTACCTGTATGTGATAAAGTCTATCTTTCCAATATCCGGGAATCCGGTCTTTATAAAGAGAAATCTAAGATTCTGATCGGTCGTGCTACCTTGACGGACAGCTATTCTTCGGATACGAATTATAGCGTTTGCGGTGTGGACGTTTCTAAACACAAACGTGTCCGTTTCCCGACCACGTTAGGAACCGGCCTTATTGGTAGTATCTTTGTTGACGCTTCCGGTAATGTGCTGAAGGATTTGACCGTTCCGAGTCTCAACAATAAGTTTGCTGAAGGCATGTATCTTATCGCTGATGTTCCGGAAGGAGCTGCTTTCCTTTATTTCACGATCTTCAACAATGCGGAGTTTGACCTGGTTTAACAGTGATAAGGTTGAGGACATGGAACCTGATTGGGTGGAACATGTGCCCTGTTTGACAGGTGTCGGTGAAGCAATCTCTATCGGTAATTCCCTTTATTCAGCTTTCAATACTTCCATAAGTGTTGGTAGTATGTCACAATCCGATTTTCATTACTATGCCGAACAACGTGGTTTGCAGCTCGTAGATTGGGAGATGCACAAAGACGTAGCTAACCTATTCTATGCTGCGTATGGCCGTCGTGATGCACAGGATCAGTGTGGCTATGGTCAGAGTACAATTTCCCGTGTTATCGGAAATACGGCTGTTATCGGTATGCAGGATACAGTGAGTTATGATTCTGACGGTGTACATAAGACTGAATATTCCTGGTATATCTCAAAGGATGCCGATGGCAGAATTGTCTATACCCGTACTCCCTCTAGTAACTGTTTGGGTTATGAGAATTGGTGGGGTAATAAATATGAATGGCTTGATAAAGTTACTTTGCCGAACACTAATGCACAAGAGCAGTATAAGTTAAATATTGAGATGCCTGATGGTACGGTACGTAAAGTCCGTTCCGGTGTAACGGGTGGTTTTGCAACCGGTATGGTTCATCAAAAATACTGTGATATAATTGGTGCTTTCTCACAAGCTGGCAGTAGTACGACTTATTATTGTGACGAGTTTACCCCGTCGTCGGCAGCCTCTCGTGTGGTCTTTCGGTCGTACAACTACGCGAACCCGAACGGCGGTGTCTCGTATGCGAATTGCGGTTACGGTTCATCGTATGCGTCTGCGTACAGCGGTTCCCGGCTCGCCTTCCGCGGTCAAATCGAGGTCGCGGAGAGCGTTGAAGCGTACAAATCGTTGAAATCGGAATCGTAAAGCGGGAGCGAAGCGACTAAAGCGGAAAACGTTTAGCCTTGTCCGGATTTGTGCTGCTCTTTCCGAACGGCACAAATCCGGGCGAAGCCCGGCGAAAATATAACTTACTTAATCTTTTGTCAAGATGAATAAATTGTTAATTTTGTACCCCCGTAGGTGGATTCCCCCATAGACTCGTGTGGTCTTTCGGTCGAACAACAACGCGAACCCGAACGGCGGTGTCTCGTATGCGAATTGCGGTAACGATTCATCGAATGCGTCTGCGAACAACGGTTCCCGGCTCGGAAACAATTTAAACGAATTTGGACGTTAGTGCCTGAAGAAATTAATCGGCGTACGATAAGGAGTACGAGTTACTCATCATTGAGCCGAGGGGGATGAGCCTCAGTAACAGCAGTCGTAAGACTGGAAAACTGAAACATACATCGTTGGGTAGAGTTTGGTAGGTTTCCCTTTATTGGGATTCTCGAAGAAGTTGGGCCCAGAAAGTTGAAGGCAAAAATTATGCGTAGAGAAGGCAATATCATTGAGGAGATAATAACTCCTGAAAATATGGAAGAGTCTTTCTGGACAGTGTTGCGAGGGCGGAAACGTAAACGCAGCCGTTCAGGGAGAACTCTTATTGCGCATAAAAAAGAAGTCATTGACGAATTGACAGAAAGAATTCGTAATGGCAGTTTTAAAGTTAGTAATTTTTTTGAAAAGGAGGTCTTTGAAGGTGGTAAACTACGTCGCATCCAAATTTTTTCTTTGAAAGAACGGGTTGCTGTGCATGCAATTATGAAAGTTGTAGATGAACATTTGCGAGGTCGTTTTATCCGGACTACATCTGCATCTATAAAAGGACGTGGTACACACGATCTATTATGTTATGTACGTGATTCGATAGGGAATGATGCACAAGGAACAGAGTTCTGTTACACTTTTGATATTCGTAAATTTTATGAGAATGTTGATCATGATTTTATGAAATACTGTGTTAATAAGGTGTTTAAGGACAATAAGCTCATTCAGCTACTTTCCGGATTCGTGGACGTGATGCAAAAGGGAATAAGCATAGGATTAAGAAGTTCGCAGGGGCTTGGTAATCTTCTGTTATCCATTTTTATCGACCATGTCCTGAAGGACCGGGAAGGCGTGAAGCACTATTTCCGGTATTGTGACGACGGGCGTGTTTTGAATGGGAGCAAAAAAGTTCTTTGGAAGATGCGTAATATTGTGTGTCTGCAGGTGGCTAAGATAAATCTTGTGATTAAAAATATTGAACGTGTATTTCCAACCAAGCAAGGTATTGATTTCTTAGGCTTCGTTATTTATCCGGATCATACCCGTGTACGCAAAAGGAACAAACAGAACTTTGCTCGTAGGCTTCATAAAGTGAAAAGCCGTAGACGTCGTAAAGAACTCATTGCCTCTTTTTATGGCTTGGTAAAGCATGCCGATTGCAAGAATCTATTTTATAAATTAACAGGCATAAAAATGAAAAGTTTCAAAGATTTAAACGTCACTTACAAGCCGGAAGACGGGAAGAAGCGTTTTCCGGGCACAGTTGTTTCCATAAGAGAATTGGTAAATCTCCCTATCATAGTGAAAGATTATGAAATGGGCATTAAAACAGAGCAGGGAGAAGACCGTTGTATTGTCTCAATTGAGCAAAATGGTGAAATGAAGAAGTTCTTCACCAATTCGGAGGAAATGAAAAATATCCTCCAACAAATTTCAAGTATGCCGGATGGTTTTCCGTTTGAAACAACGATTAAGACGGAGACGTTCGGTAAAGGGCGAACCAAATATGTATTTAGCTAATGAAACGAGTAGAAGGAAGTGCTGGTGTATCACTCTTGGAGTGTGTAAATCCGGTGAAAAATAAGTGGCGTGTACGTTGGGATGTACAGCCAAGTGAGCAAGAGGGAAATGCTTCCTATATGGAAGAGGAGTTCTCTTATAAGCCTACCAGTGAGGAGGTAAAGGTTATGGTTATTAACTGGTATAATCAGGAGATAAATAACGAGATCATGTCAGGATTTACCTATAATGGCATACCTGTATGGTTATCACAGGAAAACCAGTTCAATTATAAATCAGCCTATGATCTTGCCGTTCAGACTGGCGGGACAACTTTACCGGTAAGATTTAAATTTGGTACAGATAATGAGCCGGTTTATCATGAGTTTAAAACACTGGATGAGCTTACGGATTTCTATACTAAGGCTATGGCATTTGTGCAGCAGACACTGGCTGTCGGTTGGGAAAAGAAAGACGCTGTTGATCTAAGTTTATATCAATAAGTCTCTTCTTAATAGATAGATTTAAGGTAGTCGGTTTTCGACTACCTTTTTTATTTCCTATAAAATTAGTCCGTTTTGTAAGTCGTTAATAAATAGCTTATTAAAAGGAAATGACTTTCCAAGATTTTTCACTTTTGGCAAACCGGTTACTATACTCAATACATTTGTCTCATACAGAATATTTTATTAATAATTAAACGCTACGAGTATGGGTATAAAAGTATTGTATGATTGGATTTTACAGTCTAACCGGCCAGCGCATGTAAAAGCTGGAGTGTTCGTCTTTGTTGTGATGCTTGCCTTCTGTTTTTTTCTATTAAACATTGGTTTCTGCAAATCTGCTATTGTCTCTTTTACGACAACTGCCATTGCTGCGATAATTGTTGAGTACATTCAGAAGAAGTGTGGATTTGTCTTTGACTGGCTTGACGCATTAGCTACTGTCTTATTGCCAGGGCTGATTACTGTGTTTTCAATATTGATAGCTTTAACTTTATGATTAATATTATGAAATGGTTATATGAGCTATTTAATGTAGACCAGATACGAATTATTTTCGTTTCGATGTTCAGCTCTCTTCTTGCTTATTTAACACCGACTAAGGGTTTCCTTATAGCATTAGTTATAATGTTTGGGTTTAATATTTGGTGTGGAATGAGGGCTGATGGTGTTTCGATTATACGTTGTAAGAACTTCAAATGGGGTAAGTTTAAAAATGCCTTGGTCGAGCTTGTTCTCTATCTTATAATCATTGAGGTGGTTTTCTCCTTTATGACCTTGATAGGAGATGGTGAGAACTCATTGTTAGTTATTAAGACTATTACGTATGTATTCTCTTATGTTTATCTTCAGAATGCGTTCAAAAACTTGATTATTGCTTATCCTAAAAACAAAGGATTCCGTATCATCTATCATGTGATACGCTTTGAATTTAAGCGGGCTACACCTGCACATGTGCAAGGGATTATTGACAGGATTGAGAATGAATTAGAAAAGGAGGAAAAAAATGAAAGTACTAATTGACAACGGTCATGGTGAAAACACACTGGGCAAACGTTCTCCGGATGGAAGATTAAGAGAGTGGGCATATTCAAGGGAAATCGCCGATTTGGTGGTAGCCGGTTTACGAAAGCTAGGCATTGATGCTGAACGTATCGTGAAAGAATACACAGATGTGCCTTTATCAGAGCGCTGCCGACGAGCTAATGCTATTTATAAGGATACTGGAAAGAAAGCTATTCTCATATCTATCCATTGTAATGCTGCCGGTTCCGGTACAAGCTGGATGAATGCAAGGGGGTGGAGTGTATTTGTCTCTAATAACGCTTCAAGCAATAGCAAGAGACTGGCTACGTGTTTGGGTGAAGCTGCCGGGGCGCAACGAGTCACTATCCGAAGAGAAACACCAAACCTGATGTATTGGCAGCAGAACCTCGCCATGTGCCGGGATACAAATTGCCCTGCTGTGCTGACAGAAAACTTCTTTCAGGACAATAAAGAGGATGTTGAATACCTTTTGTCTCGGGAGGGAAAAGAAACTGTTACACAGATTCATGTAAAAGGAATCATTAAATATTTAGGTTTATGAAGTGGTTACCATGGGCTTTAATTGTATTACTTATATTTGCGGTTCTATGTTTATGGAATCGCAAATATAACCTTTCTTCTGCTGTTACACGTGATACTATTGAATACATTGATACAATTACTTTTTACTATCCAGTTCCAAAAGATAGTATCGTAATTCGATATGAAGTAGTTAAATTACCAGCTAAGAAAGATACTTGCGAATATAATAAAGATACATGTTTCTCTGATTCAATAGAAGTTGAAATACCTATTACTAGTAAGGAGTATAAAGATAGTCTATACCATTTGTGGATATCGGGATATGCCGTTAGGTTGGATAGCATTAATGTAAACGCTCGGATTAGAGAAATAAAGATTCGAACTCCACTAAAATTGAAGCGGTGGGGAGTTGGTTTACAAGTTGGTTATGGCTATCCAATGGGAGGATATATTGGGGTAGGTATAAGTTATAATTTGTTTCAGTGGTAATATTATAGAAAATGTTTAGACTCTGTTGTTCTTTTTGAAATTAACTATATATTTGTATTATTAAAAAGACTAGGTATGAAAAATAAGAATATTGTGATTTTTATTATAGCATTAGCTATTTTAGGAACGATTGGGGCTTTTGTGGCAAATTTTCATAATTCAAATATATCTGAAAACATTTCTGATTGGGGAAACTTTGGGGGATATATAGGTGGAACACTTAGTCTTATATCTGTCGTCCTTATTTATTATACATATAGTAAACAGTCTGAAATGAATTATAGAAATCAATTTGAATCAATATTCTTTGAAATGCTGAGTCGACAAAGGGAAATATATCGTGATATTGATGGGTATAATTTGTTTCTTAAATTAAGAGCCGATATAACAGCTCATTTTCAAACTTCATTTGAATATAAGTTTACTAAAGAGGAGGCTGAAGAGTTGTTTGCAAACTATTTTAGTTACCATATATCATCAAAGAAAGCTTGCTTACATTATTTCAGACATATTTATCATATTATTAAGTATGTTCACTCTGATAGGATTATTTCGCCTGCTGATAAAAAAAGATATATTGATATGATTCAGGCTGAAATGAGCGATGATGAATTATTCGTTTCTTTTTTTAATGTAATATGGTGGCATTATAAATCTCAAAAAAAGGATTATCTTATTTGGTTGGATACATATTCTTTTTTTGAGAATTTGCAATCTTCTGGAAAATGGTTTGATGTTTGTAAAACACAGTTATTTGCTCGTACCAAATGGAAACACTCTACTCCCAAATATACAGTAGATGATCTAGATTTAGGTGAGGTTGATTATAGTGAAGAACAGTGTCATGATACATTAGATAGATTACATAAAGTAACAAAGGCAACTCAATAAGTTGCCTTTGTTTGTATACCCTCCAATCAACAGCACACAAATCAACAGATTTCCAGAGGGATTACATAGGGTATTACTATTGATGATTGAAAAAGTTCGATGAGGATATAAAAAAAGTGAGGGGAACCACCCCCTCACCAAGTCAAACCAAAATAATCCGAATTATGTCCGTATTATCTTGATGTTGCAAAGTTACTATTTTATTTCAGATTATCAAGTATCTCGCGTATCGCTTTATCAGCATGCTTTTTCATGATTGATACATAATTGAAGATTGGACGATCTTCTTTCATTGACTGACCGATACAGTATTCGAGGGTGCTAAGAGGTATTCCAAGATCGTATCCATGTTGAACGAATGATTTGCGAGCTGAATATAATGTTAAATTGTGAGTAACGCCTGCTACTGTTTTCAGAACTTTCATTTTCCGGGTGAGTGTATTATAACAGGATACATAGGTTTTATACTTCCCAAATACGAGCTTTCCAGTATTCTTATTCATATATTTCTTGATGAGAGGTTTTGCTTCATCAGGAATCGCAAACGAAGTCAACCGGTCACCATCTTTGGTGTTCCTTGTCTTGATTCTGATGTAATCTACAATATTTGTCCGGAAGTCATAAGCCAGCATATCAACTAAGTTCATTCCGGCCAGATAATAAGTAAGCATGAAGATGTCGCGTACTACTGATACGTTATATTGGTTAGGCACCATATCTCTGATAATCTTTAGCTGTTCAACTGTGATATACGTGTCTCTTTTCTTTGCTGAAGGAATGGAAGCTGTGACAAATGGATCTACCTTATATTCTACGTATCTCATCTTGATTGCATAGTTTATTATTACTTTCAATAGTGTAATATAGATTTTGATTGAGGTAGGTGAGAGCTTGCTTTTTCTTAAATGCGTTAGATAGTTATTAATTCGGATTGGTGTTATGTGCTCTATTAGTGCACCTGGACCGGTAAACCGAATAAAATGTTTAGCGGCCAACTTGTATAGCTTATGCGTTTTTTCTCTATCATCCTCATCTATCTGTGAGAGGAATTCTTCAACTATATCCTCAAATTTGCGGTGTTGTTCACCGTTAATTGGACTGGTTATTATTTTGACTAACTGTGTACAGGTAAGTGAATCTGCGTATTCTATACTTTCACAACGTTCGTAATAAGTATCATAGATTCTTTTAAGTTTTGCATTTAGTAGCTCTTTATCTGAACGCTTTACAATTTTGCCATTTTTGAACTCATTGAGTGAGTCTATAACTATACTGGTCGGGATGTAACGTGTGTCCCAGTTGTGAGATACAGCAATTCTTATTTTATGTTGGCCGTTTGCCAAAACTTTAGTTGGTACGATTGTGATAAATAGATTAGCCATGTTTAAATTCTATTTAATTAGTATATATTGCCGCGGCACGGTTACGGCAATGTAAATAGCGTCAAAAGTGACGTTTTAACTCTTAATGATCAATACTAATTAAGAAAGAAAAGGTTCGATTAGGATTTGTAAATTGCTGTATATCAATTATAAAAATGGCTTCCTTGTTCGTCCGCCGACGAGGAAGCCATTTAACACAAAAACTAAACTAGACTTAACTAAACTATTCTATTCTTGGAATTTCACAATCCCTTTCTGTTCGTTGCAAAGGTAGATATAAAACGGGTTTTGACAAACTATAATCGACAAAATTCACTTTTTTACCGATAAATTCATGAATAATTAGCTCCTTTCGTCAAGAAAAGTCTGAAAAACTTGCTTGTAACTATCGCTGATAGGAATATATGTCTTGTCAAAAACAATACGCCCGCGATCGATCACACGTATCTTATCTTTTTGTACGATGAATGAGCGGTGCACGCGTATGAAACGGCTGGAAGGTAAAAGTTCCTCCATTGCTTTCATACTCATCAGTGATAGAATAGGTTTGGAAGCATCTTCCGTATATATTTTAATATAATCTTTCAGTCCTTCGATATACATGATTTTCTTCAAGTCCACTTGCACCAGTTTGTAGTCACTTTTCACAAAAATACTGTCTATCTCTTCCGGTTTCTGTACAAGTTCGAACCATTGAAGGGCCTTGTTGGCAGCTTGCAGGAAATCGACATAGGAGATTGGTTTCAGCAGGTAGTCGAGTGCATTGACACGATAACCGTCGATGGCATACTGTCCGAAAGCGGTAGTAAACACAATGCGGGTGTGCGGATCTACCATCTTCGAAAACTCCAAACCATTAAGCTCCGGCATCTGGATGTCCAGAAACAGGAGATCGACCTCTTCGCCAGGCAATTCTTTCATTGCCTGAACCGCACTGGAATACTTTCCTACGAGTTGCAGGAACGGGGTTTTATTCACGTAACTCTCTAACAAGCTAAGAGCTAACGGCTCATCGTCAACAATTGCACAACGTAACATCATACTATTTTATATCTAAAGTTTTTATATTCAATGTTTTGAAATCTACTCTCTGATCTTGATACTTAATTTCGATTCATATACTTTTTCATCTTTTGAGATACCTTTCGACCAGGTATAAGCCCCGGGATAAAGAATCTCCAACCGGCGGCTGACTTGCTCCAGTCCCACACCCGAGCCACTTTTATCCTCCACTGTCTTTGGATGATTACTGTTGCGAATTTCGCAAATCACTTCCTTATCATTCTCCGAAAGATGAATACTGATGAAACTCGATTCAGTAGGGGAGATGCCATGCTTGAAAGCATTCTCTATCAATGAGATAAAGATAAGCGGAGCAATAAGCGTCTGACTGTCAGGCTGAATATCAAATTTAGTAATCATCTGTACATTGGCCGACAGGCGGATGCGCATCAGTTCAATGTAATTTCGGATAAAATCAACCTCTTTACAGAGAGGAACGTACGTTTGTTGGTTATCATATAACACATAACGAAGCAGTTTGCTCAACTCCTGAACTGCTTGTTGCGCTTTGTCCGAATCAAATGCAATCAGTGCATAGATATTATTCAGGGTATTCAGCAGAAAGTGAGGGTTCAGTTGGTTTCGCAGATTTTTCAGTTCCGCTTCCGCACGGTTTCGTTCCGCCTCTTTGCGGGCAGCTTCATTTTGCGTCCATCGCGCGCTCATACGGATAGCGGCACTTAGGCCGATAGTAAATACGAGGCTCAACATATCTCTAAGGAAGAATAGCCATCCCGGAGGCATACCCGGTCTTTTGGCTTTGGGTGCAAATGACGGATCGAATGTCAGGCTTTGCCAGAGATGTAACAAAATGCCGATGACACATAAAAAGATAATGTTGTAGACGATATATCTTTTGGCCTGACTCTGAAACAGATAACGAGGAACAAGAATGAAATAATTCACGTAGAACGCAATCATAAAAGAGAGTGGTACAGCAAGATGGCGTATATAGGCCATCCAGTTAATGTTCCCGTTTCCACGTTCAACGAAGAAGAACGGGAAACCGAACATAATCCCCCAGCTGATAATGTGTATCAGTATCTCCAGGGGACGACGTGCGGATGTAAAGGTTTGTTTCATAAAGACAAAGATAATTTTTTTAATTGACAACCGACGGTTGTCAATCAATTATTCGTATCTGATGGCTTCTATCGGGTCTAAATCTGCTGCTTTCTTAGCCGGATACCATCCGAAGAAGACGCCCGTAACGGTACATACTGCGAAGGAAAGGAATACACTCCACGGCTGGATATAGATAGGCCAATGCGCTACGCTCTTGACAATCCAGCTGGCCCCGCAACCGATAATCACTCCGATGATACCTCCCGTGATACTAATCATGATGGCCTCGATAAGGAATTGGCTTAGAATATCGACTCCACGTGCACCGACAGACATACGCAGACCGATTTCACGGGTACGTTCCGTAACGGATACATACATGATATTCATAATTCCGATACCACCTACTACCAATGAAATACCTGCGATACAAGCCAGCAGGGTTGTCATCAAATCGGTGGTTGAGTTGAGCATTGTACTCAATTCCTGTTGGGTACGGATAGTAAAATCATCGTCATCCGAAGCTTTCAGCTTATGGTTGCGACGGAGGATCGTACTGATTTCGTCAGTAGCATAATCCGTCATATCTTCGGTAAGGGCAGAGGCAAACACTCCCTGCAAATACGTAACGGCAAGCAGACGTTTCATCACTGTGGTGTATGGCGCAAGTACTACTGCATCTTGGTCTTGTCCCATAGAGTTGTAGCCTTTGGCTTTGAGCACACCTACCACACGAAGCGGTATTTTACTAAAACGAATAATCTTACCTACCGGATCACTTCCGTCCGGAAAAAGATTGTCTACTATAGTCTTTCCAATCACACATACTTTGGCCGAACTCTGTATGTCGGCTTCAGTGAACATCTCTCCGTTTTCAACAGTCAGCTGGCGGATGTCGAGGTATTCTGTTCCGACACCGTTCACGGAAGCTGGGTAGTTGTTGTTTCCGGCAATGAGTTGCCCCGATGATGAAACATTGGGACTGATGGCGGACAGGAAACTTGTCTCATCACGCAAGGCTTCGTAGTCGGCAAGCTTCAAAGTCTGCATAGCAGACGGGTCTTGCCGGACACCTCCACGCATATCGGCTCCCGGATGAATCATAATCATGTTCGATCCCATCTCGGAAATCTGCTGCTGGATGCTTTTCTTCGAACCTTGTCCGATAGCCAGCATCGTGATGACAGAAGCAACACCGATAATGATACCAAGCATGGTTAGAAAAGCACGCAGCTTATTGTTCGCCAATGCCCGGAGAGCTATCTTAAATAAATTAGTTCCATTCATAATGAATAATTTGCTAATTTGTCCATATACTAATGGGGCAATTTCCTGAAGGTATACTCTCCCAACTTGTTTATTGTACAGCCAATCGGCACATTAGTATATCGGCACATTGAATAATTATTAATCCTCGTCGTTTTTCGGCAATGCGGCCAGCGCTTCGGCAGCAGACAGAATTTTCGGATTGGTTGTATCTTCTATAACCTGACCGTCACGCAGACGGATATTCCGGCTGCTATATTGCGAAAGTTCGGGATTATGTGTTACAAAGATAATCGTACGTCCCTCTGTATGAAGCTTTTGAAACAGTACAAGTATCTCGAAAGAGGTACGGCTATCGAGGTTTCCAGTCGCTTCGTCGGCAAGAATCACTGCCGGATTGTTGACCAATGCGCGTGCGATGGCAACGCGTTGCATCTGTCCACCGGACATCTGGTTGGATTTATGTTCCAGACGGTCTCCCAATCCTACAGCCTGTAGGGATTCGATGGCGCGGCGACGGCGTTCGGAAGCGCTCACGGCAGAGTTGTACATAAGCGGTAGTTCCACATTTTCTACAGCCGTCGTTTTAGGTAACAAGTTGTAGCTTTGGAACACGAAGCCAATCTTCCGGTTTCTTAGTACTGCACGTTGAGGCTTGCTCATTGTACGTACGGGAATATCGTCGAGCAGATATTCTCCACTGGTCGGGGTGTCCAGGCAGCCTAATATATTAAGCAGCGTGGATTTTCCCGAACCGGAAGTCCCCATGATGGTAACAAACTCTCCTTCATTGATATTGAACGAAACGCCCCGCAATGCGTGGACGGTTTCGTCGCCTACCTGAAAGTTACGTTTGATATTTTGTATTTCAATTACTTTTTTCATCGTAAATAATGTGTTAATGTGCCAATAACGGATTGGCACATTGAATAATTATTTTTTCTTCTTGCTTCCCGGAGGGCCAGGCATGAACGGACTTCTTTCTCCGCCACTTTCCTGATTTCCTTCAGCAGCCACATTTTCACCGGGCATTGCTCCTATGGTAGCTTCGGTCACTACTTTTGTTCCTTCGGAAATGCCACTGATAATTTCTGTAGATATACCGTTGCTGATTCCTACTTCTACCGGATGAGCGGTGAATGTGGTTCCTTCACGAGTCCAGAGTTTATGTTCGCCTTCGCAATCTTTTATGATGTCATTATTACCGATTAACGGTTTTTCAGGTGTGAATCGCAGTGCTTTGTTCGGGACAGACAACACATCCTTTTTATCAAGAATATAGATCGTGACATTAGCTGTCAAACGAGGTTTCAGTTTCAAATCAGGGTTGGGAGCAGAGATTACAACTTCATAAGTAACTACTGTAGTGGTGGTGCTTGTACTGCTCGTACTGCTTGCATCTCCCAGACGAATTTGTGTAACTACACCTTCGAATACATCATTCGGATAAGCATCTACCGTGAAGCTGGCACGCTGGCCTTCTATTACACCGCCTATATCAGCTTCATCCACATCGGCTACTACCTGCATCTGTGTCAGGTCGGCAGCAATGGTGAACAGTGTCGGAGTTTCGAATCCGGAAGCAACGGTTTGTCCTGCTTCCACATCACGGCTGATGACTACTCCGTCAATCGGTGAGGTGATAGTAGCATAAGCCAGGTTACGTTCTGCTTTTGCGAGCGATGCCTTACTGCTATCATAGCTACTTTTCGCTTTCTGATAGTTGTAGAGGGCCTGTTCGAAATCCGTATCACTAATCAGTGACTTTTCGTGTAAGCCTTTGCTACGTTCATAATTCTTCTTCTGATATTCATATTCGGCTTTTGCACCATCGTACGTTGCCTGTTGTGATGCCAGTTCGCTTTGCAATGTGGCACGGTCCATTTCGGCAATCAACTGTCCTTTGGTTACTACCGAGTTGTAATCTACGTAAATCTTGTCGATGATACCGGAAACCTGCGTACCGACTTCTACTTCCGTCACCGGTTCGATGGTTCCGGTAGCAGTTACCGAATTTGAAATATCGCCTTTGCTCACGTTGGCAGTGGCGTAGGTGACTTTGTGCTTGGCCGGTGAACCTGCAAAGAACCAGATTCCTGCACCTGCTACCACAACGACTGCCACAGCGATTAAGATAATCTTTTTCGTTTTCATTCGTTTATTATGCTTTTATTTAGATTGCTAATTGATCTCCCTGATAGAACTTCAGCAACTGCATATTCAGTATAGCCATATATTTGGCTTGAAGCTGTTCCTGCTGTGCTTGTAGCAAGTTGTTCTTTTCAGTAAGAAGTTCTATGGTATTCTTCATTCCCAGATTAAACTGTTCGCTAATTAACTCATAGCTGATTTGTGTACTCTTCAACTTCTCGTTTGCTGCTGCATAACGTTGCTGTGCACTGTTAGCATCCAGCCAGAGTCCTTCGATGGTCTTGTACAGAGTTTTTTGTTCGTCAAGCAAGGATAACATGCTCGTCTCGTATTGCAATTTTGCTTTCTGTACGGCACTTTTAGTTTGACGGTTATTGAAGATCGGCACACTGACAGACAATCCGATCGAATTGTTCCATCCGTTTTTTACTTGCTCTCCGAAAGTGAAGTCACTGCCGCTGGTGTGGTTGGTTCCGATTCCTGCGCTAAGGCTGATTGTGGGCAAATAACTTGATTTGGCAATACCGATACCCAGTTCGGAAGCCTCTACATTAAGTTTGCTAGCTTCAATCTCTGGGCGAAGACTCAATGCACGAATGTACACATCTTTTTTGGTAGGCAACGGAGCCAGTACATTTTCGTCGGACAGGGCAGGGAGGTAGATGTTCATTTCATTCTCCCCATCCAGTTCGAGCAATTGTTTCAGTTGTAATTTGTAATCTTCAAGAGTGGCTTGCGCTGTGACAAGTTGGTATCGGTCTGTGCTCACCTGTGCTTCCAGTTGGGCGAAGTCGCTTTTAGCAATACTTCCGGCGTTCAGAAGTTCCTGTCCGCGGTCACGCTGCGCAATAGAGACTTGCAGGGTACTTTCGTTTACTTTGACAGACTCGGCTGCATAAAGAATCTGGATATACACTTGGGCGATAGATTCCTGAATGTTATTTTCGGAAGTCGCTACGTCCAGTTCGGCTACCTGATTGTTCAACTTTTCCTGCTGGATGGTTTTCAGTCTTTTATTACCATTATATAGAGTCCACGACGCATTCAGTCCATAATTACCATTGTAGCTCGTTTTACTATTGCTACTGATAATTTCGCTGCCGCTTACCCGACTACTCGTCTCCTGATACGGACGATTCACCACCTGCTGGCTGGTAGAGAACGAAAGACTGGGAAACAAGGCAGCCTTAGCTGTCTTTACATCAATCTGCGTGCTGGCCGCAGTGATCCGGTTCTTGCGAATCGTGATGTTCTGCTCTTTTGCGTAGTCGATGCATGACTGCAAATCCCATTGAGCCGGAATTTTCGTTTCTTTCAGCGTATCGACTTGCAGCGGAGAAACTTGGGCAGATATGCCGGACAGCATACCTGCTCCAAGAAATGTCATCACTGTCAATCTTCTTACATTTATCATATTCATACTTCTATTGATTTACTGTTAGCGAAGGTACGTACATATTATATATGCCGCAAAAACGATAGACGGATGACGTAATTTCGCCGTTAAATGTTTTTTTTCTGTCGATAGGCAGGTTTTTGAAGAAAAACACAACAAATCACACAACTTTTTTGACTAGTTGTTTGTTTTAATTATAAAAAATGTATATTTGTACTCATTACAAATTATAACGTCAACATATGAAGAATACACTGCTTACGATCTGGAACTTCTATTTGGAGGGCTTCCGTAGTATGACCTTGGGGCGTACCCTGTGGGTTATCATTCTGCTGAAATTATTCGTTATGTTCTTCATCCTTAAAATGTTCTTTTTCCCTGATTTCCTCCGTGACCATCCTACGGATGACGACAAGGGAACATACGTGGGAAACGAACTGATAGAACGTGCCATCCCCGGTAAATCTACTGATTTTTAACTCTTAAACTACATAGGATTATGATTGAAAGTATTGACACCTCGCTGATCGATTGGTCGAGAGCCCAATTTGCGATGACAGCCATGTACCACTGGATTTTTGTTCCTCTCACACTCGGACTGGCAGTGGTGATGGGAATCATGGAGACGCTGTATTATAAAACAGGCAATGAATTTTGGAAAAAGACTGCCCAGTTTTGGATGAAACTCTTCGGTATAAACTTTGCCATTGGTGTGGCAACCGGTTTGATTCTGGAGTTTGAGTTCGGTACGAACTGGAGCAATTATTCATGGTTTGTAGGAGATATCTTCGGTGCTCCGTTGGCTATTGAAGGTATTTTGGCATTCTTTATGGAAGCCACATTTATCGCCGTCATGTTCTTTGGATGGGGCAAAGTAAGTAAACGTTTCCACTTGGCTTCTACCTGGCTTACAGGCTTGGGGGCTACGATTTCTGCCTGGTGGATTCTCGTTGCCAACGCATGGATGCAGCATCCGGTAGGTATGGAATTCAATCCTGATACAGTTCGTAACGAGATGGTAGATTTCTGGGCAGTGGCTACGTCACCTGTAGCGGTCAATAAATTCTTCCATACGGTATTGTCCGGCTGGGTGCTGGGCGCTGTTTTTGTAGTCGGCATCAGTTGTTGGTATCTGCTGAAGAAACGTAATCGTGAGTTTGCGCTTGCCAGCATCAAAATTGGGGCGATTTTCGGATTAGTAGCATCGTTGCTTTCTGTTTGGACAGGTGATGGTTCCGGTTATCAGATTGCCCAGACGCAACCGATGAAACTGGCTGCTGTGGAAGGTCTGTATGAAGGCGGCACTAATGTAGGTCTGGTTGGAATAGGAGTGTTGAACCCGGAAAAGAAGACTTACAACGATGGGAAAGATCCTTTCCTCTTCCGTTTTGAAATTCCCAGCATGCTTTCTTTCCTTGCAGAACGTAATGTAGACGGCTACGTTCCTGGTATTACAAATATCATCGAGGGTGGTTATCAACAGAAAGACGGATCGACAGCTCTTTCTGCTGCCGAGAAGATAGAACGTGGAAAAACGGCTATCGGTGCATTGGCTGCCTATCGTGCAGCAAAGAGTGCAGGACATGAGGAAGATGCTCAAATTGCATATAAAGTATTACAGGAAAATATTCCATATTTCGGTTACGGATATATCAAAGATGTGAACCAACTGGTTCCGAATGTTCCTCTGAACTTTTATGCATTCCGTGTAATGGTAATCTTGGGCGGATACTTCATCCTGTTCTTTATTGTCGTTCTCTTCTTTATCTATAAGAAAGATTTAAGCCAGATGCGTTGGATGCACTGGATTGCTCTGCTGACAATTCCTTTGGGATACATCGCCGGACAAGCCGGATGGGTGGTTGCCGAATGTGGGCGTCAACCGTGGGCTATCCGTGATATGCTGCCGACAATGGCTGCCATCTCCAAACTGGATGTAAGCTCTGTACAAACGACTTTCTTTATCTTCCTGCTCCTGTTTACAGTGATGCTGATTGCAGGTGTCGGAATTATGGTAAAGGCTATTAAAAAAGGACCGGAGAATTGATAATTACCTATTACTCATTACTTAATATTTTAGCTATATGTATATATTTTTGCAACAATATTGGTGGCTTGTCGTTTCCTTGTTAGGGGCCATACTCGTGTTCTTATTGTTTGTACAAGGAGGTAATTCTTTGTTGTTCTGCTTGGGTAAAACCGAGGAACATCGTAAGATGATGGTGAATTCTACCGGACGTAAGTGGGAGTTTACGTTTACTACATTGGTTACATTTGGAGGAGCTTTCTTCGCTTCTTTCCCCTTGTTTTACAGTACCAGTTTCGGCGGTGCATATTGGCTTTGGATGATTATACTTTTCAGTTTTGTATTGCAGGCTGTCAGTTATGAGTTTCAGAGTAAAGCCGGAAATCTGTTAGGTAAAAAGACATACCGGACTTTTTTGGTGATTAATGGAGTGGTAGGTCCTGTGTTACTTGGTGGGGCAGTGGCTACTTTCTTTACCGGTTCTGATTTCTATATTAATAAGGCCAATATGACAGATACCATTATGCCGGTAATCAGTCATTGGGGAAATGGCTGGCACGGATTGGATGCACTGACCAACATTTGGAATGTTATTCTTGGATTGGCTGTCTTCTTCCTTGCCCGTGTGTTGGGATCTCTCTATTTCATTAATAATATTGATGATAAAGAGCTGACCGATAAATGTCGTCGTGCAGTACGAAATAATACAGTTTTGTTCCTTGTATTCTTTTTGGCATTTGTCATTCGTACATTGGTATCTGATGGCTTTGCCGTTAATCCGGATACACAGGAAATTTATATGCAGCCATATAAGTATCTCACTAACTTTATCGAAATGCCGGTAGTGTTGGCTTTATTCCTGATTGGTGTGGTACTGGTTCTTTTCGGCATTGGAAAGACATTGCTTAAAAAGACGTTTGATAAAGGAATCTGGTTTACGGGAATCGGTACGGTACTGACTGTTTTATCTTTATTGCTGGTAGCAGGGTACAACAATACCGCTTATTATCCGTCATATACAGACCTGCAAAGCTCATTAACTTTAGCCAATAGCTGTTCCAGCGAATTTACACTAAAGACAATGGCCTATGTCTCTATTCTTGTTCCATTCGTAATTGCATATATTTTCTATGCTTGGCGTAGTATCGATCGTCACAAAATTACCGAGAAAGAAATGGATGAAGGAGGACACTCATATTAATTGTCCACATAGAATTTCGAATTGAGATTCTTGTAGGAACAAATAAACTCCCCTTATTTAATTCTTTATGTCATGGTAGAGAAGTTAAATGAGGGGAGTTTTTATATATAAGCCTTTTCTATCCTTTCGGATATATCGCTTTTTATTTATTGACTATATTCTCCGGTTTTCCGGCAATGTAAGCCTGAAGGTTACTGATTGCAATATTCATCAGACGTTCACGAGCCTCGATGGTTGCCCAGGCAATGTGCGGAGTGATGTAGCAGTTCTTCGCAGTTAGTAATGGATTGTCGGCACAAGGCGGTTCAGTAGAAAGCACGTCTACTCCGGCTGCATAAATCTTGCCATTGTTCAAAGCGTCTGCAAGGTCTCGTTCGTTGATAAGCGGGCCGCGACCGGTGTTGATTAAAATAGCTGTCGGCTTCATCATACCCAAACGGCGTGCATTTACCATTTCGCGTGTCTCCGGAGTAAGCGGGCAGTGCAAACTGATAATATCACATTCGCTGAACAACTGATCTAAATCCATCTTCTTGATTTCCGGTGGCAACTGGAAGTGAGATTTGGAAGTCAATGCATACACTTGCATACCGAAACCGATAGCAACGCGCGCTGTGGTATATCCGGTATTTCCCAGTCCTACCAGACCGATTTTCTTTTCCCGTAGTTCCATCAATGGAGTATCCCAAAAACAGAAATCCTTGTTATTAGCCCAACGACCTTTATGCACTTCTTCAGAGTGGTGTTGCACTTGTTGAGTGATGTTCAGGATATGCGCAAATACCATTTGAGCAACGGAAGCGGTGCTGTATGAAGGAATATTAGTAACGACGATTCCCCGTTCTTTTGCAGCAGCTGTGTCTACCACATTGTATCCGGTAGCCAACACACCGATATATTTCAGTTCGGGCAGTGCAGCCATGTGGTCTGCATTGATGATTACCTTGTTAGTCAGAATTGCTTCTGCACCGGCTGCACGTTCTAATACCTCTTCCGGAGCTGTACGATCATAAATTGTACATTCTCCAAGCACCTTCATACCTTCCCAGGATAAATCTCCGGGATTGGCGGCATAGCCGTCTAAAACTACAATCTTCATTTCAATTTCAATATTATTAATATGTTATAATGTTTCCTACTGCTTTATTGTGCTTTTAGCTTCTCTTACAGAAGGGAGTGACTTATTTTACGAACACTTATTTCTTAAATTTGTCTCCCCACAACTGTATCATTCGCTCGGCATGTTTCTGTTCTGCCGGATTGTTTTGCGGTTGCCATATTCGTTTGTCTTTCAGCTCGTCCGGAAGAAATTGCTGTTTGACAAAGTTACCTTCATAGCTGTGTGCATATTTATATTCCTGTCCGTAGCCCAGTTGCTTCATCAGTTTAGTCGGAGCATTGCGCAGATGTAAGGGGACGGGCAGATTGCCGGTTGAACGGACTAGCTCCAGTGCATCGTTAATCGCACTGTATGCCGAATTACTTTTTGGACTGGTAGCCAGATAAATCGTTGTTTCAGCCAAAGGAATCCGTCCTTCGGGCCAACCGATTTTCATCAATGTATCAAAGCACGCATTAGCGAGAAGCAATGCATTCGGGTTTGCCAGACCAATATCCTCGGCAGCCGAGATCACCAGTCGGCGGGCAATGAAAGCCGGATCTTCGCCTCCTTCCACCATACGGGCAAGCCAGTAGATCGCTCCGTCAGGATCGCTACCGCGGATAGACTTGATGAAAGCCGAGATAATGTCATAATGCATCTCTCCATCCTTGTCATAAGCCAGTGGATTCTGTTGCAAGCGTTCGGTCACCATTTCATCGGTGATGACAACTGTTTCCTCCGTCTCCGATTGCACAACAAGTTCCAATATATTAAGCAGCTTGCGGGCATCTCCACCGGAGAAGCGCAACATAGCTGTTGTTTCTTTCAATTCAATTTTTCGTTCCTTCAGTATGGCATCTGTGGTGATGGCACGTTGCAGAAGTTCCAGCAAATCTTCTTTTTCCAAAGATTTGAGTACATAAAGCTGGCAACGGGATAGGAGAGGGCGGATGACCTCAAACGACGGATTCTCCGTTGTTGCGCCAATCAGCGTGACTGTTCCGTTCTCTACCGCTCCCAACAGAGAGTCCTGCTGCGACTTGCTGAACCGATGGATTTCATCGATAAACAAAATCGGGCTGGACTGCGAAAAGAAACGGTTGCTCTTGGCACGGTCTATCACTTCGCGCACATCCTTCACACCCGAAGTTACAGCGCTCAAAGTATAGAAAGGCGTTTCCAGTTTGTTGGCAATGATCTGTGCAAGAGTTGTTTTACCTACTCCGGGAGGTCCCCAGAGAATAAAAGAAGAGATGCGTCCTGCGTCAATCATCTTCCGCAAGATGGCTCCCGGTCCAACTAAGTGTTTCTGACCGATATATTCATCCAAAGTTTTTGGCCGTAACCGTTCTGCTAAAGGTTGCATAATTTTTTAGAATACCATTAATACCATGAAACGAATACCGTTTTTGTTGATACCCGGATTATCACGATAAGTGAAACGATGTACATATTCAACATGCAGCAACTTGAAAATGTTGTAGATACCTACACTTCCTTCAATATAAGGCACTTTCGGGTCCATCACGAAACTGGTGAACTTACCGTCGCGTGTCGGGAAACGGAACAAATCGGGATTGTTGCTCTTAAACGGATTATTCTTATCCGTCAATGTTCCCCACAAAGCACGTACGCGGAACATTTCCCTCCATTTCAAGTTCTTGATAAGAGGAATACGGTTGAATAGTTTTCCATTCATATCATAAGATAATGACATGGAAGCGTAACGGTCGTTCAGGAATTCCATGTTATTAATCAAGTTGAACGTTTCGCGCTGGGTGATGTAGGACAAGTTAGCTTCCGGCAAGATCAACAACGGGAAAGGAACCGTGTTCCATTCTGCGCCTGCTTTCACGCTACAATCAATCTTTCCCCAGGAAGCGGGGAGCCAGAAACGTTTCCATACACTTGCTTCCGTACGGTTAAAACTATAATCTCCACCTAGTACTCCTTTGAAACCCATGGCATGAGTCAGGGTAAAGATAGGAGCATCCAGCGATACAGGTACGCGGCGTTGTTTGGAGTTGACAAATGATTCGCCCGGAGCATAACGTAGTGTCAGACTTGCTTCCGAAGTCGTGACATCATGCACACGGGTTTGCGCGGCATCATTGCGCAGATATTCCAGTTTGCCGGTAGGCTCGTCGTTACGATGGCGCAGCATGGCTTTCACTCCGAATCCTGTCAGCGTTTCAAGTTCATAATTAATGGTGGCATCGCGCATATACGACATCTGGTCTACTGTCGTTGTTTTTACCGACAGGAAGATATTGTCTTTATCTGTGAACAGGAATTTATCCATCGGAGACATTACGTCATAACTGTACGAAGCCGAAAGATAATGTTTCGGGAATTCCCAGACAACATAATCGCGTTTATTGAACGAATAAGTCACCGTACCGCTATATTTCCAGCGTTCGTCTTTCAGACCGTAAGCTCCGTATCCGTTCAAGAACCAGTGTTTATGGAAATGAGCTGTTGTCATGCCGCTTAACCGGAAACGGGTACCATCAATGTAGTTGCTCGAAATCATGGTGTTGATAGGACCGATATCCACTTTGCTCGGATGGCCTTTGCTTCCTGTTTCCACAAAGTTTTCGATCAGCGCTTTCGCTCCGAAGATGATGTATTTGAATCCCGGTATCTGTTCGAGGCGGTTAACGAATACATCCATCGAACTTTCTTTCTTCGTCAGCGGTACTTGACGAACACTCGCCCAATACTCATCGCTTTTCGAAAGCATATCCGCTTCTTTTATCACGCTGCCTTTCAATCGGAACAGTCGTTGTTCGATAGGATCGAATTTATAATTACTATATTTCGTAGTTCGTTCCACCTGCAATCCGCCTGCTGTTTTGTTGGAATTCCAGGACAGGTCTACGGTCATGTCATCATCCGCCAATACCCAGTTTCCGTTAGGGAGTTGCTCGTATTGTTGCACGATGTCCATACGGTTGACGAAGTTTACTCCGGTCTTTTTAGGCAGGTTCATCGTACATTTCTGAACGGCATAAGTAGAATCGTTCAATACATACAGATGTCCAGTGAATCCGAAGTCCTGCGAGTTTTGCGGAACAAAAGTAAGGTGGACACATTCGCGCTTGTTTACCATCAATGTGTCCATCAGATAATATTTATAAAATGAGATGGCATTGTTACCGATCGGACTGACGAAACGCTGCTGGAGCAATCGGATATCGTCGTCGTAGATATTGATGTCGGCAAATACGTCTTTCAATACAGTGCCGAGCATATCTCCCGTAGAGAAAAATTCTTCTATACCATTGGAATTCTTTCCTTTGATAATCGTTTTCTTGTTTTCGGGATTTTTGCGGTAGATGGTTTGCGAGGACGTTTCCTGTACGGAAATAGGGAGAATCAACTTATTGGTTGTTTCCGACACTTCCACCTGATCTCTTAAGAATGAATATTTCTTGTAGATACCTTTTTCGAGCTTTTCCGGTGTGAGGTCGTTGATGGACATTTTCATCTTCTCGTACTTGTCGTACTGATAGTAATCGTTCACTTCGAGGACTTGTGCCTTTTTGTGTTCGATTACCTTCTTCATGAATTCCACTGCCGGATTGTTCTTGCGGGAATATTTCTCCTTTTGAGGTTTCACGACAACTTCGTTCAGGAGCACATTATCCGGAGCTAACTTAACGTTCACTGTCTGATTGTTGGAACCGACTCGAACCGTTTTACTGATATAACCTACAGCGGAGAACACCAGTGTTCCTCCGTTTCTGCGGGCTTCAAGACTGTATTCTCCGTCAATATTGGTGATAGTACCCATATCTCTCTTTTCTTGGTAGTAAACAGAGATATACATCAATGGCTCGTGGGTAACCGAATCAGTGACTACCCCTTTAATTTGCTGCGCAAAAGCATTGGAAGCTACCAATACGAGTAAGAACAGTATAAGTATTTTGTTATATCGTTGTATCATAACGTTTGTAGTAGGGCTGCAAAGTTAACAAATAACTCTAAGGATAACAGAATATATAACTTTTTTTACCCATCGTTTTTGGTTGTTTACAAGCATATATCGCCCGGTAATCCAAGGAATATTCCTTTGTTAATCCTTTTGATAAGGCTGTTTCAGCACTTTGTTCTCCCGGTCCCGATATTTGAAACCTTTGCTCTCGTTGTAGGGCACTTTTTGTTTCGACACTTGACACTTTTTGTTTCCCGGCATGAAACTGTTGGTTTCTCGGTGTGAAACACTTTGTTTCCCGGTGTGAAACTATTAGTTTCAAGGCGTGAAACTAACAGTCCCATGCCGGGAAACGGAATGGAACATGCCGGGTAAATGTTATTTGCTCGTAAGTATCTGTACAATACGCTCTGCGGTACGTCCGTCCCAACGTTCGGGAAGTTCGCCACGTTTCCATTCACCGTGCATCAGTGTATCCATTGTTTTGGCAAGCAGAGCAGGATCTTCTCCGACAAGTTCGTTGGTTCCCATGCGCCACGTTTCCGGATGTTCGGCATACGTGTTGAGCGTGATACAAGGAATACCCAGGAAGGTCGCTTCTTCGGCTACGTTTCCTGAATCTGTTATGATTCCTTTTGCCTTGTTTATCAGATAACCGAAGAACAGGTAATTCTGCGGAGGCATTATGTGGAGGTTCGGAGCTTCGATGCCTAATTCTTTGATGGCATTTCGTACGTATGTGTGCAGCGGTGCTACGATAGGCATACCGGCAGATTTTTCAATGATTGTTTTCAGCAACTGACGCAGATTCTCTTTGTTGTTTAGCAATACGCGACGGTTGAGGGTGAGCAAGAGATAATTTCCCTCTTGCAGCCCCAATACGGAAAACCATATAGGTTTGAGCAAACGGTTCCGGTTGTAGCGGATGGCATCAATCAGAATGTTGCCTACATAATATACGTTTTCGCTTTCTGTTCCCGTCTGGTTCAGGTTACGGTTGGCAACCATGCCGGCTGTGAACAGATAGTCGGATAGTCCGTCTGTAATCATGCGGTTGACTTCTTTTGGCATTTTCATATCGAAAGAACGGGTTCCGGCTACGAGATGTGCTACCTTGATACCTTGTTTCTTGGCAACGATGGCACAACTCATGGTTGCGGTCAAGTCGTCTACCACAAGGACTACGTGTGCCGGATTCTCCGTCAGCTCCTGTTCGAAGGCTACCATGATTCCGGCTGTCAAACTCGTTGGATTACTACTTTCCACTCCCAGATAAACATCAGGAGCTTTCATGTCGAGGTCCGAAAAGAGAGAAGCATCCAGACTTGTATCGTCTTTCCTTCCTGTATATACCAGTCGGTAAGAGATACTTTTACCCAGCGCCCGTGCGGCTTCAATAGCGCGTGTAATGGGAGCTATCTTCATAAAATTGGGGCGTGCCCCCGCAACAATTGTTATTTTCATATTGTTTCTATCTTATTCGGTTTAATTCGTGAAGCAAAAGTACATTTTCTTACGGAATTTATTCGTTACTTTGCATACAAAATAACAAATATATGCCCACATTCGTTCAAATTCTTGATTTTATAGGCACATTTGCCTTTGCTATAAGTGGCATCCGGCTGGCTTCGGCGAAACGTTTCGACTGGTTTGGTGCTTATGTGGTAGGACTTGCTACTGCTATCGGTGGCGGTACTATTCGTGATGTCCTGCTCGACGTGACACCGGGGTGGATGACCGACCCTATATATCTGATTTGTACGGGACTGGCTTTGCTGTGGGTAATCTGTTTCGGACGTTGGCTCATCCGGCTCAATAATACTTTCTTTATTTTCGATACCATTGGCTTGGCATTGTTTACCGTGGTAGGTGTAGGCAAGAGCATTGCTTTAGGTTATCCTTTCTGGGTGGCTATTATCATGGGTAGCATTACAGGAGCAGCCGGTGGAGTGATTCGTGACGTATTTATCAATGAAATACCTCTTATCTTCCGAAAAGAAATTTATGCAATGGCCTGCGTTGTAGGCGGTATTGCATACTGGCTGTGCGACGTTGCAGGTCTGGAATCATACGCCTGTCAGTTGATTGGCGGACTGGCGGTATTCCTGACCCGCATCTTAGCTGTCAAATATCACATTTGCCTACCTATATTAAAAGGTAGTGAAGAGCCGGAAGAATAAGGACGGCATTATTTTTCCTCCTTTATATCCAGTTCTCCTTGAAAACTAATGGACTGACGGTTTTGCATATTGACATCGATACTTGCCGAACCATTGGGAAATACTTTGGCTCTGAATTCATATCTGTCTTCAGGATTACGTGCGACGAACTTGATAACGGCATTCCCTTTTTTATCCATTTCCACATTATATTCTTTGAGGATGGCTTTGAAGTTAAGTCCGTCACCTCCGCCATACGGAATGCTATAAGCCCGTCCATAATAAGGCAAGTAAGAAATAACCGAATCATTTCTGATTGTCAGTGAGTAGGAAGATGTCAAAGGGATGGAGCGTCCGCGCATCGGCATGGCAGTGTTGACATCTATCTTGTAATTTTCAGATTCAATTAGTTTCATTACTGCTTCTTTCTTCTGTTCCTTCTTTTCCTTTTTACTTTGTTGAGCCGAAAGGGTAGGGATGCCCACTAGCAAGGCTAGTAACAGCATAAAGATTTGCTTCTTCGTTCTCATATCAGTTTGCATTTAGGTTGATGTATATATGTATAACAATCAAATATACTAAAAAGACAGGGATACTTCTGTTTCTTTTAATGAAAATTAAACAGAACCCCCTGTTATTTATGAGTTTAGCCCGATTTAGAACTGTTCCAGTATTTCGATTCGTTTTTCGATGGGAGGATGAGTGGCAAACAATCCGCTAAGTCCGCTGAATATACTTTTAGATGCCTTTTGGGGGTTCTGAATAAATAATTGTGCCACGTCTTTCCTTTCTACTGCTTCGATAGCGGGATCTGCTGATATTTTGCGGAGAGCGTTGGCCAGTGCCAACGGATTCTTCGTCATTTCTGCCGAACCTGCATCTGCCATATATTCGCGTTTGCGTGAGATGGCAAAACGCATCAGGCTTGCAAAAAGATAACCGATGGCGGCTATCACTAAAGCAATAAGAATAAAAAGAACCACACCGCCGCTACCTTTACTATTACTACGCACGCGTATGTGTGTAATGGCATAAAACGTGATTTCTGTCAACATGGAGAAGATACCGACAAAAACAATGGAAATAATCAGCAGGCGTACATCGCGGTTGCGGATGTGACTTAGCTCGTGCGCGATGACTGCTTCCAGTTCCTCATCATTTAGTTTCCGGATGATGCCCTCCGAGAGAGTAACGGTGTATGTGCGTTCGTTGATACCGCTGGCAAATGCATTCAGGGAACTGTCATAGATGATATTGATTTTCGGCATTTTCATGCCTTGAGACATACAGAGGTTTTCCACCAGATTATAAACTCGTTTATTCTCCTGACGGTTCAGCGGCTTGGAGCCGGTGGCGGAATTGATAATGCTTGTGTTAGCCCAATAGGCAATCAGAAACCAGATTAATACAATCCCCATGGTATATGGTAACGAAGAGAAGAAGAAATGATTGACTATTGGCATCATTTCGACTTCCATATCCTCTTTATATCCCATAAAAGTCAGCAGGTAGCAGGCCAAATAGAGGAGTGCTGCCACGAGACAGGGAAACAGGAATAGTAGAAACGCAGAGCGCAGATTATTCCGGCTCTGCTGTGTTTGGATTCCGACGTATTGCATGCGTGTTCGACTTTTGTAATTGGATGGACGGTGTATATAAAGGTTTTAGAAACTAATTTTGGGTGCCTGCTCCAAATTCGCACGTTCGTTTTTCCCCAAGTCGAACATTATCTCTCTTTGGAATCCGGTCATTCCTGCTACGATATTCGACGGGAATGTCTGCACGGCGTTATTGTATTCTTTAGTGGCCGAGTTGAAGTAGCGGCGAACAGCAGCCAGTTTATTCTCTACGTCAGAAATTTCTTCCTGTAATTGCAGGAAATTCTGATTAGCTTTCAGATCGGGATAAGCCTCGAGAGTAATCTTCAATCCAGCAAGAGCAGAGCTTAACTGGTTTTCGGCAGCTATCTTATCATCAATCGTTTTTGCGCCAACTGCACCGTTACGTGCCTGAATCACTCGATCGAGCGTTTCCTTTTCATGTGCGGCATATCCTTTCACGGTGTCTACCAGTTGGGGAATGAGATCATGGCGTTGTTTCAACTGTACATCGATGTCGGCAAACGCGTTTTCACGATTGTTTCTCAATTTCACTAATGAGTTGTACATGGAAGCAAAAATGATGCCCAGCAATACAATAATCCCTACAATAATAAGTATGGTCATAGCTTTTTGTTTTATTTAATAATATAAAATCAAAAGTAATCTATTTGGTTCTTTTAACCAAGTAGTAGGGGGTAAATTTCGCAAATACCACCTAAAAACTATCAGAAAGCACCTAAAATCTGTCATTTGATAGAATTAACCCCCAAGAAATGACAAATTTTCCCCTGCTTGATAAGCAAAATACCTTTAAACTTGCAAACATCGAGAAAAACGAAATATTAACCATAAAACCATTAAAGTATGAAAAGTTTAAGTTTCAGAAAAGATTTAATTGGAGTACAGGAAGAGTTGCTTCGTTTTGCTTATAAATTAACGGCCAACCGTGAAGAAGCAAATGATTTATTGCAGGAAACATCTTTAAAAGCATTAGACAATGAGGAGAAATATGTTCCGGACACAAATTTCAAAGGATGGATGTACACTATCATGCGCAACATCTTTATAAATAACTACCGTAAAATAGTACGCGATCAAACTTTTGTTGACACAACCGATAATTATTATCACTTAAATCTGCCACAAGATTCAGGATTTGAAAGTACGGAAGGTGCTTACGACCTGAAAGAAATGCACCGCATCGTCAATGCACTCCCCCGGGAGTATAAGATTCCTTTCTCTATGCACGTATCTGGTTTTAAATACCGCGAAATCGCAGAGAAATTAGGATTACCATTAGGCACAGTGAAGAGCCGCATATTCTTCACACGTCAACGTTTACAACAGGAATTGAAAGATTTTGTATAAATGAGGATAACGCATACAAACAAGCTTATTAGCAGAAGGAGCAAAGAGATAGATTCTCTTTGCTCCTTCCTTTTTTATAACCTATTTTATTTACGATTAGATGATTTACGATGTACGATTGAAGTTTGAATTGTGAATGAGGGAATACTCATGCAAAGATAAGTACTTATGATTCCAATAGTTATTTCAATCGTACATTGTAAATCGTCTAATCGTAAATTAAACTAGGTTATAAATTCTTTCTTGTTATTTGCTTTTCTTTTTTTTGCTTTTTTTCTTTTCAACGGCCTTCTCTTCCGGTGGGAATTTAGGAACTAGATTCATCAGCCGTAATATCTGACTTTGTCGTTTTAGTATGTATGACGAAGGTTTCGCCGAGTTAAATCGTATCGGGTTGGGTAGGGTGGCGGCGATGAGCGCGCATTGCCCCCGGGTCAGCTTGTCGGCTGTTGTTCCGAACTTATTTTTTGCGGTTGCTTGTGCGCCGTAGATGCCATTTCCCATTTCTATAGAGTTGAGATAGACTTCCATGATTCGCTCTTTCGACCAGAAGAGTTCGATGAGAAACGTAAAGTAGACTTCGAGCCCTTTGCGTACCCACGACGATTGCGGCCATAAGAACACATTCTTGGCTGTCTGCTGACTGATGGTGCTTGCTCCCCGTTTCCGTTTGCGTGTTTCGTTTTCTTTCATCGCTTTCTTGATTTCTACGAGGTCGAACCCGTTGTGTTCGGCAAAACGGTTGTCTTCGGAGGCTATGACCGCCATCGGCAGGTTGGGAGATATCTTATCAAAAGAAACCCACGTGTGCTTCCACGTGGGTTTATCTCCTGAAAAAACTTGCTGAACGCTTCGGATAACCATCAACGGAGTTACATAAACCGGCATGAAACGATAAATAATCACTGCCAGTAGTGTTGATGCAAAGAAGAAAATCAGCAGGTTGCGCGTATAGCGCAGTAATTTTTTAATTAGCGGCTGCTTGTGCATCTTTAATCATTTGCTCACTTGCGTACATGTATACTTCTACACGACGGTTTTGTTCGCGACCGGCAGCAGTGTCATTGCTTGCAACGGGATCGCTTTCACCCATTCCCAGTACACTCTTGATCTGATTGGTGGAAACACCGCAACTCAACAAGTAACTGGACACACTTTGCGCACGTTCTTGTGATAAGTTCAGGTTCTTTTGCTGGCTTTGTGCAGCAGTACTGTTCTTCCAGCCCTGGTTGTCGGTATATCCGTAGATAGACACGTCCATATCCCGGTTCTGGTTGAGCACATTGTTGGCAAACTTGCTTAAAGCAGATTTAGCAGCAGCACTTAGATTTGCATTACCGGTAGTGAAAAGAATACCCGAGTCGAATGTTACTTTCACGGCTTGCAATCCGTTGTTGTCTGTTATCTGTTCTACTTGTGCGCCTTCAATTTGTTTTGCTTCTGCTGCTGCTTTGTCCATCTTCTTACCGATAAGAGCACCTGTACCTGCACCTACTGCCGTACCAATAGCAGCACCGATAGCAGCACCTTTACCTTTACCGATAACACCTCCCAGGATCGCACCTAGTGCAGCACCCGAACCACCACCGATAGCAGCACCTTTACCAGTGTTGTTCATACTTCCACAGCTACCAAATATCATGGCAATACTCATGAAGAGAACCATAAATTTCATCTTGTTCATAATGTTGATGTTTTTTAATTGGTTTATAAAAAATGTTTTTATACGAATCACTTCGCATTATTAATAACAATGCAAAGATACATATTATTTGGCAAGCGTGTACTTTTTAAGTTAAAATAACTCGGAAGAGCCCCTTTGTTTGTTAATAAAGGGAAATGATAATTATCCTTTTATCGTTGAAGGAACACTCAAACACTTCTTTTTAATAATAATGAACCAACTCAAAAGAATTAACCCTTTGGCAACCGTGGTGACGCAGACTGCCCACCAGATTCCTTCCACTCCCATGCCCATCCGTACAAACAGGATGGCAAGCGGAATACGCATATAGTTGCAACTGATGCTGATAATGGCAGGAGGGATGGTGCGTCCGATGCCGTAGAATACTCCCTGCATGGTGATTTCGAGCATCATAAAAAGTTGCGAATATCCGTCGATACGGAGGAACACACCTCCGGCTTCGTAGGCCGCCTGTTCGGGGACGAATATGGCAAAAACTTCATTCCCGAAGAAAACGAATAGCAATGTACAGAATGTTCCGAAGATTCCCGTCATCCATAAAGTCGTATACCAGGCTCTAAGTACCCGTTCCACTCGTCCGGCGGCGTAGTTTTGGGCGATGAAGGCACTTAGTGCAGTGGAAAATCCCTGTGAGGTATTCCAGGTGATTGCTTCAATTTGCCCTCCGGTGGTGAAAGTCATCAGTCCGATGTGCCCTCCCTGTTCCGAGGCGGTGCGGCAAAGGAACATATTGACGAAAGCAAATAGCGTATTCAAAGTAGCCACGGGCAATCCCAGTTTAAAGATTCTCCGTGTATATTTTTTCTTTAGACGCGTGAAGAAAGGGAAACCGCCAAGCAGAGCATCCCGGCAACGCAACTGATAGACGAAAATCAGGAAAACACTTGCTTCCGCAATCCAGGTAGCGTATGCCGCACCGTTGGTTCCCAGCCCGAAACCGAATATAAAGAGCGGGTCCAGGATGATATTCAGTATCAATCCTGTGCCGCTGATAAAGAACGGGACTTTACTGCGCCCTGCCGCATTATAAATTCCGGTGAAGGCGGCGGAGAGGAAAACGAAAGGTAATCCGGTAGAAACAATCCGCAGGTATTGGATGGCATTGGCCGTAATATGATCCTCGAGTTCATAGATGCGTATGATAGGTTCTGCAAATATAAAAAGGAGTGTGCCCCAACAGATGGAAATAATCAAAGCAATCGTGATGTTGTGAGATGCGAAACTGCGGGCATCTTCCTGGCTTTGCGCACCGATGGATTGTCCGACACTCACTTCAGATCCCACCTTATTTAATAAGGAGATAGAACCGGACATCCAGGTCAGGATTCCGACAGAACCGATGGCGGCTACGGCTTCACTTCCCAGTCGTCCTACCCACGCCATATCTGTGAGGCTATATGCCATTTGGATAAACGACGTTGCCATGATCGGCATTGCCAGATTAAACAGTTGACGATTGATAGGGCCTTGTGTCAGATTCTTTATTCCTTGCATATAATTTTTCTAATCAAAATGGGCTGCAAAGATACGCAAAATTACTATCTTCGCGCATCTAATTATTCATTAATCAAAGTACATAGATACTATGAAACAGAAATTTTCTACTATTTTTATCTTGCTGCTTCTCTTTTTTGCTGGTTCACGAGTGGTAGCGCAAAATGCTCCGAAACCTTTTGATATTGAACAACCTTCACTTCGCGTATTTCTTCCTGCGCCGGAACTGGCTACAGGGCGTGCTGTGGTTGCGTGTCCGGGAGGTGGATATTCACATTTGGCATTCGAACACGAAGGCTGTGATTGGGCGCCCTATTTCAATAAACAAGGTATTGCATTGATTGTGCTAAAATACCGGATGCCGAACGGTGATCGTACATTACCCATTTCGGATGCTGAAGCAGCAATGAAATTGGTGCGTGACAGTGCCGATGTCTGGAATTTGAACCCGAATGACATTGGTATCATGGGCTCTTCTGCCGGTGGACATCTGGCTTCTACCATTGCCACTCATGCCAAGCCCGAACTTCGTCCAAACTTTCAGATTCTTTTCTATCCTGTGATTACGATGGATAAATCTTATACCCATAGGGGTTCTCACGACAACCTTTTGGGAAAAGATGCTTCTGCTGAATTGGAACTTGAATATTCTAATGAAAAGCAAGTGACGAAAGATACACCACGTGCTTTTATCGTATATAGTGATGATGATAAAGTCGTTCCGCCTGCTAACGGAGTTAATTATTATTTGGCGCTGAACAAGAACAATGTTCCTTCAGTGCTTCATATTTATCCTTCCGGTGGACATGGATGGGGAATTCGCGAGGGTTTCCTCTATAAGAATGAAATGTTGGACGAACTGACGTCTTGGCTCCGTAGTTTCAAAGTACCTCATAAAGATGCTATCCGTGTAGCTTGCATTGGAAATAGTATTACGTATGGAGCACGTATCAAGAATCGTGATCGTGACAGTTATCCGGCCGTGTTGAGCCGTATGTTGGGAGAGGCTTATTGGGTAAAGAACTTCGGAGTCAGTGCCCGCACTCTGCTGAACAAGGGCGATCATCCTTATATGAATGAAAAGGCTTATCAGGATGCGCTGGCTTTCAATCCTAATATCGTTGTTATCAAGTTGGGTACGAATGACAGTAAATCATTCAACTGGAAATATAAGGCCGACTTCACGAAAGATCTGCAAACAATGGTCGATGCTTTCAAAGCGTTGCCAGCTCAACCGAAGATTTATCTTTGTTATCCTTCTAAAGCCTATCAGACCGGTGATAATATCAACGATGATATCATCTCTAAACAAATCATTCCGATGATAAAGAAGGTTGCCAAGAAAAATAACTTGTCTGTCATCGATCTTCACGCAGCAATGGACGGAATGCCCCAATTGTTTCCGGATAAGATCCATCCGAATGAAGAAGGGGCTAAAGTGATGGCAAAAGCTGTTTATCAGTCCTTGAAAAAGTAAAATAAGGAACTTGACGATTGTAAAATTTCCGGTTGAAATAATCTCTTTTAGAGAAAGTTTTAACCGGAAATTTTTTAGTTTAATCACAAATAATCTTCTTATAATATGCTAAAAAAGTGTCTTTCTGAAAGTTAGATTTGTTACCAATCTGTATTTTTGCGCCCGAAAAATAATAAAATGATAAATAGCGTTATGAATAGACTACAAGATTTTACCTTTTTCTCGCAGTTGATGGCTAACGCTAATATGGGATGGTGGAAAGCCAATTTATCAACTGCGAATTATGAATGTTCTGACTTTATAGTAGAGTTATTAGGTCTGGATCAGACCGGAGTTATTAGTTTTGAAGATTTCAATAAACGTATTCAGAAAGAGGAACAACTTTCTACAACAGTTCATTCTTATGGTGTGTATCAACGGCCGGAGGTGGTGTATTTGCTTGATACGGTGAAAGGAGCTGTTTGGGTACGTAGCAAGGTATGCTTTCAAGAAACGGATGAAGACGGAAACGAAATCATTTATGGTATATCCGAAGTGCAAGATGGTCCTGATATGGCATCTGCTTACCAAGCTTTGCAATACAGTGAGCGTCTCTTATCTAACATTTTCAAGTATTTGCCTATTGGTATCGAATTATACGATATGGATGGGGTATTGGTGGATCTGAATGATAAGGAATTGGAGATGTTTCATATAGAGAAGAAAGAAGATGTATTGGGTATCAATATTTTTGATAATCCTATTTTTCCGAAAGAAATGAAAGAACGGCTGAAGAAAAATGAAGACGCCGACTTTACTTTCCGTTATGACTTCTCGAAGGTCGGATCGTATTATCAGAATACCCAAAAACAGGGTACGATTGATCTGATGACTAAAGTGACTACATTATATAATAGTGAGCATCAGCCAATAAACTATCTATTGATTAATGCGGATAAGACAGAAACAACGGTAGCCTATAATAAGATTCAGGAGTTTGAGGAGTTTTTTGAATTGGTCGGTGATTATGCCAAGGTCGGTTATGCTCATTTCAATATTTTGAGTGGACACGGCTATGCCCAAAAAAGCTGGTACAGAAATGTGGGTGAAGCGGATGAAGCTCCGTTGTCCGACATCTTTGGCACATACCGGCATTTCCACCCTGATGACCGTACCTTGTTGATTCGGTTTTTGGACGACGCACGAAAGGGACTTACTACCAAACTTAGCAAAGAGATGCGTGTCCTTAGGGAGGATGGTACATACACATGGACGCATGTCAATCTGTTAGTAAAGAAATATGCCCCGCAGGACCGGATTATCGAGATTATCAGCATCAATTATGATATCACAGAACTGAAAAGGACAGAAGAAATGCTTGTCAAGGCACGTGATAAAGCTGAAGCGTCCGACCGGTTAAAGTCTGCTTTCCTGGCTAATATGAGTCACGAAATCCGTACTCCTTTAAATGCTATTGTCGGCTTTTCAAGCCTGTTGACTAGTACGGAAAGTGCAGCGGAAAAGGAACTATATAATTCTCTGATTGGACATAACAACAAACTATTATTAAATCTGATTAATGATGTAATTGATCTTTCTAAAATAGAATCCGGTTATCTGGAATTGCGTCCGGACTGGGTTAACCTTACCGAGCTTCTTGACGAGAGTGTAGCGGAGTATGTTCATCAAGTACCATCCGGCGTTGAACTTCTGACTAACTATCCGGCACATGATTCTCTGGTAGAACTGGATAGCCTGCGTATCAAACAGATCTTGAGTAATTTTCTTTCGAATGCCTTAAAGAACACTGCCACCGGACATGTGGAAGTCTTCTATGAGGTAGACCACCAATCTGTCAGAATCGGTGTTAAAGATACCGGTCGGGGCATCCCGCAGAATATGCTTGAAAAGATATTCGAAAGGTTTGAGAAGTTGGACTCCTTTGCTCAAGGGGCCGGTTTGGGTTTATCTATCTGCAAACTAATCGTTGAGAAGATGAACGGGCGGGTATTAGTTGATTCCCAACTGGGGATCGGTACTACTTTTGTAATCGAACTGCCGTGTCGTTCTATGCTTGTTGAGTAAGTATATGTGAAGAATCTTAAAAGAAAAATCCCTTGATAACGACTGATTATCAAGGGATTAATTTTGTGTTTTGTGATCCGCCTGGGGCTCGAACCCAGGACCCCAACATTAAAAGTGTTGTGCTCTACCTGCTGAGCTAGCGAATCAATCCTTCAGTGCTTTCTTTCGAATGCGGGTGCAAAGGTAGAACATTTTTTTATAACTCCAAAAGAATTCAAACATTTTTCTTATCTTTGTGCCATTATCAACAATATATAATCATACGTATGGCTGCTGACGATAAAAAAATTATCTTCTCGATGGTGGGAGTGAGCAAGGCTTTCACCCCCAATAAGAATGTGCTGAAAGACATTTACCTGTCGTTTTTCTATGGAGCGAAAATCGGTATTATCGGTTTGAACGGTTCCGGTAAATCAACGTTATTGAAGATCATCGCCGGTTTGGAGAAATCCTATCAGGGAGAAGTGGTGTTCTCTCCGGGATATTCCGTGGGTTACTTGGCACAGGAACCTTATTTAGACAACACAAAGACAGTAAAAGAAGTAGTAATGGAAGGCGTGCAACCCATTGTTGACGCACTGACAGAATACGAAGAAATCAATCAGAAGTTCGGTTTGCCGGAGTACTACGAGGATCAGGATAAGATGGATGCTCTTTTCGCTCGCCAGGGTGAATTGCAAGATATCATTGATGCAACTGATGCATGGAATCTGGATAGCAAGTTGGAGCGTGCGATGGATGCTCTCCGTTGTCCGCCTGAAGATCAGCCGGTAGAAAATCTCTCCGGAGGTGAACGTCGCCGGGTAGCTCTTTGTCGTTTGCTATTACAGAAACCGGATGTGCTTTTGCTGGACGAACCTACCAACCACTTGGATGCAGAGTCTATCGACTGGTTGGAACAACATCTACAACAATATGAAGGTACGGTTATTGCTGTGACGCACGACCGTTACTTCCTCGATCACGTTGCCGGATGGATTCTTGAACTGGATCGTGGTGAAGGTATCCCCTGGAAAGGTAACTACTCTTCCTGGTTGGAACAGAAGACCAAACGTATGGAAATGGAAGAAAAGACCGTCAGCAAACGTCGCAAAACACTGGAACGTGAGTTGGAATGGGTGCGCATGGCTCCCAAAGCCCGTCAGGCAAAGGGTAAGGCACGTCTTAACTCTTATGACAAGTTGCTGAATGAAGACGTGAAAGAGAAAGAAGAAAAACTTGAAATCTTCATTCCGAATGGTCCGCGTCTGGGTAATAAAGTCATTGAAGCGAAACAGGTGGCTAAAGCATACGGCGATAAACTGTTGTTTGACGATTTGAACTTTATGCTTCCTCCTAATGGTATTGTTGGTGTGATCGGTCCCAATGGTGCGGGAAAGACGACACTGTTCCGTCTGATTATGGGATTGGAGACAGTAGATAAAGGAGAATTTGAAGTAGGAGAGACTGTAAAGGTGGCGTATGTAGACCAGCAACACAGAGACATTGATCCGAATAAGAGTGTTTACCAGGTAATTTCCGGTGGTAATGAGCTGATCCGCATGGGAGGACGTGACATCAATGCACGTGCATACCTTTCTCGTTTCAATTTCTCTGGAGGCGATCAGGAAAAACTTTGCGGTGTACTGTCCGGTGGTGAAAGAAACCGTTTACACTTGGCGATGGCTTTGAAAGAAGAAGGCAATGTACTGTTGCTCGATGAGCCTACCAATGATATTGATGTAAACACACTGCGTGCTTTGGAAGAAGGTCTGGAAGATTTTGCCGGCTGTGCCGTAGTTATCTCGCATGACCGTTGGTTCCTCGACCGTATCTGTACACACATTCTGGCTTTTGAAGGAGACTCCAATGTATTCTACTTCGAAGGGTCTTATTCAGAATACGAAGAAAACAAAATGAAACGTTTGGGAAATGAAGAGCCGAAGCGTGTTCGTTATAGAAAGTTAATGACTGACTAGTGTAAAGTAATAGATTGAAGCATTTCTAATGCTTTCTGTTTCAAAATAAAAGGCTCTGCGAATATTGTGGAGCCTTTATCGTTTTATAACAGGGGAAAACGTTTATCTCTCTTAAAAAATTGTAGTATAATCGTAATGTAGTTCTAAATATTATTAATTATATTTGTGCACAGTTTTTAAAAGCAAACAATTTATATTAACTAATCAACTACATTTATGTTAAAGAGAATGCGATCTTTCTTAGTGCTAGTAATGTTATTTATTACCGTCACGATGAGCGCGCAGGTTACAACAGCCACGATGAGTGGTAAAGTGACCGCACAAGATGAACCAATCATTGGAGCAACAATCGTTGCGGTTCACGAACCATCAGGCACTCGTTATGGTACAGTGACTAACGTCAGTGGTCAATTTAATCTGCAGGGTATGCGTACCGGCGGCCCTTACAAAGTAGAAATTTCTTATGTTGGTTATCAAACAGCAATTTACAAGGGAATTAACCTTTCATTGGGAGAGAATTATGTTTTAAATGTTTCTTTAAAAGAAAGCTCTGAATTGTTAGATGAAATCGTAGTGACGGCTTCAAAAAACAGCAATATGAAGAGTGACCGTGCAGGCGCTATTACTAATATTGGAGAAGAGCAGATGGCTATGATCCCTACTGTTGGACGTAGTATGAATGATATTATGCGTTTAACTCCGCAAGGAGCTAATACAGGTAATGGTTTTGCCGTAGGTGGTGGTAATTACCGTCAGTCTTCTGTAACTGTCGACGGTGCTGCTTTCAGTAATTCATTTGGTATCGGTTCTAACTTGCCGGGCGGAGGTTCACCTATTTCTTTGGATGCATTGGAGCAAATAGCAGTATCTGTAACTCCGTTTGATGTTCGCCAAAGTGGATTCATTGGTGGGGCAATTAATGCTGTAACTAAAAGTGGTACAAATGATTTTTATGCAACGGCTTATACTTATTTAAATAATGAGAATTTGAATGGTGATAAGGTAGGTGATTTAGAGTTAATACGTGAGAAATCTCAAAAATACCTCTATGGTGCTAGTTTTGGAGGTGCAATCATAAAAAATAAGTTGTTCTTCTTTGTAAACGGTGAGTATGAAGATAATGTAACAGCTGGTCCTAAGAGCAGAGCTCGTTTAAGCGACAGTGATGATTGGGGATCTAATACAGCCAATGTGAATCGTCCTACAGTGGGAAAGATGGATGAGATTCGCAACTATTTTATAGACAAGTATGACTATGATCCGGGACGTTATCAGGGGTATTCTATCAAAACTCCGGCCTATAAAATTATGGCACGTTTGGACTGGAATATTAATGATAATAATAAATTGAATTTCCGTTTTACACGTGCTCATTCAAAAGACAATAGCGGTCCAACTTCTTCTGTATCTCCTTTCTATGCAACGGATATTTATGATGGTGGAGCAGCTGCTTCCAAAGGTTCTGGTAATGTAAATCATAATGCTGCTATGTATTTTGAAAATTCTCGTTATTTCAAAGAATACAATTTTACATCATATGCTTCAGAGTGGAACTCTAAATGGTTGGATGGTAGTTTGAATAATGTAACACGTGTTACTTATTCTTTCCAGGATGAGCCAAGAAGTTATGAGGGAGCGGCTGATTTTCCAACAATTGATATTTTGGAAGATGGTGCGGTATATGCACGTATCGGTCCTGATGTCTTTTCTCCGGGGAACTTAGCCCAAGCCAGAACATTTGTTCTTACAGATGAGTTGTCTTATACAGCAGGTATCCATAATTTATTGGCAGGTTTCCAGTTTGAATATAATAAAGCTACTAATGGTTTCCAGCAAGCAGGTAATGGATACTATGTGTATAATTCATGGGACAGCTTCGTAAATAATGAATATCCTAAGGCTTTTGCTATCACACACTCTAATGCAGCAGACTATAGCCAATTTAAGGCTGAAATGAAAACATTGCAATATTCATTGTATTTGCAAGATCAGATGAATATAAGTGAGAACTTTAAGTTGACTGCTGGTATTCGTTTTGAGATGCCTAAGTATCCTTCTTTGAAGAATAACTATAATGAAGATTTTGCAAGATGTGATTTTGGCGGAGTAAGCTATTCTACTGATCAAGTACCTTCTGCTAAGATTTCTGTGTCTCCACGTGTAGGATTCAACTGGGACATTACTGGTGAACGTAAATATGTTCTTCGTGGAGGTACTGGGCTTTATGTAGGTCGTTTACCATTTGTATGGTTAGTATCTGCAGTTGGTAATTCTAATGTTGGTCAGAATCAATATTATTATACTAAGGTAGCTGATGCAGCTTTGAAACCTCATTTTCAACCATCTGTATCAGGAGTTCTGAATGAGTTGTATCCGAATGGCAGAACTGTTGATATTAAATCTCCAAAGGATCCTACGATTATTGATAAGGATTTGAAGATGCCGTCTACATGGAAAACTTCATTAGCTTTTGATGCTAAACTTCCGGGAGATATTGACTTCTCGATAGAAGGTATCTTTAATAAAGATATCAATCCTGCCGTTATTTCTAATAAAGCTATTAAACCTTCAGAAACTACAATCACTTTTAATCCAAATGATACACGTGATTCATATGGCAAATACTCTGACGCTTCATGGACGAATAATAGGAATAATCAGAATGTATTCTATATAGAAAATGGTGGTCATAAAGCCTATTATTATTCTATTACAGCTCAATTGGCGAAATCTTTTGATTTTGGTTTGTATTTGTCTGCTGCATATACACATTCGAAGGCTAAGGCATATAGTGATGGCATTGGCGATCAGGTAACTTCTGCATATAGGACAAACACTTATTCTGTGGGTGGTATTAATGAACATGAAACAGGTTATGGTACTTATGTTTCTCCTCATCGTGTTGTGGCTTCAGCTGGTTATCGTTTAGAGTATGCTAAGAGATTTGCTTCTTCATTATCATTCATTTATGAGGGAATGAATATGGGATATGCTGGTGGCTATGGTTATGCTCGTTATTCTTATACATTTGCCGGTAATATTGTAGGTGATGGTGGAGCCAACAACTTATTATATATTCCTGCTTCAAGAGAGGAGCTAAATAGTTGGACTTTTGCAGAAAAAACATATAATAGTGTAAATAGAACATATGATGATTATAAATTAGATGGTCAGATTTATACTGCAGATCAGCAGAAAGATGACTTTTGGGCATATATCAATCAGGATAGTTATTTGAAGAAGCACAAAGGTGAATATGTAGATCGTGGTGGAGTTGTTATGCCTTGGCATCATCAGTTGGATTTGAAATTTATGCAAGATTTCTATTTGAAAGTGGGTGGTAAGCGTCACACTCTTCAATTTGGTGTTGATATTAAGAATTTCTTGAATTTATTAAATTCAGATTGGGGGTTGTATAAGACTGTAAATAATACTAATCTTTTAGCTTACGATAATGGTAATAATGGGTCTAACGGCATTGAAAGTAAAGGTTATACATTCCAGAAGAGTAGCGGGAAAAGATTGACTGAAACGTATACAAAGTATAAAGATTTTAGATCTACTTACTCTGTTCAGTTTAGTCTTCGTTATATATTCCATTAATTCGATAAAATCTCAAAATAATGAAAGGTTGTCTCGTTTGTTCGGGACAGCCTTTTTTATTATCAGTAAGATTTTGATATAAACGGAATATCTTTAAGGATATGATTATTAGCTTATCATCCTCTTACTCTTTTATAACTTCACCCTCATCACCACCGGATTATGATCGCTATAAGTAAGATCCGGCGAGAAGTAATCCGTACTATTCAGTTCCGGTGAATGGAGAATATAGTCGATTCTTAACAGATGCTTGAAGAACTTGAAAGTATACATATACCCATGACCACTCGTCTGAAAACCATCCTGCAACTTATCACCTTTTACAGTGTGATAAACATACGAAGACGGCAGAGAGTTAAAGTCACCGCAGATGATAGTAGGATAGGGAGAGGCAGCTATCAGTTGCTTTAGAGTATTAGCTTGTACGGCACGTTTCCGGAAATTCTCATGTAATCCGTCAATCAATCCCAAAGCAGCACGTTCCACCCTTTGAGAATCATCCGTGCGGAGTCCCTTTTCCAGTTTGCGCTTGTTCTGGCTCACTTCCGTTGTTTGGAGATGATTGTTGAACAGGCGGATGATACGGCCATTAATCTCAATATCACACCAGAGACTGCAATTTTTCGAATCAGGATAGACGATAAGATTCTCCTCCTTGATGGGGTAACGGCTGAAAACAGCCAGCTGCAACAAATGTTTTCCCTCGGGAGAAATAGGGATATAATAATACGGCCAATCAGAAAGAACCGCAGCTATACTGTCTACACCAAACTCATCATTAATGCCAAACTCCTGAAAACAGAGAATATCTGCTTGCAGATTTCTCATGTAAGAGGCTATCTCTTTGCATGAATAACCGGTATGCTCATGATTAAAAGCGTCAACATTGTAAGTAGCAACAGTTAAAATACCAGGAGTATACGCATTCATTTTGACCATTGGAGCCGAAGCCGGGCTGAAAAAAGAAGATTGAATCACACAACTAATATAGCTCCAGTTACTGAATATAGCAATCAGAGGGATGAAAACCCAACACCGCCAACGGATCGTCCAGTAGATGACAGAAGCAAGATTAGCCAACAAAAGTATCGGTAACATCAAACCGATGAAAGGCATAAATTTGAAACTATCCGGTGCGGCATTACCTACGAAGGCGCCCGCAATGGTAACTCCTGCCAAAATACTGGTCAGCACGATGGATATGTAATAAAACAGTCTGTAAAAGGCTTTCATCTAATCTAAGTTATTGGGTGATTATATCACTATTAAAGCGTTTTCTATACAATATGTACTCTATAATATGTGCCCTTTTACGGAGGCGACAACCATTTATGAATCATAGCTTTCAGCTTATCATCCGCTATCGGTTTAGCTATAAAATCATTGCATCCTGCCTCTTTCGCCGCTTTCCGGTCCTGCTCATAGGCAAAGGCACTTTGAGCAATGATAGGAACAGTGGCAGACAGCTCCCGAATGATTTTCGTTGCCTCCAATCCATCCAAATTCGGCATTTTAATATCCATCAGGATAAGATCGGGTTTCACCTCATCGAACATCGTGACAACCTCCATTCCGTCATGCGCACGAATAATCCGGTGCTCCTTACCTAAGATAGCCTCCAATAAATCAAAGTTACTGTCCGTATCCTCGGCAACCAAAATACAAGCATGCCGTGTATTTACAGCACTGCTCATACCTCCGCTCGTCTCATCATCATTCTTTTTCTCCGAATCTACACTCACGGATTCTGCAACCGTATACGGCAAAGTAAATGTAAACGTCGTTCCCTTACCAAATTCGGAGCTGACGGAAATCTTGCCCCCGAGACGTTCAACGATAGACTTACAGATAGATAATCCCAACCCAGTGCCCTGTGCATGATTGTTCAGCTTGGCAAAACGTTCGAACACACGACCCACTTTCTCCGGCTCAATTCCTGTTCCGGTATCCGTTACGTGGAAAACAATCTGGTTATCCACCAGCTTATAACCATAACTGATACTTCCTTCTTTCGTAAACTTAACAGCATTCCCAATCAGATTCGAAATCACCTGGAACACTCGATTCTTGTCCGTCTCAATCATCAGACTCTCGTCCGAAGACTCATAGACAAGGCTTACTCCCTGCGGAGTACGGAATATATGAGCATCGTACACTTCCCGGCAGAGATTATGGAGACTAGCCGGACCGAAGGAAAACTCGATGGTTCCCGATTCAATCTTCGAGAGATCGAGAATCTCGTTGATAAGTTGCAAAAGACGCTCGTTGTTCGCGTTTACGATGTTGTAGTACGTCTTTCGTTCTTCCGCATCATCACTTTCGGCAATGAGATGCGAGAACCCCACAATAGCATTCAGCGGAGTACGTATCTCATGACTCATATTGGCAAGGAAAGCTGATTTCAAACTATCAGACATTTCCGCTTTTTCCTTCGAAGACAGTAGCTCCCGCTTCATCATTTCCAGTTCCGTGACATCCCATTCGATACTGACGATGATAGGCGAAGACAGTTCGTCCCCATCCACCCGGATTTTCCGCTTGTCAAGGATAATCAGGTTTCCGTTCCGGTCCTTTCCTTCCACCGTCCAGTGCATACCTTTTCCGCTGGTGGCCACTTGAATATCCTCCTGTCTCTTCTTCTCTGCCACGATAGGCGGGTAGAAATCGAAGTCATTCTTACCGACAGGATCGTTCTTGTAAAGATCGCGGTTATAAGCCTCCCGGTTTCGGTAAATGTACCGGAAATCATTATTGATCTCCTTCACAACAATCCCCGCGGGGAGATTATTGATCGTCGTATCCATGATTTGATTCAGCCGTTTGATTTGGGCTTCATACCGAATCCGTTCGGAAATATCATGGGCAAACGACCAGTAACTTTCTTCACCGGAATCATTGGTGACGTTGTACATCGTACCTTCGTAAGCCAATATATCTCTATTGATTTTCGACGGATGGTGAGCCACAAAGTTACTGCTGCCACCGTGTATGACATCTTTGCAACGTTCGTTCCAAGCCTCTTGCGTAGGCATATCTGCGGCAACATTGTAAATCTTTAATTGACTGATGTCTTCGTTTTCTGAAATACCATGATTGTACAGGAAACGACGGTTAGCGAAGATAATCGTGCCATCGGGTCTGGCGGCAAAGATACTTTCTTTGGCATTGTTGATGGCATGAGTCAGTGTGTTGATGTCATTTCTGCGATGCTGTATATCCGTGATGTTCTGAATATACCCTTCGATGTTGAAACTACCGTCGGGGCGCTCTTCACGCAAATAAGTCTGGATACGCATATAGAAGATTTCTCCGTTCAGGCGAACTCGATAACTGATGCTCTCCATGTTGAGCTCTTTCTCGTTCACGTGGCACCATTCAATAAAACTCTGACGATCTTCTTCTACAATCAGTTCCACATATTTCTCAATGGCAAGGTTCTGCACACTTTCCTCACACAAAACGCCTGTATAACCCAAATAATGGAAAATATTCTGATTTGTATTGTATGCCCATTGTCCTATCTGGGCAATCTTCTGGATAGCCCTTAGAGTAAGATTCGCCTGCTCCAACCGACGCTTTACGTTACTTCTCTGCGTGATGTCACGATATTGGCAAAGCACCATGCCGTCATACGGAAACATGAGGCATTTGAAGTAGAAAATTTCGTCTTTCAGCACCAACTTGAAGTTCTTGCTGATGCTTCGTTGCTCTTCGAGCACAGTCTGAAAGATGGGCATCACCCTCTCTTTTGTATATTCCGGTAAAAGCTCAAATATATTTTTTCCTAAAAGAATGTTTTCTTGCAGGAACCACAGATCACAATGAGGTTCAATGTCTACGCAGACGCCATGCCTGTCAACCAATAGCATTGTGTCTGCTGTCAGTTTCAGTATTCTTTGTGCGTTATTCGCATCATGTAATATTCTGTCCATGTCTGTTTTTTATTAGATGATAGAGACTTATGTCTTATAATTAAGGATAACAAAAGATAATAGCGTTTGTTCTTACTTTTCAGCACGCTTCGCCTTTTCCCAGGCTCCGTTTCCTTTTTTCTTCTTCAGATATCGGATGCCTTTCAGCACATTGACATTCATAAATAAAAAGTAGTAGGGGATAAAGAGCAACTTGTTTTTTATCTGTTTCGTAGACAGGTAATATCCCCAATATCCCAATCCGTAAAAAAGAACCTGCATGGCAAGCAGCACTCCGTAAAATATCGTGGAACCACCCAACAGCAGAATCGCAATATTCAGCGGGAAGAGCGCAAACAACAGGAACGGAGTAATAGACCATCGCAATACCCGGTGCGACGTATATTGAAAGCTAAGTATCCCGTAACGGAAAGGATTCAGCAACGGACGAAGCCGCCAGATAGACTGCAATCCTCCCGCAGCGATGCGCACTTTTCGTTTTTCTTCTTCGCGCATATCTGCCGAACCACTTTCGATGGCATAAGCATTCGTACAATAAGCGATGGTGTAACCTTTCATTGTGATCCGGAGTGAAAGAATAAAATCGTCGAGCAACGTATCCGGCTCCATCGCTTCGAACAGCTCGTTACGCACGGCAAACAGTTCGCCTGCTGCTCCTACGGCAGAGTAGAGCCGTGCATCAAGTGCTTTCAGGGTTGATTCGTATTTCCAGTAAATACCTTCACCACCGGCAGCCGCCCCGTCTTTTGTCTGCACGGCAATCCGTTTTTCACCAGCCACGCAGCCCACTTTCGGATCCTGGAAAGCAAGCACGATTTCCCGTATTGCCTCCCGGTTCACCATCGTGTTGGCATCCGTAAAAACAACGAGTGGAGTATCCACCAACGTCATTCCACGTGTCATTGCAGCCGTCTTACCTTGCCGGAGCGGTTGGAAATGTACGGTCGCTTTCCCCTGCCAACGCGTCTGCAATCGTTCGTTCGTACCGTCATCGCTTCCGTCCGTCACCCATACGATGTGCAGCTTGTCCGCAGGATAATCCAGCTCAAGACTGTTTTCCATCTTCTCGTCCACTACATCTTCTTCGTTGAATGCCGTAATGAAGAGGGTAACTTCCGGCAGGTCTGCGTCCGATGCCGGCAACGAACGCTTCACAGGCTTCACGAAAAGCTCTTTCAACTTGACAAGAATATAAAGCACAATTCCGTAGCCCAAATAGGTGTAGAACACAACGAACAGGGCAAGCCAGAAAATAATTTCAAGACAAAGGGTCATGGTTTCGTTCATAATTATATTTGTTTATTACTTCTTCTTTTTCTTTCTCTACGTTCCATCTTTTTTATTCGTTTATGCCCAAATAGCTTAACAGTTCGTTTTGCGTCCGGCCATTTATTCGATTCGTTTCTTCAACTCCGTCTTTTTATCCGAATCTTTCAGCATATTCACAAAGTAGTTGGCGTCCGCTTTGGCAGAAACATCTGTCGGATTCGCTTCATATCGTTTCACGAAATTCTCGGCGTGTTCCGCCAGGTATTTTCGGCAGTCGATATTTAGCATGAAGAAATCTTTATGGTCACCATAAGAGAGTCCTGTAACATCTTCATTTGATTTTATGCTTTCAATGTCCTCCATTTTAAGCCCGAAAATATTTACAGTCACGGAAGGGTAATAGAAAGGAGCGGAGTCCTCTCCATTCAGATTTAGTGTCAGTTTCCACGTGTGCGTATTTACCTGTTTGATTTCCGGTTTGCTGTGCAAACGATAGTAATAATATTCATAATATTCTTCCTGGTTGGTAAACCACATAGAGTCGTCACCATCTCGTCCGTATGTGTCGTTGAGCCATTCCAAGAAGTTCACCCAACCGGTATCTGTATTATGGGCACCTATAGAAATAGCTGCCCGCTCTTCTTTTGGATTTTCCATTTCCTTGAGAATAGCCGCCTTAATCATATCCGGATTTGTCAGCCCGCTACCTTCGGGTGGGTCATAGAAAGCTCTTTCGATCACTACTTGTTCAATATCTCCGTTTTCTTGAAATGGATAGAGTTTTGTAGCTCCGCTTTGTGCACACAGGGTTCTGATTTTATCATATCTCAAAGCCGCTTTGATATAATTTTTATCTCCATTAGGCTCTGCCAGCATTTTACAAGTTCGATTATTCAGTTTCTCACGTATCATGCTTTGAGCAACAGGAAATTGTGCCAGCAACTTATCTTCTGTTTTATCTTCGTCAGGTAGATTCAAGTCATGGAAAGCGATGCTTACTCCGTAATTCATCATTTCCTGCAAGTTGCCCCATACTAACATTGTCTTTTTATAAAAGCGGAAATAATCTCTTGTATATCCATTTTGTACCCATGTTTGTGTGTTCATTAAATCATCATCGGCAGCCACGGTAGTTCCGAAAGAGAAACGTACTTCCTGTCCGGTACCATTGGTGGTAGCTAATGTTTTTCCTAATGAATAATAATCAGGAGGCAAATCACCGTTTTGCAGATGAGCCAGATCGCAGTAGTAAATATAAGATAAAGGTTTGCCATGAATGGCAGCCCATGTATATGAAAAGGCTGAATGCATACAGTCGTCTTGTGTCATCAGAAACAGCCAATCTTTGTTATATTTCAATGTTGGTATTTCCGTATACAGATATCCTACCTGTCTGTCTGCTTTCAGGTGAATGGTTATTTCTATTTCTTTATCGGCTGTTTCATTACCGAACGGGTATATGAATTCCGTTTCGCAGATGACATCCCGCCTCTTTCCATTATCCTTGTTTTCATCCTCGTCTTTATCTCCTTGATATAGATTCAGTTTGCGGATACATCCCGACATAACTAAGCCAATAATTAAAAATAAAACGATACCGATATTGAGATTCTTGCACATAGGCTTTCCTTTCTTACTTCTTTTTTACTAGATTACTCTCCTCATCCTTATATTCCTTCTTTTGGGTGAACAGTCCTCCGATACCTTTTAATCTGCTGACGACACGCACCTTGAAACTATTGAACAAAGTTCCGTCGGCTCCCACCGTCCCATATCCGGTGACGGCACGCGCACGTCTTTTCCGTACAAATGCAATCTTTCCGAATTGCTTGAGCTGCAAAGCCAGATATCCGTCTTCACCGCGGATAATATCCGTGCGGATTCCCGTTTTCCTCGCACATTCCGTCCGGTAAGCAAATACCAGTCCGCGCACACTAAGCTCCGGACGCTTGAAAGACTGCAACCATAAATGCAAGTCGCGTGCAGCCTCATAGATTTTCAGCCCCATCCAAGAGTGATCCTTGTCGGGAATATAACTCCAAAGCGAGCTGACAGCCACTACACCCGGCTTTTCGAGCGCATCCACCATTGTTTCCACATACTTTGCCGGATACATCGTGTCAGAATCAATGTTGATATGATATTTTCCACGGGCATGGTTCAGTCCGCAAAGACGGGCAAAACCACAACTATGTTGCGTTTCCGTGAAATAAGGCACACCGCAAGCCTCGTAAATCTCCGCAGTGCGATCTTTCGATTCGTTGTCCACACCAATGATTTCTACAGGATATTTACATTTCATCTCGCTCAACGACCAGAGGCAGGCAAGCAGATGTTTTTCCTCATTGTATCCGATGAGTGATACAGTGACAAGCGGTTCGTTACTCTGCAATCCGGCCAGATTGCGGCGTACTTCCTCGATAACGGCTTGCGGAGCTTCCGCAAAAGGTTTCTCATAAACCTGTAAATACTTAGAATACCATTCCATAGATATTGAATGCTTTATTTGTTTTCATTAACCGGGATAATCAGGCTTTCAAATAGTTGTTTCCATTGTTCGGCAATATTTTCTATTCGGAAGCGCTGGACGTCCATACGCGCCTGCTGTCCCATTTTCTTACGTATATCTTCATTCTCTATTAAGTAAGAGATTTTCTCCGCCAGTTGTTCGATATTCCCGTCTTCTACCAGCAGACCGTCTTTTCCGTCGCTGATAATATCCCGCGGGCCGCAGGGACAGGTGAATGATACGGGCGGCACGCCACATGCCATTGCTTCTATAATAACCATTCCAAACCCTTCGAAACGTGATGAAAGGGCAAAAATTGAACTTTCACAGTACTTGTCGACAATATTGGAAACAGTAGGTTCCAATATACAACTGGCAGTGATTCCTAAAGAGTCAATTTGCTGTTGCAGTTGCTCACGCATACCGTCTCCGTAGATACGCAGTATCCAGTCGGGATGCTTTCTGGCAACGAGTTGCCAAGCCGGGATCAGGCGGTCGAATCCTTTCTGCGGAACATATCGCCCTACTGCTATTACCTGTTTATGGCTATTGTCAGATATTTGGTCGGGAAAAAAAGGAAGAGGGTTATGGATCACTTCAACATTATCCAGTTCCGTCCATTCCTGTGCATCCTCGTGGCTCAATACGATGAAACGTTTCAACTGGCGAAGTTGCCGGTATAACTGCTCTCTCCAATAATTGCTTACGATTGCCCGTAAGAATGCGGGCAGACGGCTGTTGCTGAAATCTCGGTAATTAGATTTGTTAAAGTGTATTTCACCCAACTTTGTGCTGCCGTCCGTCATCCGATTGATGAAATTGATGTCACGACGGAGCAGGGAGATAGTAATGTCCGGACGAATTTGGTGCAGACATTCGTTGAGTTTCTTTTTAAAACGTCCTTGTTTCGCAATATATTTAGGTAGTTTTTTATAGAATGACATTTCGTTCAATTCATCATAATCAATGTCAAGTTGATGAAGAGTGATGGACGGATGCAGTTCGTAGTACGGTTTCTTGCCCTTCCCGTCTGTGAGGATGATATGTATTTCATAACCAAACACTTCGGCGAAGTAATTTGCTTTCAGGGTCAATACTCGTTCCATGCCGCTAGGGTAGTAGAGGGCGGGGATGCAGTAGGCTATTTTCATGTTTATCAGAATATTGTTTGTTATTAATTGTGTTTTTGTTTATTTATCTTTGGTCTTTATGGCGTCGATCACTTTCTGCATTTGCGCCTTCCACGATAGCGGGCAGACCGATTCGCGTATCTCGGCAGGCGTCATTTTCAGCGTTTTCCGGAAGTCGATCAGTCCCTGAATATCCACCGGAGATTCGTCGGGTGCCACCTTCCATACATACGGCATGTGGTCGAAGTCGTCGTCGGTTTCCGAGTAAGTGAACGCGAAGCCACGTGCGGCATACTCGCGGTTTTTCAACGTTTTGATATACGTAATTCCGCTGCGGTGGCGTCCCAGGCTGCCAATGGCAAAATCAGCTTTTTCGAACATCGCATCCAGTTCGTCGCCATGCAAAGGACCATGCAGAAGAACATACGGTTCGAGATGGTTGTCACGGACAACAGGCAAGATCCCCGCCCGTTCCCGTTCGCCGGACAGCGGGCCTACAATATGGAAATATACTTTATATTCCGGATTGTTGCGGTAATAATCTGCCAATCCGCGCACAAGGCGGTCGAAGCCGTGCCAGTAGTGCACTTCCGCCACTCCGATCAAGTGCAACTCTTTCGAAGTGTCATTCTGCTGCTGCTTCATCGGAATCGCCTCAAAATCAATTCCGTTGGAGATGCGTATGGTGTTTCCGCCAAATATTTCTTCCGCATTGGAGAAAGTGACGATACCGTCCAGAGCCTTTGCGAGCTTGTGACGGAAACAGCGGTCGATGGCTAGATGAAATTTCATGGAACGGGTGACGTACTCCTGATCGTAAGGATAAGTAGGAATTTCCATCACCACTTTTGCGCCTGTACGTTTCAACGACTTCACCAGCCGGAGGGTGAACGGACTGGCATTGTGAAAAGAGCGCATATATACAAAGTCGATTCCTTCGTGGCGTGCATAGTCAAGAATAGGAGAGTAGTAGACACGTTTCCAAATCTTTGCGGCAAAGCCCGTGCCGAAATCAGCGATCACTTCGTCATCCACCATCCAACGCCGTTCGCCATAAGAGGTCACATCATAATGACACAAGCGAACATCCACTCCACAATCTTTGAGGGCTTTCACCTGATAACGTATCTTCTTACTAATTCCGTTGGCCTCATTGAAGCCGTGAAATATAAGGAAAAGAGCTTTCATTCTTATTTTCAGTATTCAATAATTGTTTATTCTGTTTTTTCTTTCTCAAACTGTTTTTTCTTCCTCAAACGATTTGGGCGATGATTTGTTTCCGGTATTCTTCTCCGGCATCCGCCACTTCGCTGCCAATGGCAGTTTCGTTGACATATTTTCGTTCCAGTTTCACTTTTTTATGGGCTCCCATCCGCCACCATTCATACTCTACGTCCACATGACCGACGTCGATGGCCTGATAGCCGGCTTTAAACAAATCGTAGGCCAACACTGTGGCTGCGGGGCCGAGGGCAATCAGAAACAAGGCTTCTTTTTCTACTTTGCAGGCCTCCTGCTTGATGTCTTCCAGGCGTTCGAATGCATCTCTGGGCGGACAAAGAATACGCCGGATGCTCCGGGCATTATCGAAAAGATCGTTGCCCACTCCGAGCCGGCTTTTCTCCCCTTCGATGAAGACGATGTCCCGGTTATCCCAAATGCCCTTCATGTCGTGAAACCATCGGGCGGAATCTTCTTTGCGGGCAAAATCCATATACGGACGGGTGACGAATGTATTATAATATTTTCGTCCCGCTACCAGCAAACGGTCCCACCAAGAACCGTACAGATAAAAATGAGTTCTCCAGAACCGGCGACTTTTGCGATTGTAGCGATACAAATCGCGGAATGCGTCGGAGATGCAGACAATATGTCCTTCTTCGTGACTTTGCAGCACTTCGGTCAGTCTTTTAGCCAATAACGGATCACCTTTCTGGAAACGGATTTCCTTGTCCGGACTGGTGAGCAACACTTCACCGTCGCCAAAACGGCTGACAGAGCAACGGTCGTCGATGATTTTACGTATCGTTTCGTCGATGGAAGCTACTTGCGGTATGATTTTTCTCTTTTTCCGCAAGACGATGTACCAGAAATTGTACCATTCCACAGTGCTACCATAACTTATTTTATAACGTAGCGTTATAAAAATGTCGCGTATATTCATAGCTATAGACTTTTTTTTCTTAACGACCGCACTTTACTGATCATGTCATACTCATGCGTCATCTGTATATAAATGCCAAAGATAATAAAACTAACGATACCTTTAGCAATAATTGTCACAAAAATGTTCATCCCTTCCAGCGCATACTGCATTGGAATGAGGACTAATGCTATCAAAATGCTAATCACCAACGGAGAAATAAGCTGACGGATGAACGGCCAGGCACTTTGCCGGAAGGTCACCCGGTACATCTGCCAATAACACTGTATGAAGTTGATGGTGAATGTCACCACAATGCAGCTGGCCACTGCTGTCAGGGTTCCGAAATGGAAGATGCCGAGCAAAATTCCCGCCACGTTGAACGCGGACGAAAACACTCCGCACACAAACAAACTTCGTGTATCGCCTGCCGCCTGAAAGATGGAGCCGGACGAAGAAAGTATAATCTGAATCCCTACGGAGAGCGACAGTATCCGGAACACGGGTACGGACGGCATCCATTGATCGCCGAAAATAATAAGCGTCACTTCCTCTGCCGTGAAGAAAAGCAGCACGCTAAGCGGCAGACCGATAAAGGCGAGGAAACGGACGATGCGTTCGTAGGAACTCAACAGTTTTCCCTTGTCATTCTGGAAATCGCTGAAAATAGGGTGCATCACCGGAGTGATTACCTGCGTGATATTCTGCAAGGGCAGCATCATCAAACGATACGACTTTTCGTAATATCCCAGATCGGACATACTCATATATTTACCAATCAGCAGTTTGTCCAGATTGCGGCTGAAATAGTTGATGACATTGAACAGGAATTGATAGGCGGAATAGGAAAATATTTTCCGGAGTACCCTCAATCCGAGTGTGAAACGCAACCGTTGCGGGTAACGCTGAAAGGAAATTACGAAGATCAGTACGCTGGATACGATTGGGTTGATAATCAATGCGTACAATCCTGCTCCGCAGAGGGCGGCGGTTACCGCGGCTGCACCTGCCGAAATCTGAATGACGAAGCTACGGATAGCAATGAATTTAAATTCTTTGTTCCGGTAGAACATGGCTCCCGGCACAATGGTGGCGGAGGCGAAGAACAGGTTGACGGACAGCAGTTGGCACAGGATGCGCAGGGTGTCGCTTTGGTAGTAATCGGCGATGATCCACGAAGAAGCGAAAAACAGGATGCTGATTCCGATGCCCGTCCATATAGTAAATGAGAAGATGTCCGACAAATCATCTTTAGTCAGCGATTTGTGCTGCACGATGGCGGGAGACACTCCCATGTCGGTGAGAAGATTGAAGAAGGCGATGATGACGGTGGCAACAGCTACGATGCCGAAGTCGTCCGGTGATAGCAGACGTGCGAGAATTCCTGCCACAACAAGGGATATGACGACGCCACTGTATTTGGCCAGCGCTGTGTAAAATACCCCCGAAAATAATTGACTCTTAATATTATTAGCCATTGATTGCTTGTTTATATGTTTGCGCGTATGCTTGTCCCACTTTGCGGATGCTCATGTTTTCCATACCGTATGCGTAATTCACTTCCCCTTGTCCCCATGCGGCAAGCCGGCGGGCTTCTTCGAGTGCTCGCAGGATGTCTTTCTTGTCGTCGGGATCGAAAGTCGGGTTACCGGTTTCGGAAAGCAGTTCGCCGATGTTTCCCACCTTGGGACCCACCACGACTTTGTGGTAGAGGAAGGCGAGGGGGACATTACCCGAATTCAGTATATCTTTCCGCTGGATGAATATCACGTCTGAAGCAGCCATATAGTAGGGCAGATCGCAGTTGTCTATCAGCTCGTCGTTGGCTCCCGCCTGTAGTTTATACATACGGTTGAGCAGCGGCATGAGCAGATAGTATCCGGCTTTTGAAATCCATCGTTTGATGATATTCCTGCCATAGCTGTTGCGTCTCGAAAAGGGGTAGAGGCGCGGAGCCAGCAGCATCTTGTGCTCCTCGTCCCAGGCGCGGAAAGCTCCGAGCACCATGCGTATTTCTTCACGGTTGCGGAATTTTCCGAAAGCCGTGACGATGAATGCATCTTGCGAGAGGTTGAGATACTGACGTGCACGCTCTACGCTGATATCTTCTTTATAGGTATACTGGTAAATGTGATGAGGGATGACAACATTCTGACTATCAGGATACTTCGTGAGAAATTCGTCCCGGCTAAACCGTCCCATGTGTACAACGATATCACTCTGCGATTCGATAATGTCATAGGCCCGGCTGATGATTCCGTTTGCGTAATGCGGACGGACATTGTGGCGTGTGTAGACAAAACGTGTTCCCCTCGAACGAAAAAAACTGATTCGCTCTTCCAGACACCTGATGATATCAGGATCGTTGCATGTCCATCCCACCACTTCTTCCGGCCACTGGAAATGTATGATATCATAATGCTTATCCGAGTCCCAAAACTCTTTTGTGGAACATCGCACGTCAATTCCAGCCATTCTGATAGCATCGCATAAGATAGGAACAAATAGATTGTCGGTTTCTCCGTTTTCTCTGAAAACGATCAGTGCTTTTATTGATGGGCTGTCTGTTTCGCTATCATTCATTTTTTAAGTTTTAAAGACTTTTATTACATTGCAAATGTAATAAAACTTATGATAAGTTTCTTCTTTTCTGTGTTTTAATTGCAGTTTAAGTTGCTATTTGAGGAAATCTGAAACAGGTCTAATGTTTTTATAAGCCGTTTTTCTTCTTGGGTATAAGGAATGTGGTGACTTTCGATATATTGCTTGAGAAAGATGCAAGCATGTATGAAAATGTCTGTCTTCATATAGCTGGTGAAATTTGTGTAGCGGTGGTAGGAGGCTTCACTGATGTTGATATGAACGCAGAGGTCTCCTATGACTAGCTGTGACGTTTTCAGGAGCTCTTTTATCAGCTTTATTCTGTTCTGATAATGCTCGCTTACTATTTTATTTTCTTCTATTTCTTCCAAAGTTTGGTTGCGTTTTGTATCCATATTGTTTGGGGTTATTAATAATATTTGGCAAAGGTCTGATAAAAAATATATAATCCAACTCTCATTTTTGCGATAGCTGGAATAAAATACATTTCGCACCTTTGCGCCCCGGAAGTATTAAATGTGGAATAATAAATGATAAATGAAAATGAAGAAAGATCAGTATTTCAATTTGGAGGTAAATTTGTTGAATGACGACAATATTGCCAGTATGATGTCGGAGATGAATGCCGCGGAAGCACTCGGAATTTACGTGATCTTGCTGTTGCATCTACGCACTAAAGATGCTTATGAGGCGTCGTGCAAACCGGTTTTACTGAAGGCCATGGCCCGGCGGTATGATGTGGATGAAGTAGCGGTGGAGCGGGTGCTTCGCGAATTCGATCTCTTCGAACTGGATGAGGAACGACAGATGTTTCGTTCTTCTTACTTGGATAGGGTGATGAAAAGCTTGGAAGAGAAGCGGAAAATGGACATCGAAAACGGTAAAAAAGGAGGGCGTCCGAAAAAGGTGGCAAAAAGTGCTGAAACGCCCGTCAGTAAAGGGAGAAAACCCACTGAAAACCAGAAGAGGAGAGAAGAGGAGAGTAAAGAAGAGGAGAGTAAAGGAAGTGTTTCTGTTGTAAACAATAATAGGAGTAATATAGAAACACCGTCGTCTCTTGTGAGCCGTTTGGCGGATGAAGGCAATCATTGTCCGTTACAACCCGTGTTGCCTTGGGAAAAGTTGGTGGACCAACTTTCTACTTTCCAGTCATATATGGAATTGGCCGGGCAGCATTCCGGTTTGGGAAAGCTTTTTGTAGACCATCAAAAACTTATTTTGGAAATCTTCAAAAAACATATCCGCCTTTATGACAAAGGAGCGGGACTGCTTTTCCCGGAGGACGTGAAACGGTATTTCTCAAATTATATCGCGGCCGGTTCCGTTACTTGCCGCACGTTGAGGGAAACCTTGCTGAAAGAGCTTGAGAATACGGTCGACAAGGATGTAAACCGCTTTGAAAGCGTCGTCGACGGGCGGCGAACGTATCTGGGACATCTTATTCCGGTTGATGCGCCGCCACGTCCCGATGCATCGGCTGTGTGGGATGATGTGAAGAAAAGATGGGCGCATTAATCCGGCAGATGACTGGCTTCGTCCGGCAGGTTGCCGATGTTCGTCTGGTAGGTAACGGAAGTTCGTCCGGCAGGTGGCAGACACTCGTCCGGCAGGTAAGTCCTCTGCGTGTGAATGATTATTTTAAACTATTTTTTTAATTAGAAAAAAGGAAAAAAATATGAGAAATTTTGCCAACTATGATGTCGACATCCACGGTAAATCGAGTGGAGTCCTCAAGACGATTTGTAAAAAATGTCTTCCTACCCGCAAGAATAAGCGCGACCGTTCGCTACGTGTCAACGTCGACACGGGCCATTGTCACTGTTATCATTGTGGCGCTGATTTTTATGTTCCCGATGATGTGGAAGAGCGCAAGAATGCCGAACGTGTGGCAGCCCGCAAGCGTCGTGCGGCAGCCATTCCGCAGCATTTTCAGCGTCCTGTGTTTGATGCCTCGAAAACCACACTTTCCGAAGACACGGAGCGTTGGCTGGTGGAGACGCGTTGCATCCCGCAGTCCGTCATAGCCGCCCTACGCATCACCGAGCAGGAAGAATTTATGCCGCAATCCGGCAAAAAGGAACGTTGCATCTGCTTCAACTATTTTGAAGGGGAACAACTGATAAACACCAAATTTCGCGCTCTCCCGAAACTTTTCAAAATGGTGCAGGGTGCCGAACTGATTCCCTACAACATCGACTCCATCCTGGGGCAAACCTCCTGCATCATCCACGAGGGGGAACTGGATGCTGCTTCTTCCATCGCCGCCGGATTCAAAAGCGCCATCTCCGTGCCGGCCGGAGCCAATTCGAACCTCTCCTGGCTCGACCGTTTTATGGAGACGCACTTCGAGGATCTGGAAGAAATCATCATTGCCGTTGATGCCGATTCTGCCGGAATCCGGTTGCGCAATGAACTCATCAACCGGCTGGGAGCTGAACGCTGCCGGGTGGTGACTTACGGTCCGGAGTGTAAAGATGCCAACGAGCATCTCTGCAAATATGGTATCGCCAGTCTCCGTATCGCCATCGAACAGGCAGCAGAAGTTCCGCTCGAAGGTATCTTCACCGCTGCCGACTTGCATGACGATCTGCGGGCTCTTTTCGACAACGGCTTCGGTCCCGGAGCGGAAACGGGATGGGAGGACATGGATAAGATCTGCACGTATGAACGTGGGCGAAGTGTCTACGTCACCGGAGTTCCCGGTGCAGGAAAATCCGAGTGGGTGGACGAATTGGTGTTGCGTCTCTGCCTGCGGCATCAATGGAAAATCGGGTTCTTTAGCCCGGAAAATACCCCTATCGTCTATCATCTCCGCAAACTGATTGAGAAACTCACCGGACACCGTTTTCAAAACGGCTGTGGCATGACGGAGGGACTCCTTGCGAACTCGGAAGATTTTCTGACTGAAAACGTCTCTCATATCTCTCTGAAAGGTAATGTTTCTCCGGATCGTGTACTGGCCAAGGCTCATGAACTCGTTGTCCGCCGCGGCTGCCGCATTATTGTCTTCGACCCGCTCAACCGTTTCGACCACAACCCGCAACCGGGACAGACGGAAACGCAATATATTTCTAACCTGTTGAATAAATTTACAGAATTTGCCGTGCAACATAATTGTCTGCTCGTGGTTGTAGTCCATCCTCGTAAAATGAACCGTAATCCTGTCACGGGCATTACCCCTCGTGTGGAAATGTACGACATCAACGGCTCTGCCGATTTCTATAACAAAGCGGATTACGGTATCATTGTGGAACGTGACAAGGAGGTTGGTGTCACCCGCGTATATGTGGACAAGGTGAAATTCAAGCATCTTGGTGTCGGTGGAATGGCATCCTTTGTCTACGATCCCGTAAGCGGACGATACCTGCCCTGTGAAGAATCTCATGACCCTTCTCTCTCCGCTGACCAGCGTGTCCGAAATACGATGTTCGACAACTCCTGCTGGCTACCTGAAAAAGAACTGTTTTAGGGTGTTAGGTATCAAGTATTAAGTATTAGATGTTAAGTATTATGATGTTAAGCATTATGATGTTATCCGTTGTTGTGATGTGTTTACCACGGTTAATACTTGATACCTAATACCTAATACTTGATACTTTAATTAGGGTTCTTGTAGCACTTCGATGATGAGCCTTACTTGTGCGGGAGTGTAGTATCTGGCGCGTGGATTCATGCCGGTGGCCAGGAGCCGTTCTTTTAGTCCGGGTGCAGCTTCAATCCATTCGTTGAATCGGTCTACTGCGCTTTGTTGCAGGATATTGGGGAGGTACAACAAGGCAAGTTCGCCTTTCCCATAGGTGCGGTATTGGAATGTTTTTTCTTCTTCTTGTTCGGGGAGAATCTTGTTTTTTGTTTTCATTTATAGTTGTGCTTTTAGGTTGTTGTATTTGAAGTAAAGTTACTCATTTTTAGTGGAATAGGCAAATTTTGAGAGCAGATGTTCGGGCGTATTCATAAAAGAATTGATAATAATAGAATGCCGATTCTTGAAATTTATTGTATCTTTGTTTATGTTTCACGTTAAAAGCATAGAAAGAGGATGGAAGGAACATTCAGACGCTATCCGATAGGGATACAGAGTTTCGAGAGACTACGCAATGATAATTGTGTGTATATTGATAAGACAGAGTTGATTTATCGTTTGGCTAATTCGGCTAAGGCTTGTTTTCTTAGCCGTCCCCGACGCTTTGGAAAGAGTCTGTTAGTTTCCACTCTTGCAGCCTATTTCTCTGGTAAAAAAGACCTGTTTAAGGGTCTGATGATGGAACAGTTGGAGAAAGACTGGACGGTTTATCCCGTGTTGCATATTGATTTCAGTATCAGTAAGTATATGAATGCGGGAATGCTGCGCTCCGCTATCAACAATCGCTTGGTGGAATGGGAACGAATTTACGGATGTGACACGAGCGAAGACACTTTCAGTCTCCGTCTGAAAGGTATTATCAAACGTGCTTACGAGCAGAGCGGGCGTCAGGTTGTGTTACTTGTAGACGAATATGATTCTCCTATGTTGGATAGCAACAACAATGAGGAGTTGCAAGCTGAAATACGTGGCATCATGCGCGACTTTTTCAGTCCGTTGAAAGCGCAGGGAGAATATCTTCGTTTTCTTTTTCTGACCGGTATCAGTAAATTTAGCCAGATGAGCATCTTTAGTGAATTGAACAATCTTCAGAACATAAGTATGCAAGATGCTTATAGTGCCATTTGCGGTATAACGGAAAATGAATTGCGTACACAGTTGGAAGAAGATATAAGAAGGATGGCCGAGGCGAACGGTGAAACGTATGATGAAGCGTGTATACATTTGAAACAACAGTATGATGGGTATCATTTCAGTGAAAATAGTGAAGACATTTACAATCCGTTTAGTTTGTTTAATGCATTTGCTCAAAAGAAATATGCCAATTTCTGGTTCTCTACCGGCACTCCCACTTTCCTGATAGACATCTTGCAGCAAAGCGATTTCGATATTCGTCAACTGGATGGCGTTTCGGCGACTGCCGAGCAGTTTGATGCACCTACCAATGTCATTACAGACCCGCTTCCGGTACTTTACCAAAGCGGTTATCTCACTATCAAAGAGTATGACCGGGATTTTCAGATCTATACATTGGCTTATCCTAACAAAGAAGTTCGGAAAGGCTTTATCGAATCATTAATGCCGGCTTATGTGCATTTGCCTGCTCGCGAGAATACATTTTATGTAGTATCGTTTATCAAAGACTTACGGGTCGGCAATCTGGATCAATGTATGGAGCGGATCAAATCATTTTTCGCCTCTATCCCCAATGATATGAATAATAAGGAGGAGAAACACTATCAGACCATCTTCTACCTCCTGTTCCGGTTGATGGGGCAATATGTGGATGCAGAAGTAAAGAGCGCTGTTGGCAGGGCTGATGTTGTGATAAAGATGCAGGAGGCTATCTATGTATTCGAATTCAAAGTAGATGGTACTCCTGAAGAAGCGTTGGCACAGATCAATAGTAAACAGTATGCGATTCCTTATCAGGCAGATCATCGGAAAGTCGTTAAAGTGGGAGTTAATTTCGACAGTAGTACGCGAACTATTGGAGAATGGGTCATTGAAAACTAGGGAATGATCTTACATATTCCTACATATTTCCACATATTCCGGTATAATTTGTATAATTCGGTGTAATCCGTTTTAATCCGGCATAATCCGGTGTAGTCCGGTGCAATCCGGCAAGTCGTCAACGTGTTGTCGTATCTTTGTTTCATCAACAGAAAGGGAGAATGTACTTCTTTTCGTAGAAACAAGTTATATTATGGCAACAGTTACAGTTGTGCGCTACAAGCGCAGAAAACGGCTCGGTGATGATAAATCACCGATGATGTATCTTCTCAAGCCCAAGGCTGGGGAGTCGAAAATCTATTCAATCGATTCACTGGCACAGGAAATCGAGTCTATCGGGTCGCTTTCGGTGGAAGACGTGTCGCATGTGATGAAATCCTTTGTCCGTGCGATGAAAAAAGTGCTTGTGGCAGGAAATAAGGTGAAAGTGGATGGACTGGGTATTTTTTATACCACGCTGACCTGTCCGGGTGTGGAACAGGAAAAGGATTGTACGGTGAAAAATATCACTCGCATCAATCTCCGTTTCAAAGTCGACAACTCATTGCGTCTTGCCAATGACAGCACGGCAACTACTCGTGGCGGGGATAATAACATGATGTTCGAATTGTATACGGAGAAGAAGTCCGCTGCCGGAGGAAACGGCGGTGACGGCTCCGATGATGGTGGTAAAGGCGATGGGGGAGAACCCGGTGGTGGTAGCGGTGGTGGAGAAGCTCCGGATCCGGCAGCATAAACTGCTTTGATTGACTTTGTTCTCAATTTATCATCTTAATCTATTAAAATGTTAGATAAAATCATCGAAATTATCATGACGATTCTGCCTTTTCTTGGCAATAGTCGTAAGAAGCGCCAGATGATGGCGCAAGAAATGAAAGAGTTCAGCGAACTAGTGAAAGACCAGTATACTTTTCTGATGCAGCAGTTGGAGAAAGTGTTGAAGGATTATTTCGACCTTAGTTCGAAAGTGAAAGAGATGCATGCGGAGATTTTCTCGTTGAGAGGACAGCTGACGCAAGCTGCGGCTCTGCAGTGTAGCAGCAAGGAATGTGTGCAACGAGTACAGAGGGTCACTGAAATGGAGGGATGAATTTATGCGAACCATCAATTTGATTGTGATCCACTGTTCCGCCTCAAGGGTAGATAGGAATTTTACGGAAGATGATTTGGAAGTGTGCCACCGTCGGCGTGGTTTCAACGGGACGGGTTATCATTTTTATATCCGCAAAAATGGAGATATAAAGACCACCCGTGAGATTGAACGAATCGGTGCGCACGCAAAAGGACACAACCAGAACAGTATTGGCATCTGTTATGAGGGCGGACTTGACTGCCACGGTCATCCTGCCGATACCCGTACCGAATGGCAGGTTCATTCAATGCACGTACTGATTCTTACGCTCTTGCGTGATTATCCCGGCTGCCGGGTGTGCGGACATCGGGATTTGAGCCCCGATCTGAATGGAAACGGAGAGATTGAACCCGAAGAATGGATTAAGGCATGTCCGTGTTTCGAGGTGAAAGCCGAGTGGGATGGTTAGATAAAATCACCTTCGCTACAACTATCTGTGGCGAAGGTGATTTCGTTAAAAAGGGAAGTTTTGACACATTCTCTTTTTGATTTAGTTATTGCTTTTTGGTATTTTACTTGGCAAATTCTTTATATATTTTCAGCAGCGATTCTGCCGTATTCCGCCATGAAAACAACTGGCTACGTTGTATGCCATATTCCACTTGTTGCTGATAGAGTGTCTGGTCATTTTCCAGTTGCAGTATTTTTTTTGTAATATCATTGGAGTTGAACGGATCTGCCAGTAAAGCTCCCTCGCCTGCAATTTCGGGCATGGCTGATGTGTTTCCCGCAATGATGGGCGTTCCGCAAGCCATTGCCTCCAGCATCGGGATGCCGAAACTCTCGCGAAGCGATGGATAAAGGAATGCGAATGCACCGCAATAGAGTGCTACAAGGTCGGTATTCGCAATGTATCCCGGAGCGTGGATATAACTCTTGATTTCTGTAATATTTTCTTCTTCCAATATCCGGTCGATAACATCTTCCTTGAGGTCGGCAATGAGCAATGGCAGCTTTTGGGTGGATTGTTTCAGATAGTCGCTATATGCTTTCAGCACTCTGGGAGTGTTCTTCTTAGGGTCGGTGTTTCCCAGAAAAAATAGATAATTGTCTGCATCAATATATTTTCGGGTGATCTCCGGAGCTTTGGGTTGTACATGAAAATGACTATTGAAACCGTTGTACACGGCTACTAATTGTTCTTTCGGCAGATGCAGCACGTCAAGGATTCGTTCACGCTCAAATTGCGAGACTGTAATAATTTTCTCGCAGTTGGCCAATACGCGTGGTACTACCATCCGGCGGTAAAACCATCCCATTTCCTGATACCAGGTGAAGCTGGAAGAATGACGCTTTTCTAAATAAATAATGTCGTGTAGTGTTAGTATTAATGGTACGGGACATTGCAATGGGGCAGTATTGCTTGTGCAGTGCAATAAATCGGGCATGATTTTTTTTACTGCGCGTGGAAGAGCCACTTGTTCCCAAAGGGGGTAAGTGGGGCATTTTAGTTCGATAATATGCACATTTTCCGATTCTTCCAAGCATCTGTCTTCACCAGGAGTAACGAAGATGAAATATTCGTTCTCATGGTCTATTTTTTGCAATTCCCGGATACTTTCAAGAGCAACGAAATCCATTCCGTGTTTATTAGTGCGGAAAATTCGTTGGGCTTCAATAGCGATTTTCATTGTTGTTTTCTTGTTATGTTTGATTTCTATTTATGGTGTTCACCATGCTCCGTATGGATAAACTTTTTATTGGCTCCTTTCAATTTAAATAAGTTACCAATCATAGTAACAGCCAGCATAGGCATTTTGGTGATTGCTTTCCCTACCTGTTTGGTAAATAGTCTGCCGCCCGGTACGGGTAGCGTCATGGCCGCTACTTGTGCAGCCGACAATATCCACCATTTGATGGCTATCATCCATTCGTTGCTGCCATTGCATAGGCTCAATATAAGGCCGATAACGGTAAAGACAAAGGTCAAGCCGAATACTCCTGCCAACTGAATCAATCGTGGCGGAAGCATCCATTGGCATATCTTGTCGCAGTAATCGAAATTTCCTTGTATGAATGCTTTAGGCAAGTGAGGCAGCGAAGCGCGGAGTGCACCGAATTGTGCTGCTATCCAGCGTTTGCGCTGGTTACTGATAGCCTCTTTCTTTTGTGTTTTCTCGTCAAACACAAGCAGGTCGGGCAGATAAACGGTATAGATGCGCTGTTGCAGGAGCATGGCTTCCAATTCTTTGTCTTCACCTGCTGTCTGGAGATATTTCACATTCTGATGAAACCATTCTGCTTCGAATGCCATTCCCGAACCGGATAGTCCGGCAGAAAGTCCTATAGCGTTATGTCCGCTGCGGAAGAATCCATTGTTTATTTCTTCGCTGGCGCTGTCGAGTACGGAAATGTCTGTGTTCAGATTCTTTCCTGTACGGTGTGCCTGTACGGATTTTATGCCGCTGTCAAAAACACGGTTGATGGTAGACAGGAAATCGGGCGTGGTCATGTTGTCGGCATCCATGATGACTACAATGTCGAATGCATTTGTATCAATGGAATCCATGGCCATTGCCAGTGCTTTGGCTTTCGAACTTTCCTTATAATTTGCCATCAACAGGCGGATGGGAAGGGCTGCCAGAGCGTCGTTTGTTTCCGGTCGCATCTGATCGGAAATGACTATGATCTCATAGAGTTCCTTCGGATAATCCTGTTCAAGAAAGCTCTGTATGGAAGCAACAATCACGCGGTCCTCCTTGTAGGCGGGAAAGAGCACGACGATGCGTCGTAGCGTACGGGCTTCGGGGTATTGGGGAGCCCGGTAAAACTTGGAGGCAATAGCGTATAGTAATAGGTAGCATACGCAAAATACCAGGGGAATGTAGAGAATCCAGTCAATAATGTTCATAGTATCTAGAGTTTTTTAAATGTGTTATTGTTAGTATCTGATGAAGACATGAATAGCCCTGTGCAGACTCCATAATAGGTGGCACAAAACAGGTCGAAACGGCCTTTGAAAGCGAATGACAGACTGTTTTTGCCGGCTGCAATGGTGCTCTGGTAAAGTACGGACATCAATCGTTCCATGCCTTTCATATTACGGCGGGCATAGAGCAGGCGATTTCGTGTCAGGAAATAGGTGCGTAGTTTGCTTAGTTGGCCGGTGCTTTGGCTTTCTTTATGAAAAACAGTGCAACGCGGTTCGTACCATAGCTCGTAGCCGGCACGGGTCATGCTTGTGCTCCAGTCGAGTTCTTCGTAATAAAGGAAGAAGATTTCCGGCATCATTCCGATTTTTTCGATCACTTCGCGTTTGATAATCATGGCTGCCCCGTGTAGATAGGGGGTAGGATGGGGGGTATCGTAACTTCCGTCATCGGGACAGTCGAAGCCCAGCATATTGTTGCGCAATGTTATCTTTGTCAGCGGGGTAAATCCTGCAAACTGTATGTGTTGCGGCGGAAAGGCGAAACGTATTTTAGGAGACACGCCCCCGATTTCCGGACGACTTTCCAATCGTTCCACCAGGTAGGCGATTTCATCGGATTCGATATATGTATCGTTATTGATAAGGAAAATGTATTTGCCTTTTGCTGCACGGATGCCAATGTTGTTACCACCGGAAAAACCTCCGTTCTCATTGCTGCGGATACTGATAACCGTTGGGTATAATTCGTGTATTTTGGCTGCTTCATCTTCGCGTGAAGCATTGTCTACCACTATGATTTCATAGCTCACAGACTTCAGCTTTTTGTGCAGTGATTCTATCAGTTCACAGGTGTCTTTGAACCCGTTGTAACAGATGGTAATAAATGATATGTCGGGACTACTGTTTGTCATTCTTGTTCGTTGGTTTCGTTATTAGATAGCTGCCGTTCTTTTTCTTCGCTTTCTTCTTTTTTTTCACTGATGCGCTTGTCGATATGTGGAGCTGCAAAACAGAGTGCAAAGCCTATGTATACGGGCAACTGGTTGGGATACTGCATAATGTCGTTGACATAAGTGGCGATAAAAAATCCGGCATCCATACAGAGCCACGCTGCGATAAGTCCACGCAGGCCTTTGTTGCGTACTTTAAACATGAGTATCCAGGAGCACCAGGCAAAGAGAATGCCGTGTATGGAAAGGTAGAGTATCAGTCCCACAATTCCCGTTTCCACCCATACGCTGACTAGCCATGAGTCGGGAGGGTAGGGCATTTGCTCTCGTGAATCGAAGTTACCGGCTTTGGAGAGTCCAATGCCGTAGCCTAACGGTTTCTTTGCCATCAACTCTTTCATTCTTTGCCGGTTTTCGACACGCACCTGGTAGGAAGCGTCTTCGGACGGATGGAAAGAGGAGCGCATCTTGTGGATATATTGGTTCCCGCTTCCGATATTGGTATAACTGAAGAACACGAAAACGCTGATGGATATGAATATACCTGCCAATAACGCTTTCCAATTTTTGGCAATGACGGTTATCATTAACATTCCTCCCATGATGACTCCCATAGCTGCACGGGTTCCCGAAATACCCATTCCGTAAAGTCCCCCGACGGCGATGCAGAGGAAGTAAATGCGTAGCCATTTGGACTCCACAAAGAAGGCGGAGATGGCAAAGACTACAGCGGACATGGCGGCATGTACTCCGTAGTTTGCTGCGTCGGAGAAGCAGGAAAAATAGCGGATACCCGACCAGATGATATGTGTACGCCATCCGCCCAGCACGTGCAGGAAATAGAGGTCTTTGGAGCTGAAACCATAGTTTTTTTGCCAGTAACCTTTTATCGTAAAGACGAGGACGAATACCGACCAGATGATTAATAGCAGCTCGATGTCTTTTTTTGTGCGGACAACGAGCGGAACAACAAAGGCGCATATTAAAGGTATCAGCGCATAAGGTGTAAGGTTGATGTTCCATGCTGCCAGCACGTTGTTGGGATTAAGAATTTCGAGAAGATAGAAGCACAACCAGATTGTGAACATATAGGTCATGATGTTTTGACCTGCTTTCCAGTTGGTTTGTTCATCATTGTTAAGTTGTATCAAACAGATAGTAGTAAATGACAAGATAATGATCATAGAGAATAACCCTACCTTGATATTTACTAACATTCCTGCTGCAACCAACACAAATTGTAAAGCAAGCAGGATATGGAAAGTCACTATCTTATTATTCGTCATCGTCTTCTTCAGTCTCTTTCGCTTTTCTACTTAGATTGAATATGATTTTTTCTGTAAGTGACAATTGGCTGAAACGATAGCTGACTCTGCGTAATAAGGTATATGGCGGAAGTTGTCCGGTGAAATCTTCCACTGCCTCACGCTTGGCGTTGGTCAGGCACACACGGAACGGAACATCCGTTTTACCCATTTGTGTCGTGAGCTGTTCGCAAAGTTGTTTGTCGATGGTTTTCCATCCGCGGTCTGCCGGGCTGACCAAAATGTTGACATTAGCGTCGTGCAACAGTGCAGTCGGGATATTGCTTGACGACAATGGCGGATAGGCAACGATCAGTATGTCTTCTCCTTGCAGGGTATAAAAATCGGTAATGTTTTTTGCAAGCAGGTATTGAGTAGAATCTGTGTTAAAATCTTCTCCATACGTGATGAATCTCGTATTTAACATCCGGCTTTGCATATATCCGCAGATCAGATTTCCAACGATGTCTTCACCGGAGTTTTCGCTGGTACTGAACAGGTTGATGATAAATACTCCGGGGGATTTCCGCTTCGTCAGGAAGCGGAGTATGGAGTTGCTCAATTCTTTGATGGAAAGTTGGACGTAGGTTTTGGCTAGTCCGCCATAACGGGAAGAGGAGGGGCTGGGAACGGCTCCTATTACCTTAAATCCGGTCACTCGTTTGGTTCGGTTTGCATCACGCAACGTTCTGTCAAGAATCTCGATTAATAATAATAGAGCGATGATTATCAGAAAACTACCTATGCAGGCGGCAATGACAATCTGCTTGCGGTTGGTTGAATTGGATGCAATCGGATAGGTCGGTTCATTGAGCACTTTCAATGTAGCAGAAGTCATTTCCAGATTTTTCTTTCTCAACAGGGCTTCGTTGTAGCTCTGTAACACGGTCAGGTAACTGCGCTCCGTAAAGTTGATGGAGCGTTCTTTTTGTTTGATGGTGGTACCTACAGGGGCGAAAAAAACGTAGCGGTCGTTCAATTCCTGACGGGCATTTTGTACAATTAGTAGTTCGGCCTTAGCTTTTTCAAACAACAGGGTTTGTTCCAGCCATTGGTCGATGATATTGGTCCGGCTGGCACCTTCTTTGGTGTATTTGTGACTTACGTAGGAAGTGGTTAAATCATTTAATTCTTGTTTAAGTTCGCTCAACCGTTTTTTGTCACCTGTCAGAGATCCGGTATCTTTTTGTTTGGAGTCGCTCATTGCTTCCACTTCCGAGATTTTGCTGGTGATATTGGATGCTTCTCTTAATTTGTCCACAAATTCCATATTCTTGAGCACTTGCTTGGCATTGCTGTCCATGTGCTTCTCCAGTTCTTCGAGCATTGACTTGGTACTGTTGTATGCAAAAAGTGCATCTTGTTCCCGCAGCTCGAATTCTTTACTGATGGCCGCGATTTCTTTGGTTTCGTCCAGATAGTTGATGATACGTTTTTCTACGTTGTACTTGGTCAGGTCGTCTTCCTCCGAGTTGAGTTTTTTGCCGATGCGTTTCAACTCTTCCTCAAAGTATTTGATGACTTTGTCTGTTTCTCCGTAGCGAATACGGCGGTATTCTTCCACAAATTCGTCCATCAGGATGCTTACCGTGTTGTAGGCTATGCCGGGATCGCCGGAAGTATAGCTGATGTCCAGCAAATCACTCGTGAGCCGGCGTTGCACTTTGATGTTTTTCAAAGCGTTGTAGCTATAGAAAGGGTGATTGTAGTAGAACATTTCATAGATGTAGTTACCTTTTTTCGGACGCATATATGCTTCCAGATTGGCAACTGTTTTATCTTCGCTCGATTTGTCGATCAGCTTTAATATTTCCGGTCCATGCGGACTGTTTTTTAAGTGGTTATAGGTGTAATTGTAGCTGGATGGGGTGACTCCGTCGTTGTCATTGTCCGGATTTCCCTGGATAAGTACACGGGCAAATAATCGCAGGAATACTCTTTTCAGGGTGCTCTCGGCTTGCATGATACTTATCAGGTTGTCCATCGAATTTTGTACTGTCGCCCAGTCTGTGCGTTTATCGCTTTCCAAGTTGTATCCCGAGGCTACTCCGGTATAAAGTGTTGCTTTCACGTCGTATCCACCTTGCATGTGACGCGTATAGTAGAAGACGAGTAACGTGAAGATAGCGGTTCCTACCAGTATTAGCCAACGGTGGCGAAAGAGGGTCCGTATGATAGAAATGATGAAGTTCATATCTTAGTTTTTTTATTTTCTTATGATGGGAGTACGTGAAATAACCTCAAGTATCATTAAGCTCTTTGTCAATTCAAACTTGCTATTCTCATATGCCTCACGTGCAGTTGACTGCCTTTCTTTATCTACGGCCAAGTCGGAAGATTCTATGGTTCCGTTGGCAAAATTCTTTTCAGAAATTTCATATTGCACATTAGCAAGTACCAAACTTTCACTTCTCATTTTAAGTACTCTTATCTGTGAGGTAGCCATCGCATACATCTCAATAATATTCTTCTTGATTTCGTCGTACTTCACTTCCCGTTCCAATTCTGCACTGCGTAATGTGAGCCTTTGCCGGCTGATTTTACCCTTGAGGTCGAATAGGTCGTCTAAGGGGATGCTTAGACCGGCACCTACTGTGTAGCCATTTTGTGCCTGGGTGGAGTAGGTGAGGTATGGGGCGAGTGCCACGTCCGTATAAGTGGACTCATTGCCGAACATTCCGTATTGATAGCTTCCCCGTAGACTGAAGAAACCCAGAAATGACCATTTCTCTTTTTGGAGTAATTTGCGCTCGATTCTCGCCTTTACGTCCGCCATCTCATAAATGGGGCTGTTCTTGGCATTTTCGAATAAAACGGATAGAGGGGGAAGTACTATTTTAGTATAATCTTCTTCACTTAGTTGAGAATAGTCAGACACTTCTTGTGCAACTACACGGGTGGTAGAGATGAACAGAAGTAATAACCCCGAAAAAAAATATATAAATTGCTTCATAAAAAAATCCTATTATTTGCTCTTGCTGTGTTATAGCTTGCGCAAATATAAGGATTAATTTCATTTATGTGCAGTCTTTTATTATCTATTTTACAATCTTTCTTGTAATTTGTGCACAATTTGTCGCGTAAATGGCGTCAAAAGGCTTCTGTCATGTTGAAGTAGAACAAATTCTGCTTGTTCACCATGTCTCTGCCGAAGTCAAGGCGTACATTCATACGGGGTTGAACTTCAACGCGTAACCCTAATCCGAGGTTGGGAAGCACACCTTCTATCTTGCCCGGAGTGGGTCCCATGAATCCGCATCCTCCCCAGGCTACATATCCTATATGACTTAACATCTTTTTTACCCAAGTGCTTTTGTCCGTATTTATCATCTGGCGGTATTCGGCCATCATGACATGCGAGGACTTGTCGCGAAACTGTCCCATGTAGTAACCGCGAAGATCGAAGGGGGTTCCGCTAAGTACATATTTTGTTAGGGGTACATCTCCGAATGCGTTTTTGCTTTGCACTGTCCAGGCTATCACTTTGCGGCGTCCTACTGTTTTGTATTGGCGGTAGTCGATTTCCAAACGGTAAAAGTTATTATCGCTGCCGAATACCTTGTTATACATCATTCCCCGAAAGTCGAGGTAGGTTCCGCTATATGCATTTGCAGGAATATCACGTGTGTCATACGTCAGCAGGAAACCAAGTCCGGAACTGAAATTTTTGTATCCGTGTTCTGTTCCTCCTGCCGCTATATATGAGGGCTCATTAACCATTCCGGCAGCCGGTTTGGTAATTTTATCATAGTTCAAATCGACTTGGGGACCTGCAAAAATATTGCTTTCTCCCAGACGGAACAGGAACCAGGGGTTTACTTGGATGCCGCTATAACGGTATTCACTGGTATCTTCTCCACGTTCATAATCTTTATTAGTGGAATATCCGATGCCATAAAAATTTTCGATTGTATTTTTATATGAGAAAGTTCCGAAGATACGGAAGCGGTCGCCTTTAAAAAAGAGCTGTGGTTTTGTCATCAGGTTCAAGCCGCCTTTGAACATCAAGGCAATGGCCATCGGCACTACCGAACGTCGTTGGGTGGTATCACTCGGATTCATCCGGAATGTCATCAGTGCGCTACCGCCCACCAGTAAACCAAAATCCGGCGTATAACTGGGACCACCCAATATGTTATAGTGTAAATTCCGGTTTGCCACGCGCTGGCGACGCAGCTCGCGCTTTGAAAGGACAGGAATGGTATCTGACGGGATGTCTTCAATATCTGTAGGAGTAGTATCACTGATAGAAGTTGTAGACCTTTGCAGTTCATCGCTCTTTACTGCCGTACTATCAGCCGCGGCTGACATCATATTGATGGATGGAAGCATCATCAATATTCCTATTATATATTTCTTCATAATTTCTCTGTGAGGAATTCGACTGCAAAGAAAACTCTTTTATTTTGATTAGTTTTGAAGTTCTTAGATAATAAATCTAAAAAAGTCATTCTAAGGGCAAATAAAGGCTATTTTGGTATGCGGATTTTTCCTAACAGTAGAGGGATATGCTTCTTGCAGAATATAATGAGTGGATAATTGATTGCTGTAATAAGTAGACTTATAATAAAGGCTATGAATGTAGAGTAGGTAATATTATCGATATGCAGGTATTTTTCTATAGCAAAATTGAATACACCTATGAACATCCAATGTATACCTAAAATAACCATTGTGCCTATTGATACATTATAATTTATGGTGGATGTAATTTGGTTGAGTATAAATCCGATTCCAAGAATCATACAGCTTCCGGTGAATCCCAGGAGGTGGAAATTTACTATTTCGGGCAGTGTTGTATAGTTACTGGTGTATCCCATCGAAAAAAATGTGGCAAATGAAACAATGGATAAAATCAGCCAGATGATACTTTGATGCAAGGAATTTGCGATGTTTTTTATCTTTGTCCGTTTCAATGCTTGTCCGGTAAAAAAGAATATTTGCAATGCAAAAAAACTATGTGTAGCATAGGTACCATAGATGGAGTGTTGGTTGAGCCAATAACAAATGAGTATGGAGACTAGGCTGCTGATACCTGCCGTCAACCAGTATATTGATTGTTTTTTTTGTATAGTGTAGGAATATATTTTTATCATAAACAGGCAATATATAAACCATGTGGGGCCGTTAATGGGGTCTGACGACAGTGATTGAATGAGGGGTTGTATGATACTATTGTGTATATTGATGACTTGATGAGGTACTATAAGTTCTCTAACAAACCAATACGGGTAAAATATGAATTGATAGATGAGATAGGGGAGCAGCAAAGTCTTGAGATCCTTATATAATTCTTCTTTTATTGTTCCTTTAGGGTTGTATAAGTAACCGGATATAAGAAAGAAAAGTGGCATGTGAAAGGAATAGATGATCGTGTGCGTCTCTGATTGCATTGGTACATGTCCCCAAATAACTAGAAATATAGCTATTGACTTACTCCAGTCAATCCAATTATATCGTACTGATTTTGCGCTTGTCATTTTGTTGTGTTTTAATTTTGTGTGCAAATATACGATTATTTATTCTATCTGCAGGTTTTTCTACAATAAGTTATTATTGTTTGCTAAAAAACATTATTCGTTTTTTAGGAGTTTGTTTGCATATATCTAAGAATTCAACAACCTTTGCAAAAGAGTAATATGTTTTATCTATTATAAGAAGGTGAAATATGACAACATTTTAATATCAAATCAATGAATAAACAGATTTTATCAATTTTTGTTTTATGTGCTTTTTCTTATTCTACACAAGCGCAAGAAGTGAAAGGAGGCATCAGCGACTCCATGATGCAACAAATCAAGCAGAGTTACGCAAACACTCCTACTGACAAGGCTATCCGCAACGCTATCGGTAGCAACGACATTCGTAAACTGGCTCTCAATCAGGATAACCTGAAAGGGATGGACACACATTTCTCCATCAAAGTGCCTTCCAAAGGTATCACCGATCAGAAATCTTCCGGCCGTTGCTGGCTTTTCACAGGTTTGAATGTGATGCGTGCCAAAGCGATCGCCAAGCATAACCTCGGTTCTTTCGAATTTTCGCAAACTTATCCTTTCTTCTTCGATCAGCTGGAGAAAGCTAATCTCTTTCTGCAAGGTATTATCGACACCAGCAGTAAGCCGATGGATGATAAAATGGTGGAATGGCTCTTCCGCAATCCTTTGAGTGACGGTGGAACATTTACCGGTGTAGCCGATATTGTCAGTAAATACGGGCTTGTTCCCAAAGATGTGATGCCGGAAACCAACAGTAGTGAAAATACCTCCCGTATGGCAGGTCTGATCGCCCTGAAACTTCGTGAACAGGGGCTTCAACTCCGTGATCTCGCTGCGCAAGGTGCCAAGCCTGCTGCCCTTGAGAAAACAAAAACAGAGATGTTGAGCACCATCTACCGCATGTTAGTGTTGAATCTCGGTGTTCCTCCTACTGAATTTACCTGGACTGAATATAACGCTAAGGGTGAGCCTGTGTCTACCGAAACTTACACTCCGCTTTCTTTCCTGAAAAAGTATGGTGACGAAAAACTGATTGATAATTATGTCATGTTAATGAACGATCCGAGCCGTGAATATTATAAGTGTTATGAGATAGACTACGACCGCCACCGTTACGACGGCAAAAACTGGACGTATGTCAATCTTCCCATCGAGGATATCAAAGAAATGGCTATTTCTTCTCTCAAGGATAGCACGATGATGTATTTCTCTTGCGATGTAGGTAAGTTCCTAAACTCTGACCGTGGTCTGCTGGATGTCAAAAACTACGACTACGAATCTCTTATGGGTACTTCTTTTGGCATGAACAAGAAGCAACGTATCCAAAGTTTTGCCAGTGGCTCCAGTCACGCCATGACTCTTATGGCCGTCGATCTTGACAAAAATGGAAAACCGACGAAATGGATGGTTGAAAATAGTTGGGGACCCGCCGCCGGTTATCAGGGTTATCTCATTATGACAGATGATTGGTTTAACGAATATATGTTCCGCCTAGTAGTAGAAACGAAATATGCATCGAAAAAAGCTCTCGAGGTGTTGAAACAGAAGCCTATCCGACTTCCTGCTTGGGATCCTATGTTTGCTGAATAGTTCTTTTTCTTTGCTTCTGTCTTTTGTTCCGGAACAAAAGATAAAAGATTACGTGCACGAACACGAAAGGAATTACGGATATTTTTCCGTAATTCCTTTCTTTTTTCCTCCCGAATCCCAATCTTATTTATTACTTTTGCGGCAAATTTATGAAACCATTATTTTATATAGCATGGCAAATGTAATAAAGTTACGTAAAGGCCTTGACATAAACCTGAAAGGAAAAGCTGCTGAAACGTACGCAACAGTAAAAGAACCGGGATTCTACGCACTTGTACCCGATGACTTTCCTGGAGTGACGCCTAAGGTAGTTGTGAAAGAGCAGGAATATGTAATGGCTGGTGGACCCTTGTTTATCGACAAGTATCATCCTGAAGTGAAATTTGTTTCGCCGGTGAGCGGCGTGGTGACGAGTGTAGAACGTGGTGCTCGTCGTAAGGTATTGAACATCGTAGTAGAAGCTGCTGCAGAGCAGGACTATGAAGATTTTGGGAAAAAGAATGTTGCTTCGATGGATGCTGAAGCTGTGAAATCCGCTCTGTTGGAAGCTGGACTTTTCGCGTTTATCAAACAGCGTCCTTATGACATCATTGCAGATCCGACGGTAACCCCGAAAGGAATCTTCATCTCCGCATTCGATACCAATCCATTGGCTCCGGATTTCGAGTTCGCCCTCAAAGGCGAAGAAGCAAACTTCCAGACAGGGCTTGATGCTCTTGCCAAACTGGCAAAAACCTACCTGAACATCAGTGTGAAACAGAACGCTGCCGCACTGACACAGGCTAAGAACGTTACAATCACCGCATTCGACGGACCGAACCCTGCAGGTAATGTAGGCGTTCAGATCAACCACCTCGACCCCGTATCCAAGGGCGAAACGGTATGGACTATTGATCCGCAAGCCGTAATCTTCATCGGTCGCCTCTTCAATACAGGCCATGTAGATTTCACCCGTACAGTAGCTGTGACAGGTTCCGAAGTGTTGAAACCTGCATACTGCAAACTACAGGTAGGCGCATTGCTCACCAACGTGTTTGCCGGCAATGTAACAAAAGACAAAGATTTACGCTACATCAGCGGTAACGTGCTGACAGGAAAGCAAGTATCCCCGAACGGATTCTTGGGCGCATTCCATAGCCAACTGACTGTTATCCCCGAAGGTGACGACATTCACGAAATGCTTGGATGGATCATGCCACGCTTCAACCAGTTCAGTGCCAATCGTTCTTATTTCAGCTGGTTGATGGGTAAGAAGGAATATACGTTGGATGCCCGTATCAAAGGTGGCGAACGTCACATGATTATGTCGGGTGAATACGATAGAGTATTCCCAATGGACATTCTGCCCGAATATCTGATTAAAGCAATTATCGCCGGTGACATCGACCGTATGGAAGCACTCGGCATCTACGAAGTAGCTCCCGAAGACTTCGCCCTTTGCGAATTCGTCTGCTCTTCAAAGATGGAACTGCAACGCATCGTTCGTGCCGGACTCGATATGCTCCGTTCAGAAATGGCGTAATCGAATAAGAGATTAAATAATAAAAATTAAAATAAGCGATAGTTGAAATCTTGCGAAACGGCTCTCTGTGGATACAGCATAAACCCAGCACAGCCAATTTTCAACTCTCAACTTTCAATTTTCAATTAAATAAATGAAAGCGTTAAGAAATTATCTCGATAAGATAAAGCCGAACTTTGAGGAGGGCGGTAAATTCCACGCATTCCAGTCGGTGTTCGACGGCTTCGAAACATTCCTGTTCGTGCCCAGCAAGACTGCGAAAACGGGAACGCACATACATGACGCAATCGATAGCAAGCGCATCATGTCGATTGTGGTTATTTCGTTAATACCGGCTTTGCTGTTCGGTATGTACAACGTAGGTTACCAGCATTTCACTCACACAGGTGCTACTGGCAGCTTCATCGAAATGTTTATCTACGGATTCCTGGCAGTACTGCCTAAAATAATCGTATCATACGTAGTAGGTCTTGGCATTGAGTTCGTCGTAGCTCAATGGAAGAAAGAAGAAATCCAGGAAGGATTCCTTGTTTCCGGTATCCTGATCCCGATGATCGTTCCGGTAGACTGTCCGCTGTGGATTCTTGCCGTAGCTACTGCATTCTCTGTTATCTTCGCAAAAGAAGTATTCGGTGGTACAGGTATGAACGTATTCAACGTTGCGTTGATTACTCGTGCATTCCTGTTCTTCGCATACCCGACCAAGATGTCCGGTGATGCCGTTTGGGTGTCAGGCGACAGTATCTTCGGTTTAGGACAAAGCGTAGACGGACTCACCGTTGCCACTCCGCTGGGACAAGCTGCTACATCAGGCAGTGTGCCTGCATTCAACATGGATATGATTACAGGTCTGATTCCGGGTTCTATCGGTGAAACCAGCGTAATCGCCATCCTGATTGGTGCCGTTATCTTGCTTTGGACAGGTGTTGCAAGCTGGAAGACAATGATTTCCGTATTCGTAGGTGGCGCATTCATGGCATGGGTATTCAACTCAATCGGCATGGAAAACAACACAATGGCTCAAATGCCTTGGTACGAACACCTCGTTCTTGGTGGTTTCTGCTTCGGTGCCGTATTTATGGCTACTGACCCTGTGACTTCCGCACGTACAGAAAGAGGTAAATATATCTTCGGATTCCTGATCGGTGTGATGGCTATCGTTATCCGCGTACTGAATCCGGGTTATCCGGAAGGTATGATGCTTGCCATCCTACTGATGAACATCTTCGCTCCGCTGATCGACTACTGTGTAGTACAAAGCAATATCAGCCGTCGCGAGAAACGCACTATCAAGTCTAACCAATAAATACCGAAAGAAAATGAATACGAATAGTAATAGTTATACTATCATTTATGCTTCGGTAATGGTTATTATCGTAGCATTCCTGCTGGCATTCGTTAGTTCTTCACTGAAATCTACACAAGACAAGAATGTGCAGTTGGACACTAAGAAACAAATCCTCGCTGCATTGAACATTAAGAATGTGGAAGATGCGGATGCTGAATATCAGAAATATGTGAAAGGGGATATGCTGATGAACGTAGACGGTACGCTGACTGAAAATACAGGTGAATTTGCTACCAACTACGAGAAAGAAGCGAAAGAACAACAACGTCTGCACGTGTTTGTATGCGAAGTGGACGGTCAGACTAAATATGTGGTTCCTGTTTATGGTGCAGGCCTTTGGGGTGCTATCTGGGGATATGTTGCACTGAACGAGGATAAAGATACCGTTTACGGTACTTACTTCTCACACGCTAGTGAAACTCCGGGTTTGGGTGCTGAAATTGCAACCGAAATGTTCCAACAGGAATTTGTAGGCAAGAAGACTTTGGAGAATGGCTCTGTTGCTTTGGGTGTTGTAAAACACGGTAAAGTGGAGAAAGCTGATTATCAAGTGGATGGTATCTCTGGTGGTACAATCACTTCTGTAGGTGTAGATGCCATGCTGAAGACTTGCCTGAATAGTTACTTGAGTTTTTTAACTAAATAATAAGGAGGAGAAAGATAGAATATGGGACAACTGTTTTCAAAGAGAAATAAAGAAGTATTCTCTGCTCCGTTGGGAATTGATAACCCGGTAACCGTACAGGTGCTCGGTATCTGTTCTGCACTTGCTGTTACTGCAAAACTGGAGCCTGCTATTGTAATGGGACTTTCGGTAACAGTGATTACTGCATTTGCTAACGTCGTTATTTCATTGTTGCGCAAAACCATTCCTAACCGCATCCGTATCATCGTTCAGTTGGTAGTGGTAGCCGCTCTGGTAACTATTGTAAGTGAAATTTTGAAAGCGTATGCTTATGATGTAAGTGTTCAGCTTTCTGTATATGTAGGTTTGATTATCACCAACTGTATCCTGATGGGACGTCTGGAAGCATTTGCCATGCAGAATGGTCCTTGGGAGTCCTTCCTTGATGGTCTGGGCAACGGTTTGGGATATGCCAAGATTTTGATTATCGTTGCTTTCTTCCGCGAACTGCTTGGATCGGGAACATTGCTCGGTTTCAATATCCTGAACTACGAACCTATCCAGAATATCGGATACGTAAATAACGGTTTGATGTTGATGCCACCGATGGCATTGATTATCGTAGCTTGCATTATATGGTATCAACGTGCACGTCACAAAGAACTGCAAGAAGAAAGTAATTAATTATTTCTGATTTCTGAATTATGATTTATGTTTAGCCTTATAATCATAGTCGCATGATAAGTCTGCTGAATCATAAATTATAAATCATAAATCATAAATCAAAAAGAATTATGGAACATTTATTAAGTTTATTCGTCCGCTCTATCTTTGTGGACAACATGATATTCGCATTCTTCCTGGGTATGTGTTCATACTTGGCTGTTTCGAAGAATGTGAAGACTGCCGTAGGGCTGGGTATTGCGGTAACTTTTGTGTTACTGGTGACACTTCCGGTCAACTATCTGTTGCAAACCAAGGTGCTAGCTGCCAATGCTATTGTTGAAGGTGTTGATCTTAGCTTCTTGAGTTTTATTCTTTTCATTGCCGTTATTGCCGGTATTGTGCAACTGGTGGAGATGGTGGTAGAACGTTTCAGCCCCTCGCTGTACGCTTCGCTGGGTATCTTCCTGCCGTTGATTGCTGTTAACTGTGCCATCATGGGTGCCTCTCTGTTCATGCAACAACGTATCAACCTTGGTCCGAGCGACCCGAAATATATCGGTGATGTATGGGATGCTCTTTCTTATGCATTAGGTTCCGGTATCGGTTGGTTGCTCGCTATCGTAGGTCTGGCTGCTATCCGCGAGAAAATGGCTTACTCTGACGTGCCTGCTCCGTTGAAGGGCTTGGGTATCACATTTATCACAGTAGGTCTGATGGCAATCGCATTTATGTGTTTCTCTGGTTTGAACATCTAAAAAGAAAGGAATAAGACAATGGATATGAATTTAATATTAGCGAGCATTGGGGTATTCCTTGTGGTTATTCTGTTGCTTGTTGTTATCTTGCTGGTTGCCAAAAATTTCCTGGTGCCATCAGGAAACGTGAAACTGACAATCAATGGCGAAAAGGAATTGGAAGTTGCTTCCGGTTCTACTTTGCTTAATACTCTGTCTGTAAACGGAATATTCCTGTCATCCGCATGTGGTGGTAAGGGATCTTGCGGGCAATGTAAATGCCAGGTGCTTGAAGGTGGTGGTGAAATTCTGCCTTCTGAAGTTCCTCACTTCAGCCGTAAACAGCAGCAAGACCACTGGCGTCTGGGTTGTCAGGTAAAAGTGAAGGGGGATATGGCTATCAAAATTGATGAATCTGTACTCGGTGTGAAAGAGTGGGAGTGCGAAGTAATCTCCAACAAGAACGTGGCTACATTTATCAAAGAGTTCATCGTTGCTCTGCCTAAAGGCGAACACATGGACTTTATCCCGGGTTCTTATGCGCAGATTAAGATTCCTAAATTCTCAATGGACTATGACAAGGACATCGATAAGAGCTTGATTGGTGATGAATATCTTCCTGCATGGGAGAAATTCGGTTTGCTGGGTCTGAAGTGTAAGAACGACGAGGAAACAATCCGTGCTTACTCTATGGCCAACTATCCTGCCGAAGGTGACCGTATCATGTTGACAGTACGTATCGCTACTCCGCCGTTCAAACCGAAAGAACAAGGTCCTGGATTTATGGATGTAATGCCGGGTATCGCTTCTTCTTATATCTTTACCCTGAAACCGGGTGACAAGGTAATAATGAGTGGTCCTTACGGAGACTTCCACCCAATCTTCGATTCTAAGAAGGAAATGATGTGGATTGGTGGTGGTGCCGGTATGGCTCCGTTGCGTGCGCAAATCATGCACTTGACCAAGACATTGCATACTACTGACCGTAAGATGTCTTACTTCTACGGTGCCCGTGCGCTGAACGAAGTGTTCTATCTGGAAGATTTCCTGCAAATCGAAAAGGACTTCCCGAATTTCACTTTCCATTTGGCTCTCGACCGTCCGGACCCTGCTGCTGATGCTGCAGGCGTGAAGTACACTCCGGGATTCGTTCACAACGTAATTTACGAAACTTACCTGAAGAATCACGAAGCTCCTGAAGATATTGAATACTATATGTGTGGTCCTGGTCCGATGTCGAAAGCTGTAGAGAAGATGCTCGACGATCTTGGCGTTCCGGCACAGAACCTGATGTTCGACAACTTCGGAGGATAATTCGCAGAAGAGAACAAACCGGTCGGAACAATGACCGGAAAGGTTACATAAACACAGAGCGGGAAATCTGAAAAGCAGTAATGCTTCTTCGATTTCCCGCTTCTTTTTGGTATTATCTCATAATGTCTTTCCGTTATGGTTTGTATCTATTTTATGTCTGTTTTAAAGATAGTTCTCCTTTTTTATCCGTACTTATCTATTATATTCGTATATTTGGCTACACAATAGAATTATTAAAGTACAATAGGTTATGGAATATCATCGTATATCTTTTATTCACAATGATACAGAGTATTCATTTATCAAAGCTATGAGTTCAAGTTTAACGGGATATGCCTTGGTGACAGCTTGTAGGGCAGAAGTAACCATTTACATGAAAGAGAATAATCTGAAAGGTTATTATATATTGACCGGCATGGCTAAAGTTTGATTGTATTTTTATCTCCGTACTCTTTCCTTTTTGTATCTTTGCCCCCATGTTAGAGAAAAATGAAATTATACAGTCGGCTCTCCGCAATTTGAAGATTGAGGAGCTGAATCCGATGCAGGAAGCATCACTTGAACAAGCTACCGGAAGAAAAGACGTTATACTGTTGTCACCGACAGGATCGGGCAAGACATTGGCTTATCTGTTACCTTTACTCCTTACTCTAAAACCGAACGACGACAGCGTGCAGGTTTTGATTCTCGTTCCTTCGCGTGAGCTGGCCTTACAGATAGATTCTGTATTCAAAGCAATGGGGACTTCCTGGAAAACCTGCTGTTGTTACGGTGGACATCCTATCGCCGAAGAAAAGAAAAGTATATTGAGCAATCATCCTGCTATCATCATCGGTACTCCGGGACGTATCACCGACCATTTGTCGAAAGGCAATTTCAACCCTGAAACCATTGAAACTTTAATTATTGACGAGTTCGACAAATCGTTGGAGTTTGGTTTCCACGATGAAATGGCAGAGATTATCACCCAGCTTCCGGGATTAAAAAAACGTATGTTACTTTCAGCTACTGATGCGGCAGAGATTCCCGAATTTACAGGATTGAACCGCACAGTTAAGTTGGACTTCCTTTCGGACGATTCTGAAGAACAAGAGTCGCGCTTGAAATTAATGAAGGTGCTTTCACCTTCCAAAGATAAGATTGATACTTTATATAATCTGCTTTGTACATTGGGAAGCAGTTCGAGCATCGTGTTTTGTAATCATCGGGATGCGGTGGACCGTGTACATCAGTTATTGGCAGATAAAAAACTACTCGCAGAACGTTTTCATGGTGGTATGGAACAGCCGGACCGTGAACGTGCGCTTTACAAGTTCCGTAATGGCAGTTGTCATGTCTTGATTTCTACCGATCTGGCAGCCCGTGGACTGGATATTCCAGAAGTCGGACATATCATCCATTATCATTTGCCGGTCAATGAAGAAGCCTTTACGCACCGCAACGGACGAACAGCACGTTGGGATGCGACCGGAACGTCTTATCTGATTCTTCATGCCGAAGAGAAACTTCCTTCTTATATTCCGGAAGAAATGGAGATAGTAGTGTTGCCTGAAAACCCTCCCCGGCCTCCGAAATCGGTCTGGGCTACTATATATATAGGTAAAGGAAAGAAGGAGAAACTTAGTCGGATCGATATTGCCGGATTCTTATATAAAAAAGGAAATCTGACTCGTGAAGATGTCGGAGCGATTGATGTCAAAGAGCATTATGCTTTCGTAGCTATTCGCCGGGCTAAGGTGAAGCAACTCCTGAATCTGATTCAGGGGGAGAAAATCAAAGGAATGAAGACTATTATAGAAGAAGCGAAGTAAAGATCTTTTCTGTAAGATACCTTACTTGACATCTATGGATAACAAAATGGTGTATATATCCTGTATAAACCAATAAAAAGAAAGGAAAATCTGCTTTAAAACAGTATTTTTATAAGGAAAGATTTGTACGGCGGAAATAAATTCGTAAATTCGCAAGGTCAAAAGACAAAAGTAACGAAATTGTTAAACCAAAAACAAACTTCAAATGAAAAAGCATAATTTCAATGCAGGACCTTCCATTCTTCCGCGTGAGGTGATAGAGGATACAGCGAAGGCTATTTTAGATTTCAACGGCTCTGGTCTCTCTTTGATGGAAATCAGCCACCGCGCCAAAGACTTCCAACCTGTGGTTGACGAAGCAGAGGCATTATTCAAGGAATTACTCAATATCCCCGAAGGCTATTCGGTACTGTTCCTGGGTGGAGGTGCTAGTATGGAGTTCTGCATGGTTCCTTATAACTTCCTGGAAAAAAAAGCTGCTTACCTGAACACTGGTGTATGGGCTAAGAAAGCAATGAAAGAAGCTAAAGGGTTTGGCGAAGTTGTAGAAGTTGCTTCCTCTGCTGAAGCTACATATACTTATATCCCAAAAGATTATACAATCCCGACAGACGCAGATTATTTCCACATTACGACTAACAACACAATTTACGGTACAGAATTGAAGAAAGATCTCGATTCTCCAGTTCCGATGGTTGCCGATATGTCTTCTGATATTTTCTCACGTCCGATCGACGTTTCTAAATATATCTGTATTTATGGTGGTGCACAAAAGAATCTGGCTCCTGCTGGTGTTACATTCGTTATCGTTAAGAATGACGCATTGGGTAAGGTTTCCCGTTACATTCCAACGATGTTGAATTATCAGACTCATGTTGACAGTGGCTCTATGTTTAACACTCCTCCTGTTGTACCTATTTATGCAGCATTGCAGACGCTTCGCTGGATCAAAGCACAGGGTGGTGTGAAAGAAATGGAACGTCGTGCCATTGAAAAAGCGGATATGTTGTATGCTGAAATCGACCGTAACAAAATGTTCGTGGGTACTGCTGCCAAAGAAGACCGTTCACGTATGAACATCTGTTTCGTGATGGCTCCCGAATACAAAGACTTCGAAGCTGACTTCTTGAAGTTTGCTACTGAAAGAGGTATGGTAGGTATCAAGGGACACCGTTCTGTAGGTGGTTTCCGTGCATCTTGCTACAATGCTCTGCCGAAAGAAAGCGTACAAGCTTTGATTGATTGTATGCAGGAATTTGAAAAACTTCATTAATAATATTTTCACCACAGATTATACAGACGGACGCAGATTTTTTTTATTCTGTGAGAATCTGGGTAATCTGTGGTGAGTCTTTATAAACAGAATTAGATTATGAAAATACTTGTAGCTACTGATAAACCGTTTGCTAAAGTTGCAGTAGACGGTATCCGTAAAGAAATAGAAGCAGCCGGATACGAGTTTGCTTTACTTGAGAAATATACAGAAAAAGCCCAGTTACTGGATGCAGTGAAAGATGCTAATGCCATCATTATCCGTAGTGATATTGTTGATGCAGAGGTGCTTGATGCTGCTAAAGAATTGAAAATCGTAGTTCGCGCCGGTGCAGGATACGATAATGTGGACCTGGCTGCTGCCACAGCTCACAATGTATGCGTGATGAACACTCCGGGACAGAATTCTAATGCTGTTGCCGAACTTGCTTTGGGTATGATGGTATATGCTGTCCGTAATTTCTATAACGGAACTTCCGGTACAGAATTGATGGGCAAGAAATTGGGTATTCATGCTTATGGAAACGTAGGCCGCAATGTAGCTCGTGTTGCCAAAGGTTTCGGAATGGAAGTGTATGCTTATGATGCATTCTGCCCGAAAGAAGTAATCGAAAAAGATGGTGTGAAAGCACTTGATTCTGCAGAAGAATTGTACAAGACTTGCCAGGTGGTATCTCTTCATATTCCGGCAACTGCCGAAACAAAGAACTCTATCAATTATGCTCTGTTGAAAGATATGCCGAAAGGTGCTATGTTGGTAAACACTGCCCGTAAGGAAGTGATTAACGAAGCAGAACTAATCAAACTGATGGAAGAGCGTGCAGACTTCAAATATATCACAGATATTATGCCTGCTGCTAACGCAGAGTTTGCAGAAAAGTTTGCCGGACGTTATTTCTCAACTCCTAAGAAGATGGGTGCTCAAACTGCCGAAGCAAATATCAATGCCGGTATTGCTGCTGCTCAACAAATTGTGGGCTTCTTGAAAGATGGTTGCGAGAAATTTAGAGTAAACAAGTAAGATTCTGAATAAGTCTGCCGGATTTTTCAGGATAACTATGGTAGTATCTGAATAAAAACAATCCGTTGCAGAATGTCTTTTTTAGAAATAAGTAGTATATTTGAGCCACAGATTTTCAAGAAGTCTGTGGCTTTAATTTTTTACATATAAAATACTAATATCATGGCAATAATCAAACCTTTCAAGGGCATTCGTCCTCCGCAAAACCTCGTAGAACAGGTCGCTTCACGTCCTTATGATGTACTGAACTCTGAAGAAGCCCGCGCAGAAGCGGAAGGTAACGAAAAGTCTCTTTATCATATTATTAAACCGGAAATAGATTTCCCTGTTGGTATGGATGAACACGACGAACGGGTGTATGCTAAAGCTGCCGAGAATTTCCAACTGTTTCAGGACAAAGGCTGGTTGGTGCAGGATAATAAGGAAAACTATTATATCTATGCCCAGACGATGAACGGGAAAACGCAATACGGATTGGTGGTCGGTGCTTATGTTCCCGATTATATGAATGGTATTATCAAAAAGCATGAGCTTACCCGTCGTGACAAGGAAGAGGATCGTATGAAACATGTACGTGTGAACAACGCAAACATTGAGCCTGTTTTCTTTGCTTATCCTGATAATGAGAAGCTGGATGTTATTATAAAGAAATATACAGCAAACAAGCCGGTTTATGACTTTATCGCTCCGGGTGATGGCTTTGGACATACTTTCTGGATTGTCGACCAGGATGCAGATATTGCTACCATTACTGCCGAATTTGCTAAAATGCCTGCTCTTTATATTGCTGACGGGCATCACCGTTCTGCCGCTGCTGCATTGGTGGGAGCAGAGAAAGCAAAGCAAAATCCGAATCATCGTGGTGATGAAGAATATAATTACTTCATGGCTGTTTGCTTCCCTGCAAACCAGCTAACCATCATCGATTATAATCGTGTAGTGAAAGATCTCAATGGTTTGACTCCCGAGCAATTCCTGGCTGCACTTGATAAAAACTTTATAGTAGAAGAGAAGGGTGCGGATATCTATAAACCATCCGGCTTACATAATTTTTCACTCTATTTGGGTGGTAAATGGTACAGCTTGACTGCTAAGGCCGGTACGTATAATGATAACGACCCTATTGGTGTGCTTGATGTTACAATCTCTTCCCACTTGATTTTGGATGAAGTTTTAGGTATAAAGGATCTGCGTTCTGATAAACGTATTGATTTTGTCGGTGGTATCCGTGGATTGGGAGAGCTCAAGAAGCGTGTGGATAGCGGTGAAATGAAAGTGGCTTTGGCTCTCTATCCCGTATCTATGAAACAGTTGATGGATATTGCAGATACAGGCAATATTATGCCGCCGAAGACTACTTGGTTTGAACCGAAACTTCGTTCGGGACTGGTGATTCATAAGTTAGATTAAAAAATATCTGTAAGATGATGCGAAAATCATTGTTGATAGGGACTATATCAGTAGATGTGACGCTTGATTGATGTAGAAAAAATAGTGACGGGATATGCCCGGGATAGTGACGGTATCGTTGTGGTATACCGTCACTATTTTTATTGGATAGCGTCACTATTTTTAATTCCCCCAACTGCCTATCATCGATAAGTGGAACATTAATATTTCCAAATGATAGATTGACTTTTCTCATTAAAGCCGTATCTTTGCAACATGACTGCTGAAGATACTTATAAAACCATCATTGAGCCTTCCGAAGGTATTTATACGGAAAAACGAAGCAAGTTCATTGCTATAGCCCTTCCTGTGCGTACTCTCGATGAGATAAAGATGCATCTTGAAACGTATCAGAAAAAGTATTATGATGCACGGCATGTATGCTATGCTTATATGTTGGGAGCTGCGCGAAAGGATTTCCGTGCCAATGACAACGGAGAACCTTCCGGAACAGCGGGTAAACCTATTCTCGGACAGATAAACTCGAATGAACTGACGGATATACTGATTATAGTAGTTCGTTATTTTGGAGGAATCAAGTTGGGGACAAGTGGATTGATTGTTGCTTACAAGGCCGCTGCTGCCGAAGCGATTGCTGCCGCTACTATTATAGAAAAGACGGTAGATGAGGATGTGACGGTAATGTTTGAATATCCTTTTATGAATGATGTCATGCGCATTGTGAAAGAAGAGGAACCGGAGATTCTTAATCAGTCGTATGACATGGATTGTAGCATGACATTGCGGATTCGTCGTTCGATGATGCCTAAGTTGCGTGCACGTTTGGAGAAGGTGGAGACAGCGCGGATTCTTGATGATGAGAATATTTTGTAGGTAAAGTATTAGAAGTAGTAATAGAGATAGAGAGTGGATTGCATGATAAATAAATGTCACATAATTTTTAGTCTGTTTTTAAGTTCCTTTGTATGGATGAGCGTTCAGGCGCAAGCACAAATACAGGAAACTCAAAAACTGGCTCCTAATAATATTCCTGTTCCGTGGTATTCGCAGAAAATCGCGGGATGCCCTTACTCGCATTGCTCTCTGGCTTCTTCGTTAATGGTCTTTGATTATTTTAAGGGAATGACGGCTGATACACAACGTACAGCCCAGGATGCAGAAAAGAAACTGATTGAATATCAGCGGAACTACTTTCTGAAAAAACGTGCTCCTTTCCGTCGCCGTACTTCAATAGGGCAGGGAGGATATTATTCTTTTGAGATTGATTCGTTGACACGTTATTATGAAAACATGATAAGTGCCGAACATTTCCAGCAGAAAGATTATCGGATATTGAAAGATTATATTGATCGTGGCATTCCTGTGCTTGTAAATGTGAGATATACAGGTGCAGTTCGTGGTTTGCGTCCTGGTCCGAGAGGGCACTGGATGGTGCTTCGTGGCATTGATGATAAACATGTGTGGGTGAATGATCCCGGACGTTCGCCGGAGATGCGGACTAAAGGAGAAAACATCTGTTATCCCATTAAGAAACAGCCGGGTAACCCTTCCTATTTTGATGGTTGTTGGACGGGACGATTTATCATAGTCACTCCCAGAGAATGGATACGAAACTCCCTGTTTGCACAGGTAGGCAAGCTCCCTCCATTGGAGGAGGTGACTCATATAGTTCCTCCGGTTGTGTCGTCTGTAACCTTACCGCAGGTTATCAATCAGTAGAAGCAACTCATAGTTAGGAAAATTCAGTAGTAGAATTAAGATAGAACATTTGTAGTAAAATAAAGAAGAACAAAAATATATGGCATTTGAAGCAACCAAAAAAGAATGGTGCGAACTCTATTCTTTCTTTCGTCTCTTAGCAGATGGAAAAGTAGTGTTAGGCACAGCAGAAGCAAAGGCGGGAGATACATTTTGGCCTGTTGCAATGATTCAACGGGAAGAACATGATGGAACACGTCAATATTATATTGAAGAAGATACGATTCGTATAGAAGGAGAGAATGGGAGTAAGTCCATGCCTCGTGAAGATTTTGGTATTGTAGCTGATCTGATATTACAGGCTGTGAAATCTTCGCCGGAAAATGATGTTGCTTCTCCAGAAGGAGTAGAAGAGTTTTTAGACGAAGCTGCCATTTTCGATTTGGAAGCAAAAACAGAAGATCGCACAGATTTTTCCATTACATTTTGGCATCCGAAAGCTCCGTTAAGAGGTTTCAATGTCCGTTCACGGTTGGGCGTAATGAATCCGTTGTTGGACGGAGGACGTGCAGCGAATCTTAAACTGGAACAGAGTGGAGTCAAATTTGCCACTCCAACAGTGAATAAAATCAATGCTTTGCCTGAATCTCCGAATGAAGTTGCCGAACGGATGATGATGATCGAACGTTTGGGGGGCGTACTTAAATACGCTGATGTAGCCGACCGCGTATTCCGCAGTAATCTTTTGATGATTGATCTGCATTTTCCACGTGTACTGACAGAAATGGTTCGTATCATGCATTTGGATGGTATCTCCCGTATTAGTGAGTTGACGGAAGTTATTAAACAAATGAATCCGTTGAAGATTAAAGATGAACTAATCAATAAGCATAAGTTCTATGAATTCAAGATGAAGCAGTTCTTGATGGCATTAGTATTGGGAATGCGTCCTGCAAAGATTTACAATGGATTGGATTCGGCAGTGGAAGGTATTCTATTGGTGGATGGAAATGGAGAAGTGCTCTGTTATCATAAATCGGAAAAGCAAATAATGGAGGATTTTTTGTTTTTAAATACCCGTTTAGAAAAAGGATCTTTAGAGAAAGACAAATACGGGTTCCTGGAGAGAGAGAATGGAGTCTATTATTTCAAACTGAATGCAAAGATTGGGCTGGTCAAACGGTAGAAAAGTATAATGTATTGATGCAGTTAAACTAATAATGATGGCATACTTATATAAAATACTTGTTATCCATGAAAACAAATGAAGTTTTAGAGAACATTAAAGCACGCCGTAGCGTACGGGCTTATACTGGCCAGCAAGTTTTAGAAGAGGATTTGCAGGCTATTTTGGAAGCTGCAACTTATGCACCGAGTGGAATGCATCTGGAAACATGGCATTTTACGGCTATTCAAAATATGGATAAGTTGACAGAACTGAATGAACGGATTAAAGGGGCTTTTGCAAAAAGCGACGATTCTCGTTTGCAGGAACGTGGACATAGTAAGACTTATTGTTGCTATTATCATGCTCCGACTTTAGTGATTGTATCTAATGAGCCTACTCAATGGTGGGCTGGTATGGATTGTGCTTGTGCCATAGAAAATATGTTCCTAGCTGCCCAGTCTTTAGGTATCGGCTCTTGTTGGATCAATCAGTTGGGGACAACATGTGATGATCCGGAGGTTCGTGAATTTATTACTGCTTTAGGTGTTCCTGCCAATCATAAAGTCTACGGTTGTGTAGCTTTGGGTTATCCTGATTCGAAGATTCCAATGAAAGAGAAAAAGGTAAAGGTTAATACAATAACTATCGTTAGATAGAATACAGCCTCTTGTCTGATAAAAATAATTCCGGGACTTAACGTATGTGAGTCCCGGAATTATTTTGTGAGGTGATTTTTTAAGAGACAGTGCTCTAGAAATCTCTTTGGATAGACCTCTTTTTACTCGAAAGTACCATAGCGAGTGGGTAGTAGCTTACGGTCTCCCAAGGTGTTATCTACGCGAGCTACATTTATCCAGAATTTATTATCACGTACACTTTCTATAGGATAAGCTGCTTTCTCGCGTGTATATGAGTGCTCCCAACGATCACTTACAATTTCATATTCTGGATGAGGAGCATTAATCAATACATTATCATCTTTATCCGCTTCGCCATTCTTCACTTCTTGAATTTCTTTCCAGATATTCAGCATGACATCTACGAAATTGTCTAGTTCTGCCAGACTTTCACTTTCTGTTGGTTCAATCATCAACGTACCGTGGACGGGGAAGGAGAGGGTAGGAGCATGATAACCGTAATCCATCAGGCGTTTGGCAATATCATTCTCCGAGATTCCTGCTTCTTCATGTACTTTCCGGCATTCCAGAATCATTTCGTGCCCTACGAAACCGTTGGCTCCCCGATAAACAACTCCATACGTATCTTTCAGACAAGTAGCCAGATAATTAGCGTTCAGGATCGCAATTTTAGTTGCCTGTGTCAGTCCTTCTGCACCCATCATGCGGATATATCCGTATGTGATAGGCAGAATACCTGCACTGCCGAATGGAGCTGCCGATACTTGATTTTGTGAATTGCCGAAGATTCCGTGTCCGGGAAGGAAAGGAACCAAATGTTCGGCTACGCAGATAGGACCGACTCCCGGACCTCCGCCACCATGAGGGGAAGCGAATGTTTTATGAAGATTCAAGT